>JAABUY010000534.1_pt1 | contig 64795 bp, 76 predicted proteins | sample 5560271 | NCBI WGS metagenome assembly JAABUY01 (sample SAMN10711886, study PRJNA513374) | rock metagenome | isolation source: Antarctica rocks | place: Antarctica: Victoria Land, University Valley | reverse complement strand
AAGGATTCCCGCCGGCCATATTATCGAGGGCAACACTTTCCTGCATGCCACACACATCGAATAGACGCGTCAAGAGTATAAGTCACTCGATGGAATTTCTTCTACGCATGATAATGGACAAGCCTTTTAGAATTTCAATAAGCCATACACGTGCAGTTCACAAAATCTATTCTCATTTCCCTCCACCTACAAACTGGCCCTCGCTTGGAAAGGATTCCCGCCGGCCATATTATCGAGGGCAACACTTTCCTGCATGCCACACACATCGAATAGACGCGTCAAGAGTATAAGTCACTCGATGGAATTTCTTCTACGCATGATAATGGACAAGCCTTTCAAAACTTCACCAAGCCATAGAATTGCAGCTCATACGATCGCACGCATAATTCCCATTTCTCTCCACCTACAAACTCGCCCTCGCTTGGAAAGAGTTCCCTCCGGCCATATTGTCGAGGGCAACACTTTCCTGCATGCCACACACATCGAATAGACGCTTCGGAGTCAGATCTGCCGGCGTGCCGGTAATGCCTTCATATTTCACCATCTCCAATGTCTTCTTGATGGCAAGGTAAGCCGGTGCGAGCGATGCGAAGGAGAAGATCATGATGCGGAAGCCCATTTCTTTGGCTTCTTTCGTGGTGATGATTGGGGTGGCGCCGTGTTCGACCTGTAGGATTCATCATCAGTATCCTCGTTTGTGAATAGCAAAAGTGTCGATGCTTTACACATGATAGGTAGAAGATGGCACTCACCATATTTAACAGCAGGGGAAATGGATGCAACTCCTTCACGGCGTTCCGGCCCATCTCTCGACTCGTGATGCCCTCAAGTTGACCCACATCAGCTCCCGCATCCCTGGCAGCCTTCAACCGCTTCACTGCCTCCTCATAGCCGTGCTTCTGCAAAGCATCGGTCCGTCCAATGAGTACACAGTCGCTCCCCAGTCTGTCCAATGCGATCCGCGCCGCTCGAATGCGAGCTTCATAGGTCGTGATGTCGACCACCTCCTTCCCACCAAGATGTCCACATCGCTTCGCCAAGATTTGATCTTCGATGTGGAAGCCCGCGACATTCGCACGCACGTACTCTTCGACCGAGCGAGCGACCATGATCGGCGCGCCGTAGCCGGTGTCCATGTCTGCGATGAGCGGAATCGACCGGTCGAGATTCGCAATCATCTCTGCGTGTCCACGCATGTCTGCTAGTTGTGCAATACCGAGGTCGGCGTGTCCGAGGCGTGAAGCTGTGGTTCCTGCTCCGGTCATGTAGAGGGCGTCGAAGCCGACTTCCAGCGCTATGCGTGCGGAGAAGCCATCATACACGCCGGGGCAGGCGATGAGATGGTCCGGCGTATCGAGCAGCTGGCGCAGACGTGTCGATGCTGGCAGGTTCGAGACTCGGGGATCTTTGGGATAAGACATGTTGCCCTGAGGAAGCAGATCGCGGGCCATCTCGTCCGGAAAGCTTTGAGGTTGAAGGTGATTGAGAGGTTGAAGGTGGTGGAGAAGAAGCATGCGGTCAAGGAGAGTATATATGGTACCTGTGGCTCGGCCGATAGGGTTCGGCCGATGTCAAGGAATGCTGCATGTCGGATACCGTCTCGTCAATACCCAGCCACTGAAGTTCAGACGCGAGACCATGTGGACGAGATGAACGCCAAGACATACGCAACTTTATAGCAAATCAAAATCTGAAGTCCCGAGCGTTTCCAGCACTGGGGTGAACGATAGCTCGTCTCGAGGACCTGCCGCAAGGGGTTTCTATCGCCCTCCTAATTGAAGCTACACATATCATGCAGGGTATGTGGCCCACTGGAATTGGATTGGTGCATTGAATGATCGACTAAAGACATGAATATGATTGTCAATCAATCTCTAATGTGCCAAGCATGACGAGCTCAATCACCGTCGGGCTCCTTCCCAAACGATCTGTATAGACGGTTCATACTGCAGAAGTACAGTATGCTATTGCACTACGGCACGCAGATTGCATCAAGCACCCTTTAGTGTTGCAACTGGAAGCCTTTCAATATTGCATTGATGGGAGATGAGGACTGTCTATTTCTGGGAAAAATGCACCTTCAAAAGCGTATTCTATCACTATTTCCGACTCTTAGTTCGATCGCAGAACACCACTAAAACGCGCAAGGATCCGTGGACTATACTTGCCAAGTGTTGACCTTAGTCAGGTACCTCTTCCATCCTAACGAATCGAATCAATTCCACCAACTAGGATGACTCTTCGGAACCAAACAATCTATATTGAGCAGAGCCTTAGGTAGAGCCTCGAGCAAAAGCCTGAGCGGAGGCCCGAGCGCAAAACTGAGTAGAGACCCGAGCAGAACGCTGATCAGAGAGATGATGGGGGCTCAACGATCCAATGCATTTGGAACGGGTGGCGAATGAGCATCCGAGAGGCTGTTCTACTGCTTCAAACACAACGGTCTGAAACCCCCCGGTATAACGTCTCCGTCGAATCTTCGCCACATTATCGCAGCTAACGGCTATCTATGCTAGATGTGTATGCTCAACCCATCAGGGGTATGATGGATCGTGCCGACGTTATCGCAGAGACGCAGACCGAGCCGGATCTGGATCAGGTCAGATATTCGACTTGGTCTAGCGTTCAACTACTAGTATACTAGTAAGGCCTTATCACTCACACGGGGTTCAAGTTAGTAAGGTAGGTGGGTAGTTACTGCGGTAGCCATTATGACTAGGCCGGGCACTAAGCCAGACCAAGAGCGCCACCCGTTGACCGAATCAATTTGAAACCCGAGTGCCTTTCGGCTACTTCCTTCCGTTGCCGTCTGCATCCACTGGCGAGTGGCGACGGCGGGATTGATATTTGATAGACACTCCAGCGCTTTACACGGTACACCCGTCCTCCCTAGTGCAAGTCATCCTTGTACGTGATGCCAAGAGATGGGTGCACTACCAGTACCCGGGCATTAAACCCTCCCTTCACCAGCTTCGAAGTTGTTGATGGCGCTTCGATCGTCCGCCCCGTCACTCTCTGATAGGTGGTAGAAGTATCCACACCTGCCACCATTCAACATCTCAACAAAATGAGGTCCATATGTTGGCAATTCGCACGCGATCACCGGTATCTTCTATCATCGTTATCAACACTACCAATGGCAAGACGACATGGTCGTTTAGATGACGTGGCAACGGCGATAAATTGAGGAGGTCATATCCTCAAAGCTCGTGGCGTTCAGGGCAATCGGAGCTTGGCATGCTTCCATGATGGGCGCCATTACTTCTGCATCGAAAGGCACAAGTCTCCGCATCGAACAGAAGCAGGCACACACCGAATTGCCAATGGATTGTAGTCTGCTTGTGGTCCGGATGGCGAGGTGGCTCTGGACATCGACATGCCTACCTGTCCTGCCATGAATGGCTTGCTTGGCAGCCTCATAAGACTGTTCACCTCCGCACGGGTGATTGGATGATACAAGCCCTCATACACCCGCACGCATAATTCCAAATGTGGTGTACGATATCTTCTATCTTCTGTGTCATTCCCCGGCCCTCGGCCGAGTTTATCGTTAAACCCGAGGCAAAGCATTCCTCAAATCCACGGCCTGCAACATCAAGCTAATGCTCGCAGGCATATGCGACACTCTGATCTTGCCGCCAACCTGATGGAGAGGGGCTCCAGACTGGCCATGAGATCCTTGGTCCACTGGCTGGCTGCATACCCCATGTCTTGGCTGCCGTGTCGAGTTCGATGCTCTGCTGACGTCCGCTTGCGTGGTGCTAAGCAAATTTACACGTAATTGTCTGGACATCGGATAGAGTGTTTACTTTAGCCTTTCAACTGAATCACCAACGATACTGCACCTCTGCTTAGGGTCAGCGGTCAACCGAACCAGTGTGCGCACATCAAGCTACCTTGTTCCATGTGACCGGAGGACAATTCTGTCCTGTCAAGCAAGTTTACTACCAATTCGGCTACCCATGAGATACTCAATCCTGGTGAACAGCTGGCCGCGCGTTCACGAAGAATATCGGAGCACCAATGGATCCGGGACAGGCCTCGAGAGCATATAGGCGTCCAGAGAAGCAGACAAGCATCGGAGGCAGACCTGTCCCATCCACGCCGCCTAATGACTGAATTGGCAGGAAAGACTTGGATATTGATACGATCAAATGGAAAGGCGGAAATCTTCAGCTAAAGAGGCAAAATTGCCGCACAAATAATTGTGTGACTTTGCAGACATCGAGATTTTACACCGGCTATGAGACCTTACTCTGGTCAAACATCCCTATTGCCCGGCATGGAGAGATGTCAGTCACTTCCATTCCCACCAATTCTCATGTCCTGAATTATGTTGTACTGTTGGCGGCACTGTGCGGTGCATCTGTGGGGTTTCTGGTGAACGTCCCCTCCCATAATGTAACCATCGTGACAGGTCTCCAGTGCCAAGACTCCAGATCAGTACAGGCATCTCCTAACACAGGCCCACGCCACCATCACTCTCAGTATCCCGTCGATTGCTTTGAGAAAACTCAAATCACATCATATCGCGATGAGCTCAATGCACAGTGGGAACCATACAACAACCCACAGTTACGGTGAGAGTTCCATAGGTTTCTTTCATTCTCACGTACAAGGAGCGTAGTATACGCATTTCATAGCGTCTTGAGCGGTGAGCAACGAGCGTTATACATATACCTTTCTGTCCTACCAAGGCTGTGGCCAGTGTTGAAAGGGCCTATGGCTCGGACGTCTTAATGTGGGAGTTGCAGAGCTCGATGTTGGATCGTGCAAAGGCAATCATGGCCCTCCAACTTGCTTGAGGGATGCTCCCTAGAGTACCCACATCTCGAGCCAGTGTATGTCGGCAATCGAGCCCAGTAAAGCCCACTGCAACGGCTTATCACATCGGGAGTCAGGAAGGTGATAGCGTGCTTTCCTCTACCCGCTTAACTCTCAGTCCCGTATGGTTTGGTTTCGTCTGATCCATCCGTTCGGCTAATACAAGAGAGGATGGTTGATATCACTACTAATATGGAGCCTCTAATAAGGCGTGTGAACAAATGGGCTCTGCGGAAGTTGAAGGGTGTATGTATGGCATGACATGCGATTAAATTTGTAAATGCAGAAAAGGAGTACATACGGACTCCGCAGGATAAAAATTTTTCGTCTCAGCAGATCTTCCCAATTTTCCGAACTAACCTCCGTCGTCTCGGTTCATGGCCACCACTGGTGGTCTATCAAAGCTATGCCGGGCGAGTCAACCTGAGTCTCACCTAATCAGGGTTTTGATGTCGTTGGGGACTGAATTCTGAGTGCATATTGTCTTTGAACTCTGATATAATCCGAATGGTCAAACAGTTCATGTCATTGAAACACATGTCAAGCACCTGAGATACATACCAGGCCAAATAGATACAGCATGAGGAAGCATTTCAAGTCTGGGAACTAGGTAAGGAAGCGAGCCAATCAGCAATTTCCGTTTCGGAGCTAACGCTTTCCAATAGCTCCCGTTTGCCAAAACCTTAACCCAGTACGGTATGCTCTGCGTCGTCTTTGCTGAAGATCAACTAGGCACGCCAGGCAGCAGTAATTCTAATAGTCGCTGCTTACCCCACATGATATTTTCACCACTTCCAAAACTTCGTAAAGCAACCAACATGTCATACGCAGTCGTGGAAGCCCACCGCTCCGACATACCCGATCTCATCACCATCTTCCTCGATTCTTTCAAAGATGACCCGATACTCGGTCATATATGGCCCAACGTCGCCCCAGACGTCAGCCACGCATACCACTCCCGCCGATTCACAGAGTCGTTTGAGAATCTGGAGCATGATGGATCGGTGTACCGGAAAGTGATAGAACAGGAAAGCAAGTATGCCATGCCATCTTCGTCACAAGCTTTCAACTCACCAACTATATCATCAAATGTTCTGCCCAAAATACCCCCCAAGCGCTTAATTAATCTTGTTGGACAGGAAAACAGTCGCATTCGCAAAATGGCAATACCCACACACCCTGACCGCCGAACAACGCGCCGAAAAGGAGAAAGCCAAAGCGAAGGAGGAAGCTCCGCCCGATGGGACGAATCTCGAGCTGAGCAAAGTCTTCTTCGCCGCCATCAACGCAATGCGCAAGAAACACGCGGACGACAGCAAAGATTACCGTAAGCCCCCCTCCCACCTATCCCCACACCACACCCTAATCTCCCCCCTCAACCCCCACCCCCCTACAAACCCTCCTCTAATCCCCCCTCCCCCTCAAAAGTCCTCTCTCTCCTCTGCGTCTCCCCTTCCCACCAACGTCTCGGCCTCGGCACCCTCCTCATAAACGAAGGCCTATCCGTCGCCGACGCCCACAACGCCAAGACGTTTATAGAAGCCTCGCCGAAAGGGCTGGGATTGTATCTGAAGCATGGATGGAAAGTGGTGGATGAAATTGTGATTGAAATGGGGGAGTATGGGGTGGATGGTGGGCGGGTGGCGAGGGAGAAGTGTTTGATGAGGCAGCCGGGTGGTGGGGTGTGAGACGGTGGGAATTGATTTGAAAATGTAGGTGTGATAGCGACATGGATGAACCGTCGGGATCTGGCCAATGATTGGCGTCCCAAGCGAGAATTGGGGATCTGATGTGGTTTGATTGGTGAGGAATCGAGCGCAACGACAACGGTTCGACACCATCAAGGCGGCGAGGTACATAAGCCATGTGTGTGCAAATGGGACGCCCTCCCGGTATTCTATCGGACGCATACAACAGCCCATGAACCGTTCGTACAATCCCCGATCTTCGAGAAATGTCTGTAGCACCATTCCAAGGTGTGTTGCTGCGCACATCGTCTCCATTGATGTCTACATGTTGGTGGACTTGTGGGGGAATCCCATCTTGGTTGGTTATCGGGCATTTTGGCACTCCTTTTAACTACTCTACTTTATCTATTTAAGCACGCTATTGACATGTTTTCCCCTTAAGCCCTGGTCAAACAATTAATCCACTTATTAATACAACTAGGCCATATACCTGCACCTCTAATAACCACAAAGCAGATATACTATCCTCTACAAAACCAGCACCCTGTCCATGTCGAAGCTTTCGCCAGGATAAAACATTCAAGACTTGAAAAAACATACTACCTTCCAGATATCTTAAAGGCAAATGCTCCAACAGCTAAACCCACCATAACACCAAAAAACCCCGTTCAATTTCGAAGCCCAACATACCTTACGAGCTAATCAAGAGCGACGACATCCGTCTGAAGTCCTACTGCTACCGTACGAATAGTGATTCGCAGTCACTAATCGCCATTCGAATTATCTGGACCGTGCGAGGACGTGTATCATAGACTGTGTCCATACGGATTTGAAAGCAGGTATGTTGTGGAGTACGTGAGGTGGGGTGTTAGCTGAGCGAATAGTGGTTTGTTGTGATGATGATTGCAATTACTGTTTTACGTTTTACTTGCGGTCACGATTCTATCAAGCACGATTTCCGCCAATGGAAATGGTATTGGTTCTTTCCCAGTTCTCACAGGGTCATTCTGTCTATGGACATTCCTCTATTTAATTTAATTTTTTCACGGTGTTTTAAGGGTATCATGCCATGATTGATCGATTTATTGCTCCAGGAATGGGCCTAACGTATTGTATTGTACATGACCGTACAGGATCTAACCGCCGAATAGGACGCTTCTTATAGACGAACTAGCTGCAAAGGCACCACTAAGGTATGCCGTGTGTAAGCCCTCCATCATTGCTCTATTCGCAATCTTGTTTATTAGAGGAAGTCTAGCCGACGTTTCTGAGGTTGGAGATGTATGTGTATATACAGTATGCGTTCTCTGGATCGTCTTATCTGTGTCGATTCGAGGTTGTTGGGAGAGTTATGAGGCTATTATAGGTATTACTGAAGTCTGAATTGCATCAGGGTTCTCCCTAGTGGCCCTCTCAATTTCCTTAATCTCCTCAGACACGAACCCAGCGCGGAGGAAAAATCCAACACTTCCTCTAGCCTGCACATATTCATCACTTGGCAAAATCTCCAAGAGTAGTCGAATAATTCCGAAGCTCAATACTGATTATGAGACACCTTTGTTTCATGGCATACACCTCCTATAACCATCCTTACGATGATGGAAAAGCTTCATCTACTACTCACTATCAGAGCACATGACTAGGCTAGACACTTTAACATCTACGTTGCATTTTTTCAGTTAGTGATTATCATGTCCTGTAGAATTTTATCAGTCTAATACCCCGAGAGAAGTGCTAAAGGAGTTGCGTGGATGATTTCCAAAAGATTTCTTTGATTGCGGAGATCTATATCCGGACTCGAGATTTCCGACAGCTATCTTCTGAAGGGACCCCGCCCTACGATAGACAAACAGGCGAAGCACAACCAACAGAAAAAAGAAAAAAAAACCCCCCAAAAAACATCATCACACCTCCTCCAACAAAACATCAGCTAAACAAATCCCCCTACCAGCTCAACTAAACTAAAACTCCCAAAACCCGTGACAAATCGCGATCCCCACATCGAATCAAGACATCCACCACCATGATCCACAATCCGCAGGCCGAGGCGTCGTCACCCACAGGGCGCACACCGCGCATGGTAATCTATACCGCCCGTTCCTCTCGATTTCTAAGCCCGTGAATGGCCAAGTATTGGGCATATCCACACAAATTAATACAAGAGATCACGAACCCATCAACGAAGATCATTCCATGAAGTTTTTCGGCAGAAACATGGACGTGCACTTACATCAATATACATCAACCCCACCAATCCCACCTCCCCACCACGCCACCCATCAGCCAACTCGAAGCATACGCCCTCACTTCACCACAGTGTGAAATTGATTATTGAAACTGTATTTTAGCGTCAGTGTCTATACGTATCAAGCGCTGGCATCTGGATTGGTCTTGGTTGTACATCGTGATGACGGAAGGATATTGTGAAGGCGGGGGTGTCGTGGGTGGAGAGGAGGGGGAGGAGGTGTTTGAGGTGGGTGCGGCGTGGGGAGGGGTGATGAGGAGGGTGAGGGTTAGGCGGATAAAGAGGGTGGAGGATGGAGGGGGAGGGGGAAAGGGAAAATGATGGGGATGTGGGTTGGGATGGGAGATGGTGGGGAAGGAGAAGATGGCGTTGGGATGTTGGGTAGGTGTTGCACGAGGGAGTTTTTGGTGGTGTATTTGATATGTTGCTGGGATGAGGGAACGAATTCGAGAGGAGGATGGAGATGGAGATAGAGATGGAGTCGTTTATATTTGGTATTGGATACATTTCGGCGGAAAAGGATGAGATTTCTGTGGGTACAAACAGCCAAATCTGGCTGTAGATTGGATTTCCTTTGTCTCCGATGATATGATATTACACGAAGGCACGAGCTGATCATCTCTCGATTTGGGAACCACTTATCATCGGAGCATTGAGGAAACTGGAGGAAAAGTGGACGGTCGATGAATTGGCTATCATCATTGTTGCAAAATGATAGACGTGGTCTGGCTGACAAGCATAGCACACCCATAGTAACGATACTAGAGAGCTATGACAGAATCCGTGGATTTGAAGACTTCTTACCTTCAGCGCCACCATCAATGCGAAAATAAATACCATCTGGGGATACACAGCAGAGGGCAAGGTGCTGCGGCGCTATGACAAGTCCTTATTGTTGTGAGAGCCTTCGTATATGAATGCGGTTGCACATCGATTTATCTTCGGATGGTATGCGAATACTTCCACTGGAGGATGTACACGTACTCAGCGACAACTTATGGAGGAACGAATACAAGTGTAGGTAATTCCCTCTTGTTGCAGCACATGGTGCGACAGAAGAGGCCAAGCTCACAAGTTCCCTGTGTCAGAGGTAAACATTGGATCGGTAGTCAAGCTCCATCCTGTGGGTCCATATATATGGGTTTTCCTCTTATCAACGAAAGCGCTGCAGGAGGACCCAATTCTATGAATGGGTTTCCTCATCCTGACCAATGTTTCGACCTCATATGGAATAAAAGTGGGATTGGTGCTGTGACATGCACAACTGCGCATCCCATGAAGACGACAATAGAATGCCGAGCGTTTTGGGAATTCGCATTTCCTCTTTGGGAAGACATCTTGATGATGTTGCGTGCTCCTCGCCATGCTGTCCGCTCAATCAATGTCGCTACGATTGGGAGTTGGTGGTTGAACGACTCAGTCTGTGCAGATGTCCGCACAGACGAGCCGCGCAAGAAGGCACGCGGCTAGAAGTCTGCAGCAGCACGAGGGCCGAGCTCGCCATCGCCCAAAGCATCCCTTGCGTACATAATATAAGCCACGATCTGCCGAATTGAAATGTCCCCATGATTATGCATGTTACCACTCTCTTGACCCTATCGACCCTTGGGGGAATAACCCAAAGCCTCTCTCTACCAAGACCGCAACATCTGCAAGACTCCTCGACAACGCGGCTCCAGGCTCTCAACACAAGTCGTACCTGGCCTCGAGCGCCATTTCTACCACCGATCAATCAGAACAGCTTTGTGGCCATCACGGGCTACGGCCGCCACGTCTGTCTCGGTCGCGTCGACTGCGAAGACCAAGTCCGCACCGACATCAACCTAATAGGATGGGACGTAATCATGGAATACAAGCCCAGTGCCTCCCACGCCTACTCCTTCACCAGCGGTGGGGTCAACTTTTGCATCAAGCAAGAAAAGGCGACGGATAATGCGGTCGTTTTGAAGGTCATCCATGCTCTCCATGATCTGACGCGGGAGTATGGGACTACTGAGTTGGTTAAAGCTAGTATCGTGAATGAAAGGGAGGTGGTGGCCAGGTTTATGTTGACTTTTCCGGGATTGTGACATGCGGGTGTTTTCAAGCTGAGATGGATCCCAAAACGGAGTTGGGGCCCTAGGTGGATAGATGAACGCGTGCGAGACTTTGAGAGCTTTTGGCTGACAGATCGGACGAGGTATGCTGTAGAGGCGTGAAGAGCAGCAAAGGCTGAGAGAATATATACTGAGTCAGCCATGGCCGACGATTGTCGTCATGATCTTACAAGCCCGTATAGGCAAAGGGTGTTCGTAGCAATCTCCCTCAAGCGTCTGCTTCTCATTCAGCATTGACGCTGATCTATTCCATGTTCTGCAATCTCTGCAGCCAACATAACCGGACGAAGTATTCGTCAATGCCAAACCTGTTATTTCGTAAGTTCAATGTTCAACCCATTGTGTGATCCCATAGGGAGCAATTCCTGTCCGTACAAGAGTTTCATCACGAACAATGAAACGTGCGAGAATAAAGAACAGCTGTAGTAGATCTTGCGTGAGAAAGTGATCCATTCCTCTCAAGCATACAATGACCAAAGGTACCCAACTTTATGGCAACTGTAACGTAGGCGTGGAATCTTGCACAAAAGCCACAACATCATAGGCGTTGGAGAATTGTGTAAAGGTGGTGCTCCTCAGGCTCAATCCTAAATCATCGTTTCGGTTTGCTGAATAATTAGCATTCCAGTCATCCTGCATCCCAATCTTCAGCTATTATCAACGACGGTCTACAACAAAGCCTGAATTAGTGTAAATACCATCTGAGACAGTAGAAATTTCCAGCCGGTACATCCAATTGCTGTAAAACCTATCGATCAACGCATTAGACCCTCCCACTTCTATCCTGAGACTCGTATTCTACTCCTAAGCTGCTGACTGAGCACGGAATCAGGTTCCTGCGTCGATGCGCACTCTGATAATGTATGCAATAGTCCTCCAACAGGACGCCGAGGCGTGTGCGATGTCTACATACATCATAGAGGGATCTATGCCGCCAGATTCAGATGTCTTCGTAGCTGGTGGATATATATGCCGTTACTTGTGCACCAAGGGGGTGATCATGCTGGGTTGGTATTGCAGGCGCGCTTTTGTTATGGTATTTGTGAGGGGAAGGTGGGGATGAAGTAGGTAGCTCGGATAGTTTTTGCAGGGCATGGCGGGAATCTTGGGCTGAGACGAGACTGTATCTCGTGCGGTGGGATCTGTATTGTGGAATGAATAATCGTTCATCTCATTCACATGTATGATGCTAAGCCACCCATCTAAGGCCTCCTACGCATAAGTCTGGTTGAGAGCAACATGGTGAATGCTTTGGCAGGAGGGAAGACTCAATGTGCACTTTGGAGTTCATACAAGTAAGATCGTAGTATGACTTGCAAAGCTAGACAACAGCTCATTAGTGCAGCATTAAAGGGTGGTATAGGCAGTATAGGAACATTGACGCCCAACTCCATTGCATTCCGCACTTGGCCACAGGATAGAAAAGGGCCTGATCTCGCACGTTACGTCCTTGTTCATCCTTGATACCTTGAAAAGACGACATGGCTCTGAGCGATCGTTTGGTCTACGTGAGCTGCACATCCTGAAGATGTATTGTCCACCATCAGTACCCTCATTTACCGCCTTTCTTCGCCGCAACCACTAATCAGACCCAGTCAGCCTCACGGTCTCAATTCTCAATGCTAGCCGGAAGTAACCGGCTGCAAGTAGTCACTCACCACTTGGGATGATGATGATCACCAGCAAAAAGAGTATGCCAATCATGATCCAGATCCTCATCTTCATGTTCTTCCACCACATCTGCTTGCGGACACGATTGGCGCCGCGACGGAAGCCTTGAGCGGACTGATTGAGATTCTCAGACTTGTCCTGGAGCTGATCGATATGTTCACCACGTTGAGCGACGGATTCGAGGTTCTTTTTCATGACATTGACGGTGTCGTCGATTTGCTGCGAGAGAAGCAGATATTAGCATCATGAGCTCAGGAAGCTGTGCAATACGCGGCGTCTTTTGACAGGGACCATAATCCTGTCGCTTAGTGCAGGCAGCCATTGAATGGATAATCATAACAGGATATCTTGAAGCTCCACTTTGAGTTCTCGCGGCCACCAGCAGTGGAAGCTCTCAGGCGCATTGACACATTGATAATGCTTCTGCAGCGGTTGAGGGTCTTCTCTCGTCCTTCAAGGTCGAGCGTCTGAAGAGAAGTGGGTATCCCACGACATTCTGCACCACTCCATGGCACCGTCGGACTTCTGCGCGTCATCATCACATTGACTGACTTACCGACTGAATGGCCGCAGTCCTAGTATTGCCCCCCTCATATTGTGCACTTCCGCTTCCAGCCTGTCCGGCGTGTCCCGCGGGGATGTAGGGATCGTATGGCTGCTCACGTCCTGCCATTGCTGCGGTATGGGAGGAAGATGGTTTCGCTTGGAATATTCAAGATCTGGGCGTAATGGGCGGATGGTGAATGGATGTGGAGATGATGGAGAGTCGCAATCGGAAAAGGTTGGGGTTGGAGCTTAGTTGTCAGCAAGCGGGCGAAACGTCGCACAGTCTGGCGTTCGGCGGATATGAAGAAGTGCTGCCTGGACGGGTCAAGGAGAGTCAGAGTGATCGTGATGGTGGTAACAGCGTCGTCAAGGTGAAGAATTGATGGCAATGGAATTGGATGGATGATGTTGAGGATGAAGAAGTGAGCGTCTCATCAAAATTGGTGATGATGCTATTTCCGTCCTGCCTGTCACGTGATGGTGCCTCTGTGGCGCTGGAATGAGCCTCAAAGAAGACGTTCGCATCTCCAAGGCTTCATGGGTTCCTTTGTTTACTTGATCGCTTGGATCTTTGATGAACCTCTGTCAGCGTGATGAGGCTACCAGACATACTGTAGTCAAGTGCAATGGGTCTCGTGTTCAAATGATCTAGTAAGACAGGCCGCGCCACAGATCAGGAAGGTTGTCCAAATTGCCAACTTTTGCAGACCGCAGCCGTAGAAGATATATACAAAGACTCTTGGGTCGATCTCACTGATATTCGATACCTACAGGTTTTGTGCTCCAAGACGCCATACGTTGTGCATGTGTATCATGCACTCCGTATAAGTAGAGGAGTGCTGTGCCACAATCAGATCAGCACAACTGTGGCACTCGCATAGAATAGTCCGATTTGACCGAGCAACGGATCGCCGAACAGCCGCCCGCCGCGTCATTTACAATCAATTCAGCGTCTCTTCGTATGCTTGATCATCTTACTACATGAGAGTAGGAGTCTCACCACTTTCTCCAGTCATTCTTTCGGTCGATTACTACCTCTCGTTCGCATTGTGGCAAGACAAGTCTTGCAGTCCACTCGTTGAGCTGAACTGTCGCTCCCTCGAAACGCCGGAGGACCCTGAGCGCTTGCGATACACATCTAATACAACGTGCAGCGACTGGACACAGAAGGGCAAGAAAGAGAAGGCTTAGAAGATAATAATCGGCGGAGACAGTGGTAGACGAGTAGCATCCGCAGGGTTTGGTCTTCTCTTCAGGAGCAGAGTGCAAATTCGCATATCGTACATTCCCAGGAAAGTCACCGAGCAACATAAATTATCTTTACTGCAGGGCTTGGCCCAACCACGTTCATCATGAGGCTTCTGCCTTGCAATGGCGGCACAACTCCATCCTGGTCATTGAGAGCAGCTGTGTCGCTACTCACTGGAAGTGCTCTGGTTTCTGGCTTGACCCTGGACCTGAGCAGCCCAGGTATGACAACGCTCTTAACAACATATTGTGATGATGGTAATACGTGACTGACAACATCCTGTACAGCCTCCATCAAAGCTGCTGCGAGCAATGCGGCTTACAACATGATGACTTACTACACAGGAAATCGTACTGGAGACGTGCCCGGCAACCTACCTATGCCTTACTACTGGTGGGAAGCTGGATCCATGTTTGGGACCTTAATCGACTATTACTATTACACCAATGACACCACCTACAACGACGTCGTGACACAGGGCATGCTCTGGCAAGCAGGTCCAGACAACGACTACATGACACCCAATCAGACGAAGACGGAGGGCAATGACGACCAAGGCTTCTGGGGAATGGCAGCCATGGCCGCTGCAGAGCAAAAGTTCCCAGATCCGCCACCTGACAAACCTCAGTGGTTGGAGCTGGCCCAGGGGGTCTTCAATACCCAAGCGGGACGATGGGACACCCAGTTCTGCGGTGGTGGTCTGAGGTGGCAGATTTTTACCTTAAATACCGGGTACGACTACAAAAACACCATCTCGAATGGATGCTTCTTCAACCTGGGCGCTCGTCTGGCGTTGTATACTGGAAACGACAGCTACGCACAGTGGGCCGAGAAGACCTTCAACTGGACCCAAGCCAGTCGAATGATGGATGAACAGTACCACTTCTACGACGGTGCGCACACGACGCTGAATTGCACCGACATCAACAAAGTACAGTGGACCTATAATGCTGGGGTCTTTTTGTTAGGAGCGGCCACCATGTACAATTACGTAGGACTTTCCATCCGCTGAGCTATGACTTACTAACACCACATAGACCAACGGCTCCGATCTCTGGAAAGGCCGCGTCACCGGCATCCTCAACGGGACGGACATCTTCTTCGCCAGCAACCCCCCAAACGTCATGTACGAAGTAGCCTGCGAAGGCCCCAACACCTGCGACACCGACAACTTCTCCTTCAAAGCCTACCTCGCGCGCTGGATGGTCGCATCCACCAAATACGCCCCCTTCATCTACGACTTGGTCATGCCCAAGATCCAAGCTTCCGCCGCAGCCGCCGCCCTGCAGTGCTCCGGCGGTTCCAACGGCCAGATGTGCGGCATGAAATGGACGGCCGGAGCGAAATGGGACGGCACGCAGGGGGTAGGGCAGCAGATGGGCGCGCTGTCGGTCATCCAGGCCAACCTGATCAATCAAGTCTACACGCCGGTAACCAATAAAACCGGAGGAACGAGCCGAGGCAACGCCGGTGCCGGAGGAAGCGGATCTGGCAAGTCGAATCCGGCCTTGAGCACGAACACGATCACGGCGAAGGACAAGGCGGGCGCGGGCGTGCTGACGACTCTGGTACTAATATCCGTCATCGGCAGCTGTTGGTGGATGATCGATTGACGCTCTCATGATTCTATCTCGAATAACATGGTTAGTGTAAGCTAGACGGCGGGCGTTTCCAACATTCAGTATCTTGCATGCCTTTCCTAGAATCGGTCAGGGTCGGCTCCGGTGTTTTTCTTTCCTTAGAGGGCAGCATTTACATCCGGCGTTCAGTGCACGCATGGGGCTATGAAGGAGGGTCAAAGAGGGCGGCAGGTTTTCTAGGTAGAATACTTGCGAGCATGACATGTCACTAGATTTCACATCTCCAGAAATCACTGTTGCAGACTTTCATAGGAAGCTACGGCAGTCTCATCTACTCATAATTCTTAACGGGGGTGGCATTAGATCCCACATCCATTCCCATCTCCAGAAATGAAATTCCTCCTCACAAACAGTTCATACATCACACATCACACATCATACAACGTACAACCCCATCACTTTAATGACTCACGGCAGTCCAATCCACGCCACGTAAAACATATGATCGCCTGCCTCAAGAACGCCCGCCCCCTTCAAACCCCATTCAAATCTTCTCTATCAATTAATTAATTACAAGTATCGATTCCCCTTAGATACCCTGATGGTACATACTGTCACTATTATTGTAGGGGGTATAATATAATAAGTATTTCAACGTATTTCAAGGTATTCCAAGGTTTATATTATAGGTATCTATTATTTATTTCCCATCATACTATTACTGTATGATTCCTCGTCGTATCAGTTGTCGATTAAAACTATTACTTATTTTCCGGAAGCGAAATCCTAAATCTGAATCCAAACACCTCCCCTTCCCGACCTTCCATATTAGGTTCCATTTGATACAAAGCCTCCCTCTCTAAGCCCGTCTTCCCTTCCAAACCCCCTTCCCTCCCCACTCATTTCCCCCAAATCTGAACATCTCGCTTCCGTTCTACTTTACTTTAAACCTTTTATTTTAAACCTTCCCTTTTTTCCCCTAAACCCCCTTCTCGATATCTATCTATCTATCTATCAATTTACCTTCCCTTTCCCTTTCCATCTACCTTTCCATCTACCCTTCCACCTTCCACCTTTCCATCTATCACCTTCCCACCTTTCCGAACATCCACCATAACCCATCACCCCTCGCAAGTAATATCTCTTAGCAAATACAGCTCATAATACATTGTATCTAGAGATAATCTTCGCCTCGAAGAGGGAACGCGAGGAGGGGGAGGGGGGAGGGTATAAGATAGATAGAATGGGAGGGGGGGGGAAGGTGTGAGATAGATGGGATAGGAAGGATAGGAGGGATAAGAGGGACACCACCCTTTCTCTTATAAAAAGAACAAAGCTATAGGAATTAACGTAGTAAAGATATGAAAGATACGAAAGATGGGAGGAAGACAACGAAGGCTTACTATATAGGTATTAACATGCAATGCTATATTATATTATACTTCCCCCACCCCACCTCCCCCACCTGAAACAGAGATAAAAAAATCAAAGAAAGGTAAGTATTCATTCATTCATTCATAATATGTTGTGTACGAAAGGGATCATCGCATTCTTACAAGCAAGTATAATAGATATGGATATAGATGATCGGAATGGAAAGCCTATTCTCGAATTCAGGAGGCAAGATACAAGATCGTAGGTATGGAAGTATGGAAGTATGCAAGTATGCATTGCATGGAGGGAGGAAATGTGGGGATGGATGGGATTGGTGGGATTTTTTTTTAAAAGCCGATGCTGATATATGCTAAACAGCCACGCCTCGTTGCTAAACTGACCTTGGGGTATCGAATCGATCCATACATACTCCGCAAAGCTAAGGCTAAGCTACTGCCATCCTGCGAGCCTGTGAGTACAGACGTACGCTCTCTCTCGCCATCAAAACACACACGTCTCCTGCACCCATCTCCTCCTTAATCTAAAGCACAAAAGAAACATCCCCCACCCGCCTCTCGCAAAACATGCCTACCGCACGAACTCCTTGTCCGTCAATCTCGCCTCGACTTCCTCCCGTCTTACCGTCTGGCCTCTATAGCCTCTCTTCCCTCTGACGAACCAGTCCACCACGATGATGGTCACGACGACGCCGTAGACGGCGGAGACGTAGTTCATATCTGTATCGCGACACAAGATGACGTTAGTGAGGATATTCGACCGATCATTGCGCCGAGAAGGTGCTACCATTCATCGCCATCATCCCCACAAAAGAAAGAAAGATAGAGGAAGGGAAAGACTCACTCCCAGCAGCAACGGGCCTCACGAACGGAAAAGAATACATGATGAGCGTGAACCCCGTCCAAAGCAACAAAACAATATTACTCATCAGCCCAAACGGTCCCATCCAAAACGGTCCGTGGCGAATGTTATTCCGTCCCCGGATGAGCAAACACACGACGGGGATGGAATAGGACATGTACAGCAACACGATACACGCTGTCACCATGCTGTTGAAAGCCGTATAGCTCCCAATGTACAACAAACCCAGCAACAGAACGATAACGTTGGACACGATATGCGCGCGCATCGGCACATCAAGCCTGCGATCGACCTGAGACAGCCATTTCGAGCCCGGCACCCCACCGTCCCGTGCGAAACTCCAACACAGTCTCGATTGCCACGTGTGAGAAGCGACCAGACACCACACCCCCGTCGCGATGAACATGGACTCGAGAACGATAGCGCCGGCTTTGGAGCGCAGCGCCTGGTCGTAGAGGGCGAGGATGGGGACTAGGGTCGGGGTACTGCTGAGGTCGGCGAGGTTGTTCATGCTGAAGAAGAGGGCGATGGAGTAGATCCAGGAGGTGACGAAGCCGATGGCGACGGTGCCCATGATTGCGATGGGGACTTGGCGTTCGGGGCGGCGGACTTCTTCGGCGAGGTGGGTGGCGCAGTCGAGGCAGGCGAAGGCGTAGTTGGTGTTGATGAGGCCGACTATGAATGCTGGGGGGTGTCAGCTGTGGATGGGAGGAACTGTGTGGGGGTGGTTTGTAAGTGATATCGGTGAGGGTTTGATGGCATGCTTCTTGCTGTTTGCAGAGTCTGAAGACCTTGACCCATAGAAAGACTAGGGGAGATGGGATTCGTGATAGAGAAAGAAAGAATGAAAGTAATAGGGCCGCATATATCAAGTCCCTGATCAACCATCGAATCATCACGAATAAAAGAACATACCGATTCCATTCTGCGACCAACCAGTCCCATTCACAAAATTCGCAAACACGAACTTGGCATTCTGATGCGTCTGCGCAGTAGCCGGGACCGTAATCATGATGATGAACCAACTCCCCAACGTCGTCGCCAGCGAAACCTTTGCGATCCACGGCAGCGCCTTGGCATAGCAGTTCCAGATGAAGGCGAAGCAGTTGATGAGGAGGTATGCAACGTAGACATTCCATGGTTGAATCACGCTATTGCTTCGTCAGGTCATACGCGAATGATTGAGGCAGAGAAGGGCGTACAAGTCTGGATGAGATAGCTGATAGCAGCCGACGACGGCGCTGGCGGTGCCCAGAGCGACGGAAGCAGAGGTGAAGATGCTCCCAGCCCAGGCGAACCAGCCGGTGAGATAGGAGGCGAAACCGGCATATCTCTTGGGTGCCAGCTCATTCGCCCACTGATCGATTCAGGGTCAGCGTCAACGTTCTCTTGAAGCAGAATGCCAACCCGACAGAGACGCGTACATATGTACAGAATCAATAACCTCTTTTGAAATACAAACAGGGCGGGTAGTAGAGAAGAAAACCAGCAGAGGCGTGTACATATGGATAGAATCAATAATAAATTTGACATCCAAGAGAAGGCCGCGGTAAGCAGAAGAACCCCACAGCGACGTATACACATGAACATAACCAACAACATCTCCCAAATCCCAAGCCATCCCATCAACACACAAAAGAACAAAAACCCAAACCCAAAACACAAACCCCAAAACCAAAACCCATACTCACAAAATACTGCCCCCCAGCATTCGGCAACGCACTCGCCAACTCACTCAGCGAAACCCCCACACACGTCGAAATCAGCGCAAAAAGAATCAAGCCATAAACAATCTGCACCGGGCCCCCACTGTTAATACCCGTGATCAGCGCCGCCGAAATACCCCACCAGGAATTGGTGAGGGAGAAGCCGACGCCAAGCAGGGAGAACCAGGTGTAGTTCCGCTTGAGGTCTTGGGTGTAGCCCATTTGGGCGAGGGCGGCGGCGTCGGTGTCGAGGGGGTGGGAGTGGGGGGAGGAGGAGGTGGAGGGGGGGGTGTAGGGGTAGTTGTGGGAGGCGGAGGCGGAGGTGGAGGGGGGTGGGTCGGGGATGGTGGAGTCGAGGGGGGATTTTTCGGGGAATGTCATGGTGAGTGGTGGTGGTGGTGAGTGGGTGGGTTGTTAGCTGGTTGATAAGAGAGAATGCACCTATTCGGTAGGCTCGTATGTCGTCGTGCTCTTGACGATGGTACCACGTTATAGAGACAAAGCAGGGTGGAGGACCATGGATGGATGGATGGAAGTGTGAAGTGTGAAGTGTGAAGTGTGAAGTGTAAGATGTGAGGTGTAAGGGTCGAGATTGAGATAAGGCGACCTCTCTCTCACTCCCTTCACTTCCTTCACTACCGTAGTACTAGACAAGGAGACAAGGTGATAAGGTACTAACTAACGTGATCGTCCGAGCCAAGTTTAAGCGGGGACTCGGGAAGTGATGGAACTAGCGGGCATTGGATGGGGACATCGTGGTTAAGGTATCAGGCAATCAGGTTATTGGGATCTGAGAGTGAGGAGGTAAAGTAGTCCATCTACTACTACATCAGCAAGTGAAGTGGGGTAATGACCTACCGACCACACCCATCTCCACTCCCTCCCACCCTTCACAAGATCATACAATTCATACACTCCCAGTCAATCCCCTCTCCACCCACCCACCCACCCTATCCATCCATCTCCTGCATACTCCATACAGATAAGCCAATACACAATGCATGAACCATGAACCATGACGACTACCTGCACTATCTCTCCCCAAAAAAGGGGGGCTGCTCTGGTCTAGACCATGTCAGCCACGCGATAGGAAAGTAAAGACAGGTTCATTTTGCCCCGATGTGGATTAAGGCTCTATGGTAAGGCTACTAGAGCTGCATTAGGCTGGTCGATCGGCGCATTGACTTTATTGGGCTGGATATGACGGCGCTAGGGGATTATGGGTACACAACGGTCACGCTAACGTACTGTAGTACTCCTTTACATAGGTACCCACCTACCGTCGCAGAGGGTTGAATCATTGGCTGGACCGTACAGAATTCTCTATAGTAATCAATTCACCCTCTATCTGACATCTTCCCATTCACACTAACATGTTTCCAAATCACCCGCGTCAAGGCGTTCCATACTCATCTATAAGCTTACGTGATCCTCCACACGGTTATCCCCAATGCACGGGTAGGTATCTCTCTCATCATGCCCAAGATCCAACGCCGTCTATTTGCCCGAAACCAAAGACCTCTCCATCGTCCCTGACCGTCGCCTGCGAATCATGTTCACTCATCGTCATCCGTGTCCGGTGGGTGAGGCGTCCCCTGTCCCACCATTAGCCCGCCTCCCAAACCTCATACACAGCCAACGGAACGAGGGAACATACCTTGGGCGAATTCAACCACTCAATGTGCCTCAACCGCCGCCTGACCTCCCGGTCCTTCATCTGCGCCCGCGTCAACTTCTTCGTCTTCTTCTTCACCTTGAACTTCATATCCCCGCCGTCCTCCGCGCCCGAATTGACCGCCGAAGCCGTGGCACTGGACACCGCACTGGAGCCCGCTCGGGAGCTGGCTGCGCTGCTCCCCGGTCGGCTGTCCTCGAATCGATCCATCGACACCGCCAAGTGGCCCTTGTGCGTGACCCGCCCGTCCGCCACGTGCCATTGCTCCGGACATAACGCTCCCACGAACTCTTCGTTGTGAGAGATCATCACCACCCCACCCTTGTACTCCCGGATGGCCACGGCGAGCCCGCCTTGGGAATCACGATCCAGATAATTGGTCGGTTCGTCCAGCACGAGCAGATGCGGGTTGTTCCACATGGCGCCCGCAAGGACCACTTTCACTTTTTGCCCACCCGATAGGCCGGAGATCTCGTTGTGGTTGGCAATCTCGGGGTCAAGGCCAATGTCCTCGAAGTGTTTCGAGATCACCTTGGGCTCGAGTTGCCGGAAGCCGAGACCTTCGCGGGAAGCTTCGTGATCGTCAAACTCTTGCACGAGCTTGTCGAAGCCAAGCTCGAGAAGGGTTTCACGCGACACTTGACTGTTGTACTTCGGGAGCATGCCCACCCATTTGACTTCATACTGAAACGATTTCTTGAACTTCTGTCGTCCCATTAAGTTCTCCACCTTCCGCTCACCCATTCCCGGGCCGAGATTGACCATCTTCCCCATCTGTGCTTTGTCCTCAGGAGTGAGCACTCTGGTCTGCTTCATCAATACTTCACGGTCATCGCCATTGGCATATCGCCATTGCAGATACTGGTTTGGCGTCTTCTCCATGTGCATTTCCACGTGCTCCAGAGCGTGCTGCTTGATGTAGCCGATACGCAGATTAGGGTGCTTCTCGACTCTACCCGTTTGTGGAATGGTTTCGCCAGTGAGCAGCTTGATCAGAGTTGACTTGCCCGCACCGTTGGCGCCAATGATGGCGGTACGAGAGGAGAGGGTGAGCGCGCAAGAAACATCAGCAAGGGATGGCTTGGTACCTCCAGGGTAGGTAAAGGTACAATCCTGCATGCGAATGATGGCTCTCGTGGATGATTTGACTCCCGTTAGAATTCCCGGATTGGGGAACTTGAACGAGACCTGGGAAGCTGACAGCGTATAGTAGCCCTTCGCTTCCGGCTTCTGTCGCACGAAAGCTGCAAGGTTACCCTGATAGCAGACCAGCTTCTTCTGTTCATAGTGGTAGATGTCCGTGCAAACGTTGTCAAGAAAGCCAGAGTCGTGCGACACGATCAAGCTTGTGATTTCCATGTGGCTTTTGAGATATTCCTCCAACCACTTGACGTTCCCAACGTCCAAATGATTGGTAGGTTCGTCCAACAAGAGAACGTCGGCCCCCATGAGCATGGCCCTTGCCAGGGCAAGCTTCATCTTCCATCCACCGGAGAGTGAGCCGACTTTTTCTGACTGCCGCCCGTGTGGTCCTGCTGTGAAGCCGACCTCGCTCAGAACTTCAGATATGCGCTCCTGGCCAGATGCAGCCAACTCAGGATCCTTCGACACAAATTCCAGAATACTCAAGTCTGCATCTTCGCCTTGGTTGTGCTCAACAAAGCATGTCTTGAGCTGATCCTTGCTGGGAAATCCCTCCAGTTTGCCCTCGGCTATACTTCGCATGAGCGTAGACTTGCCAGCGCCGTTCCTTCCGCAGAGACCATATCTGTGCCCCTTATGTAATGTAATGTTGGTGTGCGACAGTAGCAACATACCACCGTATGCAAGGGAGAAGTCCGTGTTCACAATTTCGACCTCGCCCGTCTCTGCTTTGATAGGCTGGCCAAATTTGCGATGGTCTTCGTCGACGAAATGCTTCTCCAAGGCCTGCGAGACAGCGTCGGCCTCGCCTGGCTTCAGGAGCTGTTGTAGATAGGGCCCAGTGCAGCGACTGATTCGCGAAACTTGGCGAATATTCACATCCTCTTTGACCATGTCCGCGATATAGCCTCTTGTCAGGGTCCATATTTCAGCATCACCGGGCTGCCCAAGAACACCACCATGTACTCTGACTTCTTTTTCCAACACCTGCAAAATGTCTGCAGCAGATGTAGGTGCGATTTGACCAGAGAGAATATTCCCGTCATCGTCCCTCATGGCCTTTCTAATGACCGCAAGGGCTCTCGTGGCAAGTGCTCGGACTTCAGGCAGAGAGGCTCTGTCTTTGACGCCCTGAACACCAGGCCGTAGCTTCGGCAAGAAGGTCCTCGCCTCAATTGGATCGTGCACTAATTTCGTCAGATTCTCAACAACCACCACGGTCTGCCGCAGGACCTCTTGCGAAGTGGTAGGCGTGTTTAACGATCTCTCGAGGAGTGGCGTGAGAAGGGCAAGAACCGGGGATGTGACAATCGCGACGAAGGTGGTTTGCGAAAGCGCATGGATCGCCTTCTGCAAGGTCTCAGTGGACGGCTTTTCCATCGTCTTGATCAGGAGCGGTATCCGAGGAGCGACATCGTCGTTTGTCAGAAGGGTGGTCAGAGCGGTCATTGTTTTCAAAGCTTGCTTCCCAACCTGATCCTTCAAGTCGTGCATTCCTGTCTCAACAACAGGGATCAGTCCAGCCAATTTCTTGCCCATGGATTCTCTCATGAAGTCTTTGATCTTTTCCTCCTCTTTGCTCCCCAAGCCCATCTTTGCCTTGTCCGCCATTCTTCCCAGCAGCTCGTAGGCACCCACTGTTCCTTGCCACTTGCCGGATCTCTTCACCAAGTACTGTGATAGGGCAGGGATGAGACCCACGAGTTGCGCCTCTGGTGAAAGATTTGCAAACAAAGCATCCAGGGCGTACTGCGCCGATTCTCTGACCACACCACCCTTATCTGCAAGAGCGTCGAGTGCCGACGCCAGGATGCCTCCATTTTGAAGTAGGAACACGACCTCGGAGATGGGCTGCGCAGGCGGGAATTTCTCGAAAAGAGCACCGAGAAGGATCATGGCACTCTCCCGCCTTGAACCATCCTTCTTGTCGGCCGCAGCCTTCTTGATCTCCTCTAAGACCCCGTATGCGTGGAACCCACGGAACCCGACTGATGTAATAAGGAGATTTGAGAGAGCATATGCAGCATCAAGAGACTCTTGGGATGTTTTGGCGTTGAAGATGGTGATTAGGAAGGAGGAGACTTCATCATGGGTCGGAGCAACGCCGGATGGAGCAGCGGACTTGGTGATCATGACGGGGATGGTACGCGGGGATACTGGATGTGGCATTCTCTGTTAACGATGTTGGAGGACTGCTGATTCGGATACTAAAGACGTCAAAGAAGCAAGATGCGGAACTGCGCAATTAAGCCCAGGTGGGTAGAATAATTGTAACTATTGATTCGTTTAAGAAATATTGCGAAGCCTCCAGATACGAAGAGTGGAGATATGGCCCAAAGCCAGGAAAGAGGGTGACCCAGCGACCCCCTACAAGAAGTGGGCGAAAGAAGACAGATGGTGAGTGCGTGGAGAACGAATTCAGAAAATTTCAGCCCGTGGACGTTCTGGGTGCGTCGGCACTCTCGGTCACTTTCGGAAAATATATCCGCCTAGCGCTGATACTTTCCATATCTCCGCAAAGTGAAGAGCTGAAGAGATGAACGATACTGTATTCAATTTGAAGAATGATAATGCGAGCCAGAAGAGCATATTCATAATATCCTCGCTCTATATCGGAAGTACATCCCTCATACTGTCTCATCATTTCCAATGGCAATGCTCTCTCTCCTGTGAGGAAGGGTTCTCAAGCTACTTTGCTGTAGCCAATTCCATGACCAGATGCTGTGCAGCGTTACTTTCCCACCTTCTCAGAAGACAAATCCTTCCTGGGCAAATCTTCCATCAACGTTCGAGATGAAATCACACCGGCCAAGGTCGATAGCCCGTGGTGCAATAGTCTCACTCCACTTTTGCATTAGGTTAGGGGTGAAACATCGTCTCTGTCTCATGCTGCTTACTGCCGATCAATATATCGGGCAGGAGCCATGACCTTTTTCGTCTCCTTTGGCGCGTTGCAATCGGCCATTCAGGTCACCTCAAACATGGCTTGCTACCAGCCAATCGCCAGAATTAGGGACTCAGAACCCCGTCTCGGTATTCCCTTCGCCCATGCTCTTAGAGCCGCTGCTGCCACTCTGGATGGCTCCGAGGATCCCATCAACGTATGCAGCACCACTCCACTTCTGGTGTGTCAATACATCGACTCCAAGCTCCTTCTCTCGTCTTTGGATTAGCTTGACATAAGCAAGCATCCCATCCTTCTTAAAGTCTCGGGAGAGTTTAGCCGTGACTGTTGCGGTCGAGTGCAGGCCGGCCAGAGATATGAGTTGCAGAACGAAGCCGTGCTTGGCAAGATCCCAAATGAAAGACTTGAGAGTCGTATCGTCGAAGCCCTGACCCATCCAATTGAATGAAGGACTGAGGTTATATACTAAATGCTTCCCTGGGTACGCCTTTCTAATTTCGCTGGCAAAGCGGCCTGCCTTCTCCACGTTCGGGTCCGCAGTCTCAAGCCAGAGTAGGTCAGCATAAGGAGCGAATTCAATGGCTCGCTTGGTGGCGGCCGGCATTCCGGATCTATAGTGGTAGAAGCCCTCTCGAGTCCTAGGAATGTCCCACGAGAAGAAGACCGGGGACTTGGCGTAGTTTGCGGTAAGTGACCGCCTTCGAGACAACGACATGTTGGGGTCAACGCTAATCCTCTTCACATACTCATCGATCAGGGTTTGGTCCGCGCCTTCAGCCTTGAGATGCTGTGTGACGGCTGGAGAAGTATAGAGATTAGTTGTTGGATGCTTCGAGGATCAAATGCGGTGCCATACCTTCATCGAAAGTCATGAGCTTATGATCTTTCACCCACTTTGCCTCAAACATATCAATCTCCTCGCCACTTGCACCCTCCAGCTCCATGGCTTGTAGTGTCTCCGAAAGCGGTTCGACGTCCTCGTTCACCCCAAGGATATACTCGTGATCCCGCACATCAATCGCACTACTAAGTAAGTTACCCGACTCAGAGTCCGTCCTCGCAATTACAAGGTTCTCACAGCCCATGAGATCCCACTGAAATCTCATGGCCACCAATCGATTGATATGCTCGCCCACTGGAACAAGCACCTTCCCTGCCAGATGACCGCACTTTTTCCCGCCATGCAGCTGGTCTTCAAGATGTACAGCAGCGGCGCCGTTCTCTGCAAAAAGCTTGGCGAGCTTCATGACAGCAGTCAGGCCACCATGTCCGGTGTCTCCGTCCGCAACAATCGGCCGCATGTAATCAATGTATGGTGTTTCCGCCCTCCCCTCCTTACTCAATCTCCTTCTCGCATCCCAGTGTTTCCGATCATGTAACTGTTGCGCTTTGAAAAGTCTTTGAACCTGGTTTGGAACTGTATTGTATGGATAATCGCCGAAGTCCGGTGAGACCTCATTGGTGCTGGTGAGTACAGATGAGCAAGCCCAGCCGGAGATATAGAGGATTTCTTGGTTTGGGGCTTGTTGGGTCATCTGCACTGGATCGATGGCGCCCATGGTGTGTACCGGCTCTCCAGCAGCAGCTCTCTCATTTAATAGATTAAATAATTTCCTTGCCATCAGGGAGCTAGGATATATTTGTTGAAGTGCACCTCTTTTGCTAACAACATCGTCGGCGGAGTATGGACGTCTGACGCCTTTGTATCTTTCAGATGCCCACCACTGTATGACTTCCTCCACCTGTTGATCTTGTAATTCATCTTCTCGAAGGCCAGCCTTCTCGCTACTTGGTAGGAGCTGGTAGGAGTCGGTGGGAAGAGCTGTGGAGAGGGGGGGATTGACCGCTGGGAGTCTGCTTGACAACGCTCTTGTTCGAGGTGATAGAGCAATTGGGCGTAGGCATATTTGACAGCGTATGGGCTGATGGGATAGAGCCCCTATTAATCTGTGTATCATCTTGTAGAGGATATAGATCCTCATCAGCAATACCTTCCCACCTTATATGATGGATTTCTAAATTCCGGCCAAAGTCCGGTGCCCGCCCCACTTGTCCGATCTGCCGCGGCTTACAACATACTCCGGGTCATGAAATACTGCTTGGTAAGATGCTGTGAAATGCCATCCGATACATTGTCACGGAGGAGGAAGGAAGAGAAGTGAAGTGCCCACTGACTACAGTTCTCGACTTTCCACCTCAAACATGAATGTCAGAACAAGGTCAGCCTCTTTGGCTGCCCAGTTGCTAAAAGTAACCCTACCCACTCAAACAAATGGATACCATCAAATACGTACACAATGTCTGACTTCATTGTGATAGCCCAGATCAACGCCCACGCCCACAATCTTATGCCGGCCTTACTCCTCTACCACCGAGCCGGACCTCAAGGCAACACTTCAAGAAGTCATCCCAGCAAAACGGGAGCTCTTGAAGAAAGTCAAGAGTCATGCAAATAAGACAATCGGAGAGGTGAAAGTGGAGAATACACTAGGAGGCATGAGGTGCGTCTTTCGCCTCAGAACTCAGTTCGGCTGCCCCGTCTGACGACCTCTTAGAGGCCTCAAAGCAATGGTGTGGGAAGGATCCGTCCTCGACGCCAATGAAGGCATTCGCTTCCACGGGAAAAGCATCACCGACTGCCAGGAAGTCCTCCCAAAGGGTACCACCGGCACTGAGATGCTGCCCGAAGCCATGTTCTGGCTCCTTCTCACGGGCCAAGTCCCCTCAACGAACCAGATCCGCGCCTTTTCCCGGGAGCTTGCTCAAAAATCCACGCTACCCAGCTTTGTTGAGCAGATGCTGGATAATTTCCCTACGGATTTACATCCCATGACGCAATTCGCCTGTGCTGTCTCAACCCTCAACCACACCAGTGCGTTTGCGAAGGCCTACGAAAAAGGAGTCAACAAGGCGGATTACTGGGAGCCGACGTTCGAAGACAGCATTTCGTTACTGGCGAAGCTGCCCACTATTGCCGCAAAGATATATCAGAATAGCTACAAAGGCGGAGGGGCTCTGCCGGTAGAGGTGGACCCTGAGCAAGATTGGTCGTATAACTTTGCTGCCATGCTAGGGAAAGGTGGAAAGGAAAACGAAAACTTTCAGGACCTATTACGGCTATATCTCGCACTGCATGGGGACCATGAAGGCGGGAACGTCTCGGCTCATGCGACACATCTTGTGGGCAGCGCACTCAGCGATCCGTTCTTGAGCTACAGTGCTGGACTACAGGGTCTGGCTGGTCCTTTACACGGGTAGGTCGTTCCCAAGCTTCCATCAATCTCTTAGAAAGGTTATCTGCTAAACCTCAGCTCTGCAGTCTCGCCGCCCAGGAAGTCCTCCGCTGGATATTGAAAATGCAATCACACATCGGCACCTCCTTCTCCGACCAAGATGTCAAAGACTACCTCTGGAGTACTCTGAAATCAGGCCAAGTCGTCCCCGGCTACGGCCACGCCGTCTTGCGGAAACCAGATCCCCGCTTCGAAGCACTGATGAAGTTCGCCTCTTCGCGCCCGGAAATAGCCAAAGATCCAGTCTTTCGGCTCGTCAAGAAGAACTCGGAGATCGCGCCAGGAGTGCTGAAAGAGCACGGCAAGGTAGTTCACCCTTACCAGCGCCCCTCCCAATCTTTTTCCATAGTGCCAACCACGGAGCTAACAGCCACATCAGACCAAGAACCCATTCCCAAACGTCGACTCCTCCTCCGGTGTGCTCTTCCACCACTACGGCTTCCACGAAACACTTTACTACACCGCCACGTTCGGCGTCTCGCGCGGACTGGGCCCGCTGGCGCAGTTGATATGGGATCGGGCGCTGGGTTTGCCGATCGAGCGGCCCAAAAGTATTAATTTGGAGGGGCTGTTGAAGCTGGCTGAAGCTTGAAGGGCTCAAGATTACGCCAACTGAAATCATGACTGGGCTATACGAGCTGGTGTGTATATATGTATGAAATGGTTGAGAGGGACCCAATGAATATATCGCTGATAAAAACAATATATTACTAAAAGTAAACCAACTCAAGAAAGACCGAGCCAAAAATTCGATCCCGTTTCCGAACTTCCCATTCCTTGCCACTACAAAACCTCCAGCCCCCCTCTTCCCAACCAGAAAACCCTCATACTCCCCCAACAACATCTCAGCCACCTATCTATCTATCCTCTCTTACTCCCCCACAAAAGTCAACCCCGTCCCCCTCCTAATCCCCCTTTTCCACCCTGAAAAACACCATACATACACCATACACCATACACCACACATAAACATAAATATAGCTATACCTATACCTATCGCATCAGGGAAGGGGGGGGGGAGGGGGGGGGGAGGTTACTGGGAGTATTTGGGAGGGGGAAGATGGGAAGGGGGGTGTTTGGGAGGAGGGGGGCTTTCGGTGTGGGAGGGCGGGATAGAAGAGTGGAGGAGTGGAGCAGTAGGGGGGTAGGGGAGCTTTTGATGGAGGAGAGGGGGGTGGAGATGGAGATGGATATGGATGTGGATGTGAGGATGTTGAGGGTGTAGCTTTCTGGATACTTGCTTGTAATATAGCGCATTGGATTAGGTAGGTCAATGATAGAAACATGTGCAACATTAGTCGTCTTATATGTTGTATCCAGGCGGGATTCGCGCCCATGTCCAAGTATCTATCTGTAGGTCGGGAAGTCTACACAAACATAATCCTTGGCGTATTGTCTCATATGCTGAGATCTTGATATGCAAAGCTCAAATTTTCATTTCACCTCCACTATCCGTCTCCTTGAGAGGAATACCTTCGAACTCTGCAAACCCGAGGGCTAGATTCATGTTCTGGTTGTGCTTTAGTACAGTATTGATAGAGGGTTTGAAGTTGACATACTTGCAGTGCCTGGGTCGCCGCCCCTTTCAAGAGGTTATCGATGGTAGCGTTGATTACCACCTGTTCAGTTGTGGTTAGCCGAGTTCCCGACGCAGACGTATGTGAAACCCCCCCAAAATAGGCTTGAAGACGAAGAAGGGGAGGAATCGAGAATTAGATACACTTACTCGCTTCCCACTCGAGTGTACTCCGAAGCCGCCTACTTCGACCCCTATATAGAATAGTTTAGTCCTCTATCAAGTTGAAGGAGAGACTTGAATAAAGTGGCCGTGCTAAGACACATGCTCTATCGAAACTGAAGCGCAGAGCGGGGATGGGTAGCATGCACTTGCTGCTTACCATGTGTGCCAGCAATCTTCTTGACAAGAGGGCTCTCGCCCACAACCTTGACTAATGGTTCACCTTCGTATCGTTCTTGATAAATATTTCGAATATCGCGTGATGTGTATTTCCCGTTAAGGGGTATGGATATGGTATGATGGATTCCTTGGAACCACTGAGCAATCTCGGTCAGTATCTCGTCGTGTCAATGTGCATATGAATGTTCAATGACGGGATGACGAAGATGACAAAGATGACTTACAGCCGCTACGTGCGGAATAAAAGCTACCGGTGTCTGGAGTTGAGTACTGATCTCCCTTTCATGTATCTGTTTGATCTCGGGTCAGTGCTCATATATCGAAAGCATGACCAGGTCAAGTCTATTCGATTAGAGCTCTATAATGATTTTGAGAGTATGGAGATGAGACTTACATGATCTGTGAGGGAGTATGGGATGATGTCTATGAAAGTGGCTGAGTCAGCGCTTCCCCTGGATAGAGATCGACAATGAATGGCGGACTCGGAACGGATAGCTCCGCTCAAAGCCCGACATGCAGTCCTATCTTGACCACTGATCAGATGATGGGCCTAAAGGTACTTACTATTCGTAAGATTTTCCACGTTATTCTTGGGAGACGGCTTGGTGCCCGCACCAGAATAGCCCTGAAGCGCAGTTCAGTATTGGCTCCTTCGGCACTCAATGAGATGATGGGCACCTACTGAGACGCCAAAGATGGTGGGAAGACTGTGGCTATCGATATGGGGAAGGAGAGGAGCAATTCCGATCTGAGCGGCGGTCTAAAGCTTATATATCAGTACGACAGTATAGTGATGGACAGTTTGTCAGGAAATACTGACAGCATAACATCCAGGGTTTGAAATTCGAGTGGCTTTGGAGATAGCTTGGCGGTCTATGAGCTCGGGAAGGCCATATGTCCAGGCAGGGTCGAAGCGATAGTCAGCAGACAAATCGACGATGAGGCTGCACTTTTTTAGCTATTCGGCGTGACGAACGCTGCACATGAGATTACCTTTCACTGTTGTTGCCCTGCTCAATCGCATCGATCCATGGCTTGGCTACCCCGTTCGGCAATGCCATCACCCAAACATCTATGTCATCAGATAATCTTCGCACGTCATCGTGAGTGAGGTTTTCGTAGATTATGTCCCGCTTCCCGTAGCCTTTAAGTTTTTGGCCAGCCAATTCTCTGGAGGAGACATGGCGAAGATCCATGTTTGGATGGGCGTTCAAAAGGTTGATCAAGGCTTGTCCCGTATATCCTCTAGCCCCAATCAATGCTACCCGAGCTGGCTTGGTGTTAGATGCACTTCTGTTGCCGAATGGTGGGTTTGGGTTGGTCGTCTGTGCGGTCGCATACGACCTGTATGCAGTACCAAAGAGTGTTCTGCAACCACGTCTTGGCCCACGTCTTGACGCACGTGGATTTGCATAGGGTCGGGACAGAAGTCCAGACTGTGTGTTGCGATCACGCTCCGACTCACACAGAACGCTCGGGACTCGGCTTGTTGTTGAATACGCTCGTGCCTGCTGTTGGGTCCGACCCAGATTCGTGGCCAGCGCTGCTGCTTTCTGTAGCTTGCTTTCGAGGTTGATGTCTCCAAAGAGCTCACGCCCGTGTTGGCTGAACTCGGACATCATCCTACTTAGCTCCTCTCCTCCCTCGATCCCAGTCCAGAATAGGACCTCCTGGCCACGATTCAATGAACCCTCAGATTTGTCAAAGAACCACGTTAGATGTTCGTCGTCAACTTTTACCGTCCACATTAGTTTTGGAAAATCTCTTAACATCTGAGCGAAAACATTATCAGAAACATTAGTCAACCAGCCAGCTTTAGTCGTTGTGAATGTAGCAAGCTGTGCCATCGAAGCACCATCTTGTGGAGGCAAAACGATCGCCAAACAGTCCATCGGATCATCGGAGTACGCCTTGAACTCGCGTTTGCTCAGAGTATCGACATACTGGTCAACGGTAGCCTTGGCGTCTAAGGCTTCTCTGTCCCGGACGAGTACTGATTTGAAAGCTTCCACGTCCTCGAATTGCGAGATTGCAGTATAGCAGCGTACCTTGTTTCCTCTTCGGATCAACGTTCCGGCTCCCGTATCCGTGAAAAGTTCCTTTTGGAGGTCAGCGGGGTGAATGATGGCTACACTGGAAGACCTTGGTAATTCCGCGAGAAGCTCGTTCATTTCTTTGATCTTCAACCGAGTCCCATGCCGTACCCACCAATGCCTGCCACTCATCAGATCCTCGTATTCCTCGTCCAGATTGATCGACGAGATCTTCTCGTTGGTATCACCATTATATAGACCTCCTTTTTCTGATAGGTACACAATTTTGAGAGGTTTGATCGCCTTCGCCAACTCGGACGCTGCTAGATCGGCATTCACGTTCAGTACCACTGCATCAGCACTCTCGGCCATGGAGGTCAAGACCGGAAGACATCGAGCCTCGATGGCATCCTGTATGGGCTTTTGGTTGACTTTGGTGATCTTCCCAACGTATTTGTATTTCTCCTTGTCCAAAAATTCCGCCTCAAATACACCTGACGTTATCGGTCGTGCTCGCACACCTAGCTCCTCCAGACTCTCAGCAAGCTTCAAATTTTCCTGGAGAAACAAGGAACGGGCGATGCCCAAAGTCTTCCCATCCGTTATCCTGATTCCACCCTCAAATTCAGGCTCAACGCCGGAGGCCTCCAGTATCTTGTTCAGCTGAGGTCCAGCTCCGTGCACCACCACCGGAAATAGGCCAATCTGGTAGAGAAATGCCAGTGCCGACACCAATGCATTCATATGTTCCGTTATGATAGCCCCTCCGACTTTGATCACGGCGAATCTATTTGAGGAGACTGAGCTGAACATGGAGAGCCATTGTTGGGCTTCCCGCTTTGAGCCAATGTTGGAAAGAAGCTGTATGACGGTCGAGCGTGTAGAAAGGGAGGAGTTGATGTGGGTAGCATAGTATCGACGACTGGTCGTTTGGGTGGAAAAGATGACTCGTGGCTTGCACTTGGAGGGTAAACGCCCCCTCCCAAGCCGGCAGCCTCGGACTGCTGCCGCAGTGGATAGACGGAAGGGGGGCATCGTAGATACTGCAGAAACAGCATGCGGCTATGGCTGTGTTAACTGAGGATTGAAGATAGTTCTTATGTGCGAGCGGAAATGACGGATTGACAGATGGGGACTAAGTTCAATTCCAGGAACTTCGAGTGCTACCCAAAACCTGATCGCAAATCTGAACGAGCAAATTCGCGTGGTGTATAATCCCCAAAAATGATATACTGCCCTTGAACTCACCGTGGAGCAAATGCTAATATGGAATTTTCCCTCCCCCCACCAAACCAACGAAAATTGCGGCACCGGCTGCGGAGGAACTATTCTAGCGGCCGCTGATTCTTGGCATCCGGCTCTGAGATGCCAAGCTCTCTCTGCGCTGCTACGTTCAAGACGATCTACTTTGCACCTCTAGAGGGCGGACTAGTCGGCAGATACTAGGCAAATAGCTGACGGCAGGCCTCCTCTAAGCCGGCATCGGGATCGCTATATGTGCTTCGTGAGGAAATGAGCGACGCGTTCGCAGTCGTGCAAGACAAGCGGATGTCCTCATACGGTTCGACGATGCCCATAGAGCATGAAGAGGTACTCTGATCACCAGCTTTTCCAGCGCAGGCGAATGTGTGACGTAAAGTCGAGCACTGCACCGTACTGGCTAGGAGCAGCAGAAGGTGGAGAATGGAAGTCCTTGTGATGTTACTTTTGTGAGACAGAAGGGGAGCAAAATATCCGTACTGTGAGGAACACATGAGTTGGACACGGCAGTACTTGGGAAGCGCGAGCCTTCTGTGCATGGAATCTTTACTCCACGCAAAGGTTTTCGTGAGATACGAAGGTTCCATATATTATGAGATTAGCGACCGGGATATGAAGTTGGAGGATGGGGCCTAAGACGAACTATGGAGACGGGAGGAGAGTGGGTTACAGTATATCTCGTGTGTATCTGTCTACCAACGTGGGCTACCTCTAAGTTGACATTCCATCGCCAACCTCCCCTAGACCATCGCGTGCTCTATCGGATCTAAGAGGGTCTCAGGATTTATCATCCGTACTTACGAACAGATCCCGCTTCCAACCGAAGTTCTTAGTGCACCGTCTGCCAATGGCTTGCAGAAAATTCGGATGCATATCGCCATTCGCATGAAGTCGATGAACACCCAGCTTTCTTTTCTGGCGTTTTGGGTTTGCATTCGGCACCGGTACCATGATATCCCCTCCAAACCTGTACATAGAGCCTCCGTTGGGCTCCGCCGAGAATCCTAAAGCACCCATTGTGGTGAGGAGTTCTTTCCACGTGGTGATTGTTCGGGACCCGTCTTCGGCGCCCTCACTGCGGTCTGGAAACATCCGTTTGACGACCTGCCATGCGATCGAGGTTTCTGGAAGTCTGTACAGTATTGGGGACCATGACTCCTCTGATTCTTCTCCCGATGGGTTAAGGCTTGACGCTGCCTCCGGACGAGGCTTGGTATCCGGAGCAACTGATGGTACAATACTCCTTTCTTGTTCTTGGCTCTCTCTTGTGTTGGTAAAAGTCCGGCTCTTTCCGTGACCGTGTATGCTATCTCTGCCCGTCTCAGATCGTTCGACGCCCTGATTTGATCCAAGATCTGTTTTCTCTCCAATGCGAGCCGAGCCTCATTCTCCTGAGAATCACATTCTGCCATCAAGGCCAGCTGAGGATCTATGAATTTCTGAGGAACCGATGCAGCTTGCAGCGTAGCTTGGTATGCTGTTCTGGCCACTGACCATACATTACTCAGAAGCTGACACCCATGATCTCGTTCCGCCACCCACATCATATCTCTCTTTAGCGGTAAGCTGAAGTCGCACAATGGTCGGATTGCCGGTCCTAGGCCCACCGCATGATTCCCCTCGCCACTAGCTTCATGAAGCTTGCTTTTGACTTGAAACGCCTGACGTGGATCCTCACGAAGCTCTTCGGCATCTGGCAAACCAAACATCGGCCGGTGGAACTCCAGGAGATCTGCCATCCTCTCAAGGGCTGCAATGTCTGACAAACACCTGTAGATCTCCTGATCTATTTTATCGGCCTCTTTAGCTAGCTGCGAATTCGGTGAATTGTCAAGATGCTGTAAGACTAGAGCGTTCTCGAACGCCGCTGATCGATCGGAGTCCTGCATCAGATGATAGAGGCACCAACTCGTCCGCTCGGCACGATGAGCATCCTGATAATTTCTGAATTCGATCTCAAGAGCCCAATCCCAATCTTGAAAAGTATCGATTGTCCGTTTGACCTTGAAGTTGTCTTGAAAGTCGGCAGATTTGAACGTCAGTCTCCCGATGGTCATCCTGCTCTCGTTTGAGGCAATGTTTCACCAATGTGAAGAGGCAGCCAAGCTCCCTCTCGTAGACTGTGGGTAACTCCATTCCTTTTGTAATGTCCTCCACGAAATCTTCGACTTCTTGTCGTACACACTGGCACAGCTCCACCAGCCATTGCCAGTCTCTGGCCCGGGTCACCACCTTTTGAGTTACGATACGCCCGATGTTATCATATTTCTCTTCCGGTTGGAGGGTTCGCATTTCGCTTATTCCTGGGACCTTATCAAACCATTGGCTCTCAAAGTACTTTACAACACTGAGAAAATACTCGAGATCCGTTTGCAGCAGCCACAGCTCATCTTGCGCTTGTGCTGCTCTGGTTTCGGCGATGTCCATAAGAGTATCGATGTTGAAGACTGGAGGTGAAGAGAAGGGTTGTCTGGCGAATACCGACCCGAATGAGGACCTGGCGGCTTCTCGAGAGGATGGAGAATTTAAGAACGGTAGCCACTTGTCGTACGCGGCTGTGGGTGCTGTGCTAGGAAGCAAGGAGGCTGCTGTGGGTGCCGTTCGAAATGTTGGGAGAACGGCATTGCCATATATTCCATCAACCATGGCCCGCAAGAACGACATCAGAGCTTTCTGCGCTTCCAAGATTAGTAATCCTCTTGGTGTACCATATGCGTCTCCTCGATGAACCTCGTCATCGGAGAATGTCTTCCATGTACCATAAGCGGGCCCATGCAATACAATACATCCATAAGCCGACAATACTGGGAGGAGGGCCTGCCTCCAGGCCGGCTGTAGCTGTGCGTTGTCAAAGGGAACCCACTGTCCAGGCGGGTAATTGCTACGGTTTTGCAGAAGATTGATGAGGAATGAGCTATCCTCCACCAAGTTCTCGAGATTGATGTATGGTAACAAGAGAGCCATACGGTTATGGGTAACCTCCTCGTTGGTAGTGCTTCCCGGCGTGCCCAACATATTCAACAGGGGATCGCGTGTGGGGTATATGTCGGTGTTGACCCTCTGCAATGTCTTCCGTCGAGATTGCTGATCTCGCCGCCATTTCTTGAGTATGGCGTTCCCGTGCCTCTTGATCATGGAGGCTATATGGTCTTTGTCGTGCTGAATGCTTCTCGTACGCTCTGCAGCCATGGTAGTGGCAGCTTCGTTGGACAAATGTCCTGCATATTTCAACACCTGGCCCGCCGAGGATCTGTGGCCAGCATAAAGAAGCATGCAAATTTCACAGTCGCAGGGTGCCTCGAATTTGGCGGGTGGGAGAGCAGCGGCAAGCCTTTCAAGACCCTCCATGATTTGATCCGGCTTTGACAGTAGGAAGGAGAAAGAATATTAACGATATGCGTGTGGTTGCTTTGAGAAGTCACGATCTTGTCGAATGCAATATGTAAGATCAGAGAGCCGATGCTGAGGTGGTAGATGTGTGTAACATGCTGAGTGTTCATCAAACGTAAGTCCCGGCCCCGCACGGTGTCAAATGAATCCATACTGCCGAGCCACTAGGTACGTCCTTAGCATGTGTTGTATAAGTGTATATATATAACTTCGGAAGTTGTCAATGATAAACGTAGGTCTCGTTACGAAAGGACAACGCTTGGGTAAGGGGAGTATGTAAAAGTCACACAAAATGCAAAACTATATATTGAAGTTGACTAGATCGAATTGCAAAGACACTGGAATTCTTCTGTGTTTATATGTTCCTCCTGCTAGGCCATGTGTTTGGGCCATGAATCCAATATGGATTGTCTCGCTTGCACATCATGTTTGTCCATTGTTGGAATCGGTTTGATCATTACAAAAAGAATCGGTCTTTTCCATCAACAAAGGACTAGGCAGTGGAAACCAGAACAAATGTTTGCAAACAATTCATTGAGATGCCGATGGTGCCTCCGCAGTTTCCTGCACAAGTTTGACTTTGGCTTCCGAAGGGAAGCCGCATCCTTCATGAAGTATGGTGCTCTAGCAAGCGATGCATTACCAAGACACATAGACTTGGGAGATATTGATATTCGTTTTTGGAATACGATTATGTTGTGAAGGTGATGTGTGACGGCATCAAAGATTGAGAAAATTGACGTTGACATGCTCAGGCAGTGCATCCGAGATTGAGGCAGGATGGCATTCACTTCCCTGGTACATATAGGTCTTGTTCAATGGTGAAGGTACTCCTCAGGCCATCATAGCCTAAATGGACTATCAAGCTAACAAACCATATCAGTAATCTACCTCTCGTCGATTATCACTCCTCTTGTGCCTCCGTCACTCTCAGGGCCAGGACACCTGAACTGTCAGGTGACCCTATGGTTTCGGGACATAACCAATGCCGGGCAATAGATCCACAGCCTCCCCGAGTGGTATTCCACCATTAAATGACCAGCGCAGGCGATGATCATCAGGCAACGACAGCGTCTATCGATTCACCCATCAGATATTATCGCCACCCTGACGGTAAGGGCGTCACACAGCACTGGTGTTGGCTTCTTCAACGATATTGCCGTTTCTCAAAGGGTACTGCATCAATCACTCTCACAGTTGGGTGGGCAGGTATCAGACCAGGCTGCGCCTTTGACCAGCTGCATAGGATACCCGCAAATAACCGCATGACCACTCACGATATCAAAATACTCGCGATGATACCACCTTTCACCTTCCGTTCAGTGAGCATGACTGATTTTGGTGAGCACTCTCTTGAGCAAAATCAAAAATGGCAATCGCAGATGTCAGTGAATGCACGAAGAACAACATTGCCGGTCAATGTCGTTAGGCAGGGGAAGATGTAGAGATATGGCAAACGACACCCATCAACCTTGCGATCTCCCTTTCAGCAAAAGGATCCTACATGAAAGAATTGGGGGCGTGTTTGAAAAAGAAGTGCCGACTTCCAAAAGGGGCAAGATGACTGGACTCCACGATATGCACTGGGTAGGACCGTGGCGGGAACTACCCGCTGGGGTTATGTTCCTAGGGAGTGTCCCACTTTCCCCCTTTGATGTTCTGCATTGACATCTCAATCGAACCAATGGCTGGTGTTACCACTCGCATATGCAGCTTCACCTGGCAACGTGAAACAAAGAGAGATCGCCGCTGCAGACCATGCGCCGCCTTTTTCTGCCTGCTTTGCAGTGTCTTCGCCCCACATATCATCGCGTGAACTCCCAGTCTCATCTATCGATTCCTCAATTTAAGCTTTGTTTAGGCTGTGGTCAGTATGATGAATCTAGGCTTGGGAAGGATCTCAGAATTGGCTGTTCTCATCAGCTTTCTCTATATCAAGCCGATGGGCGGTCAATCGATGTCAAAGTCGTCGATAGGTCTAGCTCATTCCCCACAGCGCCCGACATAGGTCCTGGTCACTGACTCCTGTCCACAGAATCTCTTTGTGGAGGTTGTACAATCTATGCAGCGACCACCAATCTCGCTGCCCTTGATGGTAAGAGAAGGCGAGTCCCAATAATTTGAACTCATTGATCGCCGTTAACAATGCGGTAGCTAGTGCACCAGCGCCAAGCTCCTATGTACTATTTACGGCCTACAACATTGCTTCTACCTACAGCTCTCAGCAAACCTGCGTGACCGAGATAGGCAGTCCGACTATCATAACACCAGTCCTCTCTATCTCCAAGCCACCCAGCGCTGATCCTACTGCTTTCCAATCTAGCGTTGTTTCGAAGTTCGTCAATTATCTGGGCTTCTCGGAATGCTCGCGGGGAGGGAGGGTAGGAGTAAGCATCACGATGGATGTCATACTACCATCACTTGCCTCAGCCACCCCACAATTCAACACCTCCCTAAGATCTGTGAGCTCTTCAACCACACTTCCATCAGCAGCGCCTTCGACTTTTACAAACGCCACGACTCTGCCATCTCCCACCTTGTATAGACCGTCACCAGGAATCAGCACGAGTGCTAAGATTGCCATTGGTGCTCTTCTCCCTGCGATTAGCATCGTGTCTCTCTCATTCATCATGATATACATGTGGCACAAGCGCAAGAGAAGACAGCTCGCCAAGACCGAAGACAGGACCTTGAACGGCTCGGATAGTGCCCAGCCGTACCTCCAGCAAAAGGCTGAATTGGACTCCGAAGAGAGGAGACGACTCGAGCTTCATGCCCAAGAGCTGAGGTACGAGCTGGATGGGGCGAATGGGAGGTACGAGATCGGGGGTAGCGACGGCTCTCATGAACTACCTGCGGGGAGCAGGAGACAGGGTCTACGGTCGCTTGGGCAGACGCAGGAATTGAGAGGCAAAGAACATCCGAAGGAGTTGGAAGGCCAGCAGGTATTGTGAACTTGTAATCATTGGGCTGCTGGCATCCTGAGATTGATAAAGGTATTCCATCTCTTAACGACCTCTCATTTCCCGGCCTAATATCCCTAGCATACAACACACAGACTTCGTAGAATGTCAGAGATTGACACTGATCCCCTTGGACAAGGATAAAACAACTCGCGAGCCGACAAGAACTTTCAAAGCCAGTGGGGAGTCTCTAAAGAAGTTTTTGCTAAGAAAAACTCTTCCATGAAGAACAAGGACTCCTCCGGGAACCAATACCCCGATTTGGAGGTTACGAGCCGCAAACAGTACTCTCACCTTCACAATTCCTGGCCCTAAAATCCTTTATGATCGCACAGGCCCAGGTAGCTATACCGCATCAGCACTCAGCTACTCTCCGTTCCCTCACACCTCGGACATACTACTATCCCATGCTCTCCTCTACCATCAAGTCCTATTACCTCATAGACCTCAAGATTCATATGTCGACATCCAACTCGCCAAAAACACAGGAGAAGACACTCCTCCCACCGTTAAGACAGCGCTGATAGGAATCCATCCTAATTAGCCAGCTGAATTACACATAGCGACACCCTCAAACTCCGAAAACATGCAACCATCACCAAATCCACCACCAAAAGATTTCTTCTTACAACCCCACTCAGCCTCATATTTCACAACTGACAGGTCTAACACTACACATCTACAACACAGCACATAGCAGATCAACGCGAAACGCGCGAGGTGAAGTGGCTAAGCTGCAGTCGATGTGTCAGAATGTGGCCATTGATGGGAGCAAACCACATGATTGATGGTTGATCGTTTACTTTGGAAGACAGGTTGCATCTGCAGAGATTTGCATGACTGCTAAGACTTTAGTATGGCTGATTTGGCTGATTCCAACACTTGGTGAGGGCAGTGCGTATCACCAAGCGCGACGGTATGTACCCTCATGCCGCTTCATCAGATCGATATATAAAAGACGACAAAAATACTCAGTATATCGAACCATCTTTCCCAATTCCGACTCTTCAAGTAATTCACAATTCCCAAACCCACAACCTCACTCACCCGCTCTCTTCGCCCAAAACATACACCCAAATAGCCGAAAACCATACCCCCTACCAACAGGTAACACACGCCTGCGTAAACGCCACCTCTGCCCAATCTACAACACACAAATATAAAAATCGGAGTTCACTCGTATACTAGGCAACTGTCACAAATCTTCCTACGAACGCTGATGCGCACTTAGTTGCTATGGAAGAATCTAGTAGGTAGGTAGATTAGAAGAAGGCTGTGGATAGAAGTTTGTGCTTTGGTGTAGGAGGAAGGGAAAGGGAAAGGGAAAGGGAAAGGGAAAGGGAAAGGGAAAGGGAAAGGGAAAGGGAAAGGGAAAGGGAAAGGGAAAGGGAAAGGGAAAGGGAAAGGGAAAGGGAAAGGGAAAGGGAAAGGGAAAGTGGTACGAGTAGGGGGAAGGGAGGATGCGGGTGAAATGGGTAAAACAGGTTGTGGGGTTGGGTCAATGGGGTTGGATGGTGGATGATAGAGGAATTGACGCCCCTTTGACATCAAATTTTCGCTGTGATTATGGAGATAAAGCAGGTGGGTAGTTACCGATACCCGTCATGGTTTCGACTTGGGGATTTCATGTTCGTTGCGCGGGGGAGTATAAGGGTAGATGCGGCTCGATGAAGGTTGTTCAGGCTGGTCTTTAGGTCGATAGGCTTGTGTTGGGTAGATTATTGAAAGATGGAGATATATACACCCTCTGATTCTTTGTGGAAGAGGGAAGGGTTGTGATGATTCAGAGGGCGGTGATATTTCATGAAGCTCATTGTAAGGTATTGGGGTATCTTCAATCCGATAGATAGTGTATGTCATAGAACTTGGGGATGTTCTAGCAATGATGTGGAATTCCTCACGGCCGGCACACTTACTACTTTATCATATGGTGAATCAATATGACGGTCCCCAAATATCTAATATTTCTTATCGAACGATAAGTACTCCTTCGCACCTTCACCGCTCTCAATATTTAGATTATAATCATACGTACTCCCATTGCATCTGACTTCGGACCAGACCCGCTCAATGTTTTATAAGTTGCCGAGGATAGTATTAGGTTCAAGGAGAAGGAGGGCTGGGAGGTTTTTGAAGGTAATGGGATACTAATGTTATGAATTCAAGATTGTTGTAGAGGTTTGGGGTAGTGAATGGGGAGGAAAGGCAGAGTGGTTAGAGAAGGTTTTGGAAGGGATATGGCTGATGAAGAGGGAGGTGCAGGGTATACTGCTTACGAATGGATATCATTGGCAGGTTCTTGGAAAGAGGCATGGACAACCGACAGCCGAGGATAGAAGAAGTGATTGGGGATAGGGCAACTTCTATGGGTTTTTCCACCAGGGACGTTGACAAAGCGTGGAATACTTGAAGGGAAGCGACGTACTTATTCGATTCTGGACTACATGATCGTCATGAATTGTCTGGCACCTGCATGAGCTATCCAGTAAGCGACCCAATGCCTTCAGGCACCTAGGTTGCCTCAGGTTTTCTCAATGTATGTAAACACCTCTGTGAGGTAAGGGAGACCCTATCAAAGCGACTTTTCCCAACCGGGATTATTGGTTCGCACAGTATGTCGTGTTGTCATCAACGTAAGCTTTGGTATGCCGGATAACCCTCCTCACTTTGGCAGATGGTTTTCTCACCATTAATGTGATCAAAGATGGGGTTTCGCAAGTTGAATTGCAGATGTTGATAATTTCGTTTCGTACAAGAATATGCTTGCATCGTACGCAACATCAATCATCATGAATAGTATGTCTTCGTACGACTGGTACAGTTGACGCTCTCCCTTTGAGACCATTCTGACCCCCAAGTTTTACCGTGAAATCGCAATAATGGTGAATTGCCATCCTTAGAGGAAGTTAGCAGGTGGTGATATGAGCCAGGTAAGGATGCTTGCAGCTGAGGTCCTGGGATTTGCCAATATTCGAGGGGCTAAACGCATGACGAGACTTCCTGCCCCATGAAGTTCCAGATTGCTTTCATTCCATAGCGGCCTGTTCCTCCCATGGGCCATTCCTAACCTTGATTTGACCAACCCTAAATATCACGCCTGACAAGAGGAATGAGTAAGCCCAGATCTCTTGCTCAACCTTCTCCAGCGTTGCCTCGCCCGAATGTGGCTCGAGACCCCAGTCCTCGATGGTAAGATCCTTCAGCATTCGTCGGCCTTGCCCACGCTTTGCATTCAACAGAAGGTCGGTGAATGCATTCCATTGCTGCTGCTGCTTGGGACATTTACTATTCTTTGAGAAACCGCAGTCTTGGTGTGTTCGACAACGCTGCTCTTTGGATGTCTCGATATGCACGATCAAACTTTGCGCATGTCGCAAACGTCTTAGTAAAATGTCCGACTTTGCAGCAATCTCCATAAAGCTGTATTGCGGCGTGATAACAGAAAGCGAGAAGGTATTCCTAGCGTAGTAGTAATCGAAAGCTTCATGATAGACCTTGCGGCAGGTAAGGAATATGCTGCGTGTTGTCATGCGCGTTTCTAGATCGCAGAAACAGTTGATGTCTATTAGGTGTGGTATGCCTTTGTGAATAAGAAGGTAGGAGTATATATTGTGGCGGATCTCCGGAGGGAGGTCCATGAATGTAGGAGACATCCCATGAAGCCAGAGCGAGGATCACGATGCAAAGCCTATGAGAAAGATTGGTCCATAAATGAGTAACAAAGTCTTCTCGAGGCACGCTGGCTCGGTCTCTTATATTGGGACGTTCAGGCAGCAGTTTCTTTCGCGTCGAGAGGGAATCAATATTTCCGAGAGCTTGTTGTATCACCGAAAGGGAGAGGCGTGGCTGTACCGAAACACGATTAACTAGATTAGCGGCTGGTTAGCAAGATCAGGGGACTATGAGGCAGACACTCTAAAATTGATCTAGCCTTCACACGGCTAGCCTCTAGTGAACACTCAGCGAGCTAAACTACTTCGGCTAGAGCTTACCAGTCGCTTGCTTGCAGAATTTGCCTGACGCTCGGGCCTTCCCGCCACTCCACATGAAGGTCAGCCTCGTCAGCCAGCCTGATTAGGACTAGAGGGGATATACTGTAATAATACACCCTCATTGCCCACCCTCTCCTAGAATACTAGGCAACTCTGTAATAATCTCCACGTTCCCATACATACAGATTACGAAAAAGACAGCCTCAAGTCAGCACAATGGTACTTGCATCGCCGAGTCTTGCAGCAAAGGCCACTGACATCCTTCCCAGGGCCGGATCGGCGATGGCGACGTCCACGCTGCCTATGTCGAGTTCCGCGCAAAAGAGTCCGATAAGGTATTCCATCCAGTCCACTACCTCGCTGCCTCCTCTTCATCGCCCCGTATACGCCGTTAAAATACTCACCACCATTACAGTGCTTGTCGGCGCAATGCATCTACTGTCAATCCGTCCGCGCAAAGAACACCTCCCGGCAACGCCAACATCTCCTCGAATGCCCCACCTACCTCAGCACCATGAAGGAACACAACCCTGACAACCCGATCCTCCACGAATCCATCAACGGCACCCCCACCGTCACGCCTGCGAAGCCTCCCAAGAAGCGCGATCACGAAACCATGATCGGTGGCTTCCAGGGCGACTCCTCCGCCTCGCGCTCCTATCCTATCCCGAAGCCCACCCTGGAGCGCGATTTCCAGATGAGCGTTCAGCTGAACCCGAAGATCTCGGTCGGCCCCGGCATATGGGGTCAAAGCAATTGGATAAGCTACATCTCAGGGCATTGGGCCGGGCGTTGGGGCAAAGGCACCGTCGTTGTAAGTTCACGCCCGGCGCTGCACAGTCTCCCTCGGTTGACAGCATCTAGCCTGGCGGTCAAGACAAGCAGCTCGTCGCGCCCGACCTCTCCACCCATCTCGAATCTTCCTATCTCCTCCAAACCCACGACCACCCTCCGGCATACATCAGTGTCAAGAATGAAGGATGGCGCGTCGGGCCTCGCGAGGTGCTGGAGAAGCTTGACAACCCCGCAGAGGCCGATGAGGTTGACCCGAAGACCTATAGCTTCCGCATCTACATCCACATGGAGACTGGTGATCCACGGTACTTGCACTTGAATACCGGCATGTGGGTTGGCAGTGGCATCCGGAGGGGTACAGAGAGTGAGATGTCTTGATATAACATGGACATGACATTATAGCTGACCCTGGTGACAGTCATCTACGACGCTTACCGTGTCACATAAGTAACCAGCGCCCGAGTTTGCCGTCTTACCACGGCTCACGTTCTCACCACCTTCGCCGACGATACTGGGTTTGGCGTCCTGGCGCAGAAGTCTCTTTCATGACTATGATTTTCAGCGGTAATGGGGAGGTGTTCAAGGCCCAATAAACCCCTTCTCTTGAATGATCCGTCTGCGACTGGCTTCCACTTTACCCCACCCTCAAAGGGGCATCTTTGCTTGTACAACGGTAATCTCACTGCATAACTCTGAATTGATATTCCAAGACCATATTCTATCAGACGAAAACATCATTCAGAATTCCTCATATGTCATCCCTCAATTCGCTCATTGAGTTCAGCCATGAACAATTCCATATCCCACAACCCTACAAAACCCCCCCCAAGATCTCCATCCACACACTTCATCGACCCCCTATCGAGACCCTATCCGCACACACACTACACTCAGCCCCCGAATCCTCAACCCTTACTCAATCTGCTCCCAATCTGCTCCTAATAATCAGTCCACAGATCCCACAGCACACCAATACCCCATTACCACACCACCCAAAACTCCACTCCATCCCATCCATCCTTCCTTTCCTCCTAACATACCCCCCCCCTCACAACCCAACCCAACCCACTAAGCCCCCTCCTAATCTCTCACATACTCTACATCTCATACAGAAAGTAAGTACAGGCCCCTCAAACACCTTTTCCATATCTTTGTATCGTTACCCGTCGACGCCATCACAAACAAATTATTATACATGGAAGTGTGATATTGTGCCTTGAAGGGGGGAGGTTTGTGGTATGAGTGGATGTTCTATTTGGATGCGTTGGATGAGTAAAGGGATGGAGGAGGTGGGTGTGGTTTTAGGGTGGAGTGTGGTGCTGGTTGCTGATTGTACGGTGTAGATATCTTACTAAGCTTTATCTCAGTAGCCTAGACGTGCCGATCCCCTTGAGTTACGTGATCTGAGTTTATCCACACACATTCCGAAATGCAGGGTATATTATATCTACTGGCGATGTATAGATCCTAAGGTACTTAATTGGTGCGCAGTCGCTCGCTTACGGTCAATATACGCTTTAGTCTTGCAACAAGATGGTGAGTGACGGGTCATGCGTTCCAGGGAATGGAAGAGTAGGAAGGGTTAGGAAGGTGAGAGGGTGGGGAAGTGGGGGAGCGGGAGTATTCAGGTGGTGGGGATTGATAAGTGAGTATTTGGTATGTGAGAAGGGCAATGCTGGGGTGGTGGGAATTGGTCTCTCAGGCGCAGGGCGGTTGCGTGAGGGAGATTTTCGTTGAGGGGAGGGATGTGGAGGGGAGATTTGATGGGATGGGATGGGATGAGGGAGGGGGTGGCTGTGATGTTGGGATTGATTTCGGAGGTTTGGGGTTTGGGGTTTAATTACAGCGGAGAAGGCTTCTGCGTTTGAGAGAAGGGGCTGAGGTTGTTTGGAAAGCTGTATGGAGTATGGTGTTGGAATAGGACTTCACCATCCCTGAGATAACACAAGGTGAGTTTTGATGCTGAAGCGTCTGGTTGTGTGAGGTGCGTGCCTCCGAAGAGCATAGCCTTGACGTTTTGTGAAGTAAAGGAATAGCAAAACTTCATCTTTGATGAAAACAGAGTATTGTTATCTTTAGCTCATAACGCCATACCACTCAATACCCATAGATTCAGCTCATCAGCTCATAGATACATGCAGTTTCCCATCCCAGTGATGCCACAAAATCTGCCACTGCCAGAAATCCCAAAGGCCGAAGAAGTGAAGTTCCCTAATTCTGAAGCGTCGCAATGTTTATACAGGAAGCAATTCTGGAGACGGTTCTAGCGATGGCGGTACGCTGTCTCATATTCTCCCTGCACCAGGGCCATCATCGGTGGACTCCGGTACTAAATTGATGTGAACGGAGCCGCCTGTGGGTCCTTCTTTGGCGAAGCAAGCGATCTTGCCCCCACATCCCCGGGCGCCGATTGTTGGAAGTATCGAAGATACTATTGCTCACTAGTCAGTGTCTTATCAGCAGGGGTATAGGAGGAAGCCTGCTTACGAGATGCTGGGACTGGAAAGGAGAATGCTGGAGACACAAGGAGAAGGGTGGAGAGAATGACTGTGGTGGGACGCATGTTTGCCGTATAGATCTTTGGTTAGGGTTGCGACGATAGATGCTTGGCGGATTATATTGGTGATTTAGAGAGCGCGAGGTGAATAATGGATGGGGAGGCAAGCACCTGAGGTGCAAAGGCTGGGTGGTGCGGATATATATGAGAATTGAGGAGGGTTGAGCCCGTCAGCGACCGGCCTGAAATTACATGATTTAGGGAGATCCTGTGTGGCACGTCGAGTGCGGCGTATTCATGCACATCAATGACCAACGTCAATATGAAACACATGGGTAAGGAAAGGTTCACGGGTGCTTTGACTAGCAGCAATACTTATCCAGCTTTCCACAATTAGCTCCAACTGACTGGGCGTCCACCTGGCGAGTCAAGGGGGATCTTGCATATTCTCCGCAAGTTACGCTTGGTGGCGTCGTTTGGTGGCGCGGTTTTTCATATGCGCGCCTCCTTCATATGTGCGGTAAAAACGGACACCCTTTTAGATGAGACTGTGGCACGTGTGCGGCGATTTTTTCCATGTTCAGATTCCGTAAGCACACGGGTGATCTGCAAGGAGGGCTGGGTTCCTGCAAGCGGAGGACACAGTACGATCGTTGGAGACCACGCACAAGCCCACCTTTGTCATGCCGCCAGCATGCGTCTGGCCAGTGGGTTACAGTGATCATTGCCGTCAGGGACCGTGAACAGCAGCGCTCAACCTCCATAGTGCTTTCAGCTCCTCATGGGATGCCCGTGCAATCTATACGAGTCATCGCCCTGTGTCTCCCCACTTTTTGACAACTTTCAGACCCCACGGAGGTATATGTCGACCCGTGCTGTCTATTGCGGAAATTGCGTGCACTGTCCGAACCGTCCGTCGACGTTTTCGGTGTGGTGAGACGGAATGTGGGGTATGTCCCGTCTTCCTGAGTAAGTACTTGTTCGATAGAATAGTTGTGGAGGTTGGTGATGCCAAGAGGTCGACGATGGTCTGGCGTTTGCTTGGAGCGGCTGTCGCTTATGCAACTAGCGTGGCACTAGCGACGTTGATAGGTTTCAAAAGCACATGAACCTTCCTTCCTGTTTCATATATCCCTAGCGCATTGGCCATCGCTATGAAAATCGAAGGATCGCTGTTGCTTCTCGTTCACGGGACGTCAGCTTGGATAATGAACGCTTTCAATGAATCGGTCGTCAAGGCTCGAGCGATGGAGATCCCAAGTCGGATGGCGCCGACGCTGCTGTTTGACAGGCTCAATCAGGTCTGTTGCACCACCATATGGCTGGGAGACAATGGGTCCCGTTGTAGCAAGAGCACGGCACCGATAGCGTACGGCTGTTACTAGCTCATTAGGTCCCCAAAACGCACGAGCATCTCCCTCCCAATTAGGGACTTAGTCTAGGGGGCTTGCTACTAAGATAGTGAACGAGCCACGACCATGCTGCGGTCGCCATATTTGACTCACTGCCACCAGTTGCAGGCACAGACGCTGAGCATCGAGGGTGCCGACAGCGTCTCTTTCTACCCTGATCTACCATTTTACTCTCAATCCTCTGACATGGTATTGCGATCTTCTACATCAAAGGAGGTTTCTGTCCATTAGCGCCTTGTGACTGCAAAGTCCCCTATTCGTTCCAGATATCCCGGATTCACAGAGCCTCACCCTTCCTCCTCTCGGGATGGCAGTGGGTGAGACTCCAGGGAAGATGTACGCCATGGCGGTCATCTTCTCCATGCTGGCCATAATCGCTGTTGCACTCCGCTTCTATGCCAGATACCTGAAGAGAGCAGGCTACTGGTGGGATGAGTACATGATCGTGCCGGCGCTTGTATGTACCGATTGCGCTCAACATCTCCCCTTTACCGTGCGCTGATAGGGTGATAGTTTTTCACCATACTCACAGCGATTGGCATGGTCATTGGAGCCGCCGATGGCGACTTGGGTAGACACACAGCGATCAACTCGGTTGACTATCCAATCGTGACGAATCGCACAATTATTCTTGAGAAGGTAGGCTTTACGTCAACAGGAAGTCACGCACATACTGATATGCAATCACACAGGTCATCTTCGCAGTGCAACTAACGCAAACGCTGACTTTTGGCCTCACGAAACTTTCTGTCTTGTTCTTCTACAAACGGTAGATTCTCCACCGTCTGATTACCATGGGTTCTACTAAGACAACCCAAAACAGCATTTTTCAAGGTACCCTAATCAATCTCGCCGTATGGACAAACATCGCCATTGTCTGTTCCTGGACCATCGGCTTCTTTTTCGCAAACCTTCTCGAATGTTATCCAGTTTCAATCAATTGGGCTGTACCCGGCTCGCAGAATTATGATTCGTGCATCGACACGAGCATGATGATGTTAGCTCAGTACTATTCCGACACCTTCACCGACCGTAAGTCTCAAGCCCCTCAAAGGATCTTCGAGGGCATGCTGACGCAAGTGGAAGTGGTGATCCTCTCGCTACCAATCCCATGCATATGGGCCATGACAATGCCCGCAAGGCACAAGTTAGCTGTCAGCGGTATTTTCTTGCTAGGGTTATTGACTGTATGCTCAAGTATTGCGAAAGTTGTGGTTTTCAACCGGGTCAACTACTTGGGTGCTACTGGCGATCCCGATTTCTCGTACCTATACACGCCAACGGTCTACTGGCCCATGGTAGAATCGTCCCTCGGCATAGTCGGCGCTTGCCTGCCGTTGCTACGTCCGCTCTTCTCGCGAGGCTCAGAGTCGAAAGGCTTCGGGCAGGTGCGGAATATGCGAAGTGTAAGGCAGAGTCTAAGATTAGTCTCGAATGAGGGCACTTCGCCAGAACTGAAGCCGTGGACCGACGACGCCAGTTTGGATGGAAAGTTTGGGTCCGTGAGTACGATCAGGAAGTTGGTTCCTAGTGCGTTGATCCCTCTGAGCGAAGATCGACTCAACGATCATGAGCCTCTCGGGGAGAAAGGGGCGCAGAAGGTGAAGAGAGCAGATGAGAATGTATAGATGCAATAACGTAATGAACGAAAGATAGTATCTCCGTCGTACATGCAAATAATCTTAGTAGAAGCCATATTATCTTACGCTTTACTTCATTGGGAAGCATCCGGACATCACCCATAGCTCACTGCCAAGCCAACCCGGAGATTCTACTTTCACGCTCATTACAGTTGAAATATCATGCCAGCGTTATGTAATTTATTATTGGCCCATTTGAACAGACCGAGATGTACATGAAGGTTCCTACCGTTTCCGTATTATACATTGTAAACTGACTTGAGCAATGTGAAAGAAAATAGTACACAGATCACCAAAAGTGAATATCTCCCAGCGCTGAAAAGCCGCTGTATATTATATAATTATCGTACAACTCGCTACACTCTTCATCAAAATACGAAAAGTCTTGTGAAAAGGAAGAAACCTCCAAACCTGAATGGTATGGGTCCATCTTATGACTTGTAGAGGCCGTAGAAATCGAGAATCTGGAGGTGAGTATATAGGAAAAAATATATCAACTATGTTTGTGGCTTTAACAGAGCCAGCAAGGACTCCAAATGATGCCAGACCCACTTCGCTTTTATCGAATGTGTAGAAAAGGTCCGAAGACGGCGTGAGGGTAACAATGTACGCATCCAAAAGGAGGCGGGTCGGACATGAAGAGCGGAGAACTAATAGTCGCCTAGTCGTCGTACGTATAATTCCTCCTTCACCACCATTACTAAAACTTACACGCCGTATTTGTCAGATCTGAAAGACTTATATGCTCTTCAGCAGAGGGTCTTTAAACTCTTCATCTGGAACGGGAATTATACAGTTAGATAGCGATACTGGCGCATTGACCCATACAGTATGAGCTCCAACATCATCCACCCGTATACTTTAGTTAGAAGTTGGTTATGCAGCGGAAGATTAGTATCATCTCGATTATTCGAGGCCGCCGGCATCAGGACTTCTGGAAGGAGATGGACGAGAACGCAAGACAGGATATGGCGTTCTTGACTTGGAAACGTTAGATCATGGAGATGATGCTAGTAGACATATAGTAGATAGTAAATCCAAATGCATACGCAATACGAGGTATGGCTAGTATATCACGAACTGATGAGTTCCACTTTAATCTCGCAAGCATTGCCACTCTGAACGGGAAGTCCTACAGGTGTAGCTGTCAATTGCTGAGCATTACTCTCTCGGACTACTGCTGGTAGTTGCCAATTGATAAGCGGAGTAATACAGTGAAACTGACGATACGATTTTTGCATCGAAAGGTTTACAGCTTCCTCTCTACAACGCACGATTGATCATTGGGCCGAGGTTTAGCCGACAAGTCCGAGGTAGACTATGACGATTTCTGGTGCTCTCCAAGCTCTTCCCCTACAACAATGGGCATTCTGTACTGATTGGTATAGGATCAAAAGCCAATCGGTTCATCTCTATCTCCGCATCAGAGACAGAGGAAGACCATGTCGCCTTCGCTGAGGATCATCAATCGGACCGTACGCCGAGACTTGCAGCAGCACAATTCCTTTTCTCGCTTCCTGAGCGACAGAAGCCCAGTCCTATTCTCATCTTGGGCTTCTCTTCCAAAACCCTCTCAAGCACCATTGAAGAAACCTCTTACCCTAAAATCGTTCACAACAATGGCCTCATTAAGGTCCAATGCCCCAAGGGTCACCACCAGCCGAGAATTCGATCCAGAGATCAGGGACATGGCCAGCTACGTACACAATTACAAAGTCGACTCAGACCTCGCTGTTCGTTATATCATGAATTGTTCTAGAATTCACGCCGTTGATCTCATAGACATATAGTACGAGACCGCTCGCTACGTCTTTCTCGACACCATCGGCTGCGGCCTCGAAGCCCTCCGCTTCAAAGAATGCACGAAGCTGCTCGGGCCTATAGTTGAAGGTACTATCGTTCCAAACGGTACACGAGTACCCGGCACGCCTTACGTTCTCGACCCAGTCAACGGCGCTTTCAATATTGGCGCCATGATCCGGTGGCTTGACTACAATGACTGCTGGCTGGCTGCAGAGTGGGGACATCCTTCGGACAATCTGGGAGGCATATTGGCAGTGGCGGATTGGATATCGAGAACAAATCGTGCTGGAGGACATGTGGGAAGTGGAACCATCGTCAAGATCAAGGATGTGTTGGAAGCCATGATCAAGGCACATGAAATACAAGGATGTCTAGCGCTGGAGAATTCGTTCAACAAAGTTGGGCTGGACCACGTTGTCTTGGTCAAGGTTGCGACGGCCGCTGTGGTTTCAAAGATGCTTGGGCTTTCGGAGAGACAAACGGCTGATGCGATATCACAAGCCTGGGTCGACGGACAGAGCTTGAGAACGTACAGGCACTCGCCGAACACAATGGCGAGGAAGTCTTGGGCAGCTGGAGACGCTTGCCAGAGGGCTGTCAATCTGGTTTTGAAAGTTCAGAAAGGAGAGCAGGGCGTTCCCACAGTACTCTCAGCGCCCGTCTGGGGCTTTTACGATGTCCTCTTCAAAGGCAAGAAGTTTGAGTTCCAGCGACCATACGGCAGCTACGTCATGGAAAACATCCTTTTCAAGGTATCATATCCCGGTAAGTATCTCCTTTCCCCTGGATAAACTCTGTGCTCATTACAACACCAGCTGAATTTCACTCTCAAACCGCCATCGAAGCCGCCAAAAAGATCAACGTCACTCTCCAAAAGAAAGGCAAGACAGCCGAAGACATCAAATCCATCGTCATTCGCACTCACGAAGCCTGCATCCGCATCATCGACAAACAACACAAACCTATGGACAACTTCGCCGACCGTGACCATTGCATCCAGTACATGGTAGCCACCATGCTTGTCTTCAACCGGCTGCATGCTACTGATTACACCGACGGCTCTGAAGCCGCTACGTCCGAACTTGTGGAAAGAATTCGGACGACTACCTCCTGTAAGCATCCGTCTGAATGAATTCACTGAAATTGAGAAACACTCTTCGGAAGCAGCCCTTCTCTTGACCCGCTCCCCTTTTTGCTGCAATTTCTCATGACTTTATTCAACGTACCCAATAGGCATGCTGACGCCACACGTGCACAGGTAAAGAAGATCCCGAGTTCACCAGGGCGTACCATGACCCTAACATGCGAACTATACCCAATGCATTGACGGTAACGCTGAACGACGGTACGGTGATTGAGGAAGAAGTTGTAGAGGCTCCGCTAGGTCATAAATTGAGGCGAACTGAGGCAAAACCTGAGATCCTGGAGAAGTTCGAGAGACACTTGGGTCCACATTTCGCTTCGGAAAAGGTACAGGAGCTGGTGCAATTGGGTCAGGACAAAGAGAAATTGGAAAATATGGGTGTTGATGAGTATATGGATATGTATGTGAAGGAAAAGATGGAGTGGTAGATCACTTGTGATACGGGAGATGACAGTTTCCCCATCTCAAATTACGACTTCGCGACTATGCTCACAGTAAGCTACCTAATTTGCAACCATCCAACGCTTTGAACATACAAAAAGCGGGTTACTCTAAATTCTTCAGATCTCGAGAAGATCGCTCTCAAGCCAGCGCGAAAGGCCCACGTCCAGACCAGATGAGACTTCTCCGTGCCAAGATCTCACGTAACTACGCTAGTCCATCGAACCTCGGCATAATTTGTCTACTTAGTCTCGCAGCAGCCTGGATGCATTACAAACCAGAGAGTACTAACAAGATGTACTTATTTACTTTATTCTCTCACTCATTCCGCAAACACAAGCTGATATCATACTGAACCTTGCTCTCTTTCAACATCTGTTCAATCTCCTTCTTTGTGCCACAATGTCAAGTACCACAGCCCAACCCGACGATACTCTATCATCCATGACACGACTTTCGCCATCGGTATATCTCCACGATCCCACCAATACAGATATATCTTCCAGCTCTACCAACAGCCGTCAAGAACCAAAAGTATCCAAAGACACAATCACAACATCGTCCTCCGCAGCACCCAAATTGATCGTCCTCTGCACTTGGATGTCAGCTCACCCAGTCCATATGTCCAAGTACATCACCGGCTACCAGACCCACTACCCGAATTCTCGCATCGTCATCATCCAGAGCTCGCCTGCGGATTTCTTCTGGCGATCGGCCAGTGCGCAACGTCGGAGAGTCGATCCAGCCGTTTCTGCAATCCACAATTATTGTGACTACGCCAAAGACTCCGAGACTGAAATCTTACTCCATATCTTTTCCAATGGCGGCTGCCATCAGCTGCTGCGTCTCCTAGGGACATACCGCCAGCGAACATCCTACGCTTTCCCGTCACATGTCAAGATCCTTGATTCCTGTCCCGGCCGCGGCACCTTCAAAAAGTCTATCAGTCCTCTGGCTCTCTCATTGCCGAAATCACAGCCTCTGTATTCCATCCTTCTGGGTCTTTTATACCTAGCAATGAGCGTATACTTCATCATAACCATCTCCCTTGGCTTAATCAATCCAATAGAGCATTTACGGCAAGTTCTGAATGACCCGGAGTCAATGAAGAACGAGAGGAACAGATGCTACATCTACGGTGACGCTGATAAGATGGTTGATTGGCATGATATTGCAGCTCATGCTGAGGACGCGAGGCAGAAGGGATTTCCAAGGCGCATCGAGAGATTTGAAGGTAGCGGACATGTTGCTCATGTTCGGCAAGGGGGAGGAGCGAGATACTGGAGCATTGTTGACGAGATGTGGCAAGGAAGACAAGGTAAATTTCATTAAGCTGGTGACTCCCTCTATCGTCTTGATGATTTTTCATTTGATCCAACCTAGACCATAGAACGAACAGCTGAGCCATCTCTTGATCTCGCTACAGGGGGCTAGGCCAGAGCGACACCAGGTTAGGCTTGATGAGCCCGATCCTCGGCATAATGAGAGTATGAAATCAGACAGCATGCTGCAGAACGTAATGTTATTGCTTGAGTACTTACCCGTACATGGGAGACATGCTTCAAAACACTTCGATCAGCCTCATTTTCCTAGGCCCGCAACTACCCCCAGCTGTTCACTGGATATTGGAAACTGGATGTTGGTCGGGCCTAGGCGCTCGGAATACCATGACATGAGGCTGACTTGGGGGCCGCTTGCTTGCGAGAGGTTTCTTTTCTTTCCTTGGTATACTCATCACAGCACGGAGCATCAGCATACGTCTGGCCAAAGGATGGTTGTGCGGTGCTCAAAGGGACCCTCCATTACAGTCAGACTATCATCACCGGTGTCCACGGCACAGTTACTCGCATCCCATCAGCCCTCGGATTTTTCATTCTTGGTCATTCGCCCCATTGAACGCGTCTAAACTCAATCGTCGGCATCTCAGCTTCTGTCTCGGTCACAAACATCTTCCAGAGATGAAAGGACGAAGCCGGCCAATCATTCGCACTAGGCTTACGAAAGAAGTTCGCGGAATCATTTACCGAATACGACACCGTAGCCAGCTTATCGATGATAACTTTGTACTTTGCCGGCCACGCCTGCCTCATTAAGTTCACAGATATCGCCAAATGGTGGGCTCCTTTGAGTTTCATTGCTTCAGCTGTCGGCTCGATATATTCACGATCGCCAAAGATGTGCTCCGATCGAAAGCGATAGGATTCAACGTGGTAGCCGGTCCGTATGTAAACGCGCCTTAACAACCGGATGTACCTAGGCGCCAGCCATTGAAGGAAGGATATCGGACCCTCTGCCAGTCCGGAGATATGGAAGGTGAAAGTATTCTCTCCATATAGCACATTCACTGCTTCATCATGAATTTGCCGACTGGTGAGTAGGAGCGGTATCACAGTATCCCTATCGAAGTAACCAATGCGATGGATGCCTCCGTCGACGCCTAGAGGACGCCAGAGGTGAGGACGCGAGCAGCAGTCAAGACGACCGATAACAATGCATCGGTATATGTTGTTGCGTAGCTCAACGGGAAGTTTGAAGATGTGGCATGGCTGGTGGCTCAAAACAAGAGAAGGAGGTGGGTCCATAGGGCTGATCAAAGTCTCCCGGCTGTCTTGGCGCGACTCCACTCGCGACGATCGACAACGTACCAGGGAACGGGCATTGACAATCACTGGTGGTTGATACTCTCACCTTGGACAGTTCTCGTGTGAGAAAAGACCTTCCATCGCCAGTGATCGGGAGCTGAACGATGCGGTCCTGGTGTCTGCAGAATATATTGTGGGTCAGGCTGCAATGCAGGCCGTGCCTCAGGCCTGCATCAGCCGACAAATGTTCCGAAGGCAAGGCATTAGATCTTCTGGGAATTCAACGATTGATTGGCTGAAATCTTCCTGCATGCCGCTGTCTAGTAGTAGCGGTGTAAGAAAACCAGGTATCACACCGCAATGCAATCATCAGCTACGGTGACCGGGGCCCTCCAAGTCGCTAAAGCTCCTAGGGATAATCAGCCATACGTCGTCACCAGCCACATGACGCATAGGCAAGATAAGATCCCTAATCGCCCTAGAAAGACCTCTCGTCCTCCCGGATTTGCGAAATTCGCTTATGATGAATCGTAGATATCTACCTTTTTCATTTCTTTCAGAAGGGCTGTAGCCAAAGAAAAATCGGAGATATAGGAGGGACCTCATATGGCCAATGCCGGCGTATGGACTCTGCTTTCCCAATTCCCACCTCTCATCTGCTTTGCACAGGCGTACTGTCATTGGAAATCGCCTTCTTGGCGGGTACAAAAGGATGATCCTATATCATAAGACACTTCATCTATGACAGTGTCGAAACACCCTCAGCAACTGTCCAAACAATCATACATTTTTTATTGAGTAGTACAAGAGGTGGATTTGGAGATATGGCCTAGATCACAACGGAAATACAGCCGTATGATCGATCTGGTATTGTATTGGTTCTGCGGTCTTCCCTTTCTGCAGTGACGTCTTGAAGACCTGAGCGTTTAACTGAGTATCGGTCGTAGCGTTCGCCGTTACTCGACGACGACTGAAATTCGTCCATGGACTACCCTGAAACCATTAGGGTATATGGGAAGGAACCGCTGCATGAGATGTCAATTTTTGAATCATACTATCCTAATCGTTGAGGGCGATCGAGCCACACCTATTCTCGCACGGGAGATCTGATACGGTACTCTCTTGGGCTTGAGCGAATCGATAAACGTTGGGGACGTATAGGAAACGTTAATGAGCTTATGGGAACTATTGAGCGACATAGCTAGAATGGTGCTGATCTATCAGGTTCGGCGGATATCGAAAGCTTCACCAACCTTATATCCTCGTGCATGGACGACGTGCCTTGCCATCTTGACACGTTTGCTGATATGTGGGATAGCATCCAACGTGAGAGCCCCGATATTTCCGACTAATGTGCTGTCGCCTCCCGGAGGGACCAAATGCTGCTTCGTGGGTGTAGGCAAGCAGCCAGCACTGTCTGGATTCCGGGATCTGTACTGTAAAATAGACAGGACCTTTGACGATGATCTTGCTAGTGCTGAGCATACCTGTTGGGAATAATTGGTGTATTGGGGTTGAATATTGAATACTGAATACCGACGACGACGTCGACTGTTTGGCCGCGGATATAAAGTCTACTTCACAATTTACAATGCCTCAGCATGTCAAGCAACCCGCCACAATCATATCCAAAGCAAAATGTAAGCTGCCGGTTGCGATGTTAACCTGCATATTGGGTTCCAATTCTCGGGTGCGAACATGACTGAAATATGTTTCTCTCCAATAGAATAAACTGATATCCGGAGCTCTCAGTTTTACTTATACTTAGACGAACAGATTTACTGTATCAGATCAGCTGTGGCTCGGTAAATATCAGCATATGCAGGAGCCATTATGGCTTGCTCGGGATAGAAGTCTCCTATGGCCCTGCTCACCGCTCATGCGAGCATTGCGCTCAGCAACGAAGCGTTGTGAGTGCAAATGTAGGGGGTGCAAATGTAGGACATCTGTCCGCTTCGCAAGCAAGTGCTTCGCTCACGTCATAATCTTGGAAATGCGTAAAACATAATCGTCAATCCCGGACGCCGTTGAAAACCTAGTCAGTCAGGAGGAGCCTTCCCGCCGGCTTCGTCTCACAAAGCCTGTTAGTGGCAAGAAGAGGTCCCACTATTTCTGGAGCAGCCAATTGTCGGAGAGGATGCTGAGCCCAATTGCTATTGAGTTCGGAGCTTATATTAGCTGGCCTAATTCCGACTTCCATAAGAACTGAAGGACAGAAGGAGGAAGCCGCTCATAATCAAAGCGCGCTAAGGTGGAACGCGCTAAACGGGAGAACCTCGGCAAAGCTTCGGAAGATGACGAACCTTGAATCCGTGGAACAGCAAGAGCAAGAGCACAGGGCAACGGTGGTATCACAAGAAGCATCATCGCCATGGGCCTCGCAGGACGCTTCTACCAATATTCGCAACAGGCACCCGCAACATCGATCATCGTCTCCAGACCCATCTTCGATGACGCGTAGATCAGATCTTGCCCGCAGCAGAGAAGGACTTCTCAAGGCCGACTATGAAGCCCCTCTCGCGTCGCTCAACGAACACTATAGCTCCGGATCTGACCTCGATCTTGATGAGCTAGAACCGCACGATGGGCCAACTTCTCCAAGCATGAGGGGCGGTTGGTCGCCGTCGAAACGGAGACGCAAACAGAAACCTTCTGGGTTACCAGCGAAGAGAAAGGGAGGATGGCTACGAAACAACAAGCCATTGTTCATCATCTCAACGATATTGTTGGGGGGTCTACTGGCTATCTTGGGAATGCTTTTTGGGGGCGTATTCAAGATACCTGACGCACCCCCAGATGGAGTCAGTGTGCCTTTCTTGGTTAAGCAGACATGAGCTGACAAGGCCTACTCCAGTTATCGCCACCATGGTATGAGTCGCCCAAAGGTGGAACAGTTGCATCATGGGAGGAGAGCTACAAGAAGGCAGCCGCCATGGTATCAAAAATGACGCTGCCGGAAAAGGTTAACGTCACGACTGGGACTGGTTGGGCGCAAGATCTTTGCGTAGGCAATACTGCAGAGGCAAACATTGTTGGCTTTCCACCTCTCTGCCTCCAAGACGGACCTCTTGGGATACGCTTTGCAGACCACGCCACAGCGTGGCCGGCCGGCATCACTGTAGGAGCTACCTGGAACAAGGCTCTGATGTATAAAAGAGGCAGAGGACTTGGTCTTGAGTTTCGCTTGAAAGGAGTGAACGTCTTGCTAGGCCCGTGCATGGGGGCGTTTGGTCGGATGCCAGGTGGTGGGAGGGCCTGGGAAAGCTTTGGTCCGGATCCTGTTCTACAAGGTGTAGCGTCGGCTCAAACGATCAAGGGGATACAGGAAGAGGGAGTGATGGCCACAGCAAAGCATCTCATTGCTAACGAACAGGAACACTTTCGACAAGAAAATGAATGGAAGGGCTCCAAGTTTGCACTCTCCTCAAACATTGATGATCGAACGCTACATGAAATGTATCTATGGCCGTTCGCAGACAGCGTCAGGGCTGGCGTTGCCAGCGTCATGTGCAGCTACAACATGATAAATAGTTCTTACGCTTGCGGTAACAGCAAGCTGATGAATGGCATACTGAAGGATGAGCTGGGCTTTCAAGGGTTCGTCCAATCGGACTGGCTGGCCCAACGAAGCGGAGTAGCTAGTGCTTTAGCCGGACTTGACATGAGTATGCCTGGAGATGGGCTCCTCTGGAAAGATGGAGACTCCTTCTTCGGACCCCACCTGACACGGGCTGTGCTCAATCGCTCCGTGCCAGTGGATCGGCTGGACGACATGGTCACACGTACCGTTGCCGCTTGGTATCAACTTGGACAAGACAATCGAACTGTTTGGCCAGCTCGCGACGGTAGACCGAATTTCTCGTCGTTCTCCGATAAAAAGCTGGACAAGATCCATCCGGACAGCGATGATCCTACAACAGCGATTGTAAACAAGTTTGTTGATGTTCAAGGACAAGGGGAAGCGTTCCATGGGCGTTTGGCCAAAGAGATCGCCGCTGAAGGTACCGTACTGGTGAAGAACAGTGACGATATTCTGCCTCTTTGGCCTCAAGGCGGATCTGAGCGCGCAAAATTCGCCGAAGGTCGCGCGTACCACGTTGGGATCTTTGGAGAAGACGCGAGTCCGAACCCTGACGGACCTAATGCATGTGAGGACCGGAGTTGCAATGTCGGTACCCTCGCCTCTGGCTGGGGTAGCGGTGCGGTCGAGTTTCCCTATCTGGTCGCACCAACCAAGGCCTTGGAGTCAGCGTTCGATTCGGACGCGGTCAAACTTACGATTAGTATGACTAATAACATATCAAGTCCTTCGGTATACGCCGCCCAAGACCTCTGTATCGTTTTTATCAATTCTGATGCTGGTGAGGGATTCCACGAATGGAACGGTATAACCGACAGAAAGGATTTGTATCCTCAAAAAGGAGGGGATGAGCTGGTGAAGAACGTTGCCAAGAACTGCGCTCAGACTGTTGTGGTTGTACACGCCGTCGGACCTGTTATTTTAGAACGCTGGGTCGACAATCCTAACGTGAAAGCTGTTCTTCTCGCCAATCTTCCTGGAGAGGAAAGCGGCAATGCACTAGTTGACGTACTGTTCGGCCTCGTTGATGCAAGCGGCCGTCTTCCTTACACGGTTGGCAAGTCTCTTGAGGACTATGGCCCAAGCGGTCAAATATTGTACAAGCCAAAGAAGCTGGTCCCACAACAAGACTTCAAGGAAGGTCTCTTGATCGACTACCGTCATTTCGACCATCACAACATCACCCCTCGCTACGAGTTTGGATTTGGGCTGTCCTACGCTACATTCACCTTTTCCGGGCTCACGCTTCATGAGCTGGAGGCCAAGACACCTCTCCCTTCGCCGCGCCCCTCTGCATCGATTTTACCACCAGCATATCAGACTACACTACCTGATCCCAATGAAGCTCTCTTCCCTGATGACTTCCGCAAACTACATCTGCGCATCTACCCATATCTTGTCAATGCATCTGTTGGCACAGGCGAATATCCCTATCCGGCCGGCTACAGTTCTCCCCATCCCGAATCTCCTGCCGGTGGAGGCGAAGGAGGAAACCCTTCCCTTTACGACGAACATGTCCTAGTATCGGTCAACGTCACCAATACAGGTTACAGATCCGGGAAGCAGGTCGTGCAGGTATACGTCTCTTTCCCATCCGACGTTGTCGATGTCTCGACTGGTAAGCGGGTCGAATTTCCGGTCCGAGTCCTGAGAGGGTTCGAGAAGGTGGACGTTGAATGGGGTGCTACGGTACCTGTGGAGGTGAGACTGACGAGGAAGGATCTTAGCTACTGGAGTGTTGGGATGCAGAACTGGGTCATGCCCGATGGACCTATTACCATAGCAGTGGGCGCTAGCTCGAGGGATTTGCCCCTCAATGCGACATGGTAGGGTTTGGATAACAAGACGTTTTTTAGGATATAGGCATTAGGTCTGGATTCAGAGTTTATACACGGATACTAACATAGGGTAGTATGAATTGGGTACATGAACTGATGAAGGGAATTTTTCCAGGAAGCTACCGACCGCCAATCGAGCTTTCCAAGATTTGTTGAACAAATCCAGCACATCTGAGTAACCAATGAGAATCCCTTAAACGATTAACTTATCCCTTGAAATAAAACGCCATCAACCATAAAACACTAGACTGCTAACAGTCCAAAGGCAGGATCCAGGGTTGGGTTGGGGATGTTTTGCTGAAGGTTCGTGGTATTGATTTTTGATATGAGAGGTAGTGTGGCGAAGAGCTGATTGAGTTGAATGTGTGAGACTTTGATGATTTTGGAGGTTGGTGGATGGTTGCATGATAGGAGTTCCAGGCAATAAGATGGTTGTCATGTTTGATTCCAAGGACAACCGGCAACTACCTAGCCTACAGGCATCGTTGGAATAATCCTGGATCCTCATGGCAACCGCCTCAGCTGATCAATCATAGTGCTTCAACAATATCCAACACCCTCACTCAACAATACCGTCTCCCCCGTCCGCCCACCCAGCGCACGCTCTCCATCCCCGTTCGTCGGCGTAACATTCCCCCCAACCTATCCTTAGACCGCCGTGACGCCAACCTCTCCCCATCAGCATCCATCTCCACCCCCCCTCTCCCTTCCACGACTTCCCCTCCCTCACCTTCAACAAACAAAACAGACCTACACATCGGACACTGCTGCCGAAAATCCACCCCCTCGTTCAACCACCGCGCTATACAACCCAGTCCGAAAATATGCGCGCAGGGTAATCTGGCCGCCGCCTCGGGCTCGTCGCCCGTGTGGAACGGCGTGAGACAGATGTTGCATTCGCGGTCGCTGACTGGGATGATTCGGAGGGGAATGACAGGGAGGAGATCGATGAATTTTTGGGCGGGGGAAGGGGTTGGTTTGAGGGGGTGATTGGGTGGGCTTCGATGTTTTTGTGTGATCAGGAGGCGGTTTGAGGGTGTGGGGTAGGCGGATGCTACTTCGAAGCGGCTCAGGCGCTGGCGTTGGCGTTGAGGAGGGTAGGGGGTGGTTTGGATGGGGAGGTGGGACATGTTGATTTGGGTTGAGCAGTGTTAGGGGCGGGATGGAGAGGTATTCGGATGAATTGGAGAGGCGTGCCTTGTCCTGGAGGGGGGATTTTGAAATGGATTGTGTGGGTGGTAGGGGAAGGTGTGGAGAATCACGATGTAGGGAAGGTAGGTGCATGGTGGGTTTGAGATGGAAACATGAACGATCTAGGGGACAATGCTGACGTTGAGCTAACGGTGCATTGACAAGGGAATACGACAAAGGGGATTGTCTAATTGAGAGGGCTCCATGGACGTGGTTCCATTCAGTGATACTGTTCGTTGATAAAGGCATCCTTGGACCAGGACTCCTCACGTACAATTTTCTTTGAAACAACAACGTCGATTTTCAAAGTCGTACTCGAACACTGACGACACGAAGAATGCCATTGAGCTCGACCTATTATTAAGGCATTGATAGATATACCGCACCGCAACACACTGAAGAATATTGTGGTTGGTGTCTAGGATCTTCTCACGTACATGATCCTTGAAACAACAACGTCGATCTCAAGACTCGTACTGGAACACTGACGACACGAAGAATGCCGAAGAGCTCCACCATTATTATCGGTCAACAATGGGTTTGTCCTTTTCTTGTCAGGCATTGATAGCTATACCGCAATACATTGGAGAAACATTGCTCTCGGTGTCGAGCAGTGATATCATGGAGGTCCTTTATAATGGTCCTCGATCTCCAAGCTTTTCGATCTGCACTTCCTACCAGTCTTCTGCATTTACACTCATACCGCTAGACCTTTCGCCAGGGCTTCTACGACTCGTCGCGTATAGCCACCTGCAAGCGCCTCGATACAGAGACCATCGACTCCAGCGACATCTTACAATACCACCGCACCATGTCCAACCACCCTGAGAACAACAATACAACAACCCCGCAAGAGCAAGTTCGCAATTCCCCCAATCTCCGCTATCCCCTAACAGAAGAAGACACCCCCTTTCCCCCCCTCGCCGCCTATCCCCCCCTCGTCCCACGCCCCCTCGCCCCACGCCCCCACCACCCACCCCCACACTTCGAAGAGATAAACCTTGACGAAGCCCTCCGCCGAATGCACGATCCACGCCTCGCCCACCTCCGACGCCCAACGAACCCATCCTGGCACCGAGAAGAATCAATAATCCTCGCCCGCCGCGATCTCCGCGACCGCGAAGCCCAACTGCAAGCCATAGACGACCGCTACCAACCCTCCTCTGATGATGCTGCAGGTGCGGATCCGGACCCGAGTCTGGAAGACATGGCGGAGTATGAACATATCAGAGCCGAGATCCCGGAACTCCATCACCGCATTTACAGGTTGCAGGAGCAGAGGGAGGACAATAATAGGGCTGCAACTCGGATTCTTGATCGTTTGCGTGGGAATGGGAATGGGAATGGGGGATTTGATGGTCGGAGGGTGGGGGTGGCGGAGAGGTTTCTGGAGGGATTGGAGGTTGTGCCGTTGAGGTGGGATGGGAATGGGAATGGGAATG
>JAABUY010000533.1_pt1 | contig 64856 bp, 50 predicted proteins | sample 5560271 | NCBI WGS metagenome assembly JAABUY01 (sample SAMN10711886, study PRJNA513374) | rock metagenome | isolation source: Antarctica rocks | place: Antarctica: Victoria Land, University Valley | reverse complement strand
TCGGTCATCGGGTTCTCTCGGTTTGGGATGAAGCCTCACAACTCCACCCTAGCCAGACAATCCGGTGACCACCTCCGCCTACACCCTCACGGGTTCCGAATTTCCACCACCACCGCGGACGCTACCCTCGCGCATGGCGCCCACGAAAGCTTCGTCGACCTGGCGCGATGTGGCCGCATAGACGGCCGCAAGCTCGTTGAACCTGGCCTTCATGCGGCGGCGAAAGGCATCGAGGTCGTCGTCGAGATCCGCGGAGCCGCCCGACTTGAGGCTTTCGAACGCCAGACCGAAAGCGGGGATGAGAAGGCTGTCCAGCACCGCCACGCCGTCGTTATCGGCCGCGAACACACCGGCGAAACCGAACCGCGCGGCCTTCGACGCCTTCCTGGTGTCCTGGTCCTGCTCTGCGGTCGTCGATAGTGCGCGGATGATGTCCGCCTGGTATCGCGTCCGGTCGAAGATGCCGAAGCGGACGAAGTGCCTGTGGCGTCGGTCGGGGTGGCCGAACGTCCTGTCGCGCCACGGGAAGTCGCGATCCGGGACGTGGCGGGCCTCGAACGTGCCCTTCGCGTTCGTGTCACGGTCCTCCTCCGCGTCGGGCGGGGTCAGGGCCTCGACGTCCATCCAGTAGAGCAGCGTCCGAGTGACGTCCTCGGGGTCGCTGGCGGTCGCGGTCTCGTTGGCCGAGGCCCGACGGGTATCCGGAGTGAGCATTCGTCACCGATCCGATAGGACAGGGCAGGTCGCCAGGAGCGCAGCACCAGAGCGCTGCGACCTCCGACGGACTTCCATGTGCCGTAATCGTGACGACAGGTCACCCCGTCCCATCACAAGGCCCTCGATGTCGTGCTTCTGGGTGGTGGGCACCAGATCGTCGACGGCTCGGCACGTCAGGTGGGCCTGCACGCAGGGGCAGCGCCGCGTGGTAGTCCCGGGTCACCATCACGTCGTGCAGTGCCGCATGTCCCGCGCCGCGCGCCGACCTCGAGCACGAGCATGGTGCGCGCGGCGGGTTTGGCCCACGGGTCCGTCCAACACGTTCCCACCGGGAGAAGAACGTTACCGCCGTCCGGCCGTTCGATGTCGGTCGCGACGATCCGCACGCACGTCCGCCGCCGTTCGCGGCGGCGGCAGCAGGAACCCATGATGATGTATCAGCCAGACCCGGCCCGCTACGAGCACGCCGCCTTCCGCCGTTGCGGTCGAAGTGGCCTCGACCTGCCGCCCGTCTCGCTCGGCCTCTGGCACAACTTCGGCGGCACGGACGTGTTCGAGACCGGCCGCGCCGTGATCCGCCGTGCGTTCGACCGCGGCGTCACGCATTTCGATCTCGCGAACAACTACGGACCTCCGTACGGCTCGGCCGAGGAGAATTTCGGCCGCATCCTGCGCGATGATTTCGGCGCGCTCCGGCGCGAACTGGTGATCTCGTCCAAGGCGGGCTGGGACATGTGGCCGGGACCCTACGGGGTCGGCGGTTCCCGGAAGTACCTGCTGACCAGCCTTGACGAAAGCCTCCGGCGCATGGGGCTCGACCATGTCGACATCTTCTATTCGCACCGGATCGACACCGGCACGCCGCTCGAGGAGACCATGGGCGCCCTCGATCAGGCGGTGCGCTCGGGCAAGGCGCTCTACGTCGGGATCTCGTCCCACTCTCCCGCCATGACGCGGCGGGCCCATGCCATCCTGAAGGCGCTCGGCACGCCGCTGCTGATCCACCAGCCGTCCTACTCGATGGTCAACCGCTGGATCGAGGACGAGCTTCTCGGCACCCTCGACGAACTCGGCGTCGGCTGCATCGCCTTCTCGCCCCTCGCGCAGGGACTGCTCACCAGGCGCTACCTCGACGGCATCCCGGCCGACACCCGCGCGGGGCGCGGCGTCGGCTCGTTTTCGCGCGAGATGCTGACGGACGAGGTGATCGGGAAGGTTCGCGCGCTCGACGCGATCGCGGTGTCGCGGGGACAGACGCTCGCGCAGATGGCGATCGCGTGGACTCTCCGGGACAGGCGGGTCACGTCGGCGCTGATCGGCGCCCGCTCGGTCGCCCAGCTCGACGACAGCCTCGACGCGTTGAAGCGCCTCGACTTCTCGCCCGACGAGCTGTCGGCGATCGATCGCCACGCGACCGAGGGAGGTATCGATCTCTGGCGGGAGTCGGCGACGGGCGAGGCGCCCTGAAGTGCTGGACGGACGCAGGAACGCGAGGTTCGCGCAGGTCCGGCCCGCGTCGTGAGCTGCCACCGGTTCGGCGGACGCCGGGTTCAAGATGTTCTTGAAGAGCAGCGCCTCCGCATCTTGCCTTGCGCCGCCTCTTCCGGGCACTGACCCAGGAGGGAGCCTCGGGTCAGCCGCTCTCGATGCGCTCGAGCGTCACCGCTGCCCGACCGCCACCGACCTCCACGACGTCGCCGACGCGGGCGCCCATGAGAGCCTCCGCCAGGGGGGACGTCCAGCTCAGCAGGCTGCGCTGCGGGTCGGCCTCGTCCTCTCCGACGATCCTGTAACGCGTCACGGTCTCGCCGCGGCGCAGGGTGACTCCGACGCCGAACACGACCGCATCCGGCGCGCCCGTGGCGGCCGTGACCACGCGAGCCGACGCCAGTCTTGCCCGCCAGTAGCGGAGATCCCTCGCGAGACGTGGACGCTCGACATCGTCCGGCGCCGCCCCACCGAGCAGGTCCTGGAGCCTCGCGACCTCGGCGTCGAGCAGGGCCAATCCATTCGACGTGACGAGGTTCGGGCTCCTGGAGACGGGTCGCTCCGGCAGCGCCGCGGAACTGGCGTCCGTCGCGTCTTCGGACACGAAAGCTCGGCTCATGGTCGGTCGGCCTCTCGGTAAGGTCCCCACGACCTTGGCGGAAGTCGAACATGCCTGGCACATCGCTCTTGCCGAGACCGCGCAGGTGTCGTCGCCCGTGAGCGGAATGCAGGCGGCGCCCGGACGCCGCGAGGAGACAGGGTCAACGCGGGCCTGGAAGGAAGACGCCAGCCCGCAGGCCGCAGGGCATGGTCGGCGACGATGTCGCGGCAGGTCCGACCCGCTTGAGGCGACATCGCGACACCCGGCGGAAGACGTCCGTTCCGTGGCGAGAGCCGAGATGCCCTGCCACGGTCCTGTCGAGCTCGCGATCTACAGCTGTCTGCCACCCTGAGCCGATGCCGCCGCAGGCTGGGCGTCCCGCGCCATCCTGCCGGGTTCGGTGGAGTGCTCGACGTCGTAGGCCGTCGCCTTCTCCTCGTACGTGCCCTTCGCGCCCGGGTGGTCCTGGTCGTACAGGATCGCCTTCTCCCGCGCTTCCTTGCGGTGCTCGTGACGGACATACATGCCGGTCACGCAGCCGCCGAGGGCGCCCAGGACGCCATGATGGGCGACATGGCCGCCAATGGCGCCGACCGTCCCGTACTTGACGCAGCCTCCGGGCTCGGCGGACGCCGGAGCCAGCGCTCCGCTCGCCAGGACACCAACGATCGCCAGGGTAAGTCGACTGCGCCTCATGGTGCCTTCCATCGCTTGTACCGCTTGTCGTTTGTACTCGGATCGCAGGCAGCAGTCACCGGGAATACCCCGGAACCCGATGGGAGCCACACGGAAAGCTCCCGCGAACGGAGGGAGGAGCACCCGACATGCCCTATGACCGCGACAACGTCGGAAGACCCCCGCCCACGCGGCAAAGAGGTCCGCGCACACCGGCCCGGCCGGGAAGGACGCTGCGGCAAGCGGCACGCGACCCGCTCCCTGGCATGCCGGGTCCGCCGTGGGCAGCCGATCGGCTCCATCCGTCCCGATGGCCGGGATGCGCCGGAACGGACCCATGATGGCGCACGCCACGGCATCGAGGCCCAGCGGTCCGCAGACGATGGCGAGAGCGCCCTGGAAGGGGCGCGAGGCGAGCCTTCGTCCGCACCTCGGCATCCGGATCCGGCGTGCCTGCGAGGTCCGCGCCGACCCTGGATGACCGACTGGTGGACGCAGCAGGCCAACGAGGCGATATCGGCTCGGCATTCTGGACAACTTCCATGCGGTCCCGGGGTCTCCTGCTGCAACGGAGCAGGTCCGTCCTGGCACCGTCTTTCCGGCACGGAGCCGTCATGACCGAGCACGACATCGTCGAGGGCACGCCCGTGCCGCGCACGCGCACGAGCCTGGCCGTCAACCTCGAGCGCCTGGGAGTGATGTCCGGGGGCGTGCTGATCGTCCACGCCTCCCTCTCCGCCATCGGGTGGGTGTCGGGCGGGGCGCAGGCGGTGGTGGAGGCGCTGCTCGACGCCCTCGGTGCCGGAGGCACGCTGGTCATGCCCGCACACTCGACGCAGCTGACCGATCCGGCAGGGTGGGAGCGTCCGCCTGTCCCTGCCAGGTGGCACGAAGCGGTGCGCGCGTCGCTGCCCGCCTACGATCCGTATCGCACGCCCACGCGCGACATGGGGACGGTGGCCGAGCTGTTCCGCGCCTGGCCCGGAGCGCTGCGCGGCGCCCACCCAACGCTGTCCTTCGCGGCGCTCGGTCCGGAGGCGGAGCGCATCGTCTTCGGGCAGCCGCTCTCCGATCCGCTGGGTGGGGACGGGCCTCTCGGCCATCTGCACAGGCTCGGAGCCCAGGTGCTGCTGCTCGGCGTCGGTTACGCCTCCTGCACGGTCCTGCATCTGGCCGAGCGACGTGCCTGGCCGGATGGACCCCGTGTCGACGAGGGCGCCCCGATGCTGGTGGACGGGGAACGACAGTGGATACGCTGGCGGGCGCCGCGGCTCGACGCCGACCTGTTCCCGGCGATCGGCCGCGAGCTGGAGGCGTCCGGTCTGGTCCGCATCGGCCTCGTCGGGTCGGCGTCATGCAGGCTGATGCCGGTGGCGACTGCGGTCGATGCCGCCGTGCAGCGCTGGCGCGCGGGTACGGGGAAGACATCGGCCGTTGTGGGCCGGTGAGTTCGGCTTGGTCCAGGCAGGCTCTATCCAGCTGAGGGGCATGCCATCGCAGTGACGCGCGCCGCTCCCGGCGAACGGCTCAAGGCCCATTGCCCGGCTCGGTGACCACCTCGACGTGCTCCAGCCCCAGGGACCAAGCCTCCGGCAGCATCAGCATCAGGGCACGGGTTGCATGGCCCTGCCGCTGCCGCCACGACACGACGCCATAGCCGACATGGCCCAGGACATGGGTGGGCAGGACTGCCGTGCCCGGCTGCCAGCGCAGGCCGATCGCACCGCAGAAGCCCGCGTCCCAGATCCAGCGCCAGACCCGGGGAGGCGCGGGACGAGCGAGCCGTCCGGCAGCCGGATCGGCGCGCCGAGCGCTTCCAGGTCCTCGTGGCCCGCGATGAAGCCTGCGGGGTCAGATGCGATTGCTGCCGATTTGACAAAGTATAGAGATGGCGCCCAGCGATGCCTTTTCATTACCTACGACCCTGATTTACCTACGACCCTGATGGCCATATCCTCGAACGCGAGGCTTTCACTACGGCCATCATCAGGCACCAGGGCACTTTGGCCCATGTCGTCAGATAGTGGTGGACCAGTTCTGGTCGCAGCTCCATACCGATCCACGGTTATCCACAGACATGTCCACAGAATGAACCTCCGTAACCCTCTGTAAAAGCAAATATTATTTGATAAATCCCCAGATTGTGGACGAATTTTTTCAGCCACAACCCATAAGATTTATCTGATTAAAAGTAGGTTCAGCCATGACGCCTCAAATCGTACCATTGTGCGTGTTCAGATAAGAACCCACGGTGCGCTTGCACGCACGGCGGTTTTCAAGACCGCTGCCTTAAACCGCTCGGCCACCCATCCCGGTGCGCCGGACGCTACCGTCCGGCCATGGTGCGGGCAAGATCGCCCCGGACATGCCTCGTGCGCCGGCGAGGCCGGGCAGCAGGCCCTGCGCCGGGCAGGGCCTTGCCGCGCGTCCTGATTGTAGGACAGAACAGGTTAAGATCAGGTTTGGTGGAGCGGCGATGACACGACGCAGCGGATTGTTCGCGCATCTGCGACCCTGCACGGCTCCGCCGTCACGGGACCTGCGGGCACGGGACCTGCAAGCACGAAACCTGCAAGCACGGGGCGCACGCCGCCTGGCGGTCTCCGCGCTGCTGGGCGCGGCGCCGCTGCTGGCCGCGGCCCCCGCGATGGCCGTGCCGGCAGGGGACCCGAACAGCATCTGGACGCTGCAGGTCGAGAACGACGCCGTCTCCACCCTGCGCGGCACCTCGGACCAGTACTACACCAGCGGCATCCGCGCCGGCTGGGTTTCGCCCACCGACGCGCTGCCGGCGCCGCTGGCGATCCTGGGGCAGCGCGTGTGGGGCGACGGGGTGCAGCGCATCAGCATCACCCTGAACCAGTCGATCTTCACGCCGCGCGCGACGCAGCTCGTCGTGCCGAGCCCGCACGACCATCCTTACGAGGGCCAGCTCCTGGCCAATTTCGGCCTGATCCACGACACCGACACCCGCCGCGATTTCGCCGCCATCAGCCTTGGCGTGATCGGCCCCTCCGCCGCCGGCGAGAACGTGCAGAACGGGTTCCACAGCCTCATCGGCGACACCCCGAACCGCGGCTGGGGCTCCCAGGTCCCGGACGAGGCGGCGTTCAACGTCCTGGTGCAGCGGACCTACCGCGTCCCGGTCGCGGGCTTCAGCGCGCCGTACGCGGGCGGGATCGGCGTGGACGTGCTGCCCTCGGGCAAGCTGGCGGGCGGCGACGTGCGCACCTTCGCGCAGCTCGGCGCGATCCTGCGCATCGGGCAGGGGCTGGACAGCGACTTCGGCCCGTCCACGTCGCAGTACGGGCAGAATGGCACCGACGCCTACACCGCGACGCGGCCGTTCGCCTGGTACGGCTTCGCGGGCGTCGACGGCCAGGCGGTGGCGCACGACGCGTCGCTGCAGGGCGACCTGCTGCGGCAGTACAGCCCGCACGTCTCGAAGAAGTGGGACGTGGGCGAGTTCTCCGCAGGCGTCGCGGTGATGTTCCGCGGGCTGCGCGTGACCTACACCCAGACGTTCCAGACCGTGCAGTTCAACGGGCAGAAGGGCGGGCTGTTCAACTTCGGCTCGCTGGCGGTGTCGACGAAGTTCTGAGAGCAAGGCAGAAAGCAAGGCTGGGCTCTGCCCAGACCCGCCAGGGGGGAAGCCCCTCTGGACCGGCTTTACTTAGTAAGGGATTCCAAAGGCAAGCCTTTGGCGGAGTTTGAGGCAGAGCCTCAACCTTGCTTGCGGTTGCGGCCCTTGGCGCCGCTGTGGCACATCCTCGGGTATGCTCTCACGCCGCACCCTGATCGCGTCCTCCGTGCTCCTGCCGCTGCCTGCGCTCGCCCAGGAAGGGTCCTACGCGGGCTTCCTCGACGGGGTCCGCGCCGAGGCACGCCGGGCCGGCATCTCCGAGCCCACGCTGCGCGCCGCCCCGTTCGGCGCCACGCCGAACGCCCACGTGCTGGAGCTGGACCGCCACCAGCCTGAGTTCACCCTGACCTGGGCGCAGTACCGCGCCAAGGTGCTGCCGCAGTCGCGCCTAGTGGCGGCGCGCGAGGCGTTCGCGCGCCACCGCGGGGTGCTGACCGAGGTGTGGCAGCGCTACGGCGTGGACCCGCGGGTGATCGTGGGCATCTGGGGCCTGGAGTCCAACTTCGGCGCGCGCACCGGCGGCTTCAACGTGGTCGAGGCGCTGGCGACGCTGGCGTACGACGGCAGGCGGGCGTCGTTCTTCCGCGCCGAGCTGATGAGCTGCCTGCGCATCCTCGACCACGGCGACGTCTCGCCGCAGGGCATGACCGGGTCGTACGCCGGGGCGATGGGCCAGCCGCAGTTCATGCCGTCCTCCTACCTGCGCTACGCGGTGGACTTCACCGGCGACGGCCAGCGCAACATCTGGACCAGCCTGCCCGACGTGTTCGCCTCGGTGGGCAACTACCTGGGCCGCTCCGGCTGGAAGGCGGGCGAGGTCTGGGGGCAGCCGGTGCGCGTGCCGGCGGGCCTGGCCTCTCCCGGCGGGCGCGACGACGTGCGGCCGCTGGGCCAGTGGGAGCGCGACGGGGTGCGGCGCGAGGACGGCGCGCCTTTCCGTCCCGAAGGCCACGGCACCGCGGCGGCGCTGCTGCTGCCGGACGGGGCGGGCGGCGACGCGTTCCTGGTGTACGGCAACTTCAAGGCGATCCGACGCTACAACCCGTCGGACTTCTACGCCCTCGCGGTGGGGCTGCTGGGCGACGCGGCTGCGGCGTGAGCCGGGGCTGTATGACCGGTCAAGGCAGGCAAGGTTGAGGCTCTGCCTCAAACTCCGCCAAAGGCTCGCCTTTGGAATCCACTTGCTTAAGAAGGGCCGGTCCAGGGGCGGCTCGCCCCTGGCGGGTCTGGGCAGAGCCCAGCCTTGCTTTCTGCCTGGCTCCCGACGCCCCCTGGCAGCCGCCATCGGCGCGGCGCTTGCCCTGCCCGGGTGCCAGCGCCGCAGCCCGGCCCCGCAACCGCCGCTGCCGGCGCACTACGCCGTGGGCGCGCTCTGGCAGGGCGACGGCGGCGTATGGTTCTACCCGGCAGAGTCGTTCTCGGCGGAGTTCACCGGGCTTGCGTCGGTCGACGGCGCGCACGGCCCGACGGCGAGCGACGGGGAGCGCTACGACCCGCAGGTCGCCGCCGGGTCGAGCCAGACGCTGCAACTTCCCGCGGTCGCGCGCGTGACCAACCTCGGCAACGGGCGGCAGATCCTGCTGCGCATCGACGACCGCGGCCCGGCGAACCCGGGGCGCGTGCTCGGGCTGACGCCGCGGGCGGCGGCGCTGCTCGGCGTGGCGGGCGGGGCTGCGTCTGCGGACGGCATCCGGGTGCGGGTCGCGGTGGACGAGCCGCTCAGCCGCCGCCTGGCGGAGCAGTTGCACGGCGGGCCGCACCTCGACATCGCCGCAGCACCCCGCGAGTCGGTGCTGGCCGAGACCCTGGCGCCGCCCGGCGCCGCCCCAGCCGTGGCAGGCGCCACCAGGATCGGCGCCGCAGCGGCCCAGGGCGACGAGGCGGCGGTGCCGGACCGCCTGCCGGAGGACGTGCGCGACGTGGGCGCGGCGCCGGGCGCGCTGTGGCTGCGCACCGACAGCTTCGGCCGCGCAGACTATGCCAGGCGGCTGGCGGCGCGTCTGCCCGCGCTGCGGCCGGAGGTGGTGCACACGCGACAGGGGCGCGGCGACAGCTATGCGGTGCAGGCCGGGCCGTTCGCCGGCGTGGCCGATGCCGACGCCGCCCTGGACCAGGCGCTGCGTGCCGGGGTAGCGGACGCGCGCATCGTCGTGCAGTAGGGGATGGCCGTGTGCGCTCACGCGACTCGCGCCGCGCAACAGGCACACGGAACAGCTCGGGGGATGCGCCGGATGACGCCAGAGACGGACTTGCGAGCCGCCCCGCCGAGCCGCCGTGGCCTCTTGCTGTCCGGCGTGGCGATCGTGGGGCTGGGGGTGACTTGCCTTGGAGCCGCGCGCGGAGCCGCCGCGGCACCCCGCCACCCGCGCGGGCCGGCCGCGGCCGCGCCGGCGGAGGCCGGACCCTCCGCCAACGCCGCGACGACTCCGCTGGGTCCGATGGATACCTCCGCGCAGTGGGCGTTCATCACCGACTTCAACAGTGGTGCCACGCTGCTCGACAAGCAGGCCGACCAGCAGATGCCGCCCAGCTCGATGACTAAGCTGATGACGGCCTACATCATCTACGGCAAGCTCAAGGCCGGACAGCTCAAGCTCGACCAGAGCCTGCCGGTCAGCGAGAAGGCCTGGAGGATGCAGGGCTCGAAGATGTTCGTGCCGCTCGGCGGGCAGGTCGTCGTCGAGGAGCTGATCCGCGGCATGATCATCCAGTCCGGCAACGACGCCTGCATCGTGCTGGCCGAGGGCGTCGCCGGCTCGGAGGAGCAGTTCGTCGAGCTGATGAACGCCAAGGCCAAGGAGCTCGGCCTCACCAAGTCGCACTTCGAGAACAGCACGGGCTGGCCGTCGCAGAACCACACCATGTCGGCGCGCGACATCGCCACGCTGGCGCAGTCGCTGATCACGAATTTCCCCGAGTACTACCACTACGACGCCGAGAAGGACTACCGCTACAACGGCATCGAGCAGTACAACCGCAATCCGCTGGTGCAGCGCGGCATGGCGGACGGCCTGAAGACGGGGCACACCGACGCGGGCGGCTTCGGGGTGGTGGCCAGCTCGCTGCGCAACGGCCGGCGCGTCGTCATGGTGCTCAACGGGATGCCGACGCAGAAGGCGCGCGTCGAGGAAAGCGAGCGGCTCATCGAGTGGTCGTTCAACAGCTTCGAGAACGTCAGCCTGTTCAACGCCGCCGACACCGTGGAGAACGCCCCGGTGTGGCTCGGCGCGCGCGCCAGCGTGCCGCTGGTGGGCGGCAAGGACCTGGTGGTGACGATGCCGCGCTCCTGGCGCCAGCACGCCCAGATCAGCGTCGCCTACGACAGCCCGATCCCGGCCCCGGTGAGCAAGGGCGCGGTGGTGGCGCACCTGGTGCTGGCAGGGCAGGGGGTGCCGTCGATGGAGGTGCCGCTGCTGGCCGGCGCCGACGTCGCGCGCCTGGGCGTCGGCGGCCGGGCGATCGCGGTGGTGAGCCACGTCTTCGGCGGCTGACGCGGGCCCCGCTGCGCCGGCCGTCTGGCCCGGCCGCCTCGTCACGCTGGAGGGCGGCGAGGGCGTCGGCAAGTCCACGCAGGCGATGCTGCTGGAGCAGGCACTGCGGCGCGAGGGCCGCGACGTCGTGCGCACCCGCGAGCCGGGCGGCTCTCCCGGCGCCGAGGTGCTGCGCGAGCTGCTGCTGTCGGGGCGCACGGACTGGTCGCCGCTGGCGGAGACGCTGCTGCACTTCGCCGCGCGCGCCGAGCACGTGGCCCGTCTGATCCTGCCGGCGCTGCGGGCGGGCAGGGTGGTGATCTGCGACCGCTTCTCCGACTCCACGCTGGCCTACCAGGGCTGCGGCCAGGGCGCGGACCCGGCGGCGATCCGGGCCCTGGTGACGCTTCTGGGCGTGGTGCCGGACCGCACCATCGTCCTGCACGCCTCGCCGGCGACGCAGCGGGCCAGGCTCGCGGCACGCCACGCCGCGCAGGGCAGGTCGGGCGAGGAGCCCGACCGCTACGAGCGCCTCGGCGCCGCGTTCCACGCACGGGTGGAGGACGGCTTCCGCGCCATCGCCGAGGCCGAGCCGGGGCGCTGCGTGCTGGTCTCGGCAGAGGGCACGGCGGACGAGGTGGCCGCCAAGGTCAGGGCCGCCGTCGCGCTGCCGCCGCCACGATGAGCGCGTCCGCGCCGCGGCAGAACGACCTGCTGCTCGGCCACGAGGCGGCGGAGGCGACGGTGCTGGAGGCCTGGCGCGCCGGGCGGATGCACCACGCCTGGCTGATCGCCGGGCCGGAGGGCGTGGGCAAGGCCACCTTCGCGTTCCGCCTCGCCCGTCGCCTGCTCAAGGGCGGCGTGCCGGACAGCCTGGTGCTGTCGCCGTCCGACCCGGTGTTCCGCCGCGTGGCGACGGGCACCCACGCCGACCTGCTCACCGTGGAGCGAGAGTGGGACGACAAGAAGAAGCGGATGCGCAAGACGATCGCCATCGACGACGCGCGGCTGATCCCGCCCTTCCTGCACCTCACGCCGGCCGAGGGCGGCTGGCGCGTGGTGATCGTCGACGGCGCGGAGGACCTCAACCCGAACTCCGCCAACGCCCTGCTCAAGGTGCTGGAGGAGCCGCCGCCGCGCGCCCTGCTGATGCTGGTGTGCGCGGCGCCGGGGCGGCTGCTGCCGACGCTGCGCTCGCGCTGCCGCAGGCTGGCGCTCGGGCCGGTGCCGGGCGCGGCGGTGGACACGCTGCTGCGGCGTGACATGCCCGAGTTGGGCGAGCCAGCGCGCGCCACGCTGGTGCGGCTGTCGGACGGCTCGCCGGGGCACGCGATGCGGCTCGCGGACGAGGAAGGGCTGGCGATCGCGGGCCTGGTGGGCGAGCTGCTCGACGCGCTGCCGTCGCTGCCGCTGACCCGCGCCTACGCGGCGGCGGACCGCATCGGGCGCGGGGAGGGGGCATACGACCTGTTCATGGACCTGCTGCGCGGCGCGATCTCGGGCGCGGTGCGTGCCTCGGTGCGTGGCGAGGCGGACTTGGCGCAGGCGAGGCTCGCCGGGCTGTGGCCGGCGGCGGCCTGGGGCGAGCTGTGGGAGGCGCTGACCCGGCTGCAGGGCGACACCGACCGGCTCAACCTGGACAAGCGGCAGGCGGTGGTGGCGGGACTGGCGATGCTGCCGGGCGCGCGGTAGGCCGAAGCAAGGCCAGGGGCGCTGCCCCTGGACCCCGCCAGGGGCAGCGCCCCTGGACCGGCCTCCGTTGGGAGCACGCCGGGCGGAATTGTGCCGCTGTGTTCAACGGATGATTTCCAGAAGAGCACCGACCAAATCTTTTCGTCACAAGCCGCCACTTCGGAGCTTTTACATGGAGAGGGCGGTCCAGTTCGTATGCTGGTGGTTTGACGAATTGATACAGTCTACTAGTGCTTTCCCATGATAGGACTCCAGAAATCGGTGTCCGTCAGCCACGCCCAGACGATAATCTTGCCATGATGGTTTGCTCTCGATCAAAATCAGCCGATTATCAGCATTTGCGCCACATCAGCGCGGCCGTGCCCATGGACCTTTGTTGGCCGGCATTTGCGAGGTAGGCGAATGAGCGATGGGTGCCGAGGTCAACGACTGTGGTCAAAGGGAGTGCGGATGAAGAAGCCATCGTTGGAAGATCGCAAGGAGCTTGGCACGTTCCTGTCCAGTCGGCGCGCGCGTCTGCAGCCGGGCGAGATGGGCTTGCCGACCGGGCAGCGGCGCACGCCCGGCCTGCGCCGTGAGGAGGTGGCGTTGCTCGCCGGGGTCAGCATCAGCTGGTATACATGGCTTGAACAGGGACGGGACATCGGGGCGTCGGCCGCGGTGCTTGAGCGATTGTCGAGCGTCCTTCGGCTCGACCGCGCGGAAGCCGTGCACCTGTTTGCGCTCTCTTCGCGCCAGTCACCAGTCGCCGCGACCTGTGACGAACTGAGCGACGGGCTGGTCCATCTCGTTCAGGCGATTGATCCCGTTCCCGCCTATGTTCGAAACAGCCGGCTCGACATCCTTGCCTGGAACCCGGCGGTGGCGGACCTGTTCGTGGACTATGGCGGGCTGGAGCCCTACGAGCGCAACACGCTTCGCCTGTTGTTCCTCTATCTACCCTACCGCAGTCTCATGCGCGACTGGGAGCAACTGGCCCGCGGCACGATCCGCGTGTTCCGCGCCGCCCGCGCCAAGGCGTCGGACAAGGCGCCGTTCGACCGGCTGACCGAGGAGATCGGCGCAGGAAGCGAGGAGTTCCGGACCTGGTGGCAGGAGGCCGACGTGCAGGGTTTCGACGAGGGCGGGAAGCGGCTGCGCCATCCGACGCATGGCCTGCTCGACCTGACCTATGTGGCGCTCACCCCCGAGGGGCGGCCGGACCTGTCGCTCGTGACCTACTTCCCCCGGCCGGGAGCCTGTGACCGGGAGTCATAGGATAAGAGCATTCCTTTCGGTGCATCCTGCCTTACCCCAACTGGCTCCTCGTGGGTCGCGTCCCAGGGACGCCCCAGGAACAGGATGCACCAGCGATGAACGAATTCTCTGTCGGCCGTCGTGCAGTCCTCGCCACCGGCGCGGCCTTGGCTACACCCTTCCTTCTTGAACCGGCTCTGGCCGACACGCGAGGTCCCATGAACACCAGAACAGCACCTCTGATGCGCGAGGTCGTGCTGTCGGTGAACGGCGCCAACCATGCGGTGCGGGTGGACACCCGCATGACGCTCCTCGACGCCCTCCGAGAGAAGCTCGACCTTACCGGGTCGAAGAAAGGCTGCGATCACGGCCAATGCGGTGCGTGCACCATCCTTGTTGAGGGCGAGCGCCACCTGGCCTGCCTGACTCTCACCGTCGCGGCCCAGGGCCTGCGGATCACGACGGTGGAGGGTTTAGCAGAGGGCGGGCGCCTGCATCCCATGCAGCAGGCGTTCATAGACCACGACGCGTTCCAATGCGGCTACTGCACGTCGGGCCAGATCATGTCCGCGATCGCCTGCGTGCGAGAAGGCCATGCCGGCTCGGACAAGGACATCCGCGAGTACATGAGCGGCAACCTGTGCAGGTGCGCGGCCTACCCCAACATCGTTGCGGCCGTGAACCAGGCCAAGGCCGGGATGGAGGAAGGCTGATGCGACCCTTCGCCTACGAGGCGCCGACGGACGCCGCCGCCGCTGTCGCGCTCGCCTCCGTTCCGGCGGCCGCGCACGTCACCGCGCCCGTGCAATACAAGGGCGGCGGCACGACGTTGATCGACCTGATGAAGCTCGACGTCATACAGCCGACCACGGTCGTTGACATCACCGCGATCAGCGACGAGGCGATGCGCCGGATCGTCCGCACGGACGAGGAATTGCGGATCGGCTCGCTGGTCTCGATGGCCAAGTTGCAGGCCGATGCGTCGGTGGTCCGCGATTACCCGATCCTGACCGAAAGCCTGTGGCAGGCGGCGTCGCAGCAGTTGCGCAACATGGCTCGCCTGGGTGGCAACGTGCTCCAGCGCACACGCTGCTCGTACTTCCGCGACACGAGCTATGAGCAGTGCAACAAGCGCGTGCCGGGATCGGGCTGCGCGGCTCTGGACGGCGCCAACCGGGGACATGCGGTGCTCGGCGTGAGCGACCAATGCATCGCGCTCTACCCTGGCGACTGGGCGCCCGCCCTTGTCGCGCTCGATGCGCGGGTGGACGTGCTGGGCAGGTCCGGCAAGCGCACGCTCGCCTTCGCGGACCTGCACCGCTTGCCCGGCACGACGCCGCACATCGAGACCAGTTTGGCGCCGGGCGAGCTTATCACGGCCTTCATCGTCCCTGGCGGCCCGCGGCGGCGGTCTCTGTATCGCAAGGTCCGGGATCGCGAGAGCTACGCCTTCGCCAACGCCAGCGCTGCCGTGGCGCTCGACCTGGATGGAAACATCGTGCGGGACGTCAGGATCGGGCTAGGCGGCGTGGCGACGGTTCCATGGCGGGCGCGCCGGGCCGAGGCGCTGCTGCGCGGCCGAGAGTTGACCGAGGCGAGCGCCAGCGCCGCGGCGGACGCCGAGTTCGGGGATGCCCGGACGCGCGAGCACAACGGCTACAAGGTCGCGCTGGGCAAGGCGACGATGGTGCGGGCGCTCTTGGATGCACAAGCGATGGAGATTTCCTGATGGGTCAGGTCAACATCGAGGCCCCAGCGCCGCTCGCCAACATGGGGGAGCCAATCCGCCGCTTGGATGGGGTGGCGAAGGTCACTGGAAAGCTGGCCTATGCCGCCGACGCGGCCGAGAAGATGCCGCTGCAGGCCTACTTCCTGACCAGCGGCATCGCGCGTGGCCGCATCCTGTCAATTGACGCCGCACCCGCTGAGGCACTGGAGGGGGTCGTCAAGGTCTATACCCACTACAACGCGCCTCACAGGACCGCAACACCCTACACGCAGAAGGGCGGCTACGCCTCCGACACCAACATGCCGCTAATTGGACCCGAGATCCATCATGACGGCCAGATCATCGCAATGGTGATCGCCGAAACCTACGAGGTCGCGCGCGATGCATCGCACCGCATCACGGTGCGCTATGCGCCCACGGCGCCTGCGGCGACGATGGACAGCCCAGGCGTGGACATCACGCATCCTGACGCGCTGGCTGAAAAGGAGAAGAAGGCCGGAGACTTCGCCGCCGCCTTCGCCGCCGCGCCCGTGAGGGTCGAGGGCGACTACAGCACGCCGGCGCAGCACCAGAACGCCATCGAGCTTTACTCGACGACCGCATCCTGGTCCGGCGGCGAACTGACGATCCATGAGCCGAGCCAGTTCGTGGTCGAGCTCGCCAACGGCGCGGCGGCGATGATGGGGGTTGACCCATCGGCGGTCCATGTCATCAACCCGTATATCGGCGGGGCGTTCGGCGGCAAGGGCTTCATGACGCAGCGAACCGCGCTGATTGCCGGCGCTGCGCGCGAACTGGCGCGGCCCGTCCGCAACGTCGTCACGCGCGACCAGGGCTTCACGCTGGCGACCTATCGCGCCGAGACGAGGCATCATGTCCGGCTTGCGGCGGAACACGACGGCCGTTTACTCGCGTACGGACACGAGAGTTGGGAAATGCAGTCGCGGCACGACGACTACCCGCTCGCAGGCTTCGGCGTCACCACCGCCATGTACGGCAAGCCTGCGATCCTGACGCGCGTCAACATGGTCAAGGCCGACCGGCAGACGTCGGGCTTCATGCGGGCGCCAGTCGAGATGCCGTATATGTATGCGCTGGAAAGCGCCATGGACGAGCTCGCGGTGGCGCTCGACATGGACCCCGTCGAGTTGCGCCGGGTCAACGACATCCGCGAAAGCCCCGTCGACGGCGCACGCTTCACCAGCCGGTCGTTGATGCAGTGCTACGACGCGGCTGCCGCCAGCTTTGGCTGGAGCAAGCGCGATCCAAAGCCGGGGTCAATGCGCGACGGCGACTGGCTGATCGGCTACGGCTGCGCCACTGCGAGCTACCCGACGCACCTGGCACCCGCGACCGCGCGCGTAACGCTCCGTACGAATGGCGACGCTGTCGTCGAGATCGCCGGGCAGGATTCTGGCCAGGGAACCTATACGGTGCTGAGCCAGATTGCTGCCCGTGAGATGGGGATCGATCCGCGGCGGGTCATGGTGATGCTGGGCGACTCCAGGTTGCCCGCGGCGCCGCCTTCGAGCAACTCCATGGCGACCGCGTCGCTGGGATCGGCGGTAAAGCTCGCGGCCGGCAAAGTCAGCGCACACTTCAACGGCACCGTGCTCTCCGACGAGGAGCGCGCGGCGGCCTTTCGGCGGCTGGGGGTCGGCGAGATCTGCGAGATGGCCGAGTTCCTGCCGCCCGGCGCGAAGCCCGAGGTTCTCGACATGCTTCGCAAAGGTCAGGTCCCGTTCAAGAACCAGGCGCGGGGAGACGAGTCCAAGGGCGGCAAGCCGCTGATGTTCGCCTTCGGCGCCGAGTTCGTGGAGGTGCGCGTCCATCGCCTGACGCGGGAAATCCGGGTGCCGCGGATGACAGGCGCGTTCGCGGCGGGGCGCATCGTCAACCCACGCACAGCCCACAGCCAGTACATGGGCGGGATGATCTGGGGCATGGCGTCCGCGCTGCTGGAAGCGACGGAGATCGACGAGAAGCGGGGCCGCTATGTCAACGACAGCCTTGGGGAGTATCTCATGGCCGTCAATGCGGATGTCCCCCAGATCGAGGTCATCATGATTCCGGAGGAGGACCGCGAGGTCAATCCTCTCGGCGTGAAAGGTATCGGCGAACTCGGCATCGTCGGCACCGCCGCTGCCGTCGCCAATGCAGTCCACCATGCGACCGGCAAGCGCGTCCGCGACCTGCCGATCATCATGGACAAGCTCCTGACTTGAAGGTCCGACGAACTCGCGAAGGACGGCAAGCACAAATGCTTCGCATTCGGCCCTGTCACCACAAAGCTGTGTAGATCGGCTATTTGAGGTTACTGCGCCTCCCCCGGCGTCGGACCCACGGTGTCCGTTAAACGAACCATGACTGGCCACCTGCGATGTGTCTGCTAATGCTCGCTTATACATGAGAGAACGGACAAGCTGACTGTCGGACGGGAAAACGGACATCACCGACTTTCGTAGGTGCAGGCCTGCGCCTCAGATGGCGGCTTATGACAGAGGTGCTGGATTGAAGCCGAAGGCCTCGGTCCTTGGCGGGCCTGGGCGGAGTTGGCCAAAGGTTCCAATGGCCCGCTTGGGCCGTGGGTAATGGCTAGCGGAGGCGAGCCCGGGTAGTGGGTCAGTTTCAGGAATGAGAATCACAACTCAAACTTAGACTGGCTGCCCGTCGCCTCGCGAGCTGCGCGCTTGAACGCGGCTCCCGTGTCGATCAACGGGATCGCCGGCTTTGCCCCGGTCAACGCCTGCTCAACGGTGATGATCTGCAAGCGCGGATACTGCCGCTCCCCAAGGGTGTAGAAGCCGGCCGACGCGGCTTCCTTCTCCATGGCGGCTCCAAGGTCAGGAACACCCCTATGGGGGCCTTCTCGCGGTCCAACACGCCCTTGAGGTCGCGCACCATGGGGACGCTGACACCACCGCCCTTGACGCTCACGATGGCTCGCTCCGTCGTCTTGGCGTCGGAGCGGAAATAGATCAGGCCGTCTATGCCGCCGTCCGCGCCCTTCTTCTTGCCGCCGTAGGGTTGGGCTTCGATCAGGGATATCGCCCACCACTGAAACTGGTACTTGTCGCGTTGGGCGAGGTCGCGTGCGCCTTCAAGGTCCGAAGGCGTGCCGTGGATTTCAAAGATGATGCCCGGAAAAGCATCTTTCAATCGTCTCTCAATGAGGCTGATAGCAAGGTGCGTCACGTCAATACCAAGCCACTGCCGGTCAAGTTTCTGCGCGGCATGAATGGCGGTACCACATCCGCAGAACGGATCTAGGATTAGGTCCCCTGGATTGCTTGACGTAGCCACAACACGCTCTAGGAGCGCGACGGGTTTCTGCGTAGGATATCCCAGCCGCTCCGGGCTGGTCCCGCCGATTGCTCCAACGGTCGCCCATATGTCCTGTGCAGGAACACCGAGGCGGACGTCGAAGTAGTTCTTTAGACGAAGCCTGCCGCCGCTCTTTGCGGGATAGTGCAAACCATTGGCGTCATCCAAAGCCTGTAGTCTCTGTTCCTTATACTTCCACCCATTAGGCGGATGATTGTATACGACACCATTCTTCGCTAAGAATGGATACATAAGATTTGGGCGAGGTGTAGGACTGGCAAGGTTCTGTTCGGCCCATCTTCTACCGTCTGGATCAGTAAACTTGAACCGCTCTCTTACATACTCCTCATCGTAAGCTTCGTGTTGTTTGTGAAATGTAAAAATGCTGGACTTTGTATAAAATAGGATAACATCATGGACACGCCCATAAGTCTTGGAGTCGTTATGGGCTCCATATCGTTTCCAAATGATCTCGTTATGGAAGTTCAGTGGGCCGAATACAGCGTCTAAGACAAGCTTGAGGTAATGGCTTGCAGTGGGATCACAATGCAGATACAGCGATCCTTCCTTTTTCAGCACTCTACGCAACTCTAACAGACGAATACTCATCATAGTGAGATAAGCCATAAGGTCGTTCTCGCCCAAGAAAGAGCGGATAGCCCGTAACAGATCGGCTGCTCCGGTATTGCCTGAGCGCATTACTTGATCAAACGTAGATTCCGCCTCTTGGCTCCAATGCCAAGTATCCTCAAATGCTTCAATCTGAGCCTGTGAGCCGCTGCCGCTAGGCGCCTTGAACAGCACGTTGTAGCTCGCATTCGAGTTGAACGGCGGGTCCAGATACACGAGGTCCACGCTCTCGCTCGCGATGCTCTCGCGCAGCACGTCGAGGTTGTCGCCGTAGTAGAGCGCGTTCGGCATAGGGTCAGGCGTCCTTGGCTTCCTCCCAAGCCTCAAGCACCTTCACCATGTCCGCAAGCTCCCAAAGCGTCGTGCTGACGCCAACAGCCATCGCCGGGGTGCAGCGGAGCGTCTGATGGATGCGGACGAAGTTGTAGTGCATCAGGTGGATGGCGACAGAGTGTTCGTGGTTCACCACCTTCTTTGAGAAGGCGTTGGTAAGGCGCGTGAACCGACGCGACCCCATCCGCAGCGTCAGGTTGGCCCGCTCCGCGTAGCTCGTGCTGACGTGCTTGGCATCCGGCTTGCCCTCGACGCGGGTCTTGATGGCACCCTTGCAGATGCCGGGGCTGTAGCGGCCAGCGCCGGCCGGATCGCCGCCGTAAATCTTGACCAGCATGGCGTAGTCGATGTCCGCGCCGAAGGACTGCTCCACGGCCTCAAGGTAGGGCTTATGGCCATCGCTGGTGAGCTGCACCCGGTTGGCCAGGCGCAGGGCCAAGTCTGCGATGAACAACTGCGCCGCCTCGGCGTCGCGTGCGCCGACGTAGAACGACGGGATCAGCTTCGTGTCGGCGTCGATGGCCATCCACGTCCAGCAATCGCCCGCGTCCTCCGGAGCCGCCTTGGCGGTGGGGACGTTCTTGGCCTTGGCGTACACGAACCCCCAGATTTCATCGACCTGCACGCGCTTGCAGGGCAGGTTCCGCATGGTGTGATCCTGATACTCGGAAAATGCCTCGCCCGCGTCTGCCAACAGGCGAGCAAGGGTATTCTTGCTGACACCCGTGGTACGGCTAATCGCTCGCAGGGACATGCCTTCGACCATCAGGCCAAGGATTTGAGCGCGGAGTTCACGGGGCAACTTGTTCATAACGCTAACGTAAGCCGAAGCGTTTACCACGTCAAGCATAAAGGTCAGTTTGACGCGCATATTCCGTCCGCTGCGTTATAAAGTAAACAACGCTTGATCGTGGACTCAGGCCGGGGTACGAACACAACCGCCGCCCCGAGTGATCGGGGCGGCGCGAAGGCGAGCCGCCATAGGTGCTGTAATCGCCTAGAGGGCAGCCCTCAGTTAGCCTCTTGTTGACCGGATGTTGCTACACATCCCGAGTGCCTTTCCTGTTGGAGGCGCAGTTCCTTCCTGCGTTGTCTAATCGTAGTCTTGGGGGTTAGGGGATTTGCACCCCTGGGGGGATGAGCCCTGCGCTACGCTGCCCCCTCAAAAAAGTCAGGGGGATCGGAAGTATTACCTTTCGGTCCTCCTTCTTCCTCAAACCTAGAGGACATGTGGCGTCCGTTACGCTGAATCAGCGTTCCATCGCTACGTTGAGTCCAGAGATAAGAGCGGAGTGAGTTCCGCTTGATGGCATGGCCCATTTTAGCGGATGCGTCTTCAATCTCATCAGTCGACAATCCTCCCGGCCCGGCTTCTTCAACGAGCTTGAGGATGTGCCCATGCTTTGACGGTCGCCCGCCGCTAGGCGCCTCTGATGGCTTGTGCTTAGATTCGTCCGACTGGGATGGCTTAGGCTTATCGCCGCCTGCGGCAGGCATCGTCTCCGCAAGATAGCGGTCTAACGCGCGCTGCAAAGCGTCAGCCTCTAAGCGCAGCTTAGCAATCTCTTGCGAAGCCCACTGTTCAAACGGCGGACGCATTTAAGTCTCCACGCACCACTAGCGGCACGCAGATTGCTAGCACGTCCTCAAAGCGTTGGAAACTGAATCTGCGCCTAGTCCGTTTTCCACCGCTTGACGGCACCAGCCCTAGCGATCTCGGATCGTCGTTCTGGAGAAAGGCTGTCTGCCCGCGCTCTGCCGCCAACGGTGCCCGCGTGTTTTCCCCGAGCCGAAGCCACCGCGTCTTTCCCGTCCTCCACCACATCCGGCACAGCCCCGGTGGCGATATCCACCATCAGCTTACCGAGTTGGATGGGATCGCGTGGTCTGGGGGTGCGTTTGAGTGCCATGCCGGGAATATGGCACCCTCGCCGCCGAGGCGCATCAGGAAGCAGCGGAAGGGATCGTTACGGAAAACTCAAACTGACCCACTACCCGAGCCCGGCCTCGCTTGCTGCCGCCGCGTCTCGACTCCGCCTGCGCGATGCGACACACCCTACCGCGTCAAACGCCTTGCCGGGACCCCGCATGACCCGCCGCTTCTTCCTGTCCACGCCGATCTACTACGTCAACGGCGCGCCCCACATCGGTCACGCCTACACGTCGATCGCCGCCGACGTGATGGCGCGCTGGCAGCGCCTGGACGGGGCCGACGTGTTCTTCCTGACCGGCACCGACGAGCACGGCCAGAAGGTCGAGCGCGCCGCGCAGGACGCGGGCGTCGAGCCGCAGGCGTTCGTGGACCGCGTCTCCGCCGACTTCCGCGACATGGCCGACCGCATGGGCGTGTCATACGACGCGTTCATCCGCACCACCGAGCCCGCGCACAAGGCCGGCGTCCAGGCGCTGTGGCGCCGCCTGCGCGAGTCGGGCGACATCTTCCTCGACCACTACGAGGGCTGGTACGCGGTGCGCGACGAGGCGTTCTACGGCGAGGACGAGCTGGTCACGCGCGCCGACGGCACCCGGGTGGCACCGTCCGGCGCGCCGGTGGCCTGGGTGCGCGAGCCGTCGTACTTCTTCCGCCTGTCCGCCTGGGGCGACCGCCTGCTGGCGCTGTACGAGGCGCACCCGGAGTTCATCGCACCAGGCTCCGCCCACAACGAGGTCGTCAGCTTTGTGCGCTCCGGGCTGCGCGACCTGTCGATCAGCCGCACCAGCTTCCGCTGGGGCATCGAGGTGCCCGACGACCCGGCGCACGTCGTCTACGTCTGGCTCGACGCGCTCGCCAACTACGTCACGGCGCTGGGCTACCCCGACGAGCAGGCGCCGCTGTGGCGATACTGGCCGGCGCAGCTCCACCTCGTCGGCAAGGAGATCGTGCGCTTCCACGCGATCTACTGGCCGGCGTTCCTGATGGCGGCGGGGCTGCCGCTGCCCGAGCGGGTCTACGCCAACGGCTGGTGGACCGTCGAGGGCGAGAAGATGAGCAAGTCGGTCGGCAACGTCGTCGACCCGCGCGAACTGGCCGCGGAGTTCGGGCTCGACCCGCTGCGCTACTTCCTGCTGCGCGAGAAGCCGTTCGGCGGCGACGGGGATTTCTCCCGCCGCGCGCTGATCGGGCGGATGAACGTCGACCTGGCCAACGACCTGGGCAACCTGGCGCAGCGCTCGCTGTCGCTGATCGCGAAGAACTGCGCCGGCGCGCTGCCGGCACGCGGCGTGCCGACCGCAGAGGACTCGGAGATGCTGGCGATGGCCGAGGCGCTGCCGGACCTGCTGCGCGAGCGGCTCGGGCGGCAGGCGCCGCACGAGGCGCTGGAGGAGGTGTGGCGCGTGGTGCGGGCGGGCAACGGCTACATCGACCGCCAAGCGCCCTGGGCGCTGAGGAAGACCGACCTCGCGCGGATGGGCGAGGTGCTGCGGGTGCTGGCCGACGTGCTGCGCGCGGTGGCCACGGTGCTGCAGCCGTTCATGCCGGGCAGCATGGGGCGGATGCTCGACCAGCTCGGCGTGCCCGCCGGCGCGCGGGACCTGGCCACGCTCGGCGTGGCGGTGGCGGACGGCACGGTGCTGCCTCCGCCGCAGGGCCTGTTCCCGCGCCACGTGGAGCCGGCGGCTTGAGCGGGGCGCAGGACGCGGCAGCCGGGCAGGGGCCGGCGGCCGGCGTGGGTCGGATGGTGCCCGGATCGCTGGTCGACTCGCATTGTCATCTGGACGCGCTGAGCCCGGAGGAGCTGGACGGCGTGATCGCGCGCGCCGCGGCGGCCGGGGTGGCGGAGATGGTGTGCATCAGCACCCGCCTGTCGCAGACGGCGACGCTGGTCGGGCTGGCGGAGTCCCGCCCGGAGCTGTGGTGCACGATCGGCATCCACCCGCACCACGCGGGCGAGGAGGGGCCGGTGCCGGAGGTGGCGCACCTGGCGTCGCTGGCGGCGCACCCGCGCGTGGTCGGGATCGGCGAGTCGGGCCTCGACTATTTCCACGAACACGCACCCCGCGACGTGCAGGCCGAGAGCTTCCGCGCCCACATCCGCGCCGCGCGCCGGGCCGGGGTGCCGCTGGTGATCCACGCGCGCGATGCCGACGACGACGTGGCGGCGATCCTGCGCGAGGAGTTGGGCGAGGCAGCCGGGCAGGGGCCTGCCGCGGACGGCTTCGGCTTCGTGCTGCACTGCTTCAGCTCGGGGCGTGCCCTTGCCGAGACCGGGGTGGCGCTCGGCGGCTACATCGGCGTGTCGGGGATGATGACCTTCCCGCGTTCCGTGGCGCTGCGCGAGGTCCTGCGCGACGTGCCGGCGGAACGGCTGCTGGTGGAGACGGACTCGCCGTTCCTGGCGCCGGTGCCGCACCGCGGGCGCCGCAACGAGCCGGCCTGGGTCGCCGACACCGCGCGCGCGCTGGCCGGGTTGCGCGGCGTGACGCCCTCGGAGATCGCGGCGCTCACCACGCGCAACTTCCGCACGCTGTTCCGCAAGGCGGCATGAGCCCGCGGCGGGTTGCGGAGTCGAAGGCCAGGGCTCTGCCCTGGACCCGCCAGGGGCGAGCCGCCCCTGGACCCGGCCTCCATTGGGCGTGTGCCTCCGACCGTCTGGCCAGAGGCACAGGCCCAAACGGAGGGTTTCCAAAGGCCCAGCCTTTGGCGGAGTTTGAGGCAGAGCCTCAACCTTTCTTGCTGCCTTGTGCGTCATGCGTGTGACGCTGCTCGGCTGCGGCGGCTCGGCCGGGGTGCCGCAGATCGGCGGCGCAGATGGCCGCGGCGACTGGGGCGCGTGCGACCCGGCCGAGCCGCGCAACCGCCGCAGCCGCTCCTCGATCGTGGTCGAGACCGACGCGGGACGGCGCATCCTGGTCGACACCGGCCCGGAGCTGCGCGCCCAGCTCCTGTCCTGCGCCGTCGCCTCGGTGGACGCGCTGCTGTTCACACACGGCCACGCCGACCACGTGGTCGGCCTGGACGACGTGCGCATCCTGAACCGGCTCTGCGGCCGGCCGCTCGACGCCTATGCCACGCAGACGACGCTCGACGACCTGGCGCGGCGCTTCGACTACGTGTTCCGCCCGTGGAAGCCGCCGGGCTTCTACCGGCCGGTGTTGGTGCCGCACGTCGTCGTGCCGGGCCAGGTCGTCGAGATGGCCGGCACCGAGGTCGCGGTGTTCGACCAGGACCACCAGGTGACCCGCACGCTGGGGCTGCGCACCGGCGGTTTCGGCTACTCGACCGACGTGGTGGCGCTCGACGACGCGGCGTTCGAGGCGTTGCGCGGCGTGGACGTCTGGGTGGTCGGCTGCTTCCAGCGGCAGCGGCACATGACCCACGCGCACATCGATCTGGTGATCGAGTGGGCCAGGCGCGTGGGCGCGCGGCGCACCGTGCTGACGCACATGGGCCTCGACCTAGACTGGGCCTGGATGAGGCAGAACCTTCCTGGCGGGATCGAGCCCGGCCACGACGGCATGGTGCTGGAGATCGGCTGACTCTGCCCAAACCCGCTGCCGGACCTCCGAAACTTGCATAATATACATTCTGCGACTGACTTTGGTGACTGATTGGATCGGGATTTGCCACGGCCGCCCCGCCCTCGCCACGCCTCTCGATCAAGCAAGGCCGGGCTCTGCCCGGACCCGCCAGGGGCGAGCCGCCCCTGGACCGGCGCTTTCTTAAGTAATGGATTCCAAAGGCGAGCCTTTGGCGGAGTTTGAGGCAGAGCCTCAACCTTGCTTGCTTGTTCCACTAACGTCAGGCGAACGACGACGGCTGGCGCGACGGGTTCTCGTGCGCCAGGGCGTAGGCGTTGCGGCAGATCGCCAGCCAGCAGTCGTCGGAGATGTTGAAGGCGTCGTCGTACGGCGCGAGCCGGTCGATGTAGCCGCACAGCAGCCCCGGCCCCCGCCACTCCACGCTGCCCGGCAGCCGCTCTGGCCCTGACTGCGTCACCCAGAGCAGCGTATTGGGACCGTGCGCGCGCAGCACGGACCAGAGCGGCAGGACGTCGGACAGCCCCATGCCCTCGTTGCGCTTGACCACGAAGATTTTGTCGGCATCCTCCAGGTCCTCGAACAGGCTGCGGCGCTCATAGTCCAGCTTGACCGCGGCGGCGCCGAGCACGGCCGCAGGATCGTCCTGCCCCTCGTACTTGAAGGTGTGCTGCTGCAGGACATAGACGTCGTGGCGGATGATCAGCTCGGCGCCCCAGGGCGCGCCCGGATCGCGGTAGATCGACAGCCGGTCCGGCTCGGTGAGCGCCTCGAAGCCGGTCACCAGGCCGCGGATCACCATCGCCGACGGGATGCCGGCAAAGCGGAGCAGCCCGAGCGGCTCGGCGCCTGCGGCACGCTGCGTCAGTCCGAACTCGCAGTTGTCGCCCAGGCTCTGGAATCGGCTCATCAGCTCCGCGTTGGACAGGGCGCAGCGCGGCTGCGACGCCGCCAGCGCCGGCGTCAGGCTGGACCCCCAGACCCTCGCGCCGGACAGCGACACGGACAGCATGCGCGCATCATCGGTTCCCGGCAGGAGATCGCTCACCCTGTGCCGCAGGAAATGGTAGATGTTGAGCCTGAGCACGCCGCCGTCGAGCAGGCTGGCCGGCACGGCCACGCCGATCTCGCACTCCTCGTACACCAGGTGCCGCCCCAGGAAGTGCCCGTCGCACCAGATCGTCAGCGGCAACCAGCCGAAGACCGGGGCTACCCGCATCAGGACGTAGTAGGCCGGATGCTCCTCGACCATCGTGAAGCTCACCGTGCTGACCGTGTCCACGGCCCAGGTGAGCCGCGGCTCCGGCTCGGACCAGCCCCGGCCGAGACAGCCGACGCCGGACCCTCCGGCGCAGAAGGCAAGGTCCTGCAGGAGCTTCATTCGCGACGATGCCTTCCGCTTCGAGGAGCCGCACGGGAACGCCGCCCGGCGCGAGGTGCGGCCGCCATGGTGGGCACAACGGCGCCGAGCAGCAATGCCGCCACACCGGGCGGACCCTGGGGCAGAAAGCAAGGCTGGGCTCTGCCCATTGCTTGAAAGCGGGGACCCGCCAGGGGCGGCCGCCCCTGAACCCGCCTTGCTTAAGCAAGTGGACTCCAAAGGCCTGCCTTTGGCGGAGTTTGAGGCAGAGCCTCAACCTTGCTTTCCTGCTTTTCCTGATGAGACCCGGTCCACGAAAGGCCCCGCGATGACCCAGGACCAGGACGAGCTGCAGCGTCTGCTCGACGTGATGGCGGCGCTGCGCGATCCCGCGACCGGCTGCCCCTGGGACCGGCAGCAGGACTTCGCCACCATCGCGCCCTACACGATCGAGGAAGCCTACGAGGTCGCCGACGCGATCGCGCGCCGCGACTGGCCCGCCCTGCCCGGCGAGCTGGGCGACCTGCTGTTCCAGGTGGTCTACCACGCGCGCCTCGCCGAGGAGCGCGGCCTGTTCCGCTTCTCCGACGTGGCGCGCGCCATCGCCGACAAGATGCTCCGGCGCCACCCGCACGTGTTCGGCGACGCGGCCGCCCGCGCCGCCGGGGCAGCGCCCGGCGCGTGGGAGGCCGGCAAGGCGCAGGAACGTCGCGACCTGCCGCCAGCCGAACCGGACCGGCCCGCCGCGGACGGCGCAGTGCCGCAGCACGGCCCGGGCCCGGATGCCGCAGGGCTCGTGACGCAGGCAGGCACGGTGCTGGCCGACATCCCCCTCGCCCTGCCCGCCCTGTCCAGGGCGGCGAAGATCACCCGGCGCGTGGCGGCCGTGGGCTTCGACTGGCCCGACGCTGCGGCGGTGCTGGAGAAGCTGGCGGAGGAGACCGGGGAGCTTCGGGCGGAGATGGCCCAGGCCGACCCGGCGCGGCTCGCGGACGAGATGGGCGACATGCTGTTCGTCATGGCCAACCTCGCCCGCAAGCTCGGGCTGGACGCGGAGACCTGCCTGCGCCAGGCCAACGACAAGTTCACCCGCCGGTTCCGCGGCGTCGAGCGCCTGCTGGCAGCAGGCGGACGCACGCCGGCGGACGCGAGCCTGGCGGAGATGGAGGCCGCCTGGCAGCAGGTCAAACAGCGGGAGGCGACCTCAAGCAAGGCTGGGCTCTGCCCAGACCTGCCAGGGGCGAGCCGCCCCTGGACCGGCGCTACTTAAGTATTGGATTCCAAAGGCGAGCCTTTGGCGGAGTTTGAGGCAGAGCCTCAACCTTGCTTGCTGCCGTCGCTCATGCCCGCTCGGCCGGCTCCTCCAGCAGCGCGGCCCGCAGCGCCTGCCAGCTCTCGCGGTCCGGCGCGCAGATCAGCCCGCCGCCCACCTGCCCGGGCCGGTACTCGCTGCCGTCGAACCGCGCCGACCATCCCCCCGCCTCGCGGTGCAGCAGCCAGCCCGGCAGGTGGTCCCACGGCATCAGCCGGTTGAACACCAGGTAGTGCCAGTGGCCGGCGGCCAGCGCCCGGTACTCGTGCGCCGCGCAGCGGTAGTCCCAGCTCGACGCCACCCGCGGCAGGTTGCGCAGCACGGCCTCGCGCTGCGGCCGCTTCATGTAGCGCCACGACACCGCGCCCTGCATCTCGGCCGGCGGCACCGGCGCCGCCACCCGCAGGTCGGTGCGCGTGCCGTCGGGCGACTCGCTCCACGCCCCTTCGCCCCGCACCGCGATCGAGCTGTCGTCGACCACCGGATCGTGGATCACGCTGGCGACCACCTCGCCGCGCACGATCGCGGCCACCATCACGCCGAACAGCGGCAGCCCGGCGCAGTAGTTCGCGGTGCCGTCGATCGGGTCCACCACGAAGGCCAGCTCCGCGTCCGCCAGGCGCTCCAGCAGCGACGGGTCGGCCGAGGCCGCCTCCTCGCCCACCACGACGCAGCCCGGGAACAGCCGCTCCAGCCCCGAGGTGATCAGCGCCTCGGCGGCCTCGTCGGCGGCGGTGACGAAATCCGTCGGCCCGGACTTGGTGCGCACCAGGTCGGGCGTCAGGTGACGGAAGCGCGGCATGATCTCGGCCCGCGCCGCGGCACGCACCAGTTGCACCAGCTCGTCGGCGTCGCGCACGGAGAGGGTCATTGCTGCTGCTCGAAACGGGGCGATTGCCCAAAACGGGGCGGTTGCTCGAAGCGTGCGCGGTCGGCGGGCAGCAGGCGCACCCAGACGTGCACGCCGTCGTCCTCGTCGCTGCGCGAGACCACCTCGCCGTGGTCGTACAGCCAGGACAGCCTGGCGCCGTCCCCGGCCCCAAGCGCGTATTCCACCTCCTGCATCCCGGCGGCGACACGGGCGTCGACGGCGCGCTCCAGATCCGCCCTGCCCTCTCCGGTGATCGCGGAGACCGCGACGCTGCCCTCGCGTCGCGGCACCTGGTCCACGCCGCCCAGCAGATCGGCCTTGTTCAGCACCTCGATCGTGCGCTCCGGCCACGCCGCATCCAGCGTGCCCTCGCGTGCCATGCCGTCCAGCACCGCGAGCACGTCCGAGCGCTGCGCCAGGGTGTCGAGGTGGGCCGCGTCGCGCACGTGCAGGATCACGTCGGCCTCGGCGACCTCTTCGAAAGTAGCACGGAACGCCGCCACCAGCTCGGTCGGCAGCTCGGAAATGAATCCTACAGTGTCGGACAGGATTATTTTCCGTCCGGACGACAATCCCAGCACGCGCATCGTCGGGTCGAGCGTGGCGAACAACTGGTCCTCGGCGTGGACGGTGGCCCCGGTCAGCGCGTTGAACAGCGTCGACTTGCCAGCATTGGTGTAACCGACCAGCGCCACCACCGGAAACGGCACCTTGCGCCGCGCGGAGCGGTGCAGCCCGCGCGTGCGCCGCACCTGCTCCAGCTCCTTCTTCAGCCGCACGATGCGGTCGCCGATGAGACGACGGTCCGCCTCGATCTGCGTCTCGCCCGGGCCGCCCAGGAATCCGAACCCGCCGCGCTGCCGCTCCAGATGGGTCCAGGACCGCACGAGGCGGGACCGCTGGTAGTCGAGGTGCGCCAGCTCGACCTGCAGCGAGCCTTCCCGCGTCACCGCGCGCTCGCCGAAGATGTCCAGGATCAGCCCGGTGCGGTCGATCACCTTGCAGCCCCAGCCGCGCTCCAGGTTGCGCTGCTGCACCGGGGTGAGCAGCGCGTCGACCACCGCCACCCCGACCTCTGCGTCGTCCAGCGCCTGGTGCTGCATCTCGACCTGCCCGGAGCCCAGCAGCGTGGCCGGCTTGCGGCCGCGCAACGGCACGATCGCGGTGTGCACGACCACCAGCCCGATCGAAGCCGCCAGGCCGACGGCCTCGGCAAGCCGCGCCTCGGCGGCACGGCCGCCGTCGCGCAGGTCCGGCTTGTCCCACGGCAGGATGATCGCCGCCCGGGTGGGCGTGCCGGCGGCCTCACTCCTGGTCGGCAGGACTCATCTCCCGGCTGGGATCACGGCTCGAGATCGTCAGGGTCTCGCGCGATCCGGCGACCGCCTGCCCCTCCGTCTTCACCCCGTCGAACAAGGTAATCGGCGCGCCCGGCATCACCGTGCTGATCGCGTGCTTGTAGACGAGCTGGGTATGCCCGTCCCGCCGGAGCAGCACAGAGAAGTTGTCGAACCAGGTGATGATGCCCTGGAGCTTCACCCCGTTGATCAAGAACACGGTGACCGGAGTCTTGCTCTTGCGCACGTGGTTCAGAAACACGTCCTGAACATTCTGCGTCTTCTCGGTGGCCACGGACGATGTCCTTCTTCTTGTTCTTGGTGTGCCGATGCACACCGCCGTACGCCGGAGCTGGCCTCCGGCAGGAGGCATCTAGATACAGCATTATAACGCTGCGCCAGGCAGCCCGGCCAACGCAAATTATTGTGCGCTGCACAATCGGATGTAACCGACCGGGACAGGCAGGCAAGGTTGAGGCTCTGCCTCATTCGGCAAAGGCTCGCCTTTGGAATCCAATACTAAGTAGGCCGGTCCAGGGGGGCCTCCCCCCTGGCGGGTCTGGGCGGAGCTGCCAAAGGTTCCGACGACCCGCTTGGGTCGCTGGAAGGGCAGCGGAGGGAGAGCCCAGGCTTGCTTGTCGTGGTGGCCGGCCCTGTCGCCGTCAGCTTGCGGCGCGGTCCTCCGAGTTCACCCCGAGCTGCTTGAGCTTGCGGTGCAGCGCGCTGCGCTCCATGCCGACGAAGCCGGCGGTGCGGCTGATGTTGCCGCCGAAGCGCAGCAGCTGCGCCTGGAGGTACTGCGTCTCGAACAGGTCGCGCGCCTCGCGCAGCGGCAGCGCCATGATGTCGGCGGTGGGGTCGAAGTTGAGCAGCGCCGGCGCCCCCTGGCTGATCTCGGGCGGCAGCATGTCGGCACGGATCGCCTCGCCGCCGCCCGGCGCCATGATCAGCAGCCAGTCCATCAGGTTGCGAAGCTGACGGACATTGCCCGGCCAGTCGTACGACTGCAGCGCGGTCAGCGCGTCGGCCGACAGGTCGCGCCCGGGGATGCCCGAGCTTTCCGCCGAGCGCACCAGGAAGCGGCGCGCCAGCTCCGGGACGTCCTCGCGCCGCTCGCGCAGACTCGGCACCCGCAGCGGCACCACCGCGAGCCGGTAGTACAAATCCTCGCGGAACCGGCCGGCGGCGATCTCTGCCTGCAGGTCGCGGTTGGTCGTCGCCAGCACCCGCACGTCGACCTTGACCCGGCTGGTGCCGCCGATGCGCTCGAAGGTCTGGTCCTGCAACGCGCGCACGATCTTGCCCTGCGTCTCCAGCGGCATGTCGGAGATCTCGTCGAGCAGCAGGGTGCCGCCATGCGCGCGCTCCAGCATCCCGGTGCGGCGCGGCACGCTCTGGCTGTCCACGCCGGCCTCGATGCCGAACAGCTCCTCCTCGAAGCGCGCGGGGTTCAGCGTCGCGCAGTTCAGCGTCACAAACGGCCCGTCGGCGCGTCGCGAGCGGGCGTGGATCATGCGCGCCGCGACGTCCTTGCCGACGCCGGCGGAGCCGGAGATCAGCACCCGCGAGCCGGTCGGCGCCACGCGGTCGATCGCCACGCGCAGGCCGTTCATGGCGCTGCTGTCGCCGGTCAGCTCCGCCTCGGCGCCGACGCGCAGGCGCAGCTCGGCGTTCTCCGCGGTCAGCCGCGCCGCCTCCAGCGCCCGGCGCACGATCAGCAGCAGACGGTCGGACTTGAACGGCTTCTCGATGAAGTCGTAGGCGCCGTGCTGGATCGCGGCCACCGCGGTCTCGATGGTGCCGTGCCCGGAGATCATCACCGCGGGCACCACCGGCTCCTCGCTGTGCAGCGCCTGCAGGATGCCCAGCCCGTCGAGGCGCGAGCCCTGCAGCCAGATGTCGAGGATCACCAGCGAAGGGCGGCGCGCGCGGAACGCGGCGATGGCAGCGTCCGAGTCGGCGGCCTGGCGGGTCTCGTAGCCCTCGTCGCGCAGGATGCCGTCGATCAGCATGCGGATGTCGGGCTCGTCGTCGACGATCAGGATCTCATGCGCCATGGCGTTCGCCCTCCCAGACGGCGTCGGAGCCGGCAGACCCCGGGCCTACGGACCCGGGAGCGCTCCCGGACCCGGGCAGATGCAGCGCCGCCACCGCCCCTGGTCCATCCGCCCGGTCGTGCAGCGTCACCGACCCGCCATGGTCCTCCATGATCTTCTTGACGATGGCAAGCCCGAGCCCGGTTCCCTTGGGCTTGTGGGTGACGTAGGGCTCGGTCAGCCGGGTGCGGTCCTGGGCCGGCAGCCCGATGCCGTCGTCGCTGATCGCGATCACCACCTCGCCGTCCCGCTCGCTCACGGCCAGCGAGACGTGTCCCGGCGTCTCCCCGGGCCCGCGCGGCCGCATCGCCACCGCGTCGGCCGCGTTCTGCAGAAGGTTGGTCAGCGCCTGGCCCAGCAGGCGCGAGTCGCACGGCGCCACCGGGCCGCGATCGGGAAGCTCCGTCGACCAGCCCAGCTCCGGCCGCGCGGCGCGCTGCAGCATCACGGCCTCGCGCGCCACGCGGCCGATGTCGCTCGGCCGGATCACCGGCTGCGGCATCCGGGCAAAGGCGGAGAACTCGTCGACCATGCGGCCGATCTCGCCCACCTGGCGCACGATGGTGTCGGCGCACTGGATGAAGGTCTCGGGGTCCGAGGTGATCTCGCGGGCGAAGCGCCGCTTGAGCCGCTCCGCGGAGAGCTGGATCGGCGTCAGCGGGTTCTTGATCTCGTGGGCGATGCGGCGCGCGACGTCGGCCCAGGCCGCCTTGCGCTGCGCCGACTGCAGCTCGGTGATGTCGTCGAAGGTGACCACGTAGCCCTGCGGCAGCCCGGCCTTCAGCTCAGGGCCGACGCGCACCAGCAGCGTGCGGCGCGCCATCTCCGGCCCGATCTGCACCTCCATGCGCCGCGTGCGGTCGGGCGCCGCCGCCGAGCCCGCCAGCAGCTCGGCGAACTGCGGCACCAGCACGCCGAGCTTCTGCCCGGCCGCCGCCAGCAGGTCGATGCCGAGCAGCTCTGTGGCCGCCGGGTTTGGGAGCTCGATCCGCGCCTCGGCATCCAGTCCTATGACGCCGGCGGAGACGCCGGACAGCACCGTCTCGGTGAAGCGCCGCCGCTCGTCGATCTGGCGGTAGGCGTCCATCAGCTCGCCGCGCTGGCCCGCGAGCTGGCCGGTCATGCGGTTGAAGGCGCGGCTGAGCCCGGCCAGCTCGTCGTCGCTGTCCGCCTCCGGCACGCGCACCGCGAGGTCGCCGGAGCGCACCCGCTCCGCCGCCGCGATCAGCCGGCCCACCGGGCGCGCGATCTGGGTGGCGAGCACGAGGCCGAGCAGCACCGCCGCCGACAGCACCAGCAGCGCCACGAGGGCGAAGATCAGCACGAAGTTGATCTGCAGCCCGTAGCGGTTCTGGTCGAGGCGCTCGTATTCCGCGACGGCGCCCTCGGCCCGGTGCATGTGGTCGAGGATGTGCGGGTCGATCGCGCGGCTCAGCATCAGCATCAGCGGCGGGGTGGTGTTGAGCTGCACCACCGCGCGCACCTCGGAGTCGTCCGGCGTGCCGAGCACGGCGACGTCGCCGCCCTCGGCCGCCTGGTTGGCCGCCGGCGGGATCGTGCGCACGTCGAGGTCGGAATGCATCCCGTTGGCGGCGACGATCTGCCCGGCGGTGGGTTCGTACACCACGGCCTCGTCGAGGCCGCGCATCGCCGTCTGGCTGATCAGCAGCGACTCCAGCGCCTGGGGGTTGCCGCCCATGGTGCGGCCGGCCTCCTGGATGTCCTGCGCCATGCCGAGCGCGTCGGCGCGGATGTTGTCGCGGTGCTCCAGCAGGTAGCCCTGCGACGCCTGCAGGCTCTCCTCCAGCGCGGTCCTCACCCGGTCGTTGAACCAGGACTGGATGCCCAGGTGGAAGAACACTGTCGCGAACACCGCGACCAGGATGGTGGGCGTCACCGCGACCACGCTGAACAGCACCACCAGCCGCACGTGCAGGCGCGAGCCGGCCGAGCCGCGCCTGCGCTCCACCCACACCCGGGTCAGCCGGCCCGCCAGCGCGGCGCCCAGCAGCAGCAGCGCCGAGAGGTTGGACAGCGTGATCGCGAACACGAGGTTCGGCCGCGACGACAGCGTGGTGCCGCGCGCCAGCATCACGAAGCTCGCGATGCCGAGCCCGAGCGCCACCGCCGCGAGCACCAGCGTGGCGCTCCTGCCGAGCAGCAGGTCGGCGACCCGCCCCCTGCGCCGCACGGCCTGGCCCGGGGCCGAGGCATTCAGGCCTTCAGGCATGGGGTCGGCTCCCGGTGTTGACCTGGAGGACAAGGCTGGGCTCCGCCCAGACCCGCCAGGGGCGAGCCGCCCCTGGACCGGCTTTGCTGAAGAGAGGCCAGTCCAGGGGGGGTCCTCCTGGCGGATGAGGCAGAGCTTCAACCTTGCCTGTCCGCTCACTCCGAAGGCTCGTCGTTATCAGCCGATCCCCCGCACCACCGGGATGTCGAGGTCCTTGATCTTCTTGCGCAGCGTGTTGCGGTTCAGCCCGAGCATCGCCGCCGCCTTGATCTGGTTGCCGCGTGTGGCCGACAGCGTCATCTGGATCAGCGGCCGCTCGACCTCGGCGATCACCCGGTCGTAGATGTCGCGCATCGGCAGGCCGTCGTGCCCGCCCGCCAGGAACTGCCGGATGTGGCGCTCCACCGCCTGCGCCAGCGGCTCGCCCCTCGGGTCCGCCCCCGCCGCCGGCTCCGCGGCACTTTCCGGCTCGCTCAGCTCGGCGGCGATCACCTCCTCGGTGATGGTCTCCTGCGGGTAGAGCGCCGCGAGCCGGCGCATCAGGTTCTCCAGCTCGCGCACGTTGCCCGGCCAGCGGTGCGAGCGCAGTCGGTCGAGCGCCGCCTGGTCCAGCGTCTTGGACGAAAGTCCCGACTGATGCGCCAGCTCCAGGAAGTGTCTCGCCAGCACGGGAATATCTTCCGAGCGCTCGCGCAGCGGCGGCAGCCGGATCGGCACCACGTTGAGCCTGTAGAACAGATCCTCGCGAAACTGCCCGTTGCGGATCGCCTGCCGCAGGTCGCGGTGCGTGGCGGCGATGATGCGCACGTTGGCGCGGATCGGCTGACGCCCGCCGACCGAGGTGAACTCGCCCTCCTGCAGCACGCGCAGCAGCCGGGTCTGCGCCTCCGGCGGCATGTCGCCGATCTCGTCGAGGAACAGCGTGCCGCCGGCGGCCTGCTCGAAGCGGCCCTGCGTGCGGTTCATCGCCCCGGTGAAGGCGCCGCGCTCGTGGCCGAACAGCTCGCTCTCGATCAGCTCGCGCGGGATCGCCGCCATGTTGATCGCCACGAACGGCCCGCTCCGCCTGCGGCCGTAGTCGTGCAGCGCGCGCGCCACCAGCTCCTTGCCGGTGCCGCTCTCGCCGTGGACCATCACCGTCAGGTCGGCCGTGGTGAGCCGGGCGATCACCCGGTAGATCTCCTGCATCGCCTGGCCGCGGCCGATCAGCGGCAGACGTTCCTCGGTGTCCTTCGGCTCCAGGCTCGGCGCCGGCGCCGGCAGCGGTCCCTGCAGGGCGCGCGCCACCACGGCGAGCAGCTCCTTGAGGTCGAACGGCTTGGGAAGATATTCAAAGGCGCCGCGCTGCGTCGCCTTCACCGCGGTGAGCAGCGTGGACTGCGCGCTCATCACCACGACACGCAGCTCGGGGCGGATGCGCCGGATGCGCGGGATCAGGTCGAGCCCGTTCTCGTCGGGCATCACCACGTCGGTGATCACGAGGTCGCCCTCGCCGTCCTCCACCCAGCGCCACAGCGTCGCGGCGTTGCCGGTGCTGCGCACCTGGTAGCCGGAGCGCCCCAGCGCCTGGGTCAGCACGGTGCGGATGGAGCGGTCGTCGTCGGCGATCAGCACGGTCGGCGGGTTCATCGCGGCATCCTGCTCTCAGGCTCTCGCCGGGCACTGGCTGACGCTGGGCCAGGGTGACAGGAAAAAGTTCCTTCATGGGTGGAACGCGGACTTGCTCCCTGCGACGCTGCACGACCAGCTCCGCTCGCCGACCAGCCGCACCCGCTATCGTGCGCGGTCATGGCCCATCCCCCGCCTCCTCCACCAGCACAGGAAGGTGCAGCCGGAATTCCGTCCTGCCAGGTCGACTTTCCACCTCGATCAATCCGCCATGGTCGCCGACGATCTTCGCCACCATCGCCAGGCCGAGTCCGCTGCCGGACGGCTTGGAGGTGACGAACGCGTCGAACAGGTTGGGACGGATGTCCTCCGGGATGCCGGAGCCGTTGTCGCGCACCACCACCAGCAGCGGCAGGTCGACGCGCCGCTTGCCGCCCGGGGCCGCCAGCCTGACGCCGTGCTGGTAGGCGGTGATCAGGGTGATCTCGCCGCTCGTCTCGCTGGCATAGCGGTCCGAGGCGGTGATCGCCTCCGCCGCGTTCTTCACCAGGTTGAGCATCACCTGCACGAGCTGGTCGCGGTTGCCCCACACCGGCGGCAGCGACGGGTCGTACAGCTCCACGAAGCGCAGGTGCGACGCGAACCCGCTCTGCGACAGCCGGCGCACATGCTCGAGCACGCGGTGGATGTTGACCGCGCGCCGCTCGATGGGACGCTCACCGAAGACTTCCATCCTGTCGACCAGGTCGCGAATCCTGTCCGCCTCGTCGCGGATCAGCTCCGCCAGCTCTCGGTCGGCCGGCGAGACCGTGTTCTCCAGCAGTTGCGCGGCCCCGCGTATGCCCGACAGCGGGTTCTTCACCTCGTGCGCCAGGATCGCCGCCATCCCGGCCACGGAGCGCGCCGCGTTGCGAAAGCCGAGCTGCTGGTCGAGCGCGCGCATCGTGGCGCTGTTCTGCAGCACCAGCACCACCCCGCCCGGCTCGTCGGGCAGCGGCGCCGCGCGCACCGTGACCTGGCGCCGGCTGAGCCGCGGGCTCTCCAGCGCCATCTCGTGCTCGGACACCGTGACGCCGTCCTGGCGCACCTGAGCGATCAGCAGGAACAGCGGGGAGTCCTCGGGCAGCAGGTCCTGCAGCCGGATCTGGCGCAACTGGGTCAGCGACACGCCGAGGAACTGCTCCGCCGCGGAGTTGGCGTGGCGGAACCGGTCGTCGGCGTCGAGCGACATCACCGGCACCGGCAGCGCGGACAGCAGCGCCTGCGCATCCTGCTCGGCCGCGCGCGACGCGGACGCCGGCCGCACCAGCGCCAGGTCCTTGCTCCTCACGCCGCGACCGCCTGCGGCACGGAAACGCCCTCGCCCTGGTCTCCGGCATGGGCCGCCGCCTGGGTGGCCACCTGGTCGTAGAACCGGGCCACCATCGCCTCGACCTGCGCCGGATCGTCCAGCCGGTTCATCGCGTCGCGGAACTCCGCAGAGCCGCGCAGGCCGCGCGAGTACCAGGACACGTGCTTGCGTGCCAGCCTCACCCCGGCCTCCACGCCGAAATACGACAGCATGGCGCGGTAGTGCCGCAGCAGGATGTCGCGCTGCTGCATCAGCGACGGCTCCGCCAGCCGCTCGCCGGTGCGCAGGTAGCGCGCCACCTGCGCCGGCAGCCAGGGCCGGCCGTAGCAGCCGCGCCCGATCATCACCCCGTCGGCGCCGGACTGCGCGTACGCCTCGGCCGCGTCCTCCAGCGTCAGGATGTCGCCGTTCACCACCACCGGGATCGCGACCGCGCGCTTGACCGTGGCCACGAACCCCCAGTCCGCGCGCCCGGTGTAGAACTGCTGCCGAGTCCGGCCGTGCACCGTGACCATGCGGATGCCGCACGCCTCCGCGATGCGCGCCAGGGCGGGCGCGTTCAGGCTCGAATGGTCCCAGCCCATGCGCATCTTCAGCGTCACCGGCACCTCGACCGCGCGCACCGTCGCCTCCAGCAGCCGCGCCGCAGCGGCCTCGTCGCGCATCAGCGCCGAGCCCGCCTGCTGCCCCACCGCGACCTTGCGCACGGGGCAGCCGAAGTTGATGTCGATCACCTCCGCGCCGCGCCCCACCCCGATCCGCGCCGCCTCCGCCATCGCCCCGGGGTCGCACCCGGCAAGCTGCAGCGCGTTCGGGCGCCCCGGGCCGGCGTGCTCCATCTCCGCCATGCGCAGGGTGGTCCGGTTCTCGCGCACCATCGCCCAGGACGCGATCATCTCGGACACCACCATGCCCGCTCCCTCCGCGCGCGCGAGCTGGCGGAACGGCAGGTCGGTCACCCCCGACATGGGCGCCAGGATCACCGGCGTGTCGATGCACACCCCGCCGCCCAGGGAGATCGGCGCAAGCGGACGGGCCGGGGTCGTGTCTTGATTGCTGCTCATGAATTAGGCAGAGTTACCCCGGGCCTGGGCAAAGCGCAATCGCTGACGCCCGAAATGCCGGCAGGCCCTGTAAGCTTCCCGCGCGGCGAGACAGGCTGTGCTGCCGTGTGCACCAGCGGGCGGCCTGCAAGGCTGGGCTCTGCCCAGACCCGCCAGGGGGGAGGCCCCCCTGGACCGGCTTTTCTTAAGTATTGGATTCCAAAGGCGAGCCTTTGGCGGAGTTTGAGGCAGAGCCTCAACCTTGCTTGCTTGACGCCCTCCGCTCCGGGCAGCATTCCTCGGCCCATGCGCATTGCCGGTCTTCTCGTCGCCGCCGGGGCCGGCACCCGCTTCGGCGGCGCCATCCCGAAGCAGTACGCGGCCCTGCTCGGCAGGCCCGTGGTCCGCCACGCCGCCGAGGCGCTGCTCGCCGCCTGCGACCTGCTGCAGCCGGTCGGCGAGCCCGCCGCAGTCGAGGCCGCCCTGGCCGGCCTGGACCACCTGCCCTGCGTCGCCGGCGGCGCCCAGCGCCAGGACAGCGTGCGCGCCGGCCTGGAGGCCCTCGCCCCGCACCGCCCCGACATCGTGCTCGTCCACGACGCCGCCCGCCCGCACATCCCGCCGCGCACGATCCCCGCCCTGCTCTCGGCGCTGGAGCGCGACCACGGCGCGATCCCCGCGGTGGCCGTCGGCGACACGCTGAAGCGGATCGACGGCGGCCGCATCGTCGCCACCGTGCCGCGCGACGGCCTGGCGCGCGCCCAGACCCCGCAGGCCTTCCGCTTCGCCACCCTGCTCGCCGCGCACCGCGACGCGGCCCGCTCCGGCCTCCACGGTTCCAGCGCGACCGACGACGCCGCGCTGCTGGAGGCGGCCGGCCACCCCGTCGCGGTGGTCGCCGGCCACGAGGACAACATCAAGCTGACCCACCCGGAGGACCTCGTGCGACTGGAACGCCTGCTCGCCGCCCCGATGCAGCCGCGCGTCGGCACCGGCTACGACGTCCACGTCCTCGCCCCGGGCCGTGCCCTGATCCTGTGCGGCGTCGCCGTGCCCCACGAGCGCGGCCTCGACGGCCACTCCGACGCCGACGTCGGCATCCACGCCCTGTGCGACGCGATCTACGGCGCGCTCGCCGAGGGCGACATCGGCCGCCACTTCCCCCCCACCGAGGGCGAGTGGAAGGACGCCGACAGCGCCCGCTTCCTGCGCCACGCCGCCGGCCGCATCGCCGCGCGCGGCGGCGTCCTGTGCAACGCCGACGTCACCCTGGTCTGCGAGCGCCCCAAGATCACCCCGCACGCCCCCGCCATGCGCGCCCGCCTGGCCGGGCTGCTGGGCACCACGATCGAGCGCGTCTCCGTCAAGGCGACCACCTCGGAGCGCCTGGGCTTCACCGGCCGCGGCGAGGGCATCGCCGCGCAGGCGGCGGTCACGATCCTGGTGCCGGGGTAGCGGCGTCGGGTCGCTTCGAAGGCAGGAAGCAAGGTTGAGGCTCTGCCTCAAACTCCGCCAAAGGCAGGCCTTTGGAATCCATCACTTCAGCAAGCGCATAGCTCAGCAAGCACACAAGGACGTCGCCATGCCGAGACGCCATGCGCCGGGATCGACCCGTGGCTCCGGCTTTGCTGCCCGGACGCCGGACGGGGCGTGCCAGGTCCGGGTGCTTGCGCGCCGGGCCGGCTGAGCCTGCGATGCCGATGCACCTGCACGGCTCCTGCCGCTGCGGCGCCGTGAGCTTCGAGGTCGAGAGCCACACGCCCGTCCCCTACCAGCTCTGCCATTGCTCGATCTGCCGCAAGACCGCGGGCGGCGGCTACGCCATCAACCTCGCAGCCTGCGCCCACACCCTGCGCCGCCACGGCCGCACCCGCGTCTGGCACGCCCCGCTCGACACCGGCCCCAGCCCCGCCGAGCGCCACGCCTGCGAGCGCTGCGCCACCAGCCTGTGGCTGTTCGACCCGCGCTGGCCGGAGCTGGTGCACCCCCTCGCCGCCTCGATCGACACGGCGCTGCCAGCGGCGCCGTCGCGGGTGCACATCATGCTGCGGTTCAGGCCGGCCTGGGTGGCGGTGCCGCTCGGCCCGGGCGACGAGGCGTTCGACGAGCTGCCGGCGCAGTCGATCGAGGAGTGGCACCGTGCACGCGGCCTGTGGGTGGCGTGAGGCGAGACTGAGCCCCGGGCTTGCCAGGGCGGGCCTCGAACCCTGGCTAAGCCTCGCCTTGAAGGCCTCGACGAAAATCTTCCTCGAACGCGCCGGTCCAGGGGCGGCTCGCCCCTGGCGGGTCTGGGCGGAGCCCAGGCTTGCTTCCTTCGCGCCGCGTCCAGCCACAGGCGGCACCGGGTGGCGCAGGCCAGGAACACGGTGGCAAGCGTCACCTGGAGAAGTCGGGCGGCGACATACGACGATCGAGCACGTTGTGAGTCGCCGCTTCACCAAACGTTCTGGCGTGGCGCAGGATGCGGCGCTTCGCACGAAGGGACGGTGAACGTGAGCTGGGAAATTCAGGGACGGCAGGAGCATGGCTGGTTCGGGCATGGCACGGGGCCTGGCGACACCACGGACATCGGCGGCCTTGCGGAGCGCATCGCCAGGACGGCTCACGCCTCTCTCATGGACCTGCCGCGAAGGAAATAGCGCAACGGCGCCGCCACGTTCGATGGGCCACGGGTCCAGCGCCTGCAAACGGCCATGGCGGCCTGGATCGGCGCGCGCGCCCTGAGCCGCGCGGAGTTCGAGAGGCGGCTTGTGGGCCTGCCGGCGAGCGACGCCGCCATCGACAGCCTCCGGGCGGCAGCCGAGGCCGTCAGGACCGCGACGACGCACCACGACATCGGGGTTGCCTCGGCGCATCTGGCGAGCGCGATGCAGGGCATCGGCCTGAGCAGATGGCCCGCGTTCCTCGGCGATGCCGCTCACCGGGCTGACACCTACACCCCACCGGCAGGAGGCATGGTCTATACGCAGATGGCGACCAACACCGCCACGGACGCAAGCCCAGGCACCGGAGCAAACGACGGCCTTTCAACAAGCGCGCAAGGGCTGGCCGCTTTAAGAACGCGCGAAGGTCAACATCCAGGAGGCGGCTACTACAACGACACCGCCAACAACTGCACTTACGGGACCGGCATCCTGGCACATGGCGGCCCGTGCACACCCGAAGAACTCCGTCGGGTCGTCAATGCACAGCAGGCCGAGACCGAGTTTCAGAGCCGTGTTGCGGAGGCTGAGCAACGGGTTCGTGCCCAGGTTCCGAATAGACGTCTAAGTCAGAATGAATTCGACTCCTTGGTCTCGACAGTCTTCAATACCGGTGTCAGGGATAATCGTACATTACTTGATGCAGTCAGTCGAGAAGACGACGCAACAGCCCAGCGCGAGCGCGGAGATTTGGTCCACACCCACAATCACGATGCCCAGGGGCATCCTGTCGGACCACCCCGCCGCGATCGTGGCCTTGTGAACCGTCGAAGAGCTGAGCAGGAGCAATACGACAGGCCAGATGGTGTGCGATGAAACACGTGTTCCTGGCAGCCATGCTCGCGATCACGCTGGTGAGCCCGGCTTGTCTTGCTGATGACATACCCACCTTTGCCGACTTTTTCGGCCAATGGAAGGTGAAGAGAGTGGTGGGCGCGATGCCGATTACAGGTGATCAAAAGTCCGAAAGCAGGCCACTTGGAACGACGATCGACATCTCGGCCGACCGGATCATGGCATATGGATACTCGGGCGGATTCTGCCGGCCGCGACACTCAACGGTGACGCTCGTCGACACCGAGGAGGAATTGCGAACGAACTGGGGCACGCAGACCACCGGTCTGTATCTTCCGAAGGGACGGGTCAAGCCGCAACTTCCCCTGCTGGATGCGGGCTGCGCGGCTGCCCTGGTTCTCGATCACGACACACTCCTCTGGCCCATGGGCAACGGCTACATCTACACCGTCACGCGCCAGCCTCGCTGACGACCCTCCGCCCTTCAGCAGGAGCGCCGGCAAGCAAGGCCAGGGCTCTGCCCTGGACCCGCCAGGGGGAGGCCCCCTGGACCGCCTTCCTCAAATTGCGCCGGTCCAGGGGCGGCTCGCCCCTGGCGGGTCTGGGCGGAGCTGCCCAAAGGTTCCGACGGCCCCCTTGGGCTGTTGGAATGGGTAGCGGAGGGGGAGCCCAGCCTTGCCTGCTGCCTTAACCTCTCGACATACCCCCCTACCGGGCGGAAAACTCCCGGACGCCAGCCCCCGGAGCCCGACCCATGCCCGACAGCCAGCACGACGCCCTGCTCCCTGCCCTGCCCGCCGCGACGCTGCGCGCCGACTACCGCCCGCCGGCCTTCCTGGTGGACAGCGTGGACCTGGTGTTCGCGCTCGACCCCGCCTGCACCACGGTGCGCTCCCGCCTGGCGCTGCGCCGCAACCCGGCCGAGGGGGCGGCGACGGGCGGCCTGCACCTGGACGGCGAGGCGCTGACGCTGCTGGAGGCCTCGCTCGACGGCAGCCCGATCCCGGAGGCGGCGCTGCGCCTCGACGACGGCGACCTGTTCCTCGACGACGTGCCCGACGCCTTCGAGCTCGAGCTGCTGGTGCGGATCTCGCCGGAGGCCAACTCCGAGCTGAGCGGCCTGTACGTGTCGGGCGGCAACTTCTTCACCCAATGCGAGGCGCAGGGCTTTCGCCGCATCACCTTCTTCCCCGACCGCCCCGACGTGATGACGCGCTTCACCACCACCCTGGTCGCAGAGCGTGCCCGCTATCCGGTGCTGCTGTCCAACGGCAACCGCGTCGACGCCGGCCTGTCCGAGGGCGGCCGCCATTGGGCGCGCTGGGAGGACCCGCACCCCAAGCCGTCCTACCTGTTCGCCCTCGTCGCCGGCGACCTCGTGTCGGTGCAGGACAGCTTCCGCACGTGCTCCGGCCGCGACGTGGCGCTGGCGATCTGGGTGCGCGACGGCGACCAGGACAAGTGCGATCACGCGATGCAGTCGCTCAAGGCCTCGATGCGCTGGGACGAGGAGGCGTTCGGCCTGGAATACGACCTCGAGGTGTTCAACATCGCCGCGGTGTCGGACTTCAACATGGGGGCGATGGAGAACAAGGGTCTCAACATCTTCAACACGAAATACGTGCTGGCCCGCCCGGAGACCGCCACCGACAGCGACTACCAGGGCGTCGAGACGGTGATCGCCCACGAGTACTTCCACAACTGGACCGGCAACCGGGTGACCTGCCGCGACTGGTTCCAGCTCTCGCTCAAGGAGGGCCTGACCGTGTTCCGCGACCAGGAGTTCTCCGCCGACCAGGGCTCGCGCGCGGTCAAGCGCGTCGCCGACGTGCGCCGCCTGCGCGCCGGCCAGTTCCCCGAGGACGCGGGCCCCCTCGCCCACCCGGTGCGTCCGGACAGCTACGTGCGCATCGACAACTTCTACACCGCGACGATCTACCAGAAGGGCGCCGAGGTGGTGCGCATGATCCGCACCCTGATCGGCCGCGACGCCTTCCGGCGCGGCATGGACCTGTATTTCGAGCGCCACGACAACCAGGCCGTGACCATCGAGGATTTCGTGGCTGCGATGGCCGACGCCTCCGGCACCGACCTCGCGGGCTTTCGCGCCTGGTACGCCCAGGCCGGCACCCCGGAGGTCTCCGTCGAGAACAGCTACGACGCCGCCTCCCGCCGCTACACGCTGCACCTCGCCCAGTCCACGCCGCCGACGCCGGGCCAGCCCGCGAAGGCTGCGCTGCAGATCCCGATCGTCATGGCCCTGCTCGGCGAGGACGGCGCCGTGCTCACCCCCCGGGTGAGGGACGGCGAGGTCGCCGCGATCCAGGGCGCGCCTGGCGAGATGCTGCTTTCCCTGCGCCGCGCCCGGCAGGACTACGTGTTCGACGATGTTCCCAGTCGCCCGGTGCCCTCGCTGCTGCGCGGCTTCTCCGCCCCGGTGCAGTTGCGCGGCCTGTCGCCCGCCGCGCTGTGCTTCCTCGTGACCCACGACACCGACCCGTTCGTGCGCTGGGACAGCGGCCAGCAGTATGCCACCGACGTGCTGCTGCGCCTGGTCGACGGCCTGCGCCGCGGCGAGACCCCGGCCGCCGACCAGGGCGTGATCGACGCCGCCCGCGTCACCCTGGCCCGCGCGGACGCCGACTCCGCCTTTGCCGCCGAGGCACTGGCGCTGCCCGGCCTGGGCGTGGTCGCCGACCGCATGGCCATCGCCGACCACGAGGGCGTGCACCGCGCCCGCCAGCTCATGAAGGGCGCGATCGGCACGGCCCTGCAGAGCGCGCTGCACGACGCCTACGCCCGCCTTGCCGACGCCGGCCCGTATCGCATCGACGGCGAGTCCATCGGCCGCCGCTCGCTGCGCAACACCTGCCTCGACTTCCTGGCCGCCCCGCAGGCCTCCGGCAGCGCCGCGGGCGTGGCACTCGCCGCCGCGCAGTTCGCCGCCGGCGCCAGCATGACCGACGTGCTCGCCGCCCTGATGGTTCTGGCCGGCTCCGGTGCCCCGGAGGGCGACGCCGCGCTGGCGGCCTTCCACGCGCGCTGGCGCCACGACGACCTGGTGCTCGACAAGTGGTTCTCGATCCAGGCGATGTCGCCGCGCGACGGTGCGATCGGGCGGGTGCGCGCGCTCTACGCCCACCCGGACTTCGACCTGCGCAACCCGAACCGGATGCGCTCGCTGATCAGCGCCTTCGCGTCGGGCAACCCGGTGGCCTTCCACGCCGCCGACGGCAGCGGCTACGCCTTTCTCGCCGACGCGATCCTGGCGGTGGACCGGATCAACGGCCAGGTCGCGGCGCGCATGGTCGGCCCGCTCGGCGCGTGGCGGCGCCAGGACGACACCCGCCAGCCCCTGATGCGCGCGGCGCTCGCCCGCGTCCTCGCCGAGCCCGCGCTGAGCCAGGGCACGCGCGAGATGGCGTCGCGGAGCAGCGCACCCGCGGCGTGAGGCAGGCAAGGCCAGGGCTCTGCCCCATGGCTTGGAAGCGGGGACCCGCCAGGGGCAGCGCCCCTGGACCGGCTTTACTTGGCAGTGGATTCCAAAGGCGAGCCTTTGGCGGAGTTTGAGGCAGAGCCTCAACCTTGCTCGCTTTCTGTGCCTGTCGCTGGCGCCATGCCCGACCCGCCGCCCCGGCGCGAGGACCCTTGACGGGTCCGTGATCGTCCCGCAGGACGGGTGCAAAGAAACTGCCGGAAACGCCCCCAACGATGTTCCACCAGGTCCTTCGCCCGATCGGCGACAGCCTCCCGCTGTCCTTCCTCGTCGCGGTCGTGCCGATCGTGATCGTGCTTGTGATGCTCGGCGTGGTGCGCCGCCCGGCCTGGCAGGCCTCGCTCGCGGGCCTCGTCGCCGGCCTGCTGATCGCCACGCTGGGCTGGAGCCTGCCTGTTGGCCTGGCGCTCGACAGCGCGGCGCTCGGCGCGGTGTTCGCGCTGTGGCCGGTGATGTGGATCGTGGTCAACGCCCTGCTGCTCTACAACATCGCCGTGGTCTCCGGGCGCTTCGATGCGTTCCGCGACTGGGTGCTCGCCAGCCTGCCCAACGACCGGCGCGTGGTGCTGGTGGTGATCGGCTTCTGCTTCGGCGCGCTGCTGGAGGGCATCTCCGGCTTCGGCACGCCGGTCGCGATCACCTCGTCGCTGCTGATCCTGGTCGGCTACCCGCCGCTGGAGGCGCTGACCTTCACGCTGATCTTCAACACCGCGCCGGTGGCGTTCGGGGCGCTCGGCGTGCCGGTCACGGTGCTCGGCGTGGTCACGCACCTGCCCGACACCGCGCTGGGTGCGATGATCGGACGCCAGTTGCCGATCATGGCGCTGATCCTGCCGTTCTACGTCATGGCGATGTACGGCGGCCGGCGCTCGGTGGCCGCCCTGTGGCCGATGCTGCTGGTCGCGGGCGGCAGCTTCGGGCTGGCGCAGTTCGCCGCCTCCAACCTGATCGACTACCGCCTGACCGACGTACTGTCCTCGATGGTGTCGCTGATCGCCACGATCGGCTTCCTCCAGGTCTGGAAGCCGACGCCGGACCCGGCCTACGCCATCAACGCCGGCGTGCTACACACCCCGGGCAAGCTGTCCGGCTGGCAGGGCTGGCTGCCGTGGATCGTGGTCTCGGTGGTCGTGATCGTCTGGACGCACTTCAAGGTGTTCCTCAACGGCGACCAGAAGTTCAACTGGCCCGGCCTGCACAACGCCGTCGGCATCACGCTGTACGGCGACAGGCCGTATGCGGCGGTGTGGGACTTCCAGCCGCTGGCCACCGGCACCGCGATCCTGCTCGCCGCGATCGTCACCGCGGCCCTGTGCGGCGTGGGTCCCGCCCGCTTCCTGGGCTGCGCCGCGACCACGCTGCGACAGACGCGGCTCGCGATCCTGACGGTCGCGCTGATCGTGGCGCTGGCCTTCGTGATGAACTACTCGGGCATGACCTACACCCTGGGCCAGGGCGTGGCCTCCGTCGGGCCGCTGTTCCCGCTGGTCTCGGCCTTTCTCGGCTGGGTCGCGGTGTTCCTCTCCGGCAGCGACACCTCGGGCAACGCCCTGTTCGGCAACCTCCAGGTCGTGGCCGCCAACCAGCTCGGGCTCAACCCGCTGCTGTTCGCCGCCACCAACTCGTCGGGCGGCGTGATGGGCAAGATGATCTCGCCGCAGAACATCGCCACCGGCGTCTCCGTCACCAACCTGCGCGGCCAGGAAGGCGCGGTGCTGGCGCGCACGTTCTGGCACAGCATCGCGCTCACGCTGCTGCTGGGCGTGATCGTGGTCGTCGAACAGTACCTCGTGCCCTGGGTGATCCCGACCTACTGACGCGAGCGCATAGAGCAGCAGGCAAGGCCGGGCTCTGCCCGGACCCGCCAGGGGCGAGCCGCCCCTGGACCGGCCTTACCTAAGGAAAGCCAGTCCAGAGGGGCTCCCCCTGGCGGAGTTTGAGGCAGAGCCTCAACCTTGCCTGCCTCGCTTGGCGCACCCGGCCCGGTCCTTGCCTTGCCGCCGCCGTGCGCTGCACAGTCCCGCTCCGTGGCGTCGGCAGGCGGAGACGTCCGGGTGCGGCTGCACGGCCCCGCATCCCGGCGCATGGCGACGATCCGACAGGGGGCAGCTCTTCCGTGCATCGCGACGACACCGGCCTTGCCTCGCTCTCCCCGCCCGCCATGCCCGGGCCGGATGCGGTGGAGTCGCGGCCGGACCGCGACGCGCCCGCGGCGCCGGAGTTCGACGAGATGGTGACCGGCGGCGGCGGCCTGCGCCCCGTCTGGTCTGCGCTAATCGGCACGCTGCACGCCCTGCCGGACGCGGTGTTCGCCGCCCGCGCCGCCCGCGTGTCGCGCCAGTACGCGGAGACCGGCATCGCCTATCCCGGCACCGGCACGCAGCCGGTCGCCCCGCTGCTGTGCCCGATCCCGATGCTGCTGCCGGCGGCGGAGTGGGGCGCGCTGGCCGACGGGCTCGACCAGCGCGCCCGCCTGCTCGACGCCGTCGCCGCCGACCTGTACGGCGAGCGCCGCCTGCTGTCCGAGGGGCTGGTGCCGGCGCACCTCGTCTACGCCAACCCGCGCTTCCTCAGGCCGTGCTGCGACATCGCGCCCGCCGGCGGCGCCCACGTCCATGCCTACGCGGCCGACCTGGTGCGCCTGCCCGACGGCGCGTGGCACGTGGCGGCCGACCGGCTTCAGGCCCCGGGCGGCATCGGAAGCGCGCTGCAGAACCGCGGCGTGCTGGTGCGCACGGTGCCGGAGCTGTTCCGCGCCGCGCCGGTGCGCCGCCTGGAGCCGTTCTTCGAGATGTGGCAGGCCCGCCTCGCCGGCCTAGCGCCGGCGCGCGAGGATGGCCGCCCCGCGCGCGTGGCCCTGCTCACCCCGGGGCAGTTCGCGCCGTCGTTCCTGGAGCACGTGTTCCTGGCCCGCCAGCTCGGCGCCACTCTGGTCGAGGGCGGCGACCTTACGGTGCGCGACGGCGGTGTGCACCTCAAGACGCTGTCCTCGCTGCAGCCGATCGACGTGCTGCTGCGCTTCATGGACGACGACTTCACCGACCCGCTGGAGCTGCGCAGCGACTCCATGCTCGGCGTGCCCGGGCTGCTGCAGGCGATCCGCGCCGGCCGCGTCGCCATGGTCAACGCACCCGGCGCCAGCGTGGTCGAGACGCCGGAGCTGCGCCCGCTGCTGCCGCTGCTGGCCGAACGGCTGCTCGGCGAGACCCTGCGCCTCGCCTCGGTCCCCGACGGACCGGCGCAGTCCCAGGAGCCGCCACGCTCCCCCGGGTTGGACACGCGAAGGGCGGGCGTGCGGCAGGCTGGCACGTGGCAGACGGGCGACGCCCTATCGCGCGAGCCGGACGCCGACGCCGCGCGCCGCTCGATGGCGCCGGTCTGGACCGAGGCGGGGCTGGTGCCGCGGCCGGTGACGCTGCGCATGTTCCTGGTCCACGACGGCGCGCGCTACGTCGCCATGCCCGGCGGCTTCGCGACAAGCTCGCTGCCGTCGGGCCGGCGGCTGGTCAAGGACACCTGGGTCGCGGCCGGGCCGGACGGGCAGGCCTCCGACCAGCGCGCGGGCGGCGCTGCTGCGGTGCTGGCGTCGGGACCGGGCCGGGTGCGCATCACCCCTGTGCCGGACGACCTGCGCAGCCGCACCGCCGACGACCTGTTCTGGCTCGGGCGCTACGCCGAGCGCCTGGACAACGCGGCGCGGGTGCTGCGCGCGATCACCCTGCGCCTGACCGGCGAGAACGTCGGCCCGGGCGAGGCGACGGAGATCCGCCACATGCTCGGCCTGCTGGTCGAGCTCGGCCTGGTCGAGCCGGTGCTGGCGGAGATGCTGCCGGACGGGCGGGCGCTGCTCGCGGCGCTGCCGCTGGCGTGGGGCGGCGACTCCCCGCTCGGCACCCTGTTCGGAGCCGTCGGGCGCATCGCCCAGACGCTGCGCGACCGGCTGTCGAAGGACATGGAGGTCGTGGTGCTCGGCCCGCTGCAGCAGGCGCGCGCGGCGCTGGCCCAGCCGCAGGACGCGGACCGCATGATCGGCGGCTTCGAGGCGCTGATCGGCCTGGTGGCGGCGTTCGGCGGCATGGTGTCGGAGAACATGACGCAGAGCAGCGGCTGGCTGTTCCTCGACATCGGCCGGCGCATCGAGCGCGCGCTGTTCGGCGCCGCCCTGCTCTCCGAGCTGCTCGACCGCACCGAGCGCGAGGCGGAGGCGCCGCTCGACCTGGCGCTGGAGCTGACGGACAGCACGATCACCTACCACTCGCGCTACCTCGGCGCGGTGCAGGCCGGCCCGGTGGTCGACCTGCTGCTGTCGGACCCGCGCAACCCGCGCAGCGTGGCGTTCCAGCTCGCGCGCATCGAGGGCCATCTGCAGGACCTGGCGCGCGGCTTCTCCCGGGCCGAGGCGCCGGGTGCGGAGGCCGCGACCTCGCTGCTCGACGCCCTGCGCGCCACGCGCCTCGACGCCCTGGAGCAGCCGGGCGGCCGCGCCGCGCTGCTGCACTCCCTGGCTGGCACCAGCCAGCGCCTCTACGGCCTGTCGGACCGCCTGACCCGCGCCTACCTGTCGCACACCAGGATGCCGATGGCGGTCGGCTACAGCTCGGTGCGGGCATGACACCGACGGCTGGTTGCGCCGACCTGTCGGGAAGGAAAGGCCAGGGGCTCTGCCCCTGGACCCCGCCAAAGGCAGGCCTTTGGAATCCAATACCTAAGTTGCGCCGGGTCCAGGGGCGGCTCGCCCCTGGCGGGTTTGGGCGGAGCCCAGCCTTGCTTGCTGACAGATCGGGGCAACCGGCCGTTGGTACAGGGCTCAGGCCCGGCGCCGCGGGCCACGGTCCGGCATGAAGTACCGCGTGCGCCACCGCTCCCGCTACAGCTACGCGCGCCAGGTGCAGCTTTCCTACCACGCGCTGCACCTGCGCCCGCGCCAGACCGCGCACCAGCACGTGCTGCGCGCCAGCATCTCCACCGACCCCGGCCCGGCCACGCTGTCCGAGGGCGCCGACTATTTCGGCAACGGCCTGGACCTGCTCACCGTGACGGAGCCGCACCTGCGTCTCACCGTGGACCTCGACGCCGTGGTGGAGGTGGCGTTCCCGCCGCCGCCCGACGCCACGCCGGGCTGGGAGCAGGTGCGCGACCTGCTGCGCGCGGCGCGCGGGCCGGAGCTGTCGGCGGCGGCGGAGTTCACCTACCCCTCCGCGCTGGCCACCGCGGACGAGGCGATCGCGCGCTACGCCGCCGCCTCCTTCGCCCCGGGCCGCGAGGTGCTGGACGGCGCGCGGGAGCTGACCGCGCGCATCCACCGCGACTTCGCCTTCGACCCGGAGGCGACCTCGATCTCCACCCCGCTGGCCGAGACGATGCGCATGCGCCGCGGCGTGTGCCAGGACTTCGCCCAGATCCAGATCGCCGGGCTGCGCTCGCTCGGCCTCGCCGCGCGCTACGTCAGCGGCTACATACGCAACGACCGCGGCGCCGCGGCCGTGCCGACGCCGCCCGCCGCGCAGGACGGGCCGCCGGATGGCCCGGGTTTTGCAACATCGGCGATGGTCGCGACAGTCGCGACGATCGGGGGCGATGCCGGCCGCGGCGCCGCCATGCCGCCTGCCGCAGGGAGCGCGGACGATGCGCATTGCGAGTTCGTCGGCGCCGACGCGTCGCACGCCTGGGTGTCGGTGTACTGCCCGGGCAGCGGCTGGGTCGACCTCGACCCAACCAACGACCTCGTGGTGCGCCAGTCCCACGTCGTGCTGGCCTGGGGACGGGACTATCGCGACGTGAGCCCGATCAGCGGCATCCTGGTCGGCGGCGGCGAGCACGCGCTCGACGTCGAGGTGGCCGTGCAGGCCTTGTCGTGACCATGCGGGCAGGAGGCTTTGCGATGACCCTTTTCGACGGCTACGATCCGGGCCAGTTCTTCTGCGAGCTGCTCAGCAGGCGCGACACCCCGATGGCCGAGGTCGAGGCCATCGCCGCCCGGCTCGCCGCCATCCCGCTCGCCGAGCTGCGCCGCCGCGCCGGCGTGGCAGGCGACGAGCTGTACAACCTGGGCATCACCTTCACGGTGTACTCGGACAAGGACGCGATCGACCGCATCCTGCCGTTCGACCTGATCCCGCGCGTGCTGTCCGCCGCAGAGTGGGACCAGGTGGAGCGCGGCGTGGTGCAGCGCGTCACCGCCCTGAACGCGTTCCTGCACGACATCTACCACGACCAGAAGATCCTCGACGATGGCGTGGTGCCGCGCGCGCTCGTCGTCGGCAACCCCAACTTCCGCCCGGAGATGATCGGCCTCGACGTGCCGCTCGGCACCTACATCCACGTCTGCGGCACCGACATCGTGCGCGACGAGGGCGGGCACTTCATGGTGCTGGAGGACAACGCCCGCACCCCGTCCGGCGTGTCGTACGTGATCGAGAACCGGCACATGATGCGCCGTGTGCTGCCAGAGCTGATGGACGGCCTGCGGGTGCGCGAGGTCGAGAACTACGGCATGAGGCTGCAGCAGGCGCTGGCCGAGTGCGCTCCGGGTGGCGTGTCCAACCCGCAGGTCGTGCTGCTCTCGCCGGGCATCTACAACTCCGCCTATTTCGAGCACGTCTTCCTCGCCCGCGAGATGGGCGTGCCCCTGGTCGAGGGCCGCGACCTCGTGGTCGAGGACGAGCGGGTGTGGATGCGCACCACCGCCGGCCTCGCCCCGGTGCACGCGATCTACCGCCGGCTGAACGACGACTTCCTCGACCCCGACGTGTTCCGCCCCGACAGCACGCTCGGCGTGCGCGGCCTGCTGCGCGCCTGGCGGAAGGGCAACGTCGCGATCGCCAACGCCGTCGGCACGGGCGTCGCCGACGACAAGGCGATCTACGCCTACATGCCGCGCATCATCCGCTACTACCTCGACGAGGAGATCATCCTGCCCAACGTCGAGACCCACATCTGCGGCGAACCGGACGGCCTCCAGTACACGCTCGACAACCTCGCCAGCCTGGTGGTCAAGCCGGTCGGCGAGTCCGGCGGCTACGGCCTGATCGTCGGGCCGCACGCCTCGCAGCAGGAGCTGGCCGAGTTTCGCGACAAGCTGGTCGCCGACCCCGCGAACTACATCAGCCAGCCGATGATCAAGCTGTCCGTCTCCCCCACGCTGGGCGAGGACGGCGTCGGCCCGCGCCACGTCGACCTGCGCCCGTTCGCCGTCACCGGGGCGAAGACCTGGGTGCTGCCGGGCGGCCTGTCGCGGGTGGCGCTGCGCCGCGGCTCGATCGTGGTGAACTCGTCGCAGGGCGGCGGGTCCAAGGACACCTGGGTGCTCGAGGGGGCCGTCTGAGGTGGCGCAGGACAGCACGGGCCCTGGCCCCAGGGCGCAGGAGGCCGCAACGCAGGAGGCCGGGGCGCAGGACGCCGAAGACAGCGCCGGACGCGACGCCGTCATGGACGCGCGGGAGGGGCGCGAGCTGGTGCCCGGCGGCGCCACCCTGCTGTGCCGCTACGCGGAGGCGCTGTTCTGGCTGGCGCGCTACATGGAGCGCATCGAGAACCTCGCACGCATCCTCGACGTCACCGACACCTTCACCCGCAGCGGCACCGACACCGGCGCCTGGCGCTCCGTGGTGCAGATCAACTCCGACGAGGCGCGCTTCGACGCCGCGCACCCCGTCGCCAACGCGGCCAGCGTCGTCACCTTCTACGTGCTCGACCGCGACAACCCGAACTCGATCGCCGCCTCGATCTTCCAGGCGCGCGAGAACGCCCGCACCCTGCGCCCGCTGATCTCCACCGAGATGTGGGCGCAGATCAACATGTTCTACAACCGCGTGCGCCAGCTCGGCCCGGACGACATCGCCGCCTCGCGCCTCTCCGGCCTGTGCGCCTGGCTCAAGGAGGCGTGCCAGCTCCACACCGGCATCACCGAGGGCACGTTCTTCCGCGACCAGGGCTGGGCGTTTTACTCGATCGGCAAGTACATGGAGCGCGGCGACCAGACCACGCGCCTGCTCGACATCAAGTACCACACGCTGCTGCCCAGCATCGACGACGTCGGCTCGCCCGTGGACCTGAGCCAGTGGAACTCGGTGCTGCGCGCCGCCGCCGGCTACCACGCCTTCCGCCGCATCTACCCGCGCGGCATGAGTGCCAGCTCGGTCGCCGGCTTCCTGCTGCTCAACACCTCGTTCGCGCGCTCGCTGGCGCTGTGCGCCTGGCTGATGCAGTTCCACCTGGCGCAGCTCCGCGCCGGCTACGGGCTGCGCAGCGCCTCCGGCCCGCTGGAACGGCTCGACGGGCTGCGCGGCAGCCTGGCAGAGCGCGACATCCGCCAGGTCATTGCCGGCGGCCTGCACGAGTTCCTCGACGGGGTGCAGAAGGAGCTGTCGCTGCTGTACGCCGACATCGCGAGCGCGTTCTGGGAAGGCACGCCGCGGGGTTGACAGGCCGGCCTGGGCAAGAAAGCAAGGTTGAGGCTCCGCCTCAAACTCCGCCAAAGGCTCGCCTTTGGAATCCATTACTTAAGTGAAGCCGGTCCAGGGAGCTTTCCCCCCTGGCGGGTCTGGGCGTAGCTGCCAAAGGTTCCGACGACCCGCTTGGGTCGTAGGGAATGGCAGCGGAGGGAGAGCCCAGCCTTGCTTTCTGACCGTCCTGCTCAGGCCGACGCCGGCTCCGCCGTCACTGCGACGCTGACGTCGAGCCCGAGGTAGTCGGCGCGCATCCCCCGGAACGAGCCGCTGATCGGCGCCGCCTGGGTGGGCTCTCGGGTGACGGCGACGCGGATCAGGTTGCGCCCGCCGACGAGCGCGTTGGTCGGGTCGAACTCCACCCACCCCGCGCCGGGCAGGAACACCTGCACCCAGGCGTGGGTGGCGCCGCCGCCGGCCAGTGCGCCGCGCCCGGCCTGCGCCACGGCCGGAGCGGTGGCGAACAGGTCGCCCTCCGGCCCGGCGTGACCGGTCAGGCGGTCGTCGTACAGGTAGCCGGAGACGAACCTGGCCGCGAGGCCGAGGCTGCGCACCGCCTCGATCATCAGCAGGGCGTAGTCGCGGCAGGTGCCCGAGCCCAGCGCCAGAGTGTCGGCGGGGCGCTGCGTGCCCATGGCGTCGCGGCGCTCGTAGCGCAGCGTCGCGCGGATGTGGCGGGTCATCCCGGCGAGCAGCGCCATCGTGTCCTGGCCGGGTCCGCCCTGGGCGGCGACGAACTCCTGCGCCCATGCCTGGACCTCGCCGCCGTCGGGGTGGTGGCGCTCCACCAGGCGGCCGAGGTCGAGGAGGTCTTCCTGGCTGTAGCGGAACGGGAACCGCGCGGCGTACGGCTCCAGCGTCACCGAGCGCTCGGGCAGCGGGTAGTGCCGCAGCCTCACCCTGGAGACGACGCGCAGCTCCGCCGCCGGCGCGGGGAAGCGCGCCATGGCGATCGAGTTGCTGAAGGTGTCGTGCAGCCAGCGCACCTCGGCCTGCGGCTGGATCGACAGCGCGGTGTCCAGCAGACGCAGGTCATGGCTGTCACGGGGGCGCAGCATCAGCCGGTGCTGGTCAAAGCGGACCGGCCGCCGGTAGCGGTAGGTCGTGGTGTGGGTCACGGTCAGGACTGTCATCTCGGGCCTTGGCCGTGGAACACGAAGCCCAGGGCGGCCCGCTGCGCGAAAGGTGCCGCCAAAGGAGGCAGGCAAGCAAGGCTGGGCTCTGCCCAGACCCGCCAGGGAGGAAGCCCCCCCTGGACCGGCTTTACTTGGTAGTGGATTCCAAAGGCGAGCCTTTGGCGGAGTTTGAGGCAGAGCCTCAACCTTGCTTGCTTCGCCCGCATCAGGGCGCGACCGCAGCGCCTCCGGGCCGCCGGTCGTCGTTCGCCCCGTAGAACCAGCCGGGCCGCATCGCGCCGCCCCGCTCGGAGTCGTTGCCGGACGAGGCTACCCCCGCGCCCTGTGCCGTGTCGGGGCCCACCAGCACCATCTCGGCCGCTCCCCACGGCGTGCGCTCCGCGATCGCGTAGCCCATGGCGCGCAGCCGCTCCGCCGTGTCGGGCGAGAGGGCGAACGGCTCCGCGTCGATCCGGTCCGGCAGCCACTGCTGGTGCAGGCGGGGCGCGTCCACCGCCTCCCTGGCGCCCATGCCGTAGTCGACCACGTTCAGGATGGCCTGCAGCACGATGGAGATGATCCGCGAGCCGCCGGGCGAGCCGACCACCATCGCCACGCGGCCGTCGCGCATCAGGATCGTCGGCGCCATCGACGACAGGGGCCGCTTGCCCGGCGCGATCTCGTTCGCCGGCCCCTGCACCAGGCCGAACAGGTTGGCGCCGCCCGGGCTGGTGGTGAAGTCGTCCATCTCGTCGTTCAAGAGGAAGCCGGTGCCCGGCGCCATCACGCCCGCGCCGAACAGGCCGTTGAGCGTGGTCGTCACCGCCACCGCGTTGCCCTCGCCGTCCGCCACGGAGAAATGCGTGGTCTGCGGCTTCTCGCCATCGGGCACAGGCGCAGCCTCCCGGCCCGCCCCCGCGTCGCGAGGCGGACCACCAGCCTGCGGCGTGGCGGCGCCCTGGCGTGCGGCGTCGCCACGGGCGGCCGCGTAGCCTGCCTCGAAGTCGTGCGGAGCGGCGTCCGGAGCGGCCGCACCCGTGCCTGGCGCCGCCGGCCGGTCGCGCCAGACCGGCGGCGGGATGTCGTGCGGCGCCAGCCCGGCCCGCAGCGCCGTCGAAGGCGTGGCGCGCGGGCCGATGCTGTCGCGGATCGCCTGCGCGTGGGCGGCGGAGAGCAGGATGTCGGTCGGGCCGGACACGAAGGCGGGATCGCCCAGCAGGGTGTTGCGGTCGAAATACGTCTGGCGCAGCACCTCGGCGAGCAGGTGCACCGCGGCGGCCGAGTGGAAGCCGAGCGCCGCCATGTCGTAGCCCGCGAGCACCTGCAGCGCCTCGCACAGCACGACCCCGCCCGAGGAGGGCGGCGGCGCGGACAGCACCAGCAGCCCCCGGTAGCGGCAGCTCAGCGGCTCGGACTCGGTGACGCGGTAGCCGTCCAGGTCGGCCGCGGTGGTGACGCCGCCGCCGGCCTGCGACGCAGCCGCCACGGCATCGGCCACGCGGCCTCGGTAGAACGCGTCCGGCCCGTCCGCGGCGATCGCCTCCAGGGTCCGCGCCAGCTCGGGCTGCACCAGCCGGTCGCCGGGCCGCAGCGGCTCCCCGTCCGGCCGCAGGAACACGGCCGCGACGACAGGGTCGTGCCGGAACCGCGTGGTGCCCGCCGCGAGGATGTCGGTGTCGGCCTCGGTGAGCACGAAGCCGTCCCGCGCCAAGGCGATCGCCGGCGCCATCACCTGGCGACGCGACAGCCGGCCGTACTCGCGAAGCGCGGTGTCCAGGCCGAGGACGCTGCCCGGCACCCCGGCCGCCCCGTACCCGAGCAGGCTGGCACCGCGCACAGGGTGTCCCTGCGCGTCCAGGAACATCGTCCTGGTCGCCGCGGCCGGCGCCGTCTCGCGAAAGTTGAGGAAGCGGTCGCGGCCATCGGCGAGGTGCAGCACCATGAACCCGCCGCCGCCGATGTTGCCGCAGCACGGGTCCACCACCGCCTCGGCGTAGCCCACGGCGGCCGCGGCATCCACGGCGTTGCCACCCTTGCGCAGGATCGCGGCGCCGACTTCGGCGGCGAGGCGCTGGGTGGCGACCACCATTCCGTCGCGACCTCCGGCGGGAGGAGGCATCGCCGCGCCGGCGGGACGAAGGCCGCTCGCCAGGGTGCAAGCCGCGACTGCTGCCCGAAGCAGCCGCACGCCGCAGCGTCGCTGCGGGTCGAACGCCGCACGCCGCGTTTTGCGGCAGGCGGCTCGGCAGGATGTCAGGGCGCGATCGGCTTCAGGCCCGGATCGCGGCGGCACGAGATCCCCTGCCCCGCAAGCCTCAGATCAGCTCGTCCTTCAGCTCCTTGGCCGGACGGAACGCGATCTTCTTCTTGGCGGCGATCTGGATGGACGCGCCGGTGGCAGGATTGCGCCCCATGCGCGCCGCGGAATGGCGGACCTGCAGGATGCCCAGGCCGTTGAGGCGCAGCCGATCGCCCTTCTTCAGATGCTCGACCATCAGCTCGACCAGGCCGGTCATCACCGCCTCGGCCTGCTTCTTCTCCATGCCGTGGCTCTCGCCGAGTTGGGCCGCGACCTGCTTGAGCGACACCGTAGTCTGGGCCACGGCCTTGGTGGCGGCCCCAGCCTTCAGCGATGCAGCCTTCGGCGATGCAGCCTTCGGCGATGCAATCTTCGAGGGTGCGGCCTTCGGCGACGCGGCCTTCGCGCCCGCGGCCGGATTGTCCGCTGCCGGCTTGCCTGCCGCCGGCTTCGCCGCAGCGGCCTTGGGCGCCTTGGCCGCGGCGGGCGCCTTGGCCGCAGGCTTGCTGGTCGGTGCCGCAGCCGCAGGCTTCTTGAGGGCCATGGAGAATCGTTCCTGATCTGGGGTCTCTGGAGGCCCACACCGAATCACGCTTTCCCGCCCGGAACAAGAACGACGTGCGAGTCGCCCCGTCGTCGCGCCCACAAACACGCGAAAAACCTTGTCGCACGCTGTCGCGACCCTGCCGCAGGCTCAGCGACGCATGTCGGGGCCAGGCTCGCCCTCATCGAGGTCGTCGTCGGACAGCGCGCGGCCCTTCGCGTCGTGCGCGCCGCCGTGCGACAGCACCTCCTGCTCCAGCGGCCCCGCCGTGCGGTCCACGGCGAAGACGCGCGCCAGCCCTTCGCTGTCCGCCACCTCGCGCGCCGCCACAATCGCCTCCTCGAAGCTCATCGGCCGGCCGTCCGGGTGCGCGGGGCGTGTGGTCTCGCGTGCCCCGCCCTCCTCGACGAGCGCGATCTCCACCACGACACGGGCCGGGTCCTCCTCGTCAAATCGTTGCAGGACCGTCACCGTCCCCCTGTCCGGCAGGGCATCGTGCGCGTCCAGCATCACCAGTTCGGCCATGTTCGCGTCCTCCTGAACCCAGAACGACGCAGCGCGTCATTGGGTTCAACCCCGAGCCCGGCCACTCGCACCACGCAGGCGACCTCATGCCGCGCGAACCGCTTCCTGCCCGCCATCCGGCGTGGCGCGGCCGAACTGCGGGCCGCGGGCTTGGTGCAGCTTGACGCCGACCTATCTTGGGGCTTCAAGCCGCTCGTCCGGCAGGGCGTTCGGCGCCTTGCCGGCAGCATGGCATGGCGAGACGAGCCCGTAGCTCAGTCGGTAGAGCACGAGACTTTTAATCTTGGGGTCCTGGGTTCGAGTCCCAGCGGGCTCACCATGCGCCACGGCACGGCCGGACCTGCCAGCCAGGGAATTCCTGCTGTTTCATCAGGAAGGTGTCCCAGGAGCCTGGCGGCGAAGCAGGCAAGGTTGAGGCTCCGCCTCAACCTCCGCCAAGGACGGGGCCCTTGGATCGCCTTCCTTGAAAAAAGCCGGTCCAGGGGCGGCTCGCCCCTGGCGGGTCTAGGCGTAGCTGCCCAAAGGCGCCGACAGCCCTCTTGGGCTGTTGCAATGGGCAGCGGAGGGAGAGCCCAGCCTTGCTATCTCTCTGGCAAGGATCGAATTCCTGTGACCAGGCGCGCCTCCCGCCTACAGAAGCCGGAGCGCCACGATCCCGGCCGCCAGCGCCACCGCCGCCGCGACCAGCACCAGGGTCAGCCGCTTCTCCACGAACGCCCGGACCGGCTCGCCGAACAGCCGCAGCAGCCCGGCGACCAGGAAGAACCGCGCGCCCCGGGTCACCAGGCTCGCCGCCATGAACACCGCGAAGTCGAAGTGCGCGGCCCCGGACGCGATGGTCACCACCTTGTAGGGGATCGGCGTCAGGCCCTTGATCAGGATGATCCACAGCCCCCATTCGGCATAACGCGTCTGGAACGCCGCGAAGGCCGCCTGCTGGCCGTAGGCCCGCAGCACCGGCAGCGCCACCTGCTCCAGCAGCAGCGCCCCGATCGCGTAGCCCAGCGCGCCGCCCGCCACGCTCGCCAGGGTGCACAGCGCCGCCAGCCACCAGGCACTGCGCGGCCGAGCCAGCACCATCGGGATCAGCAGCAGGTCCGGCGGCAGCGGGAACACGCTGCTCTCGGCGAAGCTCACGGCCGCCAGCCACGCCGGCGCCGACGGCCGGGCGGACAACGCGAGCAGCCGCTCGGCAAGGCGGTTCGCCATGGCACCCGTCCGGTTCGTGGCGCCCGGTGTGGCCGGCAGCCCAGGGAGCGGGCACATGCCACGCCGGCCGGGCGGCGTGCAAATCGGCGGCGCCAGGGAAGCAAGGAAGGTTGAGGCCCCTCCTTCAAGCATGGGCCTCAAACTCCGCCAAAGGCTCGCCTTTGGAATCTACTACTCAAAAGAAGCCGGTCCAGGGGCGGCTCGCCCCTGGCGGGTCTGGGCAGAGCCCAACCTTGCTTGCTTCCCTGTCGCCGGACACGAGCCGGGACAAGGACCGCGCTTCGTGACAGTGTTGCTGCCATGCGCCAGCTCCTGCTCCTGCGGCACGCCAAGTCGTCCTGGGACGACCCCAGGCTCCCCGACCACGCCAGGCCGCTGAACACCCACGGCCGGCGCGCGGCGGAGGCGGTGCGCGGCGTGCTGTCCGGGCTGGGGCTGCGGCCCGACCTGGTGCTGGTGTCCTCCGCGCGGCGCACCCTGCAGACCCTGGGGGCGCTGGAGCCGTGGGACGACGCGCCCGCCGTGGAGCCGCTGGACGCGCTCTACCTGGCGAGCGCCGACGACCTGCTGTCGGCGGTGCGGACCGGCGCGCGCGAGGCCGGCTGCGTGATGCTGGTGGGGCACAATCCCGGGCTGCACGAGCTGGCGCTGCTGCTGTCCGGCCCCGGCTCCGAGGCGGCGCAGCGCGCGCAACTGGAGAACGCATTCCCGACCGCGTCGCTGGCGGTGCTGTCCGTGGCGAGCCAGTGGTCGGAGCTGGGCGCCGGCGGGGGCGCGCTGCGGCACTTCGTGCGGCCCGCCGACCTGCCCGACGCCCCGCCGACCTGAAACGGGCGGACCCGGAGATGCCCCTGACGGCGGCCGACGATCCCGCGAGCGACGATCCCGCGAGCGACGATCCCGCGAGCGACGGGGCCGCCGCGAATGCCACGATCACACCGCAGAGCTCCGCGGAGCCGGCACGGACACTGCGCCTCGACCTGTGGGTCGCACCGGAGGACACCGCGGCGCTGCGGCGCATGCCGGCTCTCGCCCGCGGACCCCGGCCACCGCGCGAGGCGAAAGTCATGGTGTGGCACGACAGCCCAGTGGCGCCGCTCGCGCCGCGGCTGGCGCTGTGCGAGGTGCGGCACGGCGAGGCGGCCGTGCGGCACGGCGAGGCCGCCGCGGTCTGGCGCCTGGAGCGCGCGTCGCCGTCGCGTCACGACGGCTGGGGCGCGGTGGCGCCGCCGGCCCCGCTCGCCGAGGCGGACTCGCCGAAATTCGCCGGGCACGACCTGCCGGACGGCCTGGTGCCGGTCGCCGCCTTTCGCGGCACGACGCAGCGCTGGTCGCTGTCGGACGGCGCGGTCGCGGTGACGCTGCTCGACGGCGTGCTGCGCGCGGTCGCCGACGAGCGGCCCGCCTGCCGCCTGCGCATCGAGGGCGAGGCCGAGGCGGCGGCGGCGCTCGCGCGGCTGGTCGGCGACAGGGTCCGCGTCGGCCCGCCGCCCGCCACCCTGGCGGCGGAGGCGCTGCGCCTGGGCCAGCCGCCGGCCGGACGCACCCTGGCACAGCGTCACCCCGGCGCGCCGCAGGTGCCCGCGGGCGCCAGCGTCGAGGACGCGCTGCGGCTGCTGATGCGGCATCTGGGCGAGGCGGTGCGTCACTGGGTCGGCCGGATCGAGCCGCCCGACGCCGCCGTCTTCTCCCCGGAGCCGGTGCACCAGGCGCGCGTCGCCTGCCGCAGGCTGCGCTCCGCCCTGTCGCTGTTCCGCCACGCCGCCGACAGCGCGGAGCTGCGCGCGCTGTCCGGGTCGCTGCGCGAGCTGGCGGCGCTGCTCGGCGCGGCGCGCGACTGGGACGTGTTCCTCGACGGGCCGGCGGCGGCGCTGCGCCGGGCGATGCCGGGCGAGCGCAGGGTGGCGCGGCTGGTGGACGGCGCGCTGCGGCAGCGTGCGCTGGGCTACCGCGCCGTCGAGGCGGCGCTTGGCGACGCGCGCTGGCGGCGCCTCGGCCTGGAGCTCGCGCTGGCGCCGGAGCTGCGGTCGTGGCGGGTCGCGGCGTCGGCGGAGCGCCTGGCGACGCTGGACTCCTCGGCGCAGGGCACCGTGTCGCGCCGGCTCGACCGCGCGCTGGCGGCGATGCGGCGCTCCGGCAAGCACGTCCTGGCGCTGGACGACGCGGCGCGGCACGACCTGCGCAAGGCGGGCAAGCGGCTGCGCTACGCCGCGGAGTTCTTCGCGCCGGGGTTCCCGGCGGGCGGGTCGCGGCGCACCCTGCGCCGCCTCGCCGCGCTGCAGGAGGCGCTCGGGCTGCTGACCGACGGCGCGGCGGCGGCGGCGCTGCTGGCGAGGCTCGGGCCGGCGGGAAGCGGATTTGCCGGCGGCGCGGTGCTGGGCTGGCTGGCGGCGGAAGCGGCCCCTGCCGGGAACGCCGCGGAGCTGGCCTGGAAGCGGCTGCGCCGCACCGAGCCGTTCTGGCGGTGAGCGGAGGTCCGCTCTCTGGTATCAGTGGCTCTCGGGAATGACCGGGCAGGCAGGCAAGGTTGAGGCTCTGCCTCAAACTCCGCCAAAGGCTCGCCTTTGGAATCCACTTCTTAAGTAAAGCCGGTCCAAGGGGGGCTTTCCCCCCCTGGCGGGTCTGGGCGGAGCTGCCCGAAGGTTCCGACAGCCCGCCTGGGCTGTTGGAATGGGCAGCGGAGGGGGAGCCCAGCCTTGCTGGCCGGCCGCCTTCAGAGGCCGATGGCACGAAGGCGAGCCTCCCGCGGTTGCGCGGTGTCGCCGCGCGGGCTAGGCGTTGCCCGGCCGCTGCATCACGGTGGCGCGAGCCACGACTCCGCAGCGCAGGCAGGTGCAATGTCCATCAGCTCCCCGCGTCGCATCTTCCGCCGCTCCTCTCCCCCTGGCCGATCCCGCCTGGTGCGCGTGCTGGCGTGGCTCACTCTCCCGGCCGGACTGGCGGCGATCGGCCTGGCGCTCTCGACGCAGGAAAGCTCGCCGGTCGCGTCGCGCTCCTCGCCCACCGACCTGACGATGACCGCGGACGCCACGCAGGTGGCGGTGGTGGACGGGGACACTCTGCGGCTGCGCGATACCGTGATCCGGCTGCGCGGCGTCGCGGCGCCCGCGCGCGGGATCGGCTGCGGCCCCGCGTCGGGCCAGTCCGTCGATTGCGGCGACCGGGCCAGCGTGATCCTGGCGGACCTGGTGTCGCACGGGCGCACGGAGTGCCGGCTGGACGGGCGCGACGCCGGCGGGCGGGCCCTGGGGCTGTGCCGCTCGGGCGGCGTGGAGATCAACCGCGCGGTGGTGGAGAGCGGCTGGGCGGTGGCCGAGCCGGACCAGCCTGCCCTGGGTGCGGCCGAGCACCTGGCCCGGATGCAGCGCCGCGGCCTGTGGGCGGCGGGCACGGCGCTGCCCTAGATCCGGCGCTCCTCGTTGTGCAGGCGCGAAGGTTGCGCGCGCGTTTTTTTCTGCCTTAGATAAGCCATGGCGGCGTGGGCGGGCGCGATGACGCGCCCGCCTTCCTGCCCGTGACACATCCAGGCAGGATTCGCACATGACCGGCACGGCGAGCGGCAGCGTTACCCTCAGGGTCGAGGGCTCGGAGCGGACGGCGACCCTGCCGCTGATCGCCGGCAGCATCGGCCCGGACGTGGCCGACATCCGCAAGCTGTATTCCGACCTCGGCATCTTCACCTTCGACCCGGGCTACGGCGGCACCGCCGCCTGCGAGAGCAAGATCACCTACATCGACGGCGACGAGGGCGTGCTGCTGTATCGCGGCTACCCGATCGAGCAGCTCGCGGAGAAGTCGAACTTCCTGGAGACGGCGTACCTGCTGCTGGAGGGCGAGCTGCCGACCGCGACGCAGTTCGCCTCGTTCGAGCGGATGATCACCAGCCACACCATGCTGCACGAGCAGATGCGCAGCTTCTACAACGGGTTCCGCCGCGACGCGCACCCGATGGCGGTGATCTGCGGCGTGGTCGGCGCGATGTCGGCGTTCTATCACGACAGCCTCGACGTCGCGAACCCGGTGCACCGCGAGATCTGCGCGATCCGGCTGATCGCCAAGATCCCGACGATCGCGGCCTGGGCCTACAAATACTCGATCGGCCAGCCGTTCATGTATCCGCGCAACGACCTCGGCTACGCGGAGAACTTCCTCTACATGATGAACGCGGTGCCGACCGAGCCTTACAAGTCGAATCCGATCCTGTCGCGCGCCATGGACCGCATCCTGGTGCTGCACGCCGACCACGAGCAGAACGCGTCCACCTCCACGGTGCGCCTTGCCGGCTCGACCGGGGCCAACCCGTTTGCCTGCGTCTCCGCCGGCATCGCCAGCCTGTGGGGCCCGGCGCACGGCGGCGCCAACGAGGCGGTGCTGAAGATGCTGGGCGAGATCGGCACCCCCGAGCGCGCCGCCGAGTTCATGACCAAGGTCAAGGACAAGGGCAGCAACGTGCGCCTGATGGGCTTCGGCCACCGCGTCTACAAGAACTACGACCCACGCGCCAAGATCATGCAGCAGACCTGCCACGAGGTCCTCGCCGAGCTGGGGATCAAGGACGACCCGTTGCTCGACCTCGCGATCGAGATGGAGCAGATCGCGCTCAAGGACGACTACTTCATTAGCCGCAAGCTATACCCGAACGTGGATTTCTATTCGGGCATCATCCTCAAGGCGATGGGCATCCCGACCAGCATGTTCACCGTGCTGTTCGCCGTCGCGCGCACCACCGGCTGGGTCAGCCAGTGGAAGGAGATGATGGAGGACCCGGCACAGCGCATTGGCCGCCCTCGCCAGATCTACACGGGCCATGCGGAGCGCGACTACAGCGCGCAGGCCGGCCGCGGCTAGACGACGGCCCGGGTCTCGGAACGGCAACCCCGCGGCCTGCCTCCAGGAGAACAATGCTGCGGCGGTCCGCCGGCCGCGCGCGGCCTCAGTCGCACTCGCAGCCCGGCGTCGGACCTGCGTCCTGGCGCACGACGTGGTGGTCGATCCACTCCGACACCAGCCGACGGGCCTCGTTCAGCGACGCCTCCGGGTGGTGGATGCGGTAGAGCGTGGTGCAGGCCTGGAAGGCGTGGAGATCGGCGTTGCCGTGTCCGCGCAGCTCCCGGTACGCCGTCACGACGGCACGCTCGCAGCGACGCGCAATCGGGCTGGACTCACGAACCACGGCAATCCCCTCGCTGCGACACGCGCGCAGGACGACTATTCTACGCCTGTGAGCCATGCCGGGCAAGGCGAGCGCCCCGGCGGGCAGCAAGCAAGGCTGGGCTCTCCCTCCGCTGCCATTCCAACGACCCAAGCGGGTCGTCGGAACCTTTGGCAGCTCCGCCCAGACCCGCCAGGGGCGAGCCGCCCCTGGACCGGCTCTACTTATACGTCCGGCTTCATTGGCTGACACATGCCCACGGTCTGGTTCCGATCGAGGTGACGCGCTCCGGCTTTGCGGTGAACCAGTTCCAGGCGGTGCAGCACGCGTCGACGATGTCGTCGTAGG
>JAABUY010000531.1_pt1 | contig 65171 bp, 92 predicted proteins | sample 5560271 | NCBI WGS metagenome assembly JAABUY01 (sample SAMN10711886, study PRJNA513374) | rock metagenome | isolation source: Antarctica rocks | place: Antarctica: Victoria Land, University Valley | reverse complement strand
TGACGACCGCAGCGGTCAGCTAGGAAAGAATTACTACGTGAACCCGCACGCCTTCCTCCCCGTCGCCCACTTCCTCCTCCCCATGACCCTCTCCGAGCCCCCTCAAACCTCCCCCTCCTCCTCCTCCTCGTCCGACTCCGACAACGAATTCCGTTCCCCACCCGGAGCGGACAAGCTCATCGAGTCCTACCAATACTTCATGTCCCCCGCCCCCACCTCGTTGACTTCTGTCCCTCCGAGTCCGATGGTGGATGTAGAATCTGAGGAGGGTGGGGTGGATTGGGGGGATGTGCGGATACGGGGTTGGGGGGAGAGGGAGGAGAATGCGGATTGGTTGAAGAGGGCGATCGGGATTGAGAATCATCTTGGGTTCATACAGGTCAGTCCACTCTCCGATCGTGCAGGGTGTGTTGGGAGGTGTTGACGGGTGATTGCGTGTAGAGTTTGAATGAATCAGATAAGGGGGAGGGGGAGGGGGTCGAGGAGATGGCGAAGACGGTCGAGATTCACTTGGATCGGAAACCGTGGATGAAGACGACGATGAAACCGATGTCGGAGATGAGGGAGGAGGCTTCGAGGGATGGAGAGCGGTTAAGGAAGGAGTTGGAGGAGAGTAAGCCGGATTGGCTGAAGCGGTGGCAGGCGGAAGCGGGGACGGCGGAGTCAACGGGATCTGCTGCTGAGATGGAGAGTGCTGAAGGCAAGGCGAAACCGACTAAGAAAGCTCGATGATGTATCTTTGCATGAGATCTACCCCACGTCCAATGACTACTCCGCGAAGATATGATCGATCCCCTCCCATTGTCCCTCTTGCCCCGCCTTCTCCCTCTCCGCCCAGAACAACACCTCTCCGGTATCGGTCCGCCTCGGCTCCCAAAGTCGCTCCCCAGAGTCGGGATCCATGCTCGATGAGAACCACCTCGCCTCGTGAGGAGGCAGTCGGCCCTCGGCTCGAGCTTTCCGCGTGTTCCGCTGCATCTCCTCATTGAGCGTCTTCAGTCTGTGGTTACGGTCAGAGAGACAGCATGGAGGGGCGAAAGCGCGTACTCTTGTGCTCGTTCGTACTCGGCATTCTCGAAAGCCCTCTGGTCCGTGCGTAATCGACAATCGGTCGGAGCAAGGTATGGCTTCAGACCATTCGGGATGTCGTTCTGTGGAGTCGTTAGTGGTGTTCGAAGAGTAGATGAGGAACCGGACTAGGGTACAAGCAAAGGGAGTGAGGTTGAAAGGCGCCTTGGGTTTCTCGCTATTTCGCCATAGGAGGAGATACTCCTTTTGAGACGGCTTGAACTCCGTGTTCACATCGAGCGGGGCGGAGCTTCCAGCTTGTCGAGCGATAAGTTGTGAGTCCCAGCCTGAGTGTCGTGAGCATACTGTCCATTTAGCGCCCGGAAGACTCACGCCCAGCGATGTCCCATACTGATCGGCCAGAGGCATCGGTGACGCTGCCCTTGATCTCGAAGGCATCTTTGCCTCGCCAGCTGCGAGGCTTGAAGGTGAGGGTGCAGGTCTCGCCGGTCCGATGATTGGCTTTGAGTATGGTGAGCACCGTCCATTCGCCATACGAGGTATCGATGACTCACTAACGACGAGATCACCATAATGATCTATGATAGGCGAGCCGGTAATGAAGCCCGACACGTTGGTAGTCACCTTCTTCCATCTGCGCCACTTCAGCCGGATCCACCGCATGCCAGATGCAGCTCACGAATAGTGCTCGACAACGAGACCCTCGCGGTACTCCGGTCCAGCATCAGGATACTGCTGTTCTGGCTTCACCCATTTCTTGGGAATGATCAGCGTGGCATGTGCCACTCCAGTCGGCCGGATCTCGAAGCTTCGACCCTGGAACTTGTTCTGCGCGTCGACTTCGCCAAAGTATTTCCACTTCGGCGCTTCGCAATAGCACGCCGAGATAGGCTGATCTGTATGAGCAGCGTACGCCATAGAATGGACGAAGTGCCTACCGGATGATGGGACACCTGCTCGGAGATGTACCGATATCTATGAGGAATTGCGTACTCGAACGACTGGCTGAGTAGCGGGTTGAACGGCTTAGCGATACGTCCTATAGTGGAGCTGTAATTGCTCATGGCGAAAGCTCCCACGAATGCGATGCGCTTGAGCGAGTCTTCAATCTCCGCTGCTACCGTCAAACATGCGTCATACTCCATGTCTTCGGCTAGAAACGCTATCAGTGTGACTCATTCCGGTGGAGAGAGGGATCTACCCATCCGCTGCAGCATCGACGTGCACTCGTTGAAAGCGACAGGAAACGAGATCCTTGTAAGGTCTTTGCCGACCGAAGACTTCAGGATGCTCCACACTGCCAAACGGTTAATATCGTATGCGCGAAACCTGTTGATCACTCACAGCTTACAGCAGGCCGTTTGTCATCATCGATCGGCAACTTCTCCCTGACATGCATATATGGCTCGAGGCTCTTCCTGGCCAGGAGATCCTGGATTGTTCCACGCGGGGGCTGTTTCGCATCCAAGACTGGAGTCTGCTTCTCGCCGACAGGTGTTCCAGGTCTTTCCTTGGCCGGATATGCAATGCTATCATATAGCTTGAGGTTCGGGATGGTGTTCTGTTCAATAGCATCGAAAAATTCGTCGTCGTCACCGTCTTCCGAATCTGACCCGGCGCCGGCGGCCACCACCGCATCATGTGCTTCCTGGATGTTGGATATGGATCCGCGGTGGAAACCTCCGGGAGACATTGCGGATGTCATACCAGGTGACATGGTCCCCGTTGTTGCAGAGCCGAGGGCGACGTCGAGAATACCCGGTCCGATCGACGAAGGAGGTGCTGCAGGGGGTGACATTTCCCCTCCTGCTGGCGAGAGAGGCAAGCTGCCTCCGCTACTGAGGCCGGCGAGCACGCCCTTCGCCTGCCGCAGAGCTTTCCTCTTCTTCTCGTTGTCGCGAGCCGCCGCGTTGAGTTGCCGATCCATATCCGCCTGTTGTTGTGCCACCGTCATCAAGTTCTCTTCCCATAATTTCCTCGCCTCGACCTCCCGGTGAATCCGGCCTAGAAGATATCGCTCGCGATCTTGCGACATGATGTTCTGCTGTGATACCAAGGTCCCGAGAGTAGTGAGAGAAGATCGAAGGGCGTCTTTGACCGCTTGTTGCCAAGAAGACGTCCGAGCAAGTCGAGGGGCACTACGGTCTGGTGATGCGTTCGTAGATGTTGGCGGTGTCAAGGTAGAGTCAATCAACTGCTGAGTCAAATCGATTTGAGCCTTGATGTTGAGGACACCCAGGTCGAAAGACTGATCATGAGGAATGCCATAAGATCCGGTCTGTTGTTCGCCGCTACCGACCAGGCTATCTTTGTCGGCTGCGTCGAATAGTGAGATGGTATCACCGCCGTCCGTCAAGCCGTCCGTCCCAGGATCACCGGATGGTAATGGCAACCTCCGTCCGCTGCCGTCGACGGGTGAGGACAGACTGATGCCGCTCAGACCGGTTGCGGTCCGTGCTAGCTTCGGACTAAGGAAGGTGTCTGCAGGCGGAAGAGATGCTATCGATGAGCTCAAAGACTTTTCTGGCATGGATGAGATGTTCATGCTGGTAGGTCGTCTGGAGAGTGCAGCCTTCTCTGCGGGAGGAGGCGCAGGCTTTCCGCCCTGGCTGTAGAAGTCGATATTGAGCTTGACCGTCTGGATCCATCGAGTGACTTCCGCGCGGTGGGCGGACTTTACGATGAATTTGGGGACTGAAGAGGAGACTTTCGAATGAACTTCGAATCGTGAGCCGTCGTGAGAGGGATGCAGCGTTGCGACCGCCATGGCAATAGAGCCACGGCAAGCTACAGCCTCATCTTCTCGATTTCGGTCTGAAAGCCAGCTGTCAACCAAGGGAGGAGCGGATAGATTGAAAGCTCGCAATAGCTCAGGACTCCATTCTCCAGGACGAACCACCTGGTTTTCCAACCGCTCCGATAATTGACCCACTTGCTCAAGAAACCTCGAAGATCCGGCGGTCGTCCATCGCTCTTCGACTGGACTACGCTGTCTTGGTCGTGGACTGGGGATGACACCGTCAGCTTAGTCGACATAGAGTGATCAGGATAGTGGCGATACCTACACTGTCGAAGAAAAGCTTTGATTCTGTCATCTGCTCCCTTCTCCCCGTCGAGCACACGGCGGCCCATCCTGTCCCGCACGAAGATGTCGGCTCCTCGCTTGACCGCGAGCTCAACCAGCCGCATGTCTCGCCGCCTATCGGCTGTAAGCTACAAGCGATGCCGAGAAGAGGAAGCGTACCGTGCAGCTTCGTGTAACAAGCTCGTCCCACTCTTCTCGTCCAGCGCGTTCAAGTTGAGGATTTCAGTCCTGCCAGGGACCACTTGGTAAGCGACCAAGCGGTACAGCTCAGGAGATTTTACCCACCTCGGACCCTCTAGGAACTCTACCATCGCCATGCTCTCTTCTACCGAGCTCAGCGGGCTTGCGACATAGCTAGAAAGCTGCGCGATATAGCGGACTTGCAGGGTGCCGCGAGACTCTGCATGCTCATCAGCCTGATATGGGCCAGCGGATTGGTCAGACACACCCTCTATAGCTGCAGCAACTTCTTGATTCCCAGCACACTCCAAAGCGGTCCGTCCTTGTTCGTCTCGGATAGTATCGTTGATTCTCGGATGGTTAAGAAGGAGCTCCACTGCGGTTGAGGTGAGCCTCAGCTCGAACCAGCCAAAGCGAGGTAGTGCTGATAGCGTTTGCGAGGGACTCACCAACATCTGACCGGCCCGTCTGACTGGCTACATGCAAGGCGGTAGTAAAGGAGCCGAGAGTCACCGGGAGGTTTGGGGAAGATACGCTTGGCGAGGTAATGATTTGCGATACGATAGGCACTGTGAGTGTACAATCACCCCAAGTGCTGCCCGATTCATCTGTGCGTACCTGAAGCAACCCTCACAGCCATACCCAGCACCTTCCCAATCTTTGCGGCATCCTCCATCCCATCCGCGGACATAGTACTCGGCTGCAGCTCATCAAGGAACGGCTGTACTCTCCGAGGATCATCCGAGCGTAGCGCCTCGAGTAGCCGGAAGTTATACAGAGCGGAAGCAGGGGTGGACGTCAGGGATAACATCGTCGAGGCTGACGAGCTGGTAGAACCCTCTGAAGCGGGTATCAGCGAAGGGCGTCGCTCCAAGACGTACTGGTAGTATCCCCCTGTACTTTGGCTGATATGGGAGCCGGAACGCTCATCTGCAAGACAGCTAAGCACCGGTATTATGAAAGTGCTGAATGAGGGATGTGCGTGGATGACGGTCGTCAAGATGAGAGCCGGGAAGGACGGGGTAGTTGATAGACCAGCTTCCAGGATAACGTCATGAGTGCGGGGTTATGGAGACGAGCTTAAGCCCGGCGGTATCCATTGGTGGCTCCAGACACGTGCTGCTCACGCGGGGCTCCGTTTGTTGTGCTCGTTGTCTGTGGTGGGTGTCTGCGTTCTTAACATCCCTGCCAAGGTTGTAATGTAGCCAATCTAGATCAGTTCCTCAGACATCACCAGAGGAGGGTGTAAAGATGAGGAAGGGTCCGACCAGGCTCATCGAGCAGTTGATACCTCCAGCTCTACTCACCTACTTCGCGTGAGCCAACCCCTTCGCTGTTCAATACCAAGCTGAGAGTCCCTAAGATGGGCTTGGAAGGTCTGCGTACTCGAGATTGGCCGTATGTCCAACCTCGAGATTCGCCAAATTAGCACACAATGATATTCATTTCACTAGCCAGATACATTGGCCATACACTCATCCATCCCATCCTCAGTAGTACGCTTCCCTTCCCTTCCCCTTACTAAACCGACTGACTCGTCCAGCCATATACATTCTCCTGTCCACCCTCCTCATATCATCCATTTCTCTCCTCTTTCTCCGCCTCTACTTCCTCCCTTCCACCCAATCCGTCCCGCCCCGAGATCCGCCACCCAGCATAACCTCCCGAACCGTCATATTCGAGTGCCTCTCCCCCTCCGAAGCAGCTGCCGTCCACCTCGCTTATGACGAGGATGCTACCGGGCGTAAGGGTGAACCGGTCGTGAATCGATGTTGGAGGGAAGACTGTGCGGGGAGATGGAAGCCGGCGCGGGCGAGGCATTGTACAGAGTGCGGGACCTGTCGAGCGGGGTTCGACCATCATTGTGCGTTCGTACGTCCATCTCTGTCTTGTTGAGTCCGTCCAATGAGCTGATGGCGGAGTCAGTTCGCCAATTGTTTGACCACACCGCATATCCCGGCATTTCTCTCGCTCCTTCTCCTTACTAGTCCAACGACCATCGTCCTCTCACTCCCGCTCTACGTCCCCTTAGCGCGCCGCGCACTAGCCGCCTTTCGCCTTTCGAGGGATGATGACGGGATCTGGAGCTGGTGGTATGATTGGCCGTGGAGCTGGATACTTGCCGGTGGACCTATCGGTCGATATTCTGCTGGGACTATCTTCGGCTGGCGGGAGATGGACCGGCTTGATGGAGGTGGGATCGCACGGCTCGAGATGGGTGTACTCGTCGGGATAGGGATCTTGCTGGGACTCATCACAGCTGTGCGTCCTCCTTACATGTCTGACCTGTACTCAGACTAGGCTAGGCGCTGGCTGGCACGACCATCACCCTCATCCTCTCCGGCCAGCTGACGATCGACCGCGAGCGAGCACGATCCCATGCTCGAGCACGAATGGCCATCGCCAAGCTCGTATCCAAAGGCAAACCCGTCCCGGAGACCATCAAGGAAAACATGGACCGCTGGGGGAAAAGACGGTCTTTCTGGGTCCCCATTGACGAGAGTGGGAACGGCACGATTGTGGAGACACTAGATGAAGAGAGGGCTTATGATTGTGGGAGGAGACGAAATTGGGAGCTCGTCATGGGCTCGGGCTGGCGGTGGGTTTGGCCGCCGAACGCTCTACTCGGGAAAGTGGGGATGGGGCATGAGGATATCTTCAATTGGCCGATTGCGCCTGATGTGGAGAAGCGATTGAGGGAGGAAGCGTTGCGCAGAGTTGGACGGGAAACGATGCATGCAGGTAGATAATCATAAGCTATCGAAGAACGATAGGTCTTGTGCGGAAAGACCGGGTTTGCCGGCTGATGTAGATGGGGCTGAGGTGTTGGGAGGAGCAGAAGGCGTGTCGGACCAACGTGGTCTTGGCGCTAAACCCGGCGTAGGAGCGTACGAGTTGAGCTTCAGTGGGGCTGGAGAAGGGATTGGAGCAATTGGAGTACCAGCGGTAGCCGACATAGGCTTTTGCTGTCCGCCATCTATGCCCAACAGATCATCGTCAAAGGGTACTGCTTCCTTGTTGCCAAGTCCGGACGAGGGGCGTGACGGTGGAGGTGGCGGACTGAGGAACGGGAATCCAGCGGACGCAGAGCCGGCGCGAGGAGGTGGAGCCAGGACAGGAGCGACAGGTGATGGAGGGGCCGGCCATCGTCGTCCCTTGGATTCTGAGGCATGATCCAACAGCGCCTTTGTAGGTGAATGATCAAGGGCATGTGGCGATGAGGTCGTAGCGGAGTTTGGTGTGCAGATGGCAGCGAGGGATGGAGAAGGTCGGAGTACTGGGGTTGGACCAGTTCCGTTCGCTGAGAAGGGTGGTTCCGAGTCAAACGCGGAGAAATCGCCAAAGTCATCGAAATTCTTCACGTTATGTGGTCTGGGCGTGTCAATTTCGTCGAATGCACTGAATCCATCGACCTGTCCTTGGGGAGGAGGTGCGGGGTGGAAAGTGACGGTCGGCGACATTGGGGCGGATGATTGTGAGGATGATGACAATGGTCCTGACGGAACACGGGGAGGGGGTGGGGGCTTTGATGAGGCAAGGAATTCGTCCCAAGGCGACGAGGTATTGCTGGAGGGAGAAGTGCCCACAGCTGCTGGCGCAGCAGGAGACGACGGTGATCGAGAACCACTTTCATCAACAAAGTCCAAGCCCGAGAGCAGATCCATATCCGTCGATGGCTGTTTTTTCAACTTCGGCATAAATCTGGCGCTCCCGACTGAGGAGTTGGAGGGTGTTCTCGAAAAGCTTGACGGGACCGCCCCTCTCGGCGGAGGAGCGAGTGGCTTCGGCAGAACAGTCGACTTCGAGCTGAGCATCGATTCGAGACTTGCGATCTCTTCAGTGCGACCGGACTCCATGGACAGAAGATCTCCGATACCCCTCTCAGACGGAGGAGCGGACATCGAGGGCACCTCTGAAAGATACGAGAAGTCGTCCGCCGAGAGCTCGAGATCCCGCGGGTCGACTGAAGGTGTCCTTGGGGCAGAAGGCTTTCGTGCAAGTCGTCCGAAGAAGCGTGAGACCACTGAGGGCCCGCCCGGTTGATTCGGGGCCCCGATAACTCCGCTCGGTGAGGAGTGACCGACTTCGTCCTGATGATTGGAAAGAGGAAGAGGTTGGGAAGGAGAGGGTGAAGATGGACGTAAGGTCTGAGATGGCGATTGGCTGATTGAGGTCTTCATTTCGGTAGATGAGCGAGCTACCGACCGTGCAGGGACGAGAGCGACTGCCTTGATCTCAAGCAGACCACCGCCAGACGTGACGAGCGGCGTTTCGGGCCCCGTCTTCCGTCCCCATAAAGACCATCTGCCTCTCCCAGGATCCTGCGCTTCGAGGGGAACATCGGGTGCGGGAGCATCCGGCTCGCCAAGTTTGGACCGACTGATCCAAGGGGTTTCAGAACTCCCGCTGGGAGCATCGAGTCGATTGGATCTCCTTGCGCCCGAGATGTTGAGCAACGAGGTTGATGGAGCAGGATTTGGTCTAGCAAGGGCGTAGCGGTGTCGTTCTTGTGTAACCGTGGAGGAAAGGACTGGCGGGTAGGTATTGATGTTGGGCGGGATGGTCGATAACGATGTCATCGTCTCTGCGCTGCACACAGTTAGTCAGGCCGTCCACGCGGATTGGGACGCTCACGTTTCCTCCTGTAAACGTCTCACGGCGTCATGCAGTCGCTGTCCCTCCTCGTCGGTCAGCTTGTCAAGCGCATTCAACCCGATGACAGCTGCCGCAAGATCCGTCCACTCCTTCTGCAATGCCTCGATCTTCTCTGGAGGCTGCGCAGCGTCACCTCAATAGTACAGGAGGGAAGAGGTCTACTCACCGCCCGTTCCTGCTTCAGCTTGATCCGTCTCTGCGCCTCTTCCCAATCATCCTCCTGCAGCGCCCTAAGCGGGGCGCTCGCCGCCCGACTCCCTCTTGCGCCTCCCCATCCTTCTCCTTCATCCTCTTCATCCTCATCCTCATCCTCATCCTCATCCTCATCCTCATCCTCATCCTCATCCTCATCCCGCTCCTCCACTACCAGTGAGCCACCGGATCCTTCCCCATTTCCCCATTCATCCCTGACCCCGCCAAATCCCCCTCCTCCCCATGGATCTCCAGCTTGGAACCCGCCCGAGAATCCACCGAAACCTTCCTCGCCGAATGAGGGCGACTGAGGTATCGGCAAGCCGTGGTCCGGTTCGAGCTCCTCGCGGATCGAGCTTGGAGAGGGGAGCGACTCGTCCAGAGAGGAGAGCTGTGGGAAGCTCGTCGGCCGAGGTGGTGTGGTGACTACCGGTGATACAGGAGCCTGATGAATTTCGGGCTCGTAATCATCCGAAGGGAGCGGTCTTGTACCTGCCCGAGGGGTATCGACACTCCAAACCGGACCGTCATTCGGCTCTTCTCGAGGGGGAGGCATCGTACCCTCCTCTGGTGGTTTCGGTTCAAAAGCAGCTTTCGGTGACTCCTCGCCCCATGGGCCTCCGGCTCCGTTCGTATACTCCCAGCTCTGCGCAGTCTTAGACGATTCCTCAACGTCCAATGGGGGAGCGGGTAATGAGGGGGTTGCAGGCGGACCCCACGGATCGGACACGTCGAATCGAGCGGGCGGGACCTCCTGCTTTGCTTGTTCCGATTCCTCTAGACGTTGCGATGTCGACGCTCTGGTTGAGGTAGACCATGACGGTCCGGTTGCCCACGGGTCCTCCATAGCGCGAAATGAGCGATCTCATGCAGAATATCAAGATGAAAGGGTGATTTTAGTAGACTGGTCTCCGCCTATGACTTCCCGGGAATCCCCAATCCGTTCTCCCATTCTCCCTCTCCGTCCCCTGTACCATGCCCAACATCCTGACCGTCCCCTCGGTCTCCGTCCAAATCCCACTCGACACCTCTCCTCGCTCAGCCGGCCGGATTCGCATCAGGTCATCATCGCTCTCGATCGCTCGGTCCCCCTCTATCCTCACAAGACCACTCATCAACCCTAACCCTCCAGGATCCGACGTCGAGTCCCAAACGTACGCACTCACGCGGACCAGGTCATATCCCAACTATACTCGTAACGACCTCGAGGATATCGCTAGTGATGATGGGAATTCACCTCTTGCCAGTCCGGTCCCGCCGGGTGAGGCGATCAAGGAGGATGTGGGAGAGGGGATGTACGAGGATGAGGTACAGGACGATGAGCCAGGGGAAGAGGAGCAGGAGCAGCAGGAGGATGAGCGGCTGAAGTATACCGGCGGGTTCCAAGCGCCAGATACGAGAGAGTTGGTGGCGATGGCCTTGAGTTTCGGGGCGGTGGTAGTGCTCGCCGTCGCAGCGGGCCTCACGACAATCTACGATTGGGTCCTCTGAACCTCAAGACTCCCTTCACTGTCGAGAAGCTCTTGGCTCAACAGCAGCTCGCGGATGGGTGAGCATGCACAGGTCAACAGGTATGTACATCTCGTTTATCTCGTGTAGGTAATCGTGCTAAAGCCATACAGTACAGTACTCGTGACCGAACAAACAATGCTTGCTATTGCTACAGACTGGATTGTCCCTCAAGCTCCACGTCCATATCCGCACCTTGGTGGCGGATCTGTTTTGACGACGAGAGGAGCTTGGCCTCCATCTTGTCCTTGACGAATTTGCCGCTGCGTGCGATCTTAAGTTGGAAGATGCCCTTGTTCTGATAAAATAGTCAGTTATGTCTGAGAATCCATCGGGCGGAGGATCGGAGAGAGACGATTCCGAATAGCATGGCGACCCACATGAGGGGCTCGCTCGGAAGGGGAAGAAGAGGGATGTGAAGACACGTACCCGCTTGTGCAGAGCATGCGAATGCGCCTTTTGCACCGGCATGAACTCCTTCGCATCCTCCTCATCCTGATCGTCGATCATCGCTTGACCCGGCACCGCTTCCCCAGCCCCATCCCTCCGCCTCACGCTCTCCACGTCGTATTCGTCCTCACTGTCCGACTCGTCACTCTCTTCGTCTTCCCCATTAGCCACCTTGTGCTTGTTGGACCGTAGGATCTCGCCAACGCTCGTTTGTTTCTGGTCACGATGCACCTCCTTGGCCGCCTCCCACGCCTCGTAAGCGTTTTTGAATCGCAAATCCCGCTTGCACATCTTGCGATGCGCCCGACTGACTCCGGGGTGGATGACGAAGGATAGCGAGACGAAGCCTATAAGCTTGGCCTCGTCGTCCTGAGCGTGAGTGGCCGCTTGTCGTGATTCTCCGCCATTGCGGAGGGCATGATATTGTACGGCCGCATGCATGGCTTCCTTGACTTCTGCTGTCGCAAAGATCGGTACGGTCTGATGACACTCCTCGCCATCCGGACAGTCATTGAGCCGGATGGTGGCAAGACCAATGACGCGTTTCTTCTTGAGCACGCTTGACCGGGTCACAAAGCTGACCAGGACGGAGCACGAATGGCGATACTCCACGGCCAAACGGATGGGCTTGGTGATCTCCCACTCGAGCTCGGTAAGGTCATTCGTCTTGATTGAACTGGGCGTCGTGGCGGGTGGCATCATACTGTTGATCGATAAACTTGACCGGTGTCCATCGATATCGTCGCCGGGAACGGGAAAAGCGAGGGTAAATTTGTCCGTCTCGGTCTCAATAGTCACAGACAAGTTTCGCTCGGTGTGTTTGCCCACATCGGTTGCCGACATTGATAGGACCTCAAGAGTGGCGATCTCGTAACCAGACACACCGGGTGGGAGGCTGATATCGATCGGCTTCCAGAGCAGGGAGATACGGATCCGACCCCAGCCAAGGCCGCCAACGATAGGGAACCAGCTTAAATTGGACATCAGCCCCCGGAGACCAGCGCAAAGGTCAACATACCGAGTAAACTGACTGCGGTCCGCCAAAGCATCTCGCAAGTGCATACTCACCAAACCCAATATCGGATCTACACATCATTCAGCTGATACCTTCAAGTCAAGCAGGCCCACCATGCTCCCGGTCCCTATCGTCCCGGACAACAAAGACGATCTTTGCCATTCTCCAATCCCGGATGAACCTCTCGCTGACCGCGTTAAAGTAAGGCAACGGTGTGACCTGCTTCGTTCTCGTTCGATATATGAATTGGTCGTTTATATGGACCTCGCAATATGAAGAGGGCGGATCTGGATTCTCGGCTGGTGTGCGGTCGATCACATCGGCTAAAGCGGGTTTGCCGCTAGCTGCTGATTTGCGATGATTGAGGTCGGAAGAGAACGTCCCTGCTAGGGATTCGATTTCGAGGTCTATTCAAGCCTTTAGCGGGTATTGAGCTGCGCGCAATTGCGATACGCACCGGTACATTGATGGATGTGGAACTGCAGCACCCCACTCCTGAACTTATCAGACGGTGGGGTAGCCGCCTCCATATCATCCCTTTCTTTCTCTCCGGTAAACCAAGCCAAAGTCTCCTTCCTCCTGACCGCTCTCGTTTCCTCCCAATCCGGCTTGTCCTCGATGAGTTTCCCGATCCATTCCATCCACCGCGGTGGTACCGGGTTCACAGGTTCATGATGTCCAGTTTTCCGCTGATCTTCCAGTCTCTTGCTCATCTCCTCGAGCGGCATCTGCCAAAGTGGACAGAATCGTACACTCCACTCAAGAGATCCGGAAGTGTTCATCCCCGGCTTATCAGCTTTGATAGCGTCATGCCTCCGGCGATGCGATACGTCGGATGTGTTGGTCTCATCGATGAGAGTCGCCAGATCTAATTCGACCATACCGATGGCATCATCAGCTGAAAGGCGATCTGAGTCGACAAGGCGTAATCGCAGTCGCTCGCCAGATTGGATCGCGTCGGCAGAGATAAGGACTGTGAGTGAAGCATCAGCTCAAAGAGTACTTCAGGTTCGGGATGGCAGGACTGACTGAAAGCCGGCTCCTCCCATGAAGGATTGAGGGTGTCGACGATCGTCCGGGTGCTGTAGACTACGCCATGTCAGGCAGAATACAAGAGTGAGAAGGCCGGACTGACGCGGTTTACTATACTTCGAGAACGATATCGACACATAGGCATCGGTCGAACCTTTACCTCGTCCGTCAGACTAGAATGTCGCCGAAAAGGAGCTACTCACCAACAGCGTCCGTTTTGGGCAGGTCCTCCGCCCGATGGATAATCAAGTGCAGCACTCCGACAGTATGAGTACGTAATGCTGCCTCCCTCCCAAGGAGCAAGCGGTCGATATCCACGGTATATGACGCGGGTCGGAGAAACGCCTCGGCTACCTCCAAGACAGATGTTCGGACTGTGGCCACCATTAGCTTGACCTATGTCTGATCGCCTGACTAACTGTAAGATTTCATTCCGGGCAGCTGCATAGCGTTGAATGTGCCAAGCTTGAGGGGATGAGCCGAGATGTCAAAATCGGGTAGGGATGGGAGCGAGACCGTTGCATTGCGTACGAATGGCGGAGTAGCCGAGAGGAGAATTCGCGCATTGGCGGTGCCTTTGACCGAGAGCATGTCGATGTAGACTGGTATTTCCGCCTTGCCGACGCCCTTGACGCCGATTCCAAAGTACCCCTGTGATCTTCATCAGCACTTGTCCGGAATGACGAAGGTCACTCACCAGAACGTGCAGGCCCCAACCTTTCCTATGGGTGCTCTCCTTGCGGATGTACTCGAATCCAATTTGATAGTTCACGTACTGCCCCGCATTAGGGTCATCCTGCTCCACCGAGTCCCCCATCGCACCAATGATCCGCTCTCCATCTGGTTTATTCGCCTCCGAGGACTGGGACGAAGAAGCTCCTGAAGTCATATGCTGAGCCATCATTGGTGCCTCTATCCCATCCTGGGCCTCGCCATCGTCACGAGATTGCCTCGCCTCCCTGACTCTTCGGCGCGTGATTGATTGTACAACCTGATCCCTCATTTGTCTGGTTTGAGTCTGGCGTGCGACGTCGTTGCAATTGTTGGCGGATCCTGCGCTTGATGCCGAGACTGAACTTGTCACTCCTTCGTATGATGACGGCTTTCCCCGCCTCGACGAAGTCATTCCCGCGAGGTGTGATTTGGCCTTGTGCAGGTCTGTGCCCGCTGTAGCCTTGATCTCCCCTTTCCGCTCAGCCGAAGCCTTATGGTCGGTTGAACTGATCTCGGCAAACCATTCTTGATCGGTAAGGGGGCGCATCGATGTCAGGAGGAAAGGCTGATTGCCTAATGAAGCGGAGGTAAGGCGGACAGAGGTCTGCGATAGGGCTCTTCAGTATGACTCATGTTCCACGGAGCTGGGAGGGACTCACCACGATTTGAGGGACCTGCTCCATCAAGGCATCTTCCAGGAGATCGATGAAGGGAGTGAGGACTTCGGTCGAGATCAGCGGAAAGAGAGCATACATGGCGTGATTGCTACACAACAAACCATCAGTGAGAGAACGCGAAACGCTGAGCTTTACTCACACCCAGTTGACCGCAGGGTTCCCCTGTCCAGGATCGCCGTTCCGCCCGTTGAACTCGCCAGACCCTCCACTTCCCGCGGGGTTGAGAGTATCTAATCGATTGCTGACCCAATACAAGACCCCGAGTACCAGCAGCCAGAATGCGGAAAGCCGAGTGTAGAGCAGGTTCAGCATGAGAGCCGAGAGGATGAGAAGATGTATCCATTGCTTGGGGTCTAGCGAAGGAAGGGAAGATGGGAGACCTGCGATAGGATCAGATTTGGTTGGAGGCCACCTTTGTGTGGTAGCGGGGGAAGGGGCGTGGGATTTTCGCGAGGGCGATTGGTCGCTAGCGGGTGGAGGAGGAGCAGGACCCGGGTTTTGGAGTGATGTGGCATTTTGTCCTTCATTAGGGCTTTCAGGCGAAGGTCGCAGCTCCTCGGCTCGCTGTCGGGTTGACGGGTGCTTCTGTATGATAGGCGAATCGTTCTCGGGGGGTGTGGCGGGTGTGATAGCGACCGTGATTTCAGGAGACGAGCCATTTGGAATGGTATACGCTTCGTCTGGAATGGAGAGAGGTGGCGATGCAGGTCGGGAGGGGGATGACCGGGGTGGGAGGGGAGGCGGTATAGATGTTGAAGAGCTACCATAGGAGGATTTTTCGGGTAGCAGAGCAGGTGCTAGGGGGACTGGTGACCGGCGAGGTGGAAGTGAAGGTGGTTCTCTCGAGGCTGAGTCGGACATCGTGGATCCCGTCTGTGTGGAAGGCGGATTACCGGGAACCCGGCTTAGACTCGGTTGTTGAAAGGATAACGGAGCTTGAAAAAGAGGGTATCTTCAGTCTAATTGGGTATCAAATTATCGATTCGGCTGGGTGAACTTTTTTTAATGACGATGAAATTCGAGCCCAGGCACAAGGAGTCGTATGAAGGATCTGCGGAGTAAACTATACGACGACCGTAATTTTAGTTAATCTTATCTGCCTCTCGGTCCAAGCTTTACGACACCCGAGACTCGGTCATGAGTACCCATCAACTTCAGTATCAGTCTTTCTCCCCTTGCAATGGGTATCAATTCATCCAACAAGATCCTGGCAGGTATAACCGATCTCCGAGACCTTCTTTTGGGTGTTTCTTTTCTCTGTAAGGGATGTCGTGATGGTTCGATTGACTGACGGGATTGGGTATATGGGCATCTGACAAAGCGAACGTCGTCGGGTTTCACCGTCTTGGCAGGCTGAGAGACGTACCCGAGAGATCCCGCAAGCCCGCGTAGCTGGCTGGCGAGTATTAGCGTCTCCAGACGGAGACTCGGGAAGAGGATGTCATGAACTCGCTCGTATGACCGCTCGAGTGAAGTCGATCCGTCGAGAATGAGACGGAGAGCGGTCGCGGGAATTGGATGGCCCTCTCGAGGTTGATGGCGTCTGACGGATTCGATGAACGTAGCTTGGAATTCTACATTCTCGACAAAGGACTTGAAGCTCGGAATGTCCAAGCCGTACCAGCCGCAAGGAATGATTGGGGAGCGGTCGGATGAGCATGATATCACCACGAAGATCTTCTTGGTCTCGCGAACGGGTATGCTGATCGTCAGATCCTCGACAGTGTAGATCCCACGGTTCTGACGACGAGTAATCAACCATCAGTGTTTTGGAAACCGGGTGGTGCACGTGAACAACTCACCTCACAGAGAGAGACAAGCTTCTCCCGGATGTTTGATGCCGATCGGAGGTATCCTGCACGAGAACGACGGAATCATTCATGGCGGCAAGGACTTTGGCCTTCGGGTGGTGGAGCGAGAAAGTGATGATCTGTGTAGAAGCCATATCGACGATTGTGTGTGAGGACGGGTGTCTCGTTGCTGGCTCGAGTGCTTGACTTTGAGGACGGTGGCGTGGGTAGTAAGCTGTTCGGAACAGAACATTCGGGTCAGATATCTTATGCCGGCCAACCTGATTGCTTCCATGTTGCGCAAATCAATTGTCCGGTAGAACTCAGAGTGCCTTCCATTCATTCACTGCGTCGTACTTCAGGTTCACGACCAGGTGATGGCGAAGCAAGTCAGTTTGGCAATCCGCAAGCTGGGATCTCAATCTCAACGTAAAAGCGCTTACCCGCGACAGTCCAGATCTTAATGCACTACTCATCTCTGGAGACTGATGACACTAATCGAATGTGAAGAAGTTCAATTGAAACTGTTGGATTCGAACGGAAGACCTTATTCAAAGCTAGATATCCCGGGGATTGGACCCGAATTTCCTATAGGCGTGCTAATCATCGCACTAAGCACCCAAAGGTGAGACATCCCAGAGCGCTATATTCAACAGAAACACCATGTCTCAGGAACGGGCTACAGGCACTAGCATGGAATAGCGATCGCCAGGACTCCGAAAGGTGGAGTCGCCACTTTGGGTGGCCAATCTTCGCCACCATCTAGCGCATGGACCACCATGCATTTATGGACTTCGCGATGCGAGGCGTCCTTGAGTTGGGGGAGACCAGACAATACACGCTTCTGCTTGCGTGTAGACGATGCATACCAGTAGACAAAGCGGACTGCAGTTCGCCACATGGAGAACGAGTGCAAGCACGATACTTCTTGCTCACCTTGATATTCGAAGACGGTATTGATCTAGTGAGCGGATCTGCACCTGCTCGGCATTATGGGTAAACCGTTGTTCAGTGATCATGCGCACTTCCGGTAGTGTGCATCGTGCCAGAGACAGGGGGATTTGATCCGTTGATCCAGGCTCACCTATTGAGTTGTTCAAGGCAATTAATTTGCCGAACTCCTGTCGGCAGAGAATCCTGTAAAAGCCTGTCGCATGTGACGTCCAACAGGGATGTACGGATTCTGACTTGGGCTGGCCATCCATCCGATCGGCTTACGACATACGGTCGGCCTTTAAATTGAGTGGTAAGTAATCGGTCTCCATCAGTACTCAGGGCGAACAGCGGCCGAAGCTCAACCCAGGGTCTTGGACCCATCAGCATGGTGGTAGTCATCGACAGTCCAATCTCGGTTCAGTCCGTACAGGTCAACAGCTCTGTCTAGCAAGACCGACCGCCGGCTGGGGAGGGAGTCTTCGACAGAGAGAAACTTTCATGCAAGGGCCAAGACTATGCGCCTCCTTGCTGAGTTCACCAAAATGCTTGCCGAAGGATCCATAGCGTCAGTCTCATACATCATGCCGGATGCAGGAAAAGACCGCGGGGACGCGCTTTGCACTCGGTAGGAGCCTGGGATCCATGATCCATTTGGCGGTGTTCGGATAGCACCTGCTTCCGTATGGCTGCAACTTCTGTCATGTGATCATTCGCAAACCTGGTAGTGCATGTCAGTACAGATACAGATATATCAAATCCGTGGATCCGGGCAAGCTCCAGGGCCTTTCTAGGCAATTTCACTATTCCGGGCCTCGCTTGAGCTAGGGGTCCCTGTGAATAGCCTCCACGAGTGGATAAGCAAAGGTTGTGGAGAGATTGAGATCTGGGCTGGCTATCATTCGATCGCCACCCGATTTGGTACAGGAATTCTTCTGGGTCATGAGTCTGGGTAAGTGCAGACAGATCATCGGCATCGAAGGCTGTTTCTCAATTCAGGAGCGCGTTTCAGTCAAGTTTCAGAGAAGTGGTATGCCCTCAAAGTCCTGTCTCGGTCAGCCTCCACAGATCAACGGTTCTGCGTGGAAAGACCGACCGCCGGCTGGCGAGGCAGTCTTCGGCAGAGATAACTTTTTGTCCCGTTAGTCGCCACTGTGCTCGATGCTCACCCAGTGCAATAGATTTCATCTCCGTTGCCGAGAGTACATAGCCAGAATAGCTGGAAGCCTTCGCTGAGGTCGAACTGAGACTGGGTGCAACCGAACGGATAAGTCCAGAGGGGAACTTATCACTAAAATTGCATCGGCGAAACTTTCTACCACTCTATGTTGATGCATTGCCGACCGCTTGCTCAGCCTTCAACAGCCGGATATGCTCATTTACAAAGCCCCGCTTCTCCAGCTCCTCAAGACTCAGATTATTCGCGCCTGTCAGATTGACCAGGCAGTCCTGACCCGCATCACCTCAGCTGGGGACATGGACTGGGCGAAAGAAGAGACGTACCGCGGCATCACAAGAACAGTTGAACCCCTGAGCCATATCCCATTCGGTACTAGGGTAGAAGAAGGTCACGCTCTCTCCTTCGTTCAGCCCTCTTTCGGTTGTCCTCAAACCCCATAGGCTCGGTTGATTTGGCGACAGATCAAGATAGGTTGTGGGGTCACAGGCATGATTCACTACATCCTCGTCAGCGTCCCAGCTCGCACCGAGGAGTTCAGAGGACATGCTGAAGAGAAGATCGGAGTTCAGCTCGAAATGATCTCGGGGTCCGGGACCAAATTGGACACTGGAATAAGCCTTTTCCGGCGCGAGCGAAAGGTTGTGGAGCGGGGTGATGATTGTATTGGGAGGGAAGTCCTACCTTGTTATCAGCAAAAGATCAATTGTACACCATCTTAGGGAACGAACGCGGACAGACACAAGTCGGCTCGAGTAGTTCTCCCTCATCTCCGCTGACCCATCACCGTTTGACATCGTGCCATCCGTATTTTGGGACCTAGGTCTGCTGAACTCCACGCTGAACAGCCCTGGATGGGTTGGGGTATACGTCTTCCCGCCATGGGTATTGGCGAAAGTCGGCTTGGTATATGGCGTCTTCGGATGCTCAGAAAGAGGAGGAGTTGGGATTGGCATATTCGGTAAACGTCGAAAGGATATATCTATGAGCTTCGAATCACTTCCCAGGCTAAATAGCAGTCAGTCAGCGTTGTGCAAAACCCTGTTCTTGGCGCCTGCTTTTGGGAACCGGCTGAAATGCCACAAAGGGGGCGGAAGCGGAGAAGTCCGCGAGGTGATGGCATCTTTTGATGGAGAGATCGCCGGGGCCATAGGGAGCATCAGGTTTTGGGTCTCGTCGCATAATTTGGGTTCCTCTGTTTCTCATTCAGTATCGTCGAGGGGTAACTATTAGAAAGGGTGGGAGATCTGTGACTATACAAAATCAGTAACGACCGAAAACATCTCGCACTTTGTAGCATCGATACACGACTCGACTTGACGGCGCATTAACCTGATTGCTGTTCGGAGCTCTTCCCTCCTGTCACCCATTGTTTAATCATCAGTGGAAAGCATTCCCACCACCGAAAGTATCCCGTGCGGAGAAAGCCTCGACCACAAAGGTGAGCTGCTTCCTTTGTCAGATTCTGTCGCACGGGGCGGGACAGTGTTTGGGTTGTTACAGCTAGCCTTTTGGAGTATTTATTTTCGAAAATTCGACCGATTGTCCGGTAGCGAATCATCATGGAGCGAATCGCCTCACCGCTTCCACGAGCGCCTTCTCCAATACCCCCTTCCTTCCCTCCACCAGCCATCCATCTCTCTGATTCACGTCCTGTCTCGCCAAAGTCCCAACTCCAATCAACCGCCTTTCCCCTCCGCCTGCTCCTTCCCGTACTGCTCTTCCGCGTAGCCGATGCTATGACCTACGCCGTCATCTTCCCGTTCATCGCCGAGATGATCATCTCTTTCGATGTTCCCCCCGATCGCGTCGGTCTATATGCTGGCCTTGGCGAAGGAGTCCTCATGCTCGTCGAGGCGGTCGTCGCTACGACTTGGGCGAAAGCTGCTGATCAATATGGTCGGAGACCGTGTATGATCTTGGGGTTCATCGGCACCGTCGGGGCTGCCCCGATGGTCGGGTTCAGTTCGAGTGTCGTTCAGGTCATCTTCTGGCGCTCTATCTGTATGTCAAACTCTTCTTCTCTTACTTGTTTGACACAGTGATCCCACTAGTTGGCCTGAACCCGTGCGGGGTGATTGTGAAGATTATGGCATCGGAGATTTCGACGCCTGCGAACCGCTCCAGGGTGTTCTCGATCTTCAGTCCTTCATTCTCGGTCGGCATCATGCTTGGTGCTTTCATCGGCGGCGAGTTAGCGCATCCTTACGGTCGACTCCCATGGTGGCTCGGGGGCAGTAGCGAGTTCTGGCGTCGATGGCCGTATGGCTTGCCCTGTGTTGTTTCCTCGGTCTTGTAGGTGGTCTGATCTCATGTTGTCTTGTCATGCTAAATAGGATCTCAGCGGAGCGCTTGCAATCTTTGTTGCATACTTTTCCCTCGTCGAGGTACGTTCTTTTCCAAGACGTGGCAAATCCTTGACGATTCCATTGCAGACTCGCCCACCAACAGAATTTCACAAAGCCGAGGATCATGAGAAACGGCAGGAGCGTAAAGCCATGTCTGCGACTCTGAAAGTTCCCAATTTCGTCCTATTCACTTTCCTCTTCTGCTGTGAGTCTCACGACCCTGTCTGTGCGGAGGATTGTCTGACGACGCTTAGGCTTTCAAATCAGTGAGCTTCAACCCGGCTTATATCGTATCAAGGTCTCACTGACCTCGCCACAGCAACTTTCGCATGGGACGGCGTATTCACCGTCTACACTTATACCGACGTTCCGAGTGGCGGCCTTGGGTTACCTGTACGTCCAGTCTTCCCTCTTCACAAAGCTCCACTAATATAAATCTGCTCAGGTCGACAAGATCGGCCTCCTCTTCTCGCTCGGATCGGTTATGTATATCATCCTGGCCCCGATCAGTATACCTCGCCTCGAGAAACGATTTGGCAGCATGAGATCCTTGGAGATCATCTTCGCCACCTGGCCGATTCTCACCTTCACCATCCCGCTCGCGCAATATGCTGCGGGACACGCGAGAGTAGCCATGTTTTTCGTCTTGTGGGTGCAGCTCGTGCTGAAATGCATTGGGAACTTCGCATGGCCGTGAGTACTGACGAGCGAAGTGAGAGGCGTCGTTGATGGAGAGGTATCGCAGGATGTGTGATATGTTGACAATGGCTGTCTTTGACGAATATCCGGACTTGCTCGCTACAGGGAGCGCGATTAGCTTGGTGGCTGGTGTAAGTCGCCTCCTTCTTCAATGCTGCCTGACTGACGACTGTCACCAGGCTGGAGGTCGAGCAGCTGGTCCGAGTGTTTCTGGGTGAGTGAGGGGTCCATCCCTCTTCCTGATTTACGGGCAACATCGTTGCTGACCTCTTTCAGATGGCTCTACTCCATCTCCACCCAGTTCAGTACCGGCTCTCTTGGTCGTCAAATATCGTGGTTGGCACTGCTCACCGTTGCAATACCGCCCGTCCTCATTGTCGGCTATTTGTCAAAGGACATGGCAGGGATCACCAAGGATATACAGAAGGACGACTACGAAGCATTGCCGATGGTTGAGACCACAAGAGCTTCAGGGGAGGAGAGCGATGATGATGGTCATGAGCGCCAGAAGGTGGTCAAGGCGACAGGGGTGGATGTGTAGCATCGTCAAAAGCACTGCATCCGTCTTGCATCGGAATGTGGGAATCATCAATCATTGGATGCTGGACGCGCGGTTCCTTATAATTATGATCTCGGTCATTCTCACTCCGAAAATCATGTAGGTTTCGTCAAAGAAGCTTCGATACTTCCCACCGTTGGCTCTTCCTTCCAATTCTTGTGGCCTGCCCACATTCAGGCCTTGACGTAAAGTGGTCAGAGATGCTTCTCGCCGGGCCAAGACCCGAAATCATTGGAGAGACCTCGTATCACTCGACCCCATCATGAACTCTTTCCACCCATCAAACCCCCTCCGGCCCTCAGCACCCATAGCCTCGAGTTCCAGACGTGCCAAGCTCATCATCAAGCACCCTCACTCCCCTCTCCATTTCCCACCCGACGTCTCTGTCGACCTCTCCAAAGTCCGAGCCTACGCAGCATGCCGCAACTGTCGGATCAAGAAGATCAAATGTCTTCCCGGCGAATCCGACCTCGCAAACGCCGGCCCACCGGGTTCATGCCAGCAGTGTGTACAAGCTGGGATCGAGTGTACCTACCCGCCTACAAGGGACAGGGCGGCGTATAGTCGGCAGTATGTGCAGAATCTGGAGGCGAGGGTACAGGCGCTGGAGATGGTGCAGGGGAGGATGATGCCGCTCCTTGACGCTTTTGAGCGGGGCGAGGGGGAGCCGAGTAGGGTGGGTCGCCCGCAACGTCAGTCCCGGCCTGCGGTAGGGCTTGAGGAAGGGGAAGGCGAACAATCAATCCGAGGCGGAGTTCAGCGCTCGCCATCCCAAGATGCCGAGGACCTTGGGCAGATCACCTTTGATGAGCGAGGGAACAGCCGCTGGATCGGCTCTTCGAATACCCTCTCCCTCCTTGGATCCTTCTCGCACCGCTCTCCAGCAGACCCCTCTCCACCATCAACCAGTACACCACATGACGCGAACCCCTATTTTGGCCCCGTGGCGGGCTCGGGCGTCGTCAAGGCTTTACCTGGAATTGACGAGGTTTCCTATCCCTCCGCAAGAGCAGCGGCGGAGATGGTAGATGCGTTCTTCGCGGAGGTCCACCCGTGTCTACCGATCATGGCGGAACATGAGTTCAGGGAGGGGTTTAGGCGGTTGATGGAACTTAGGGCCAGTCATCAGCCGCAGGAATCGAGTGGAGTAAGCCATGTCATAGTAGTCCTGGCCTGTGCTAAGGCTTCTCCAGTTCATCTCTGTGGTCTTCGCGGTCTTTGCTCTTGGGGAAAGGGCCATTGTCGGATCCCGAGCTTGGCAAAGGGAGCGAGCGAAGTTGCAGGAGAAAATAACCGGTTCGAAGCTGGAGACGATCCAGCCTGGCGAAGCAGAGGCAGGTGTCATCTGGTATGAGAGGTACGTCCTGCACTATTCAGAGACTATGGTCCGCTCATGGGATGCGCAGAGCTCAGATCCTGCATTATACCACACTCCGGGACGTCAATATCTACCAGGTGCAATGCTTGACCCTCATGGCGGCGTTCCAGGCGAGCGTCAATGCCATGCCTATGTCGTGGCTGCTCGCCGGGCAGGCGTTGCGGGTCGCTCAGGATCTCGGTCTGCACGTGCGTTGCTCATCGCTTAGTGTATTATCTTCGCTGACATTTGCTTGCAGCGATCAGCGGCACGGATGAGGCTGAGCTTTGCGGAAAAGCAGATTAGGGCAAGGTGCTGGTGGGCCATCTATGGGCTCGAACGGTGGGTTCTATCACCAATGAGAATGGACCGTCATGCTGATGGATTTTCGAGACTCGTCTCCATCTCGCTCGGACGACCACTAGGAGTCGACGATGAAGACATTGACATCGGTCTCCCAGCCGAGGTAGATGATCAAGCCCTCCTTCGCTTCAGTCGTAACGGCATCGACCCAAACCCTCTCGATAAGATCGAAGAGCCACCTGAGTCGACGATGTCAGGCTTCGTCGCCCTCACCAAGCTCTGCAGGATTGCCGGTCGTGTCGCTCATGTCCTTTACCGACCCTCGAATGGCCGATCAGTGTCGGACCAATCCTGGGCAGCCTCTCAGCAAAATACGATCAACAAGCTGGATCAGCTCCTCCGTGATTGGCTCGCACATGTGGTGGTATGTCTAGCATCGAACCTGTAGACCACGTTGCTGATGTCAAGCAGCCGGAGAAGTACAAGGAATCCACCTCGATCCGCTCGGTCCAGTCCGTCTCCGCCGTTCTGAGCAATTCCTATTTCGCCATTCTCATCACCCTTCACCGGAACTTCCTTCCGCCTAACCCCGACTTTCCTCGGCCAAAGCCGCCCCCATCGTCTCAGTCGCTCTCGCATTGCGTCGAAGCCGCTCGTTCCGTCATCCACATCGCCGCGAACCAGCGTACCCTCGTCCCGCCAAGCCATCATCTGGCTGTCGCATGCCAGCACCTCTGGTCATCTGCAGTCATCCTGCTTCTTTGCGAGGTGCAGGCCCGCGAGCAAGTCGTCGTCGATGCGGTCGGGTCGCACGTGGAGTCGTGTCGGAAGTCGTTGCAGGCGCTGGAGCCTGTTTGGCCGGGATCCAGGAAGCTCAAGGAGCTCCTGAATGACGTGGAGTTAAGGGCAAAGCAGGTTGTCGTTGCTGCAAAGGCTCCGCCATGCAGATCACCGAACAAGCGGAAGCCTGCACTGCACGAAACCGCACCGCACGGCAAGCGACCGATGGGTCTACCCGTTGCCGACCCGCTAACAAATCATGCGGGCCGGTTGAACTCGGTCGACTGGCATTATCAGCAAGCCTCGACCGGTAGCGGCAGTCATAAGCATCCCAGCTCCAAGCCCCGCTACCAGACTAGCGACACTCGAACAAACATTCGCGAGAAAGATCGCGCCGCACAGCCTTGGCAGATGGCGCCCAGTAACTCCGATCTGACAACATCTGTCGAGCAGCCCATCGACACGAGTTTCGATATCGGTGGCGTCGACTTCAATGGGCTCGACATGCTACAGGGCTTTACCGGAGCAGACCTCGCGTCGTTCTGGAACACGTTCCATGTCGAAGCTCCACTATCCTCCCAGATACCGCCGACTTCCCTCTCGATGTCCAGGCAGAATACCCCTAGTTCTGTCCCCGGGAATGCGTCGGGCTCATCGCCAAGTACCTGGGCATTTCAGTCGCCTTCCGCCGCCGTCGACGGGTCCGGGACGGACGCGGAGTTTTGGAGTCAGGTTACCGGAAGCACGTTTGATTGGGGTGCCGATCCGTCCGTGCCGTTCAATATATAAGGACAGTCGAGGAGCCAGAATACCCCCAGACGGTAAACCAATAGATTGATATACCTTTGCAGCAAGACCTGCATCCTGTATATATCCTGCACATACATTCACCTCATCATCATGAAGGTCTTGGATTTGACCGTCCAAGCAAGGAACCCTGGGAAAGGCATGCTATCACGTCAGCTCCGCGATGCCAGATGAGATGCATGACACGATGATCACCACAAGGACCCCGCCTGCAAGCAACAGGCGAAAGTTCGCTTTCCCTGCCCATCCCCAACGTCCAGCGGGAGTCATGTCTTCCCCTTCTTCTGCTCCTTCATCGCCGCGATTCGCTGAACCGCCGTCAGCACAAGCAATGCAGGGTGGTGAGGGCAGAGATCTCGCTCACCGCTTTCCGCTCCTCTCTCCGCCTCGCCATCTCCTTATCCTTTTCCTCCTTACTCATCCCCGCCAGACTCGGCTGCGTCGAATCCTTTGTCCCTGCTGCTCCTCCTGGTGGGGTCTCTTCCGCGTCTGCCCATTCATCAAACCTTGGCGGACTAGGAACTGACGGGGTCGATCTCGACAGTGGTGATGATGCGGTTGGCTTCGGTATTGTAGGGAAGGTTGCGGTCGATCGCGGGACTGGCGATTTCTTTGGTGGACTTGGTTGCGGGGTCGATCTGGAGGAGGAGGTTTTCCCGTTCAGCTGAGAGGACTTGACGTAATAGGATTGTGGTGGCGGGACGACAATCTCTGGCACAGGTGCTGATTCAAAGCCCGCCCAATCGTCATGGTCGGCGTTCACGTCGATGAGATCGTTCGTCCCCCATGCAGTGGCCACTTCATCCGCGTCCTCCCATCCGCCCGCTACGGCGTCCGCAAGACTCGGGCTGGCGTTTGTCTCGGGCTTCGCGCCGCCTAGCTTCATACCTGGTGGCTGTCGGACCGGAGGAGCTGCCTTCCTCACTCCGATGCTCGAGGCTTTGGATGTCGATGCAAAAGCAGGGGCACTGAAGAAGCTGCCCGAGTCTGTGCTGAGTCGTGGGGAAGTTGCCTGGGTGCTGGCCGGTGACGCGCCGTTTGAGTTGATGGATGGCGGTGCGAGGGAAGAGGCCGAAGTCGCGGACATACTGGAGTGAACCTCCGTCGAGGCGAGCTGTTTGCCGAGAGACGACATTGCCCAGCCTGCGAGAGCACCGGCGGCACCGGCGGCCGAATTGACCAGACCTGCTTGACCCGCGCCATGGGCTGTTGCTGTCGTGGTCACAGGGCCATAGCTTGACGCAGCTCTCTCGTCCGACATGACAGAGTCCGGCTAACATGGTGATCAGCCTTTCTTCGCAATACCAGATACAGACACACCATCTCTTTCACCATGTTTGTCAATCGCTGCAGAAACATGTTTGTAGCCTTGAATGCTTGGTCCCTAACCAACCTGTTCGCATCAGCTCCTGTCTTGTGTCGTTCTAACTTACTTTTCCCTGTCAACCATCGCAAACGCCATATTCGGAATGACTTTGCCGGCCAAATCATCTCGATCGAAGCATTCCACCGTCGCCATGAGCGCCATCAGACCTGCCACCCTGGCATGCACGAATGGGTCTTTCAGACTACGAGCAAAGGCTGGAACCAGCACTTTCTTCTTGGTATTAGGTCCAAGGATGGGTGCCAAGCGGCCAATCAAGATGCAGGTATTTGTCCGTATCGAGGGTTCGGTGTCGGTTTGCATCTTCGCGAGCAGCCGAAGAAGGTCATTGTTCAGTATTCGGTCGGATAGCTAAGCATTGTCCTCATGAGCTGACGTATATGCGATCAAGGAAGAAGCCACATACCTTCGAGGCTAGAGGGTAGACTGCCTTGACAGTGGCTTCGCGTATCACTGGAACGGTATCGGCGAAGCCGGTGATCTACCATGTGTTAAGCTTGGCTGAGCGAGAAACGATGAAACGATTACTTACCAGATGTGGCCACACCTTCTCTACCACGGTCCTCTGATCCATCTTGTCCGCATACTCCCCTAATCCATCCAGCAGCGCCATTCTCGTTCCCCGATCCGGGCTGCTATACAGTCTGATCACCGGATCGAGCACGAGTTTGCCGTAATCAGAAGGTGGAACCAGTTTCCCTAATTCGAGCACGAGAGGGAGCATCGAAGAGCTGGGCGCTGTGGGTAGAGATAGCGAGTGAAGGATCGACGGTAGGACTCTGTAGAGCAGGAGAGGTTGAGGGATGCTCCCCGAACTTGCGGAGTCTTTGATCGTCCGTAGTAAGGCCAGCTTCTCGCCCTCTGATTGCAACTCGAAACCATCAAGTCCTTCAACAAGCGTTGCGAGAGGATTGTCCGCCCAAAAACCGGTCGCAGCGGCTTCGGAGACGAAAGAGGTGGTCGAGAGTCGGGTTCGGGGATTCGGATTTAGCATTCGCTTCCAGAGGGTATAGAGTGATTTAGGTAGAGCGCCAGAGGAGGAAGGAGTAGGTTGTGATGTGAGGAGAGGGAGAGGCGAGTGTAAATTGTAGAGTGAGAAGAGCAAGACGGCGAGTAGGTAGGTATCAGATTGAGCGGGGTCGGTGCTGGAACAATCAGCTCGATATTGGCCCACTGACAACGATGAGGCTCACTCTCGCAAGACCCCCCATCCCCCTTTCCGGACTTCGGGTCCGCATCGTTCCCCTAAGTTACCTGGCGCGACTCCACCAAGTCCCCATAATACCCCAGCATCATCATCACGAGTCGTCAACAGATCGAAGCCCGCTAATCGCCATTCCAAGGCTGGGGTGACGAAGATCGCGGAGAGGATGAGGTAGCAATGGTGGAGTGAGAGTGGAGGGGAGTTGAGAAAGGCAACCGCAGTCTGCGGAATCGACTCGTCAGTCCGGTCCAGGCTGCAAGAGGAAGCTGACAGCGTTTAGCAACCGATGGTAAGGGACTCACCGCAATGCCTCGCACACCCCATCCTATCCAGTCCTCCTTCCCCTTCCCCTTCGCCGCGCTAGATCCAGACATGGCTGCTCCTGTCTCCCAGTCCCGCAGTACACCTTCTAAAGGTCGGACTCGCTCCGTCGCGATGTACACGTGGGTATCGGTCTCTACTGAATCGACATACTTGACACTGCAAGCAATATCAGCTTGTCGATGGCGAATACTACGGGCACGGCGCCTGTTTAGACTCACACATTCGGATGTCGGATGGTGCGCAGCTTTTTCAGAGCATTCCGAGCAAGCTGCATGAGCGTCCGCCGGTCTTTGTTGCCAGGCTGAAAGGGAGGTAGAGTAGAATCGAATATGAAGAGCGTGAGTGGTGTTCCGTCATCCTACGGGAAGCGATCAGCAGGTACTCGGGATGCACAACAGGAGACGATCAGACCTTCTTGACGGCTTCCCGCATCTCCCATATCGAGCTGCTCGTGTCCAGACCTGGTATCCGCTCGCCAATAGAGAAAGGAAACGAGACACCGGTAGAATTCAGGACCGAGGTCGTGATAGACTTGAGGTAATTCATCCTGACTTGTGGTGACAGCCTACCCCTTTCTGCTCTCGAAGCGTCTCGGCAAATCTGTCAATAATAGTCCAAAATAAGAGACACGCTGATCTGCAGCCCATACAGCTTACGTAAGATTATGTGTCTTAGGGAAAAGCCGGCTGGCATCCATCTTGAGACGCGTTTGCCCACTCTTGCCCCCATACAGTGAGTATCATACTCCCCTTTCCACTGAACGGACCCGGTCAATCAAAAGTCTGGCAATCACTGACTGGCTTGCAGCCATGCTGGTCCTACCTGGCTCCTCAGCCCTTTCCCCTTCTCGCCGGAAATTACTCCTGCAAGCGTTCCAGTCGGAAATCTATACCGTCACCTCCATAGATGCCGTCCACCTTCATCTCGTCAACCACACCTCGACCGAATCCGAAACCCTTCTCAGCTCTGAAAAGTCTCCTGAACGAGTCACGCTTGATGCCTTGCTCGCATACGGCGATGACGACCGATTGGCTGGGACTAAGGTATTCCTGGGGTTCGGCGTCGATGCGGGCAGTCGAGATGATTCAACCACTGCTATCTACGTCCTCCCTCGATCTGGGACGATCTCGCCATGGTCCTCAAAGGCGACGGACATTGCCAAGATATGTCGGCTCGGCCCACACGTCACTCGGCTAGAACGAGGAGCACTCTACATCCTTACAACATCCGCTCCAGTGTCGCTACTAGACCTCAAACCCCTCTTGCACCTCATCCATGATCGCATGACCCAGCTCGTTCATACTTCCCTCCCACCAGCATCCACTGTCTTCCCTCCCACCCCGCCTAAGCCATCTCCACTCGTCATCGTTCCTATCCTCGCTTCTCCAGATCCCATCTCCGTCCTAGGCGAAGCCAACGCTCGACTCGGCCTGGCTCTTTCCGATACCGAGATACCCTATCTTGTCGAATCCTTCATCTCAGCAGGTCGAAATCCAACGGATGCCGAGCTGTTCATGTTCGCGCAAGTCAACTCCGAACACTGTCGGCATAAGATTTTCAATGCGAAGTGGACAATAGACGGGGTGGAAAAGCAGGACAGCCTGTTCGGGATGATCCGGAACACCGAGAAGGTCATCGCCTCGGCGTGCACGATTTCAGCGTATGAGGATAATGCGGCGGTGATGGAAGGGTACTCGGCACCGAGATTTGCAGTAGGCGGAAAGGGAGAGGGACTGTACACTTCCGTGGAAGAAGAAATGCCTCTTCTCATCAAGGTGGAAACGCACAATCACCCTACAGCAGTTTCGCCATATCCCGGCGCTGCAACAGGATCAGGCGGAGAGATCAGGGACGAGGGAGCTACCGGTCGCGGATCAAGACCGAAAGCAGGTCTGGCGGGCTTCACTACGTCTGACCTTCTCATCCCAGGTTTTGTGCAGCCATGGGAATCCGACATTGGCAAGCCGTCACACATCGCCTCAGCTCTCGATATCATGCTGGAAGCTCCGCTTGGTGCGGCGGCATTCAATAATGAGTTTGGTCGGCCGGCTCTTGGCGGATATTTCCGAACGTTTCTGATAGCGGTCCCGTCATCTAACGGTGAAGAGGAATGGCGAGGATATCATAAGCCAATCATGATCGCTGGAGGGCTCGGGAATGTCCGGCCGCAATTCGCAAGAAAGGATAAGATCTCGCCTGGAGCGAAGATCATTGTCCTTGGCGGACCTGGGATGCTCATCGGTCTTGGTGGTGGTGCGGCAAGCTCGATGGCCAGTGGAGCGAGCTCGGCGGATCTTGACTTCGCCTCGGTACAGCGTGAGAACCCAGAGATGCAACGACGGTGTCAGCAGGTCATCGATGCTTGCGTCAATATGGGCGATGGCGCTGGCAATCCCATTGAATCGATCCACGATGTAGGCGCAGGCGGATTGTCGAATGCTCTTCCGGAGCTTGTGCATGACTCTGGCCTCGGCGCAGAGTTCGAGGTCCGCGATGTCTTGATCGACGATCCAGGGATGTCATCCATGGAGATATGGTGTAACGAAAGTCAGGAGCGGTACGTGCTTGCGGTCGGGCGGAATGATCTGGCTGCCTTCGAGGAGATTGCCAAGCGGGAACGCTGTCCATTCTCGGTGGTGGGAACTGCGACGGCAGAGCAACGGCTGGTTGTGACGGATCGATTGCTGGGCGAGAATGTCATCGACATCGCCATGTCAGTACTCTTCGGTAAACCACCACGTATGCATCGTGAAGCAACGACTACCGATCCTAAACGTGACGTCTTCGACTCATCCCTTTTTACCTACCTTCCTGTCTATCGTGGGGCGCCAACGACATCTCTGTTTGCCGAAACAGTCAACCGAGTTCTGCGATTTCCTTCCGTCGGCTCAAAATCCTTTCTCATCACAATCGGGGACCGTACTATTTCTGGTCTGGTCACTCGGGATCAAATGGTTGGGCCGTGGCAGGTCCCAGTCGCAGATGTTGCCGTCACCCGCTCTTCATATGGCTTCGATGTCCTAGTCGGGGAGGCAATGGCAATGGGCGAGCGTGCACCCCTCGCTTTGCTCAATGCTGGCGCATCCGCTCGCATGGCTATCGCCGAAGCCCTCACCAATCTCGCTGCAGCTTCTATTGACGATCTGTCGAAAGTCAAGCTTAGCGCCAACTGGATGTCAGCCGCATCACATGAAGGAGAGGGCTCAAAACTGTATGAAGCGGTGCAGGCTGTTGGTATGGAGCTTTGTCCGGCTCTCGGTATCGGTGTTCCGGTGGGCAAGGACTCGATGTCGATGTCGATGCGATGGCCTGGAGAGCACGGAGAGGTCAAGCAGGTCACTGCGCCGCTGTCATTGATCGTCACTGCTTTCGCCCCAGTCAACGACGTGGAGCACACTTGGACTCCAGAGCTGCGGACGGACGCTGGAGGGACTGTGCTGGTCTTCGTCGATCTCGCTCGTGGGAAGCAACGGCTTGGCGGCTCGGCATTGGCTCAAGTCTTCAAGCAGCTCGGCTCGGAGTCGCCCGATGTAGAGGATCCAGCGGACATCAAGGCTTTCTTCGCAGCAATCCGGACGCTCAAATTCACAGATATTGTTTCGGCCTACCACGACCGTTCCGACGGAGGGCTCCTCACGACACTGGTCGAGATGGCTTTTGCAGGCAGGACCGGTCTCGAGGTCTCCCTGGATGCGATCAGCTCCGATGGAGACTGCGTTGCTTCGCTGTTCAATGAGGAGCTCGGCGCAGTCATGCAGGTCCGTTTCACCGATATTCCTTCATTCACCGACGCTTTTGTCCGCGCCGGCTTCCCGACACGGCATATTCACGTCATTGGCAAAGTCCTTGGCCGGAATAACCAGTCTATCAACCTCATCCATCAAAGTGAGGCGATCTACACGGCCACCCGCGGAGCTCTGCAGCAGCTCTGGGCGGAGACGTCTTACCGGATGCAAGCGATACGGGACGAGCCGACTGCAGCCAAAGAGGAACACGATTCGATCCTTGACGAGGAAGACGACGGTCTCATATTTGACGTCAAGTTCCCGTTCCTCCCCGATGTTCCGCGACCTTTGTCTTCGCCTCCTCGCGTGTGCATACTTCGAGAGCAAGGCGTCAACGGGCACATCGAGATGGCTTGGTCCTTCCACCAAGCGGGTTTCGACGCGATCGACGTCCACATGTCTGATATCATCTTAGGTCGCCTCTCCTTGTCCTCCTTCTCTGGCCTCGCAGCATGCGGGGGATTCTCGTATGGCGATGTCCTCGGTGCTGGCAATGGTTGGGCGAAATCAGTTCTGCTCAACGAAATCGCACGCAAAGACTTCACAGCTTTCTTCGCTCGCACCGACACATTTGCGTTGGGAGCGTGTAATGGATGCCAATTCTTTTCGCAGATGAAGGAGATCATACCTGGTGCAGAGGCTTGGCCAGCATTCAAAGCCAACCGAAGCGAGCGATTCGAAGGACGAGTCGCGAATGTCGAGATCAGTCCTATAGCAGCGAAGTCAATCTTCTTCAAGGATATGGAGGGGTCGTGTCTGCCTGTGGCGGTGGCTCATGGAGAAGGACGAGCTTCTCTCGCTGGTACTGGCGATCAGGAGAGATTGAAGGCGGACGGACTGGTCCCGGTGCGGTGGATCGACTCGAAGCGGCGGATCGCGACTCAGTATCCGCAGAACCCCAATGGCAGTCCGGAGGGGATCGCGGCGGTACAGACGGCGAATGGACGGGTGCTGGCGATCATGCCGCATCCTGAGCGGGTGGTCACGGCGGAGAGCAACAGCTGGTATCCGCGGGAGATGAAGGCAGAGTGGAAGGGGAAGGGACCGTGGTTCCGGCTCTTCCAGAATGCGTATGCTTTTGCGACGCAGCAGTAGATCAGTAGATGGATGTGATCAGCTGCATGATGGTGACTCGCGCCTCGTCCGCGCAGGAAGATCGAGTTGACAACGATGGCGAGCGCGCCGAGCTGGTTCTCGGTTTCTGAGAGTGTACCCGCAGTCATCAGGTCATCCAGAGCATGAACACCTGAGGTCCCCATCTTCCTACGTTCCGGCCAGAGAACCCCGTCGCCTGAAGCACACCCGCTGACATTCCCTAACCCCTTCCCCCGCCCCCGGACCATCTCTCTCTATCATGAGGGAGGGGGAACCATATGCGCTGAGTACCTCTAGACGCTTTGGAAGTCAACCGTCTTACACATCACATCTCCGAAGCGATCTTCACCGCCCTCTTCCCCTTCCTCTTCCCCGTCTTCAACCCCAATTTCCTCTTGGCCACCTCCCTCGCCTCTTCCACCCTCTCCTTCCCCTCCATCGCCTTCTGAGCCTCCCTCTTCGGGACGTCCTCCTCCCTCACTCCTACGCCGCCTACACTTGCACCGCGAAGTCGGATTCGGCCGTCCTTTAGGTGTTCGGTGATCACGGGGGAGGCGGCGGGGCGGTATCGGAATTCGTCAGAGTATCTGCGCCGTCCCCAGTATCAGACTCATGCTCAAAGCTACGGCGATCCTGGGAGATGGCTCGAGGCAGGAGGGCGAAGAAGTGAGAGGTGGAGAGGTTGAGGAAGACGAACCGACTAGCATAATTCACCTTGGGCTGCTCTCCCCACCCCATCCCACCAAGACGGTGACATAACCACAGCATGAACATCAGTCCGGCGACAAGGGCGGCACGCTTCCACCATGATGGAGGTGGGCGTTCGAATTCGGCCTGGATTGAGGCGCGGAGCGGACGATGCGGTTGATCGTCGGTTGATGAGCGGGGTGAGGAGGATGGCGAGGAGGTCGGGACGGGTTTATAGTCGTTTGACATGGTGAGGTGGTGATGATTAAAGGGAGCTGTGCTTGGCGGACATAATTCCAACGCGTGCGGGAGCAAATGAACACGTGGCCAAATCTTGACAATTGAAGGCGTTGTTCGCCTATCCAGCAAACTAGCAGGCCTAGTTGGCAGTTTCCCCATCACCTCGACCTACTATACTTGTATCTGAAGGTCCTGCATCTTCATTGACGGACATCAGGCGGCGAGAATTCATTGCATATGGCCGTCCTCTTAGACCACTTGTTCATCCGAGTGAGCAAAGAGAGTGATACACCATGAAGTGAGTCTGCCTCTCTATTCGATGAGTGTTTTGCCGTCTAATGGACTAGCTCGATCCAGGAGATCAATCGGATCAACCAGCGAGAGCTCGAGCTTGGAGTGGCCGGTAAAGGCTCATGGCACGACCAATACAAGGGTCCGTCAACACTCCACGCTCTCTTGCTCCTATCCTGTTTTCGATGTCACCATCTGCCTTTGCTGATATGGACTTCTCTAGACTCAGCCTACGTCTTTGTCGGCGGTCTCGCCTATGAGCTCACCGAGGGCGATGTCATCACCATCTTCTCCCAGTATGTCTCACCTTCCCAGCGTATACAATCCATCATCATTCTAATCGCGCCGGATGAACAGATGGGGCGAGATAGCGGACATCAACCTCCCCCGAGATAAAGTCACCGGCAAGACGAAAGGTTTCGGTTTCATCATGTATGAGGATCAGCGTAGTACCGTTATGGCGGTGGATAACATGAATGGGGCGTCGGTTCTCCATCGCACTGTCCGAGTGGGTCCTTTCTCTATGAGTCGAGTGATAAGGGCTGAGTGGACGAGGTGGATCATTGCAGGCAGTATAATCAGCCGGGTACGAAGAACGAAGAAGGGGAATATATCGAGCCTGATGCCCCGTCATACAACGCTCTTCCACCCGCCATCGAAGGTATGGCCTTTCCCCAGCCTAGTAGACCTCTAGCTGATGGTGTCACAAGCTTCGGACTCCGGATCATCTGCTTCAGAGCAAGAAGACACCCTCGATGGAGAAGATCCGATGGCCGCGTTTCTTCGCGCCGAGAAGAAGAAGTCTCGGGTGAAAGGCTCGAAGGAGAAGAAGCGGAAGCGAGACGAGGAGAGTAAGGAGGAGCGACGGGCGAGGAAGGAGGCGAAGCGGGAGAAGAAGGCGAAGAAGGAGAGGTTACGGATCAAAGATGAGCCGGGACGGGGACGGAATGGGCATGAGAGGGTAAAGGTGGAGCGGGATGATCGAGATGGTGGAGAGCGGGATCTAAGAGAGCGAGGGGAGGATCGGGTGGGTCGAGCGGATAGGGATGATTGGCGGGAAGGGAAGTGGGAGATGGAGAGGGAGGAGAAGAGGGGGAAGGCAGGGAATGGGGATGGGAGAGACAAGGAGAAGGATGGTAGGGAGAGAGAGCGGTCGAGAAGTAGGGAGAATGGCCGGTTCCAGATGGATGGTGGAGATCGGTACGACGATCGAGACAGCGTGATTCGACGCCGGAGAGACGAGGACCGGTACGACCGCCGGCGACAGGACTAAGCCACTTCGGAACTACTAGCGAGTCATGCATGTCCATGCCTCGTCTATCATCTCCATTCCTATGCCATACTATGTCCAATCAGGCTCTTATTCCGGAATCCCACATTGAACTGCAACAGAGAACTTCATAGAGTCGTCAGCGAAACCTGCTTGATCTGCTGGAAACAGCCTCACTTCAGATCTCGCACCCATCCTGAGCCGCCTTCAGCTCTCTCGATACATGGGATAGGGTAGGGAGACTTGGCGATGAGGACTGCCTCGTGAGGGGAGAGGAGGCAGACTTCGCGACCGTCAATGGATAGTTCTGCGGGAGAGCGAGCGAGAGGAGAAATCTGGGAGAGAGATGAGCGAAACACTGATCATCCACGAACAACCCCACCTCGAGTTTCACGACGCCGCTCCCAGGCAGGATGACGGTACGGAAGCTCAAGCTCCGTGGGGCAATCGGGGTAAGCAGGAACGCATCGGTTTCAGGATGGGAGACGGGTCCGCCGGCAGAGAGGGAGTAGGCTGTCGAGCCGGTGGGTGTGGAAAGGAGGAGTCCGTCAGCCTGCATAGGTCAGCAATCGGATTCGAGCTGAACCATCCAGCCTTGAAGCATAGCTCAAGAACGGGACCGGTGACTTACGACTGCCTCCGTGAGGTGTTGTCCATTGAAAAATGCATCGACAACGGTAAGGTGCGGATGTCGACCGCGATGTAACGCGACCTCATTCATTACCTGCCATCCGGCGTCTCCGACTTCGAAACGGCGTCATTTGAGCATCGGAAATGGCGGATGAAATCAGGACCTACCGGTCTTTGCACACTTCAGCACCCCACCATTTGCACTGACAGGCGTGCAAGCCAACCTCATACGGTTCAGAACCGATACCGGACCCTTCAGTGTCATGTCCAGTGTAGACGCAAGGTCATCGATATCTGTACCGATGCTCTCGTCAGGGTGATTCATCGGCAATCGAAAGCGCTTGCGGAACGGGAGGAGGAATCCTAGACTACCCATTGAGAAGCTCAGTACTGGTGGACACTCTCCTTCACCAAAAAGATTAGAAGTATGCAGGACCGTCCCGTCCCCGCCAATGGTGATCACCATATCGGTGTGAAGGGGAAGCAGGGGGAAGTCTTCAGGAGATGCGACGAAAAGATTTGGTAGTGAGGGGTGATCTTGAGCCGTATGAGGCTCAACGATCAGCCGCAGGTTTGGGTAACTTGTGGCAAGAAAGCTGCGAAAATTTAGCGCATGGCCACTGTAGAGCAGGCATGTGGACGAACGAGAGGAGTGTGCCCATTGCAGAGGTTGTGCGCGGATCGTGAGGTTTCTGGATGAGGAGTAGGGTTTTAGGTGGACGAGTCCATTGGGAGAGCTGATGGCTAGGTATTTATCAGCTGATAAGCAGATTGGAGATGAGACGAGGATACTCACGATGGAGAGAATTGCTTTGTGGCCATGGGCGAGGATTCGGTTTCAAGAGTATCACATGGACGTAGTGTCGGCTTTCTGAGGGATGTATTGAGGGACGAAGCGGAGGACAGAAGGACGCTCACTTGCGGAGCTGTTCGAGGGATGGGGTGGGGAGGTCGCGAAGCTGGTGGGTTGACCGTCTTGGTAAATATTGGATGAACGAATGAGGAGATTGGTGATGAGATCGTCGAAATGGCCGAACCGCAGGACTTGCGTTGGACGAAAATCGCGTTGTTTGAGACAGGACGGTATGGGATGTCGCAGCGCCTTGCTCGGATTCAGGCACTAGGCGCTTTGGCGAATAGGTATGCAAGGAACGACGGAACTGCCCAGTTGGACGCTTCTCGGCAGACTTCGGGTTGAAGCCCCTCTCCTTGAAGAATGCCTCTTTCTCGTCCGCGAGGTATCCGAAATTCTTCGGATTGGTGTAGTATTCTAACGATAAATCAACTTGGCGCTCGAGTTCCTGCAACGCAGTATGACCCACCGATGTCAGCCCGCCTCGTAGGCTTGGCCATCTTAATCTCTCTCCCAACAAATTTGTCGGGATGAACCTCCTGCCATAAACCCAGATTGTTGTGGTAGACCGCCTTCACCTCGCCTCCGGCATCTAGAATCGCCTTCGCTGCAGATTTGGAAAAGCGTGAGAGGTGGACGACAAGAGGGGGAAGTGGGAGAGAAGGATCGACATCGCCGAGGAGCTTGATGCCGCTGAGGTGCGATATCCCGTGCACCAGGTTGGAATGTACGACAGACCGGATGGTTATCGGTTCAGAGGGATCGAGACGGGATTGGGCGAGCCATGATTGTACACGGGAGATGGGGAGAGGAGCGTATGTCTTCGCCGTACTTGAGGATTTTGATCATCAGCTAACGGCCGCTTACTGACTGCAGGAAAAGCAGGGCGGCAGAACGACGAGAAGATCTGAGACGCACAAATTCAGGAATCCATGCTTTGGCACTCTTCGAACGAGTGGTGTAGCACCGCCCTCAAATCCGACATAGGGGATTCCAGTACCCCTCGCCTTAGCACCCTTGTGTCCTCGACCGGTCGTATGTCCACCTTTCGTCGAGCCAATCCCACGGCCTATCCGCGTTTTCTGTCAAAGTCATTTTGTCAGCTCTAGCTTACTGTCAGGTTAGCTGTCAGGTTAGCGCTCACAGGTCGATGTGAACCTGCAGCGGGCTTCAGATTCTCGAGGGATACGTAGGATGCGCATCGACATGGTGTAGTCGAAAGACTGCGTGGTATCAGACTGGGACCAGAACGTGATCCTTGTCCGCGCAAGGCGTGGTAGGCGTTCGCGAGGGTATTGAAAGGCATGGCTCGGTCAGCATAGAGCAAGTTTAGCCCTCAGATTCCAGCAAATATTGGCTTTCCCACCTCGAAGTTGATCCCAAAGTCAATAATCCACGTCAGGCTGACTTTTCGCGAGCTCTCTCCCGACATTTTCCCGTCCTCTGTCCGATGTCGAGTCGACAAAGCTACTGTCTCTCGTTTTGTATGAATAGATCTCTGACTCGTCCAATCAAGATCTACACGACAGCCTCTACCTGTCCACTCCCGCATCGTTTGGTTCTCCGGCGTACTACCGTAACCCATCCACCCTACCTCACACGATCATTCAACATGTCTGCGGCCCCCGAAGTGAATCTGCAAAAGGATGAGGTGACTGGAGAGATGGTATCCAAGTCGTAAGTAGCCACCCGTCTCGTCTGACAGGCTTCTTCCCGGTCCATACAGCTTATACTAGCTGCTCTCCCCGGAATGGAACCCCTGCTGACTTGGATGTTCAACGCAGGGAGCTCAAGAAGCGGCAGAAGGAGCGACAGAAGCAAGCTCAAAAGGCCGAGAAGGCGGCTGCCGCTCCTCCAACGCAGACCAAAGCAGCCGTAATACCGTCAGGCGCCGAGCTGGAGGAGCAGATGGATGCTACCGTAAGGACTTGCTCCTTTTATCGAGCAGTCAGACTAAGCTTGAGTGAATGATTAGGCCTTCTACGAGCTGCGTACCAATACCATCAGGAAGCTTAAGACGACGAAGCAGCCCAATCCTTATCCTCACAAATTCCATGTCTCACAATCCATACCGGCGTTCGTGCGAGAGTGGGGAACAGAGGGGAAGATTGAGAAAGGTGCAACAGTGGAAAGCGTCAATCCGGTGAGTTGACAATCTGCAGAATGCGATAGGACTGATCGTGCATTCAGGTGTCTGTGGCAGGTAGAGTCGCCACCATCCGAGAAGCAGGGCCGAAGCTGCGGTTTTACGACTTGAGAGCAGACGGGCAGAAGGTACAGGTCCTCGCGCAAATACAGTATGTCCCTCACAATTCGATCGATTAATCTGGCTGATCTGCCTTCCGCAGAAACGCAGCTTCGCCCGAGGGATTTGCATCTTCGCACAGTCTCATACGCCGAGGCGATATCATCGGCGTCACAGGTGTCCCCTCCCGTACCAAGATGGGCGAACTGTCTCTCACCATCAGCAAGATTGAGTTACTATCACCCTGTCTCCATCAACTACCCGGAAGAGAGGGGATCGTCGACCAAGAGACACGGTATAGGAAGCGGTATCTTGATCTGATCATGAACCAGACCACCCGGGAGATCTTTATCACACGGTCGAAGGTCGTCAACTACGTCAGGAAATACCTCGACTCGCTCGGCTTCCTTGAGGTGAGTTTTCACGGAGTGTACCAGATGAGTCTCACATCTTGAAAGGTCGAAACCCCAATGATGTCGATGATCGCGGGGGGAGCCGTGGCGAAGCCGTTCATCACACATCATAACGACCTCAAGCTCGACCTCTTCATGCGAATAGCTCCGGAGCTGTACCTCAAGGAGCTTGTCGTCGGTGGTCTCGACCGTGTCTTCGAGATCGGCAGAGTCTTCCGAAACGAGCAGATCGACATGACCCATAACCCCGAGTTTTCCATTTGCGAGTTCTACATGGCCTACGCGGATATGTACGACATCATGGACTTGACAGAAAGCATGATCACGGGACTCGTCAAGTACCTCACTGGCGGGACCAAGGTGACTTTCCATCCGCAAGGCAAGGGTGAGGGGAAGAAAGTGTATGAGATGGACTTTGCGACACCATGGAAGAGGTTCGACATGATTGAGGAGCTGGAGAAGCAGTTGAATACCAAGTTCCCACCTGGAGAGACGCTTCATGACGCGAATGCCAACAAGTTCTTGCGCGATCTGTGCGAAAAGGTATGGAGTCGCTGATACAGCGATATGCCGCTGACAAAGCCCAGCACAACGTCGAATGCGGAGAGCCGAAGACTAATGCGCGACTCTTCGACAAGGTATGCGCCCTGTCCCCAGTCCTCCCACTGACGTGCCCAGCTCGTCGGCGAATTCATCGAGACGCAGTGCATCAACCCAACCTTCATCGTCGGCCATCCTCAGGTCATGTCACCCCTCGCCAAATACCACCGATCCCGTCCCGGCCTATGCGAGCGTTTCGAGACCTTCATGTGTACCAAGGAGATCTGCAATGCCTACACTGAGCTGAACGACCCTTTCGAACAACGAGAACGATTCTTGGAGCAGTCGAGGCAGAAGGATGCGGGCGATGAAGAGGCGCAGGGAGTGGATGAGACTTTCATCGATGCGCTGGAGTATGGCTTACCACCGACTGGCGGATGGGGATTGGGGATCGATCGATTAGTCATGTTCTTGACGGACTGTGCGAATATCAAGGAGGTGCTGCTGTTCCCGGCGATGAGACCGGTCGTCGCGAATTCGGTGGAGGCGGTGGCGCCATCGCTAAAGGCGACAGATGCGGCGAAGGAGGCGTAGTCTGGTGGGAGAAAGAAAAAGAAATCATGTAGATATGCACATCAATCCATGCAAGAGAGAAACACATCTTGCCCAAGAGGTATACCGCGCAATCAACGCCCGATATCTATGCTGACCGAACGGCCTATCGCCTACATATCTATGGCGTCCCAAGCGGTCTCTGACCTCTCCTCCTGCGCCCCCGCCGACTCCATCCTCGCCATCCTCAACATTGCCTCATCAAGATGGACCTGCTCCCCCTCCTGTCCCCCTCTCGGCAACCTCAACAACGCCTGCGCCAGATCCACATGACCCTTTGAAGCGAGACGCGCCAATTCAACGCTGACTCGCTGATCCATCTCCATGTCACCCGTCCCATCCACGAATTGATGTTCAACGCCGGCGTCCTCCGCTGTGATCCCATTCAGACTTGTCTCACCGACGGGTGTGGCTTCGGCCTTGATCCGGTTGACTCCGGCTCGGCGGGTTTTGAGGGGTTTCGTCGCTTTGATCGGACCCTTGAGCTTGCGGTAGCGATTGTAGATGTCGGGGTATTTGACTTTGAGACTAAGGGCGAGAGGTGGGGGCATATCGGGAGGAAGGGAGGCGGGATCGTTGGTGGCAGTTTTAAGGTACTGAGGGAGATCTTGAGCTCAACAGGCGAATCGCAAGGGCGTTGACCCACCTCCTCCTTCTCCTCGTCGGTCATCTGGAGAAGCTTGCGGATAGACTCGGTATCCTTGCCCGCCTGGATCTGCGCGATGAGCCAGTCATCAATAATCTTCGGCAAGCGGCCGCTCTCCAGCTCGTCCTCGGCGAATGGGTCTATTTGGGCACACAACCTTCACTGTCTGCTGGCTGCATATGAGACTGGTGACTCACCATGTCCCTCATGCTTCCAGAAATACACCGCCTTGCAAGACAGATCTTGCATCTCCGTGAGGACGATCCGTGAGTTGCAGTTGCACTTGACGCTTTTCTTCGTGTTCAACCGCAACTTCTCCTGGGGTAAGCTGGTCGAGTGTTTCGACTCGTATGAACCGGCGTGATGGCACGTGTAAGTGATCTTCTCTTGGATAGGGGAGGTGCGGAGGCGTCGACGCTTCTTTAGTGGTGGAGCTGTGGAGGCTTCTTCGGATGTCATGGCTGTGAACGTCAGTTAGGCTTGCGACGAAGTGTGCGGGAGAGACTGAACTGACCGGCAAGAGCGCGTTCATGCGCCTTAAGTCTCGCGCGCATCCTCTCCTCTGCGCGTTTCTCGGGCGTCGTCGTCCGCCGCTGAACATAATGACACCAACTACTCTCGCCAGACAACCAGACTTCGAAGTCTGCACGATTGATGAACTCTAGGTGCTCAGGATAAGGGGTATTTTCGCCTCGGTTGGGTTTCGAGAAAGGCGCGAGGTGGATAATGGGATTCGGATTTGGCGTTTTCTCATCGCCTAATCGACCAGTGGCGGGAGTAGCGACCTGTTGTTGACTGGCTTCGGCGAGGGACGCGGTAATGGCTGATGCGGTCGCTTCGTCGAGTTCCGCCTGCGTTGCTTCGGGTTCGATGGGTTCCTGATCGTCTTCGGGGAGGAAGATGCCTTCGTCATCGGCGAGGGAAGGGTCGATCTGAAAGTCTTCGGTGGCGGTCGCGAGGTTATATGGCTCAGACATGGCCATGGCGTGGAAGTCGCAGAGTGGACGTGCCGAGTGGAGGGGGGATACGGGTGTACCGACTTAAGGAAGGAAGAGGGCGATGAGTCGGATCACATAAGGGGGAAACAACGGTTCACTTTATTCTGTCCTACCCCTTCCGTCCACACGCTCTCCGTATCGCAACACGTGTAAACCCGAAAAGCTGAAGCCCATGGCCAATCGAAGGCGTGAGATTTCAAGCAAACTTTCCACGATTGTTCTTGCAGCCTCATTGAGCTTTGGGACCTTTGGGACGATCAAATCAAGCTATCGGAATGGCCTTCTCGGGCGCATTGGTCAGTCTGGGATTGACTGAACGGTGTCAAATCCTGATGATACCTCTAGACCATCACCGACCTTGACGACTTCCTCACCCCTTCCCAAGCATGTATCATCCCCGTTCGCATTTCGAAGACGCCTGGGGATGAGACCGATGACGGACCCGTAAGCTTCATCACATTCCCATTAGGCTGTTGGGGCTGACCAGGGTCTGGTCTCGGGATCTCTCTCTGTAGACGGAAATCCAAATCGACGCCAACAACAAGTACTACGAAGTCTCCACCTACCCGACCTCCGCAGCTGGACCATCCTCAGGCAGCGCCAAAGCTCAAGGCAAGAAGGCGTTGGAGAAAGCCGAGATCAACCTGAAAGATTGTCTCGCTTGCAGGCAAGCTTCACCTCTGCTCGCAAGTGAACGAGCTGATTCGTCGAGCAGCGGCTGCATCACCTCGACCGAGTCCTTACTCATCACCCTCCAATCGCACAACGAGGTCCTCTCCTTCATCTCGTCCAATCCTGCCTCCTCGAGCTCTACATCAGACACTAACAAGCATCGCACACCCGTCCTGTCCATCTCCCCACAAACGCTGGCCAGCTTGTCCGCGTCGTACTCCAGCTCGTCCGGGCGACCCCATATATCCCTCCTCACCTTGCTGCGTCGGATACGAGCGTTCCTCGGCCGACCTGAGAACGGTGGCTGGAAGGTATGGGACACCACATTCTCACGGCACGTGTCATTGCGCGAGACCGTAGTGGAGTATCACGAACGGAAGGGCAAGGGGAAGGCGGCTATGCCGATACTGGCCAGCGCGTGCCCAGGCTGGGTGTGTTACGCCGAGAAAGCGCAGGCGGATCTACTGCCCCTCCTCAGTGCGGCTAGGAGTAGTCAAGGGATCATGGGAGCGCTCGTCAAGACTTGGTGGGGAGGGCGGGTCGGGCTCAAGCCAGATGAGATGTATCACGTCACCGCTATGCCTTGCTACGACAAGAAGCTCGAAGCTTCGCGATCGGATTTCTACTCGTCGATCTACTCGACGCGCGAGGTCGACTGCGTTCTCACCACCGGCGAGCTCGACCTTCTCCTTTCCGATCTGGGTTTTGATCCATTGACTGCGGTAGCCGGCGAAGATCTTCCCGCGCCAACGGATATCTCAGATTCATCCGGCTCACCATGGCCCGAACTCCTCACCCACCAGGGCTCAAGTTCTGGCAGCTACCTCGGCACCCTTCTCCGCGAGCTTGCGGAGACGCATCCCAATCCAACACGCATCATTGCACGGGAGATCCGAGGTTCGACCGATAACGTTGAGTATCTCCTCGAGGACGCACTCACCGGAGAAGTCATCTTCAAAGGTGCGAAATGCTACGGTTTCCGAAATCTGCAGAATCTTGTGCGAAAGGTCGGGAAGGAGACTGGTTCGGGCACTGGGCGGAGAAGCGGGGCGAAGTTGAGTCTCGCGATCGCAGCTCGGCGTCGTAAAGCTCGGACCGGGGCTGGGGAGGTGAACACGCCAACGACAGACGGGAGTGATGTTGAGGGAGTAGGGATGGTGAGGGAGGAGAAGAAGCTCGATTTCGTGGAAGTCATGGCTTGTCCGGGAGGATGTGTGAATGGTGGAGGTCAGATGAAACCTGTCACAAAGGTCCATAGGGAGGGGGAGGTAGATGAGGAGGGGTACGAGCGGCCTATGGCGGATGAAGGTGTTGATGAAGGGATGAGGTGGAGTACGAGGGAGTGGGTCGCGAAGGTTGAGGAGATTTATTGGTCGGGACTGCCTACTCCACCACCATCGCCTACTCTCCCGGCACAACATCTCACGAATGACAACGGAGTGGAGGATGGGAGGCATACGGAGGCGGATCGACTGGCGGAGGAGGTGGTGAAGGACGCGTGCGGGGAGGATGAGGCGAAGAGATGGGAGTTCTTGCGGACAAGGTTTAGGAAGGTGGAAGGCGATGTGTTGCAGGGTGGGGTATCCCATGAGGCGGTCAAGTGGTAGTCATCATGCATGGTGCAGTTGCCTAGGGCATCCGGGTATACCAGCGAAAGGTCTACTAATTATGTATATATAATTTGGTATCTTCCTATTGACTGTTTGTATGTGTGTGTGTGTGTGGGTATGGGTGTGTGTAGGCTGATGTCATTCCCTACCTCGACCCGATGCTAACCCTCGTTCTCGCGCTTCCAAAGCCTCTGCCGCCATTTCCCTCAAACTCCGGCCACACTACCTCCCTCGCCTTCCCTTTTGCGTCTCCAATCGAGGTCCTCTTGCCCAGATCTCCACCCGAGGGTCTTCTGTCCAGCTCGCTGCCCGATGGCGTACTCCCTGTGTAGCCCGACATCCCCGACTGACGTCCCAGATACCCCACCGAGCCATGCGTACTAGGGATCCTAATCCCCCCCCCAACATCGACCATCGTCGGGCGATTCCGAGTCGCCACGTCACGAAGAGGCACCGGAGATTCTGCCTCGCGCATGGATACACCCAGCATGAGTGGACCTACGGGCTGATCCTCGTCTACATCGACATACGCTGAGTCCCGAGATTCTGCGCTGTCCACACTTTTGTCGGCGGAGTGATGGCCTTCATACGAGCTTGAGTTCCATTGATGCACAGCATCGACCCGCGGGACCCTCTCATCACCGATAGCATTGACGTCACCAGCTTGGTGCAGATGCGGGGCAGCGGGGAGGCGGATCGGATCGGATGGATAGCGTATCGAGTCGGAGGGATGGCGGACGGGGTCTGACGGGTGGCGAATGGAGTCAGCCGGCTGATTCGAGTCAGACGGGGAACGGATCGAATCCGATGATTGGCGGATCGAGTTGTTTGTGGCAACAGATGCACGTCGTCGGAGCAAGCTCTTCTTTACCAAGACGTTGCGCTGACGAGGCATACCCTGATCTGATCCCGGGATGAGCGGGTACGGGGAAGCTGATGACTCAGCGCGAGAATCTGGTGGCGCAGGCATTGCAGACGGTGGAGCTTGAGTCGACAGACGGGCATCATTGGCGGGTAGATTACTTGGCGAGGTCGACGGCCCCTCATCGAGTACAGATGTCCAAGGTAGGCCACGGTGCTCTGGGTCGACATGGCGCACTTCATCGTGAGGTGGAGGAACGGGAGGCATGTCGACGATCACCGGACTTTCGGGCTGGGACGCTTCCTGTTGAGCCGGTTGAGACTGATAGGTGTCTCGGTGGGAAAGGCCGGAGGTAGGAAGAGAGGTGAAGATGAGGATATCTCTACCTTTCTCGAGTGGCCGGAGTGGAAGTGAAGCTGTAAGCTCGAAATGCAGTGCTGAGAGCGAGTCGATAATGGCGAGGAGAAGCCGAGGATGGAGACTGCGCAATTCAGCTTTTACTCCAATCTGCCAACTCACTTGTCGACAGCCTTCTGCTTGATGCCGCCGCCGAGCCACCGTCTCATCCCGTTCAGCCAAAACCGGTACACCCCTTGATGAACCCATCCCTCCAGCCTGATACCTTTCTCGCCCTTCTGGCTCCAGGTGACGCGGTTCGAAGTCGAGGTAGCATTACCGCCTGAGCGGCCCTGACTTCCTGAGGTAATCGCGTTGCGGATGGCGGAAATCAGGGCTGGCGTGGATATCGGAGGTGGGGAGATAAGGGAGATGCGATCAGGTACTATTTGACCAGACCATCAAAAGACGTGTTGATTGGGTCTCAGCTGTTGTAAAGGCGGACTTACGGGGTAGCGACAAGGCGAAGAAGAGGGGTGGAGGCGTCATTGTTTCTGAGGAGAGCGTGAAGAGGAGAGTGTGGGAGTCTACCTGTAGTCCAGCTGTCAATACAGAGGTAGCGAAGGGATGTGACAGCCGACCTTGTATCCGGCAGCTTGCAGACTGTCGATCAGCTTCCAGCCATAAACACCCAAGACCGTGAAAAGAGCGAGCAACAGTCGAATCGAGCTATTGTGATGTTGTCAGTACGGACCTAAGGCGCATAGTGTACGTACTCCAGCTCCTGGTGCCCTTTCCTTTTCCACACTTTACCACTCAACTCCGTTGTCCAGCTCAAACTCTCGTGCGAATTGCCCCTCGCTCTCAAACCCTCGAAAGATTCACTCCTCTTTCGCACCCCCGCCGGCCACTTTTCAAGAAACACGGCGTCAACGGCCAAGAATGTCTCCACAGGAAACCCGGTAAAGCGCGTGCCACTCGGCGGGTTGAGAGACAGGAAAGCGTACTTCGTTGATCGAGGTGGTATTCGTCGAAACTCGTCCCGGACCGTCAGGCCATTGCCATCCTCTGGCATGTCTGGAGAAGTGACGAATTTTGGGGATTTGGGTAGGGTAGTAAGATGAGTCCAGTCGGTAGACGATGATGTGAAGTGACCGTTTGGAGGTTGAGAGGGTAGTAGCGGGAGGGTAGGTGGTGACTCGGACCAGAGCGGAAGAGGAGGTGGACCTTTATCAAGCGCTGACATGGCTGCGAGGTAGAGGTTGCGTTCGGAAGGGGTGACATACAGCGTTGCTATGCGATTAGGACTGAAGTGAAGCGGTCGAAGTCGCTCAGGGTCGTTTTGGTCGTCGATGATGACTTCTTGTCCGTCATCTGCTTTCGTCGGGGGAAGGTCGCCTCGGGATCGTCGGAACCAGCTCTTCCTTTTCATATTGCTGGAGAGATGACGGGGATCTGACATCAGAAGAACAAGTACAAAGTAGACTGGACTGCGTGCACAGACGGTCATCATGCACACACTTCTCCGCGTGTGTGAAAGGTACATCCCGAAGTGGCGATTTGTGGATCAAAGGAGAGAAAGATCAGCGCCCAATAAAGTCGTCGTGCTCAATCACAGCTTGCGTTCGAAGTTGACGTAAGCTGCTCGTGCTAAAAATCAAGTGTCAGGAGGGATCCACGCCTCTGGCCGAGAGTTTGAACGATATCATGCCTCGGCCGAGAGGAAGTTGAGATGAAATGATGGTCCTAGGGACATAAAACTATGATGGAGCTGGTGATGGGATGGGCACGTGCCTCATCCCTGTTTGAAACCCACGTGACTGCCCTGACGCACAGGCGCACAGCCGGTCCTGCCGATGAGAACTTGACTGAAGACTTGCTTCATCTCGTGCCAGTAGTGGGAAGATGCCAGTGCTGCTCGAAGGGTGTGTCTTGAATCAGATCATCGTTCCTCCTGATGCTTGAATGACGCCGAACACCCCTGGCTTAGGTCATGTCACTGCAAGGCGGTCAAATATACCGTCGAGGTCAGCTGTTCCTCTCCACACGACTTTTCTGGCTGAGAGGTTGAGACAGTCAAATACCCCTGTCCCGTTCCAGGTGAGCCGAGCTTCCGCCTGATTAACAGGGCCGTCAAGTTGCAAATCTTACCCTGCTTACCCTTTGCTGTTCTCCGCTGAAGCTGCCTTTTAGCTCTGCCAATGCTCGATCTGTCGCAAATGCGGAGGCTACGGTGGTAGCGTCAACATCATGGGTAACACCAAGACGCTCAAATTAATCAGAGGGGAAGACAAGATCAAGCGAGTCCCTGCACTCTCAACGTCCTCCTCTCATGCTGAAGGGGGACGTCTCGCAGGGTGTACATCGCCCCGCTCAGCTTCGACAAGGACGATAAACCGGACAAGATGGGTACGAGCAAGCGCAGCTTCTGCACAGAGTGCAGCTCGATGTTGTGGAATTACCATGATGAATTCCCCGACGTTCGTCCTTCCAACCTCTTTCTCACGCCGCCTTCCCATCCACCCTTTCACGGCGCTGATGAGGGTTGGTATAGTGGATCTACCCTTTCGCATCTACCATTGACAAGCCGAATCCCCTCCCGTCGTTACCGGATGGAGTTCCGCTCATCTCGATCAAGCGCCAAGACTGCCCTAGTTATGTTCCGCTGCCGGAGGGCGCGAAGGCGTATCAGGTCTATGGGCCGATGGACGGGATTGAGGTGAGTGGATGGCTGCGAATTGGGCTGATGAGGAGGGGTGGCATAAGAAGCATGGAGTTTGGGTCGATTGAGCGGGAAGGCGGGAAGGAGATTGCCAGTAAGGGTGGAGCAAGTCAGCGCAGATGGTATAAGCTGGGCGAGTGCATCGAATGCTTACGCGGAGCCCCTGGGTCTGGTCGTCGGCATCATCACGATCGACGTATCCGTTGGTTCGGGCATGCATGATGCACTGCAGCGATTTAGAGAAAACGCGTGCTCGACGCGTCTCCCACGTGATGGATAATTGATTTCTCGACCTCCTCTGACTTTTTGCCACCTCTCCCATATTCTATATCTTGCTTCCAACGGAGTACATCTAGCACTATCTCGCTCCAAGGCATCTATAATGGAGTACATTTCCATCATCCCATCCGGTGCGTCTCGTACTGGATACTGCTTGGCTCGCTGACTTGAGCAGATCTCGACCTGTCAACTGAACACCGATATCTCCGGCTACCACACCCTCGAACCGGTCCGTCAGCCAATCCTGCCGCCTTTAGGCAAAGACTGATGAGCCCATCTGTCAGGTCGACCACAGCTGTACCTGCCATACGGACCATCGTTACTCGAGGTAGCGAGAGTGAACTGCTCGAAACGCCGGACATGGTTCATTGGCGATTCGACCATCGACGGTGAGTTTCGCCTGCCGCCTTCATGATTTTGTCGTGCTGATTGGACCAGCTGGCAGTATTCTGATACATCATCCAGTCGATCCGCTATTCCTCGTCATCCCCGTCGTTCTGTCTCTCTTAGCTTCGGTACGTCCAGATTGGCCCCTTGTCCAGGATCACAACTGAGCTTCATCACAGTGCGGAGGAGAATCAGCCCTCTTTCAACCCCTGTCCGACCTCATCTCCACAGTGTCCTCCTCCCAAAAATTTTCCCTCACACCGCCATTTTCGACGGCCAAGCCCGTCGAAACACGGAACGAGGACATCTCCCGCTTCCTCGCGCTGAAACCGATCAAGCGGGTCCTGAGACTATGCTGCGAGCGTAAAGGTCTGTTCTGGAAACCCCCTGCCCTCCGCCTGGTTGGCTGACAAGGTCCAGTGCTGCCAGGTGCACCACCCTCCCCACCCGCCGACACCGAAGACCAGAGCAGCTCCAAGCCCAAGAAACAGGTGTACTACCACCCCTCGCTCGACCTCACACTCAGACTTCTTCGCCTCAAGGTCCAGCACTTTGCGCGCGAAGAGCAGTTCAGGATGTTCGATCACCTTGTCCGTTCGCTGGGTCGTGACGGATTGCTTGAGCCAGATGCGGATGCCGAGCTTGTACAGCGTAAGTCGGTCTGAAGGGATTTGGGCTGATGGGTAGTCGCGAAGACGAAAGCTGCGATGGATCATATGGGTCAATGGTTACCTGGAAGTATGGTCTCCGCTCTCATGGAATCCTACGAGTACGTCTCGCCCCAAAGTTACGATGATCCAGCTGACGGAAAGCATCACAGCTTCTCGAGATTATCTGAACATCTCGCCAATCTCTCTGCAGCCTCGCTCGCCGCTTCACTACCTCCTGTCCAAGCCTCGAAACAGGAGAAGGTTACGAAGCGAAAAGTCGCGCCCGGGTCGCGAGGTGTCGAGGTGCGTCTCCATCAGGCGGGGGACCACTGCTGATGCATGGATACAGGCGCTGAAGAAGGTCAATACGGCTTCGATGAGCAAGCTGACGAGCTTCTTCAAGTCGAAGGATGGGGTAAGGAAAAAGGGGCTGATTGCAGCTGGAGAGGTTGGGTAGCTGTAGTATTTTCGTGATCATCTGCATTATAGCTTGCTCCAGCCTCTCTCCTCTTCATTCGGCGGACATTCTCTCTGCGGACAAGTTGGGCAGGACTGACGGGTCAAATATGAGGTCAAGTGTTGGATCCTGTACGAATGAGGGATCGGCGAAGTGTCATAAGCGCTCTGCGCTATGCATTATCCTATACTACCCAAACTCATAGTCCGTATCGGGCTTTCACATCAAGATCTCCCAACCCGGCTGAATCTCATCCTCATACACCCAAACCTCCTCATACTCGTCACCGTCGAAATCTCGTTCACACAACTCAGTCGCAGAAGCTTCCGCAGCGGACGAGGTGGTGGTGGAAGAAGAGGGAGGGGCGACGAGGTTGCCGCTGTCCAGGCTGGACGTGGAGGATGGAGATGAGGCGTCGGTCGAAGATGGGGTGGACGATGGGGACGCTGAGTCGGTCGAAGAGGCGGAAGACGACATGGTCATGGTGACGTTCACGGTGGTGTAGCTCGTGAGGAAGTCCGTCTCGATACCATCTTCGTTCTCGGCAACGCTCGAAGTGGCGGAGGGCGCAGCGGTGATGGAGGATTCGGCTGCGGATGTGGTGAAGGAGGCGGTGGTAGAAGAAGCGGGGGTGTCGGAAGTAGAGGCGGTAGTGGATGTAAGAGGAACGGCGCCAGGGAGGGAGGGGTAGATTCTGACTGCACCGCCTGTGTTCGTCGAAGTGGCCGAAGAGGAGGTATCGGTGCTCGAAACGGTAGCGCTAGGCGTGACGAAGTCGCTGAAACTGAGCGCACCGGTCACGGAGACGGTCGCGCTTGCCAACAAGGAGGAGTCCGTGCTCGACGCCACCTCCGAGGCGAACGCACTAGCGGAAGCGGAAGTGAACGAGGCAGTCACGCTGGCGGTTGTCGAGGGGACAGCTCGAGAGAGCGAGGGGTAGATCCTGACGGCGCCATCCGTGTTGCTCGGGCTGGCCGAGAGGGAGGTATCGGTGCTCGTGGCGGATGCATCGGCAGACGCGCTGACAAGGGTCATCGCCGAGGCTGCTTCAAAAGTGACGGACCCTGTGGCGAGGGGCATCGAAGCGGATACCATTGTGTAAGAAGATGAGGTAGCCACGGTCGAATTGTCCGACGAGACTGGGCTTGTGGAGCCGTTGACGTGTAGGGTCGAAGTGTCCATCGTCATCCTCGAGTTGTCCGTGGTGGTCGTGTTCCATGCCCAAGTTGGGTAGCTATGGGTAGCACCGGCCGTGGGTGCCGGATCCGAAGCCGTCGCAGATGAATCAGCCGCGCTCACGGAGGTCACACCCGAAGTGGGGGACGCAAAGGCGCTGACTGAAGTGACGGCGTCGGTCACGACGGGAGCGTACGCACTAGACGCAGTGACGATAGCAACGGGGACGTGGAGATTGGAGGCGGGCTGCAGGTACGGGTTGTCATTGGACGAGGGGCCGGAGTTAGAGGAGTCATCTGAAGCTACTGAGCTCGTGCTGTCGTAGGAAGAATCCAATCCAGAGCTGGAAGAGCCGGAGTAAGTGTCGGAGGAAGTCGAACCGGAGCTTGTCGCTGACGAGCCGCTATCGCTCGATCCGGTAGACGAGCTGGAATCAGACGAGTCGGTGTGTGACGATTCATTGTTAGACGAGCTGCTGGTAGAGTCGGAGCTGGACGGGCCGCTTGACGACGCGTTACTCCCCGATGATGTAACACCGGTCGATCCGGAGGTGGTTGACGAAGCCATAGAAGCGGAAGATGTCGATGTAGCCGCTGCCGCACCGCCCAGATCGGCGGAAGTGGTGAGTGGGCCACCAGAGTAGTGGTTGCTTGCAGCAGGGGAGGCGGAGCTACCGGACGACGCACCATAGTCGGAAGAAACGGAAGATCCGGCCGAACCGGAGTAGCCGGAAGAGCCAGACGATGATCCGGTTGAAGCAGAGTAGGGTGACCCGGTCGCCGACGCTGTCGCCGCCACGGTCGAAGTAAAGAAGGTAGGGGAAGCAGTCGCTGTCCCGTCAGCACCGATAAGTACGATGTACTCCCATGATCCGTCCGCCTCCTGCACCACATGTCAGCGCCCATCTTCCTCGAACGGCCGGCAGCAAAAGACGGGACATACCTGAGTGGGCTCAAGGATCACCTCGAGAGTGAGAGTAGGCATCAACGTCTCCATCATCGATTGAGCATACGACTTTGCGGCTTGCATCACGTCGTCGTATGCGCTACCAGATGACGAGGGTCCAGCGTTGCTGCTGTCGTCATCGCTCCCATCGCTCCCATTGCCTCCATCGCTGCCAGCGTCTCCTCCATCCCATGAGCTGCTCGACCCGGTCACCACCGCCGAGCTAGCGGACGAAGTGGTGGATGCCGCGACGTAGTCTGTGAAGGTGAAAGACTGGAAGGCGGTAGTCTGAGCAAGGAGGGAGGAGAGGGTCTCGGAAGACAGGTTTCCCGGGTTGGGGTTGACTGTGTCGAGTCCGGTGGAGTTTGAGGATGAGGTGGTGTTGGAAGAGGAAGGCTCGAAGGGTGAGAGGGAGTCGGCGACGGAGGCGGTGGTAGACGCCACGGGGATACCAGTGGAGGTTGCAGTGATGCCGGAGGGTGCGGGTGTGACGGTCGAGGAGGCGGCTACGGAGGTAGTCGCGGCATCGGCAGACGAAGATGTACCCACGTCAAGCGCACCCGCTCGTTCCCGATAGATTCGCTTGAATTGCGACTTGTGCTTTCTCGGGATGCTCAGTGTGAGAGAGGAGGACGCGAGGAGGGGTAGAAGTAGGAGGGAGGTGGTGGTACGCATGTTCGTGAACTGTGAGGTTTGATTATAGGGAATGTGAGTGCCGCCGGGGCTTGATTATACTGTTTTGGGTGTCGCTTCGAGCAGACACTGATTATAAGGGTAAGGGTGAGAGAGGGGGCCTCGACTAGCGAAGTTGACCCAAGTCAGTAGGAGGATGAGGTAGATGAAGGTAGAGAGTGAGGAGTGAGTACCTTCGCATCGCACGTCCCGACGCAGGCAATCTCATCCAGAGGATTCCCGAGCCGACGCCTCGTAGGACATGAACGGGATGACATGAGGCGATGAGATGGCTGATGAGACATATCATCTAACGTTGCGAGGTGGGATTAAGGATCAGTGACGCAAGTGGAAGGAGGCTTGCTCGGGTTCCCCTCCCCGCAAAGATGATGTTTGGTTTGATAATCATCGCTCCGGTAAATCCAAAAATTACACGTCATATAATCGACTCCATCTCGAGCTCCAGAATATATAGAGGCCGAGGAGGCCATACTCATCATCAGCGCATAATAAGACCCAGCTCCTCCGCCATGTCCTTCCTCCCCTCCAGTGTCCGTCTCCTCTCCCCCTCCCCCATCATCATCTTTACACGGCACGTCTCCGGCTCCCACCGGTACGTAAAAGGCGGTAAGCCCAAACCCGCCTTAGCCCCACTCCTGCGTTCCCCACACCACCCGAAACTCCCCCTCCGATCCTCCGGCGCATCCCAACCCCACCCTCGAGATCTAAGCCCATCGTACACACCTACCACTTCTTCCGTGCCGCTCGATAATGGGCTCGTGTTACATCATTCACCGCCGGCTTCTGCTCCGAGCCATATGACGGGGAGCGTGCCTCCTTTGCTCAAATGGTTAGGAGGGGAGAGCGTGAGATTGACGGGGGAAGAAGAGGCCCCGGCTTTGAGAGGGTGGGAGCCGGCTAGGGGGGACGTAGTGGCGGGATGGAGCGAGGAGCTTAAAGAGCGGATGAGGGAGATGAGGGCCAGGGGTATGTCACGGGCGGACATCGCGCGGAGGTGAGTCGACCTCCTGAGAGGGCAGTGAGGGTTTGCTGAGGGTGTGAGAATAGTCTGGAGATACCGCGAGAGCATGAGACTATGATTCAGAGGGTCGCACCGCTTACGGGGGAGCAGTTGAGGGAGAAGGAGACGGCGCTGGACGAACGGAAAGCGACTTGGGGACATAATAAGAGATTGTCGAGGGCGAGCAGGGCGAAGCGGAGAGAGTTTTGGTAGTGCGCCTAGGGAAGACAGCGGGAGAATGCAAGGCGATCTTCATGCATATCCGCCCTAGCGGTACAACTTCTCGCGCTGACGATTTGGGTGCTACTTGACCTGTGTTTTGTGACGGACAGCACCAGGGGAGTTGGACATGATACTCGGGATGCCAGGTATGAGGTCGAGGCGAAGGACATGTCACACGGTGTAGATACATATTTGGCTATTTCACCGATCTGCTTCGGCTGTCGCAACAGGGTCCCTCGACCCTCAATCCTTGAAACGCTTGGAGCTCCTCAACCCCACCAACTCATCCGATTGACCGGCATTACGCGCCCCGAGCCTAACGAATCCCCATCAGCACGACTCATCTTATCGCTCACAAAGCGCACCCACATCCTCCCACCCATCACCCCAGCCAATACATCATCGGATGACGGCTCAGTGGTCCCCATCCTCATATCCCGCCCACCACCACGCTTTCCGCGATCTCGATCATTATTCGACTTGGTCGAGCTTGCAAATTGGGCGTATTGCTCGTCTCGATGTTCATGGTATTGGGCGAGTTGCTGGAAATCGCGGGACGAGATGGAACGCAGGTGAAGGATCTCTTCGTCTAGGGCGGAGAGGAGGGATTCGGCTGTGGAGCACCTAATTACGGATGACCCAAGTCAGCAATGCCGTCAGGATCTTGACAGGATTCTTGCTGTGGGGTATCAGACTGACCAGTTTCGTAGTCCCGCCTGGACACTTGTCAAATCTTCCGGCAGCGAGTCCCGTCCTGCCGCCCAATCGATATGCAGTATTCGTTCGTGATGGTGCATCTTTCCACCCAGGAGTCCAGCATAGATGACGTCGATGATCAGATCCTCGAGCTCTCGGACGGTGTTGACCTGTAATGCGTTTTGTAGGGCATCATAAGAGAGGGACTAATAATACAGCTCCGTCAGCCATGCCGATTCGCCGGAGAGAAGACGAGCATACACGGTGCTGCAGAGCGAGGGACACAAGGGTCAGGTGTTTCAGTTTGATCAGGTGGGTCGGTGCGAGGGAAGGGTAGGAATCGGGACTGGCTGTCAGATCCAAAGTACCCATAAGTATACAGTTGCTCTGGACATCGGCGTGACGCACCATTGTAGTCTTTTAATGTCCCATAGGCGAAAAGCTGGAGAAGGAGGGATTGCTTCGAGTACTTCGGATCTGATTGCAGCTACACGAGGTCATAAGCTTCTGTAGAGGTCCGTCGACCGGCGTCAAATCGAACACTCACTTGCTGTATTTGGAGTAGATCCAAGAGCTCAGCAAAGACGTACACCCCAGCCTGTCCCGCCAGCGTCGTCAGCTTCAACCCCTAAGACCTGATCGAGCTCACAGCAGCTGTAGCATCCATGATGACCTTCGCTGTCGCCGCAGCCTGCGTCGAGCGAGCTAGCAAAACGAAAGGCTCCAGGCGAGGAGCCGAATCCGCCATGATTGGGCTGATGATCTCAGGCTGTTGTCGAGGTAGCAGAAAGAAGGAAGGACAAACGCTCGCCACATTCACCTGTATGCTCCGGCTTACGTAATCTCAGCCCAACCCCTCCGCCTAGAGCTCTGACCAGTTCCAATTAATTTCACTTGCAATGATTTCACCCAAAATGTCTGGCGATGCCACGGCAGAAGCTGAGGCCGCCCCGTCTCCTGCCGACCGGCTGACAACCCAAGAGAAGCTCCTCTTGTCTCAAGCGGTCTACAAGCTCGGCGCGGTGGCTTGGCCGGTGGTGTCCAAGCTGCTACTTGAGCACCCATGTTGTGCCGGTCGAGGTCGGGAGCTCTTCTCGGCGGAGGCATGCGAGGCGTATTACATCGGACTGATGACTTCCATCGGGATGAACGTGTATGTTTTCAGCTCCTTCTTGTACTGGACTTTGTGCTGAAGCATAAGTAGACCTGCTCCGGACGCCATGAAACCTCAAGGTCTGTCCATCACTCCTTCCAACAACGTCCCTGGCTGATTAAACGTATAGCAACAGTCCACCTCCGTCTCGCCCAAACATTTTACCTCGCTCGCATGACCGAGCTAAAATCCACCATCTCGACCTACGAATCCCGTTTCACCTCCCTCATGTCCGAGATACAAGCGATCAAATCCGGCTCGCTCGACGCGTCCATCCAAGCGGAACTACGAGCGGTCTTGGCGAGGAAGTACGGGAAGAGGCTTTTGGATAGCTGGGTACCGCCGTCGGAGGAGGTGAAGGCTGCTGTTGAGGCTGGACCCATCGAGGAGGACGTTGAAGTGGCGGAGGAGAAGGTGGAGGAGATGAAGGTGGAAGCTGCACCTTCACCGCCGGCTTCGGAGCTCTCGCCTCCGCCATCTGTACCGAACGAGAATGTGGAGCAGCCTACGACGGTGATAACCTCCCCGACACCGGCGGTTATGGAGGAGCCAACGACCCACGCAAGCAAGCGGAAAGCCAGCCAGCAGCCTCGAGGAGTTCCCGCTTCGAAGCGGTCCGGTCGACGAGGTGCTTCGCCTGCGCTAACGCAGCCAGAGTCTGAGGTGGCTTCCGAAACTGGTGCCCCGGAGGTCGAAGCAGTCCAGCCAGAACCTCAGGTGGAACCTGAAGCAGAAGCTGAGCCGGACCAGGAGGTAGAGGACGAGCCCGCATCGACGCGAGGTCGTGGTCGGCGTGTTTCCAAGCGAGGTGTCAAGAAGGCGCAAGAATCCCCCGCTCCATCGACTCGTACCAAGGAGTCATCACCCGCCGTGTCCCGCCGTGCACCGTCGGTATCTTCGACCACCTCGGCCACGCCGGCCGCCTCGACCCGCCGCGGAAAGCGAGGGATGCGGGATGATGTCGTCTCAAAGTCTGTCCGGGAACAGAGTGCGGCGGCAAGCGTCAAGGAAGAGGTGGAGGATGAGCCGGACGAAGGGCCTAACCGGCGTCCCAGTCGGCGGTCTTTCGCAGAGGAGAACAAGGAGGTCAAGAGAGGGAAACGCGGATCTATCCGAAGTGAGTGGCCGGATGGGAGCAAAGGGGCATGATGACCATGCTGACGGGTCCCCCAATCAGCACCAGTCGAGCCCGACGGCGATGACGATGCGAAGTCCCAGTCTCATACCCCAGCCGCACCGAGTCTGACTCGACATGGTCGGTCGAGCGCTTCGACGGAGCAGAAGAATGCACAGAAGCTCATTTATTCTTTGCTTGATACCATCTCGAGCCATCGGAATGGAAATGTTTTCCAAACTCCAGTCAAGAAGGTGCGCTTCTGGGTTGGAAGCGTCTGGAGGAGCTGATATGATGGGACAGAGCGATGCACCGGACTACTATGATATCATCAAGCGGCCCATGGACCTGAAGACGATACGAGCGAGGATTAGAGACGGCAATATCACGAGTATCGACGAGTTTGAGAGGGACGTGCTGTTGATGTTCGCGTGGGTCCTTCGCAGACTGCTTGTCCCTGGCTGATCATGCCTACCCATCTCATCTTCGCCCTTTTGTTTTCCTCCTCGTCTCCTGCGCGTGTCCCTTCCAACGCTTCGCTCGACAGCAACGCGATGATGTTCAATTCCGAGGGAAGTCAGGTGTACGATATGGCTCAGGAGATGCTGCGCGAGAGCGAGAATCACATCGCTCGCTTCCGGAGTATGCAGCATGACATGGGGCGGTAGGGTCGGGCGGCTGGGCCAGGCCCGGACCACTGCAGAGCCTCACGGGAGCGCGGCAGGACTAGCTATCATGGGTTATCAGGCGTCCATAGGCGATACCACGAGCTTCCTCCTTTCTGCTTCCACTCAAATTCGCGAAGACATACATTTCATAGGGTGCTCATCGCTGCAACCAACGTCCTACAACCAACGTCCATGTGTCGTGTATCCCCACATCTATGTATCTCCAATCCCAAGACTGACTATGCCTTCCCTTCAAGAGCCGCAGCATAGCTCAACCCCTTCGTCCCCCTCCTCTCCTTCTCACCCTTGACCTCCCGACTCAGATCCAGCTCCTCAAGCTCATCCTCCAACTCCAGCTCGCCTAGGACAATCACGTCCTCATCCTCGCTCATTTCTTCGTCCCGATCACCCTCCGCGGAGTGGTGAGGTGAGGACGGGATGTGTTCCCAGCCTTCGTCATCGTCCTCGGCTAGGTGGGTGGGGAGGAGGGCTGGAGTACCAGGAGACCTTGATAGCGCTGTTGCAGCGGGTGAGGGTGAGAGGGCAGGACAGTGACGCGACTTGATACCCTTCGACGCGGTGAGGAGGGATGTTGGTATCACGGAGCTCGAGGCGGTATCGTCGGGTAATGCCAATACAGTCGGGTTCACCACGAAATCGAATCCCAAACTCAGCGCGGTCGTAGCTATTCCCGAATCAGCTTGGTCACTTCACCACAGCGAGTCAAGTCGGGATCTACCCACCCCGTTTCACCCGCCCCTTCCCCTCAGTGATTAATCCCCCCAAGTCAACCTCCCTCCTACTTGCCTCCCCCCTATCCCTCGCCGCCTCAACCTTCTCCCTCACCGCCCGCGCCTTCTCCACAACCCGTATCCCGGGATTACTCGGGGCCGATCGCGGTAGATCATTGAGGAGGGCAAGCTCGGAGCGCCAGTCGAGGGTGTGAAGGTTTGAGAGGGGGAGAGATTTGCGCGGGACCGAGGTGCCGGGTCGGGACCGGTTGGGCTGGGGGATGGGACGGGGTGGGATGGGCATGGTGGGCGAGATGGGTTGACTAGTGGTGTATGAAAGAGAGATGTGACACGTAAGATGGCGATTGAGGTGATGGGTGGAATGGAATGAGGAAGAAGGAATGTAGGGTGAGTGGCCAAAGGGAACGGACCGGCATCAACAAAGCCCGGGTGGCAAAACAGGAGGCCGGGATGACGTAAATCGACGCGTCCTCGCCGTCCGGAATTGATTTGATCTGCCGGAAACTGCCGGTTGTCTGCCCAAGGGAACGTGATGCGATACAGGGGTGTGCTCGGTACATATCGGAATGACCTGCGCTGCTGAGAACGTATAGAGTCTTCTAGGTGTTTACACTGACCTGCCAGAATGATGCGAGGACCTCCCTCTATTACGATCGGAGCTCAATCCCGATCTCGGGGCAATCGTCGGTCGAGGCCTTCCAAGCGATTCTCCCATCTTCAACAAGCGGTTTTCCATCTTCTCCATCGTCTCGCTTATCTTGCGCCATGTTCTCCTCAATGGTCGTTAGCGTGGCGTAGATCTATGAAACAACGTCGATTTTCGCTCGACGCTTTTCCTGCCCAACGGACTTGAGAGAGAAATCAGGGCCCAGCTGAGGGACGTCGATACTCCCGCATAATATCGTAGATTCGACTCACCCAGCGAGAGAAAATCGAGCCTTTCTCGAGCTTAGACAGCCCGTCCCCGGCACATCTATCGCCCCATCGTACCGCCTCTTCTCTCGCTTTTCAATGGTCTCCCGCATCCATAACATTTCCTCCGAGGGCCATGGCGCAGTGATTGATGATCGCCGCCGGTCCGTAACGACCAGCAGACCAGCCGATGGCGCTTCGCACCGACAAATTTATACAAATCATCCAAGGTGAGATGCGTTGTGAACGATGCGGGCGGTTGCGCATAGTGATGAGCGCGCCGATGGACTGGTCGGGAGAGAGGGATACAAGCGCTACGGAGGGAGTGGGCATGGCGAGTGGTGTTGCGAGCGAACATAGCGGTTGGCGATGCATGAGAGTGACTGGTGTCGTGATGATCTTGAAAGAGCAGTGAATTGCTCTTCTTGTATACATTTCAATTGTCAATCTGGGGTGACGTTTCGGCTCGCCGGATGTCAAAGACTTGCCGCACGACGAGTTCTGCCCGGCACGGACTCTAACCATCCCGCGAAACTCCAGATCCCGCCCGGTCAGCCTCCTCTTTCACTTCTTCAAGAGCTTTTCGTGCTTAACCATGCGAGCGAGAGGTTATCACCCTCGGGCTGCTTCGCAGAGACGACCCAGAATCTCAATGTAGCCACGAAGATCATGAGCGGTGTGAACAGAGCTTTGAGTTCTATTACACCTGATCTCTCGTCAGCATGTCTATGGCTTCAGAACCGGGAGTATCAAGTTCTTGTTGGTATGGGGACACATATTCTTAAGAAGAGCTGTTATGATCGATAGCAGTGCCTATATGGTGGGGTCACGCGACTCAGAAACTGGTCTCCTGAATCTCGATAAAGCGCCCCATCAGATCCGACTCGCCTCCTTGTCCTTCTGCGACCCATCCATCCTCTTCTTGAGCTGCAAGACCGCAGCGCGAGTAGCGCCAGCTCCAAGCTCGAGATATTTCATGCGTTCCTCCATCTCTTCCTGAACACTGTCCAGCCTGGTCTGCATGTCGTCCTTCGCGTTCTCAAGCTCGCGCTTGTTTTCCTCGAGTGCGCGCGCGACCTCGCCCTTGATGTCGATCGGACCCACGGGGAGATTGGGCAGTTGGGAGTCGAGCCAGACCGCCCACTCGGTAGATTTGCTCACGTCTTTAGGCTGATCAAAACAATGAGCCTTTGATACAAGTGGATATCGAGAAATCCACCATCAACTCCAAGGAGACTTTCCTGTAATTGTCTCTATAAATCCCTGAAAGAGCATGGTCTTCGTTCAGCGTCTCGTACGTTGCTGCATAGCCTCAGTCACGCACAGCAGCACGTTCGCGCTTTATGTCCATGGTCTTGACCTTCTCGTCGATGGCCTCGACTTTTTTTCATACCCTGTTGCCCTTTCCTTCTTCAGCTTCTCCATACGATTCTCACTTTCCTTCTTGGACCCCTTGTACTGCCAAAAGACTTCCCAACATAAAATACAGCAAAACATAGATGATGCTATAAGGGAGAGGAGTCCTAGATCACTGGTAGTTGTCGGTGAGACGTTTGAAGAGGTCATGGGCATCGCAGGCTTCGGGGCATCAGGCGCGGGCTGCGGAGTGGTCGTGGCGCTGTCGCTGACAGTTCAGTCGAAACGGCGGGTCGTGAGCAGCGGGGATATTGAGACCGTAGTCGGAACGAGCCGACGGGCCCCGTTGAGACGGAGCAATGCATTTGTATACTGAAGGAAGAGATTTTCATTCGGGGGAGTCAGCTGGTGGAGGACAATTCAACGGTGCACGACATCAAGAGGCAAGCAAGGTGCCTTTGAGTATGTCAGTCCATCTCATACATTTCAATCCCGTCTAGAGCGACGGACTCACCTCGGCAGGGTACATGAGAAACGCTCACGTCGCGTGCCGGCGCCGCATCAATCCAATCGAGCGCGCCTTCAAGTGCGACAGATGCCGTACAGGGCTTGATCCCGTCGGGTCGGATTCAGCCTTTGTTTCGTGCATTCCATTCAGAGCTTCAACCGATATCCCCTCCCAAGCCAAGCGATAGAGCATACCGCCCCACTATACCCGACCAGTACGATCATACTTGTAAAGTCGTCCGCGTACATTGTTTTCATTGAGAGGTTGATGAGTCCAGTGAGGAGATTCGCCGCGAGGAAGATGGCAAGACCATTCTCGTTAATCGCCTCGAGAAGTGATGGAACAGGTCGATCAGGGGAAAAGAGAAGCTCGATGACCAGGTAGGAGAGGAGAAAAGTGGTGTTGTACGCTGCAACCCAGAGCATGTAAGGTAGATTTGCCTGGAGACACGTCAGTCCAACCGCTATATAAGCTTGAAGAGCTGAGCGGTCTTCTCGAATACATCGCTCTGTTGGGGCTTCCAAGGACAGCTCACCAGGCGTCTTGACACCTCTCCACCCATGAGTCTCCAAACCGCCAACGCCACCCACCACGCCACCGAATAGCTGAACAGCTCCAGAGCTAATTCGGTCCTCCGCTTCTCGTGATGTCGTTTGTCGTCCTCATCGTTATGCCTTCCTCGTATTGGTGATGTGGACCGTAGGATGTGCTCGCCGCTAGCGAGGCCGAGGATGTAGATGGCGAGATAGCCGGGAAGGGAGACGAGACCCTCTTTGTTCTGGCTGAGAAGTCCAGTACGAACCGTGGCGAGGGCCCACGTCTGGAGGCTTGTGATGCTCAGAGCCAGCTGATGAACTGAGAATGGCTCAGCAAGCTCACGTGGTCGCTGAATGACGACCGACCAATTGTCAACAAAAGGCCTAGAATCGTCCACCTCATCCATTTCTGACGGACTGGCCAGAGCAGGACGCCGAAGACCGGTAGGAGGCCGAGTGTGAAGAAGAAGTTCCAGTGCACGCCGTACTCGGTAACATGCTCCTACCGACAGAAGCGGATCGTCAGCGCACGAAGACAGCCAGAAAGCATACGTACGGGATAGTCGGAACCTTTGACCATGAGAACTCGGACAACACCAAGCGCGAGGACGGGTGCCGCCTTGCGTAAGGTCTTGAATACCGCTGAAGGGGTGCTCAAGGGCTTGCCGGGTGAAAGGCCCTCAGTGAAAGAGCGGACGGAGACGATACCAAGCGAGAATACGAATGAGCCGACACCGACATCCATCTAGGTTAACCCGTCAGCTGCAAAGCCAGAGCTGAGGCGCAAGAGGACAGCTCACCAAGCTCGTCCCGAAGTCCTCACACTTCCCCTGCCACCTCGGAAATACCGGAAAATCGACCGCAAGGATGCAATGAATAGTCATGACCATCATATGTGCTCTATACACCGAGAGGAACGGAAGTCGATCTCCCGAGGGCTTTCCTCCGTCTCGGCTAGTGGGAGACGGAAAGCTCTTGGATGCGCTGCTGAGAGAGGATGATCCAGCGAGCTCAGGGGTGGGTAGGACATCGATGGCTGTGTGGGTGTAGGTTGAAAGTGTGGGGGAGTGTCGACGTCGTCGTGATCCGAACGAGCGGGGCACCCGGGGCAGTTCCGGTGAAAGATTTGGCGAAGACGAAGGCGACAAAGCGGTACTCGAAGCTGTAGGAACGACCTCGGACGGTAGTCTGATCGTCATTCGGTTCGTGAAAGGCGATGACAGGGTGGGTACTGCCGGCTCTTCATCCGAATCGGACTCGTCGAGCCATTTCCCTGTTGACTGTTTCTGCTTCGACCCATGGCCGCTCAAGTGGAACTCTCGACGAGACCATGGCGCGGTCCGGCTGGATATGCCCGCAACGATGACGAGAAAGATGTTGAAGGTGATAGGGTAGCTGGACGCGATCGTGACGGCCAGTGAGAGCGGTAGTACAGTCGTGGCATAGTCGAGCGCCGGGCGAGGTCGGAATCGACGGGTAGCGACAGCGTAGAGAGTATATGAAGACTAGCAGGGCCTCGATGGTCAGCGAAGCTCTGCGATGATTGTGTGTCCGAAAGGGATCTTCAAAGCAGAGAGCTTACCAGTGCTGCTAGGCTGACTGCGTTGATGCTGAGTATCGTCGCGCCAGGATTGTCGGCGACGAATGCTTCTTTGGCGGTCTTGTAACAAGACATGGTGACGAGATTTTCCGAAGATCAGGGGATACGGCGCCTTCATCTTACCGTCATCACGATGTGAAGCCTTGATTGTCTGAGCTTCGCAGCGAGAAAGGACTCAGCGCGTGAGAAAGAAATGCAGTTCACCGATACAGGACATTGAGCCCCGCGTATCTCCACGTGTTGGGCGGAAAACTCGCGGGAGCACAATCAAGTAATTAAAGCCATGTAGTTGCCCGAATGGATTGTAGTTCAGCTGCATCAATACCAAAATCCCAAGAGACCAAATCTCTTACCGACGCATCTCCGAGACAGCCAGCAGGAGCTGCAAATGAGTGGACGAGGATTCTCACGAGGAGGTGGAGGCGATCGTGGTGGTCGTGGAGGATTTCGAGGTATGTCCACTTCACCCAGCTGTGGCCTCTTGCGCGCTTCAGGAATCCGGTCTGGACATAGGGGAGATCTGTGCTACATACAGGTCTGTGACACTGATGCTTGTGTCTGACAGGAGGCGGAGCAAGTCGAGGTGGAGGAAGAGGTGGCTTCCAACGCGATTATGGGCCACCCGACGTCGTCCAAGGTGAGTGACGACCTCGGCATGGCTCCTGCCGGATGGTAGCGACCTTGCTCGGTAGCACCCATATATATATTGACACACGTGTAACAGAAATCGGCGCCTTCCTCCACCCCGTCGAATCCGAGATGCTCTGCCACCTCACCGCACCCACCAAGATCCCCTACTTCAATGCCCCAATCTACCTCTCCAACAAGACCCAGATCGGCAAGGTAGACGAGATCCTCGGACCGATCAACGAGGTTTACTTCACCGTGAAGATGGATCAGGGGATGATGGCGGGGAGCTTCAAGAAGGAGGATAAGGTGTATATCGGGGGGGATAAGTTGTTGCCGATTGAGCGGTTCTTGCCGAAGCCGAAGGTTGCGGGCGGGAAGGTCGAGAAACGAGGCGGCGGTGCACGGGGTCGGGGTGCACCGCGCGGACGTGGCGGACCACCAGGACGAGGCGGACGAGGGGCGTTCGTTCCGCGCGGTGGAAGTCGAGGAGGATTCGGTGACCGAGGTGGACGAGGAGGTGCGAGAGGGTTCAGCAGTCCGGGACGAGGGGCACCGAGGGGACGAGGATTCACACCTCGTGGAAGAGGAGGATACTGATATGCAGATGTATTATGGCTATGCTCTCACTCAAGCTCTCCCGCAAAGTTTATCCCCTCTGGTCCCCAACGCTTACAGCTTCCTCCCACTCCGCCATCTCCAGTCTCCTCCCCGTTCTCCCCACTCAGC
>JAABUY010000530.1_pt1 | contig 65230 bp, 63 predicted proteins | sample 5560271 | NCBI WGS metagenome assembly JAABUY01 (sample SAMN10711886, study PRJNA513374) | rock metagenome | isolation source: Antarctica rocks | place: Antarctica: Victoria Land, University Valley | reverse complement strand
ATCCATCGCGCCGTCCGGCTGGCCCGCGAGAACCCCAGCGCCCGCATTCTGTTGGCGAGCTTCTCGCAGCCTTTGGCCGATGCCATGGCCAAGAAGCTACTGGTTCTCGCTCCCGAGACGGGCGGCATCGTTGCCCGGATCACCACCGCGTCGTTCCGGGGGATCGCCGAAGAGATGTTTCAGCTCGAATATGGCGTGCGCCCCCGCATCGCCTCCGATGCCACATTGCGTGAACGGTTGCGGGCTGCGGCGACCGCGACGGGACTCAAGGGGTTCTCCGAGCGCTTCCTGCTCTCCGAATGGACCAATGTCGTCGACGCCTGGGGCCTGATCTCGATCGACGCCTATTCGACCGTTCAGCGCATGGGCCGCAAGAGCCGCCTCGGCCCCAACCAGCGCGAACGCCTGTGGCCCGTCTTCGCGGCGGTTCGCGAGGCGCTGGCCGCGGAACGCTTCACGACCTGGGCGGACGTTTTCATCGGCTTGGCGGAGGCCCTGGTGCGCCGCCCGTCCAAACCGTTCGACCACGTCGTCATCGACGAAGCGCAGGATCTTGCGCCGGCCGAACTCCGGTTTTTCGCCGCGCTGGCGCCCGCTCAGCCGGATGGTCTGTTCCTGTCAGGCGACATCGGCCAGCGGATTTTCCAGCATCCCTATTCGTGGGCAAGCCTCGGCGTCGACGTGCGGGGCCGATCGCACACGCTCAAGGTCTGCTACCGCACCTCGCAACAGATTCGGCGCGCCGCTGATCGGCTCTTGCCGACCGTCTTGCGCGACGCCGACGGTACGGAGGATGAGCGTCGCGGGATCATCTCGGTCTTCGATGGGCCGCCGCCGGACGTCAGATCCCTCGCCACTGTTGCGGCCGAGGCCGAGTTCGTTCGCGACACGATCGCGACCTGGCTCCGCGAGGGTATCGTGGCCCATGAGATCGGTCTCTTCGTCCGGACGCCGCAGCTCGTCGGGCGCGCGCGGGCTGCGATCGAGGGGCTGGCCGGTTCCGACGCGATGGTGACCGGACCCATGAGCCTCGCCAAAGGACTGGAATTCCGCGCCGTCGTGGTGATGGCGTGCGACGAGGGTATTCTGCCGCTCGACGAGCGTGTGGCCGACGCCGCAGACGAGGCGGAGCTCGACGACATCTACGAAACGGAGCGGCGACTGCTCTACGTCGCCTGCACCCGGGCGCGCGAACATCTGCTGCTGACCGGAGTGACGCCGACCTCTGAATACCTCGCGGATTTCATTCTGTAATAGCAGCGTCAGAGGGCACTCCTTTGGAGCCCACAATGGCCGTTGTCTTTACAATGCGAGCGCCCGAGTTCGAGGTGGGTCTGGCCAAAGCCCGCGAGTGGCTGCCGGCTCTGGCTCCATAAACATCATCCCTGGCCGTCCTCCAAGGAGCGCGCAGATCACCGTTGCGGCGGCTGCCCCGATCCGCCATGGTGCGCGGCAACAGCATAACAGCCATGACGCTCGGGGAGGGCGCTTGTCCGGGGATTTCATCCTGACCACGCAGGATCTGGCGAAGGAGTTCCGCGGCATCGTGGCGGTCGATGGCGTGGACCTCGCGGTGGAACGCGGCACCATCCATGCGCTGATCGGCCCCAACGGCGCCGGCAAGACCACTTGCTTCAACCTGCTGACCAAGTTCCTATCGCCGACGCGCGGCCGCATCGCCTTCAAGGGCCGCGACATCACCGGCCTGGGAGCGGCCGACGTGGCGCGGCTCGGCATCGTGCGGTCGTTCCAGATCTCGGCCACCTTTCCGCATCTCACGGTGCTGCAGAACGTCCGCATCGCGCTGCAGCGCCGGCGCGGCGACAATTTTGATTTCTGGCGATCGGAAAAGCTGCTGCGCCGCTACGACGCCGAGGCCCGCGACCTCATCGAACAGGTGGGGCTGGCCGGCTTCGCCGACGGGCTCGCGGCGGATCTCAGCTACGGCCGCAAGCGCGCGCTCGAACTCGCCACCACGCTGGCGCTCGATCCCGAACTCATGCTGCTCGACGAGCCCATGGCCGGCATGGCCCACGAGGAGATCGACCGCACGGCGGCCCTGATCCGGCGGGCGGCCCGCAACCGCACGGTTCTCATGGTGGAGCACAACCTGTCGGTCGTGGCCTCGCTCAGCGACAGGATCACCGTGCTGGCCCGCGGCCGGGTGCTGGCCGAAGGCCCCTACGAAGAGGTGTCGCGCGATCCCCGCGTCGTCGAAGCCTATATCGGGACCGGACATGCCTGACGCCGCGCCCGCCGCGCTCGCGCCCGACCCCGCCGCCACCGCCGAGGCCGGCCCGAGCCTCAGCGTCTCGGACCTGCACGCCTGGTACGGCGAGTCCCACGTGCTGCACGGCATGGCGTTCGAGGTCCCCAAGGGCGAGGTCGTGACGCTGCTGGGCCGCAACGGCGCCGGCAAGACCACGACGCTGCGCGCCGTCATGGGCGTCATGGGGAAGCGCCGCGGCTCGATCCGCTTCGAGGGGCAGGAGACGATCGGCCTGCCGTCGCGCCTCATCGCCCGGGCCGGCATCGGCTATTGCCCCGAGGAGCGCGGCATCTTCGCGAGCCTGTCGGTCGAGGAGAACCTCATGCTGCCGCCCGTGGTGCGGCCCGGCGGCATGTCGCGAGAGACGATCTTCACGCTGTTCCCGAACCTGCGCGAGCGGCTTTCCAGCGGCGGCACCAAGATGTCGGGCGGCGAGCAGCAGATGCTGGCCATCGCCCGCATCCTGCGCTCGGGTGCGAGCCTGCTGCTGCTCGACGAGCCGACCGAGGGCCTGGCGCCCGTGATCGTGCAGCAGATCGGCCGCACCATCGCCCGGCTCAAGGCCGAGGGCTATACGATCGTCCTGGTCGAGCAGAACTTCCGCTTCGCCGCGACGGTGGCGGACCGCCACTACGTGGTCGAGCAGGGGCGCGTGGTCGACATGATCCCGAACCGGGATCTCGACGCCAACATCGACAAGCTGCACGGCTATCTCGGCGTGTGACGGTACGGACCAAAGAAGACGACAGGGAGAGACGGAAATGCTGAAAGGGTTTTTGCTGGCCGCGACCGCCATGACGGCGCTGGCCACAGCCACGCTGCCGGCCGCGGCCGAGGTGTCGGTGAAGGTCGGCGTGCTCAACGATCGCTCGGGCGTCTACACGGACATCAGCGGCGAGGGCTCGGTCATCGCCGCCAGGATGGCGATCGAGGATTTCCACGCGGCCGACAAGGGCATCAAGGTCGAGGTGCTGTCGGCCGACCACCAGAACAAGCCCGACACCGGCTCCAACATCGCCCGGCAATGGTACGACCAGAACGGCGTCGACGTGATCCTCGACGTGCCGAACTCGGCCGTGGCGCTGGCGGTGTCGCGCGTCACGCGCGAGAAGAACAGGATCTTCATGAATTCCGGCGCCGGCACCTCGGAGCTCACCGGCAAGCAATGCTCGCCCAATACCGTGCACTGGACCTACGACACCTATGCGCTGTCGAAGAGCACCGCGACCTCGATCATCAAGCAGGGCGGCAAGAGCTGGTACTTCCTCACGGCCGACTATGCCTTCGGGCACGCGCTCGAGACCGACGCCACGACCTTCATCAAGGCCGGGGGCGGCACCGTGGTGGGCTCCGTCAACACGCCCTTCCCGACCAGCGACTTCTCGTCCTACCTGCTGCAGGCGCAAGGGTCGGGCGCCCAGGTGGTGGGCCTCGCCAACGCCGGCGGCGACACCGTCAACGCCATCAAGCAGGCGGCCGAGTTCGGCGTGGTCCAGGGCGGGCAGAAGCTCGCCGGGCTGCTGGTGTTCATCTCCGACGTCCACGCGCTCGGCCTGCCGATCGCCCAGGGCCTGAACCTGACCACGGCCTACTACTGGGACCGGGACGACGGTACCCGCGCCTTCGCCAAGCGCTACGCCGCGCAATACGGCGGCAAGATGCCCACCATGGACCAGGCCGGCGTCTATGGCAGCATGCTGCACTACCTCAAGGCCGTCGACGCCCTAAAGGGCAAGGACACGGCGGGCCTGATGGCCAAGATGCGCGACATCCCGGCCGACGACCCGCTGTTCGGCCACGGCCATCTGCGCATCGACGGCCGCATGGTGCACGACATGTATCTGTATCAGGTCAAGACGCCGGCCGAATCCAAATACCCGTGGGATTATTACAAGCTCGTCAACAAGATCCCGGGCGACGAGGCGTTCCGGCCGCTGGCCGACGGCGGGTGCGACCTGGTGAAGTAGGCCACGGGCTGGACGGGGGCGTCCCATGCACAGCGTTCTCGGCATCCCGACGCAGGTCCTGTTCGGCCAGCTGACGCTGGGGATGATCAACGGCGCCTTCTACGCGCTGCTGAGCCTCGGGCTCGCCGTGATCTTCGGCCTCCTCAACATCGTCAATTTCAGCCATGGCGCCCTCTATATGATGGGTGCACTGGTGGGTTGGCTGCTGTTGACGACCTTCGGCATCGACTATTGGTGGTCGCTGGTGCTGGCGCCCGTCATCGTGGGCGTCTTCGGCATGGCGATCGAGCGCACCATGATGGCGCGCCTCTACCGGCTCGACCCGATCTACGGCCTGCTGCTCACCTTCGGGCTGGCGCTCATCATCCAGGGCGTGTTCCGCAACATCTACGGCGTGTCGGGCATGCCCTACGCGGTCCCTCCGGCCCTGCAGGGCGCCCGCAACCTCGGCTTCATGGTGCTGCCCAACTACCGGGCCTGGGTGATCGTGGTGTCGCTGGTGGTGTCGCTCGCGACCTGGTTCACGATCGAGAAGACGAGCCTCGGCGCGACGCTCAGGGCCGCGACCGAGAACCCCGTGATGGTGTCGGCCTTCGGCATCAACGTGCCGCGCCTCGTCACCCTGACCTACGGCTTCGGCGTGGCGCTGGCGGCGCTGGCGGGCGTGCTGGCGGCGCCGATCTATTCGGTCAACCCGAACATGGGGGCCGACCTCATCATCGTGGTGTTCGCCGTGGTGGTGATCGGCGGCATGGGTTCGATCCTGGGCTCGGTCGTGACGGGCTTCGCGCTGGGACTCTGCGAGGGCCTGACCAAGGTGGTCTATCCGCAGGCCTCCTCCACCGTGATCTTCGTCATCATGATCGCGGTGCTGCTGATCAAGCCCAACGGCCTCTTCGGGAGGACCGCATGAGGGGGTCCGACGGCGTCGCCGCCCCGGGCGCGGCAGCACCCGACGCCGCGGCGGCCGATGCCGCCGCGCCCGGTGCATCGGCTGCAGCGGACCCTCGCCGGGGCGACGGCGCGCTCCACGCCGCGATCTTCACGGGGCTGGTGGCGCTGGTGGTGGCGGCGCCTTTCCTGGCCTACCCGGTCTTCGTGATGCGGGTCATGTGTTTCGCGCTCTTCGCTTCGGCCTTCAACCTGCTGCTCGGCTTCGGCGGCCTGCTGTCGTTCGGCCATGCGGCCTTCTTCGGCCTGGCGAGCTATATCTGCGCCTTCGCGGCCCGTTCGCTCGGCCTGACGCCCGAGGTGGCGATCCTGCTCGGCACGGTCGCGTCGGGCCTGCTCGGCGCGCTGTTCGGCGCCGTCGCGATCCGGCGGCAGGGCATCTACTTCTCCATGATCACGCTGGCGCTAGCCCAGATCGTGTATTTCGTCTCGCTGCAGGCACCCTTCACGGGCGGCGAGGACGGCATCCAGGGCGTGCCGCGCGGCAAGCTCTTCGGCCTGATCGATCTCGCGAGCGACGGCACCCTCTACGTCGTGGTGGCGGTCATCGTCCTGGCCGGGCTGCTCGCGATCCACCGCATCGTCCATTCGCCCTTCGGGCAGGTGCTGCGGGCCATCCGCGAGAACGAGAACCGCGCCCTGTCGCTCGGCTACCGGGTCGACCACTATCGGCTCGCTGTGTTCACCATGTCGGCGGCGCTGAGCGGGCTCGCGGGCGCCACCAAAGCCATCGTGTTCCAGCTGGCGTCGTTGACCGACGTGCACTGGACCATGTCGGGCGAGGTGGTGCTGATGACGCTGATCGGCGGCATGGGCACCATGTTCGGGCCGGTCGTGGGGGCGCTGGTCTTCGTGGCGCTGGAATTCTACCTGTCCTCGATCGGCTCCTGGGTGACGGTGGTCGAGGGCGCGGTTTTCGTGGTCTGCGTTCTGGCGTTCCGGGAAGGCATCGTGGGCGTGCTGGCGCGGCGGTTCCGCCGGCCCCTGTGATGCCGCCCGCTTCAAGGGAGCGATGGGCCATCGAGGGGACGAAGACAAGCGGCCCGACGGGGCCGGGATATCCTGGAGGCGCAGGGCGGGGCGCGCGCCCATCATGCACCTCGGATTGCAGGCCTATGGCGACGCCGACACCGTCGTCGACGCCTCCGAGCCCGCCATCGCGATCGTCGAGCGTGAACAAGGCTCGGCAGGAATCCTCTCCGACACCCCTTGCGGTCCCGGGTCCAGGATCCAATCTCTCTTTTACCATCCAGTTGGATGGCGACGGGATGGCGTGAGATGACCGACAGACCTCGGGAGCTGAAAACCAAAGCCGCCGACAGCGAGAAGATCACCATCAACCTCGGCTATGTCGACCTCGGTCAGGTCGATCTCATGGTTCGGGACGGTTTCTACGCGAACCGCACCGACTTCATCCGCACGGCCATCCGCAACCAGCTCGACCGGCACATCGATGCCGTCAAGCAGTCCGTGGCGCGCAAGAAGCTGAGCCTCGGCCTGTCGCACTACAGCCGTCAGGACCTCGAAGCCGTCGAGGCCACCGGCGAGAGGCTCGACATCCAGGTGCTCGGCCTCGCCACGATCGCGCATGACGTCACCCCCGAACTGGCCCGGCAGACCATCGCGTCCGTCCAGGTGCTCGGGGCGTTGCACGCGAGCCCCGCCGTCAAGGCGGCCCTGAGCGACCGCACGAGCTGATGCCGCTCCGGCGGCGAACCGCCATCGATCCCCCTCTTCCGACCATGCTGGCGCATGGAGCGATCCCGCTTGCCCGAAGGACCTTCACCATGCCTGCTACGCCGAAGTTCGACAGGAGCCGGATGCTCCGGCTCGCCAGCCTGTCCGGTCTCGCGAAGACGGGATTGCCGGGCGCGGCGTTCCTGCGATCCCTGAGCCCATCCCACGGCGACGGCGATCGACCGGGCCGGCAGTCCCGCCTCGCCGACGGGCCGGGCGGCGCGACCGTCGCGGATCACCCGACGGTCGCGCCAGTCATGCACGAGCTGCTGGACCGTTTCGCGACCCTTGCGCCGGGCCCTGGGCTCTGCGGCATGGCGGTGCCGGCCAAGGCACGGCCGGCCCCCGCGGTGCCGGACGGGGCGGGCTTCGCGGCATGCACGTTCCGCGGTGCCGGCGGGCAGATGGCCTACAAGCTCTATGTGCCCAGCACCTACAGCGGACAGAAGCTGCCGCTGGTCGTCATGCTGCATGGCTGCACCCAGTCGCCGGACGACTTTGCCGTGGGGACCCGGATGAACGAGATCGCGGAGGAGCAGAACGTCCTGGTGGCCTATCCCGGCCAGTCCGCGTCGGCCAACGCCCAGAAGTGCTGGAACTGGTTCGATGCCAGGGACCAGCACCGCGACCGCGGTGAGCCCGCGCTGATCGCCGGCCTGACACGCGAAATCATGCGCGACGTCGCGGTCGACCCGGCGCGCGTCTACGTGGCGGGCCTGTCGGCCGGCGGGGCCGCCGCGGCCATCATGGCCCAGGCCTATCCGGACCTCTACGCCGCGGCCGGCGTCCATTCGGGGTTGGCCCGCGGTGCCGCCACCGACATGCCTTCGGCCTTCGCGGCCATGCGGCAAGGAGGGGTCCCGCGGTCCGGCGGCCGAACCGGCCGGCCCGTGCCGACCATCGTGTTCCACGGCGACCGCGACCGGACGGTCCATCCGTCGAACGGCGAGCACGTGCTCACGCAGGCCAAGGCCGGCGCTGCCCTGAACACCACCGTGACACGGGGCGAGGCTCCGGGCGGCCTCGCCTATACCCGCATGGTCGAATCGGACGACGCCGGGTTGCCGTGGCTGGAACGCTGGGTGCTGCACGGTGCCGGACACGCTTGGTCGGGCGGCAGCCGGGCCGGGTCCTACACAGACCCGCGCGGGCCCGACGCCAGCCGGGAGATGCTGCGGTTCTTCCTCGCGCACGCCAACACCGCTGCCGCGGCGTAGAGGACCCGATCGCGTAACGATTGTGGAGCCGAACGGCCCATCAGCGCTGCCGAGCCGACACTCCGAGCGCGTACAGTCGCGCGATGATGGCGGCAGGATCGGCGGCGCCGAACGTCAGAGAGACCTCCTCGTCGGCGACGATGCGGTCCAGCGCGCGGTGGGCGTCACGAAGCCGGAGGCCGAAGCCCTTCAACGCGAGGGCCAAGTCGACCGGACGACCGATGGCGTCCCTCCGTCTAAGGATCAGTTCGACGTCGAGCGAAGAATGGCTTCGGAGCGCGGCCTTGGTTCCGGCCTGTCGTTCGGATGCCACCATGAATTTCAAAGGTGTCGACATCGGCTGCCTCCATCATCCCTTGCGCTATTTCGTTAAGCCCTTTCCGGCCCAAGGCACCCGGACCGAGACCTTGAATATGAGCTCGTTCGACCACGAGGTGACGATCGAATATACCGCATTCGCCTATGATCTGGACCCATCCGGCGGTGGTCTCAAAGCCAACGAGGATCGTCGAGTCATCCCCGTCCAAAACTGTGACCTTCATCAGGACCTACTTCGGTAGGCTCTCATCGGCCGCATAGCATTCTTACCGACTTGGAAGACTGCCATATTCCGACACGGACGTCACCAGCCTCACTCGGCGGTCAGCCGCAGAGCCGCGGCCGCCGCGAAGGGCGTGCCGGCGACGGCCAGCAGGGTGAGGCCGCAGAGCACCAGGAAGGGTGTCAGGAACGGCACGGTGCCGCCGCTCGCGGCCGAAGCTGCCGAGACGCCGAAGATCAGCACCGGAATGGCCAGCGGGACCACCAGCACCGCCAGCAGCAGCCCGCCCCGCCGCAGCGACACCGTAAGGGCGGCGCCGACGGCCCCGAGGCTGGTCAGCGCCGGGGTGCCGACCAGGAGGCTCGCCGCGACCCCGCCGAGCGATCGCGCGTCGAGCGCCAGCATCAGGCCGAACAATGGCGACACCAGCACAAGGGGCAGCCCGGTGGCGCACCAATGGGCCAGGCATTTCACGGCCACCACAAGTTCCAGCGGCGCGCCGCCCATGCGCAGCAGGTCGAGCGAGCCGTCCTCGTGGTCGCCGCCGAAGAGCCGGTCGAGGCCGAGCAGCGTCGACAGCAGCGCCGCGATCCACAGGATGGCGGGCCCGATCCGGCTCAGGAGGTTGAGGTCCGGGCCGATCGCGAAGGGCACCACGGTGACGAGGCACAGGAAGAACACCACGCCCGTGGCGCCGCCCCCGCCGATGCGGCGGGCCAGCGCGAGGTCGCGCCGGAACAGCGCCAGCAGCGGCCCCGTCAAGAACGCTCCAGCCGGAGTTCGCGAACCCGGTCGAGGCCAAGCGGCCCGTGGGTGGCGGCCACGATCAACCCGCCGCCGTCGAGATGCCGGCGCATCATGTCGCCCAGCACCGCCTGCGAGCCGAGGTCGAGCGCCGTTGCGGGCTCGTCGAGCAGCCACAGCGGGCGTGCCGCCACCAGCAGTCGCGCCAGGGCCACGCGGCGCCGCTGGCCGGCCGATAGGTAGCCGCAGGGCAGGTCCGCCGCATGGGCCAGGGCGACCCGGTCGAGCGCCTCCTCCGGTGTCGCCGCAGCGGAGCCGCGCTGGCCGCGGCCGGAGCCGCGATTGCCGCGGCCAAGGAGGTCGGCCGCGAAGCCGAGATGGTCGAGTGGCGTCAGCGCGGACTTGAGGGCCTCGGCATGGCCGAGGTAATGGGCGCGCTCCGCGATCGGCGTGTCGCGGTCGTCGGCCTCGGGGGGGTCGAGGCTCACGCGACCGGCGGTCGGCGTCAGGAGGCCGGCCAGCACGCGCAGCAGCGTCGACTTGCCGACGCCGTTGCGGCCCACGACGTTCAGCGCCTCGCCACTTTCGAGCACGAAGCCGAGACCGGCGAAGACGAGCCGCCCACCCCGCTCGGCCGCGAGGTCGCGGACCGAGAGCGCCAGGGTGGAGCGCGCGGACGACCCCGTATCGGTCCCGGCGGACGTAACCGCCTCATTTCGCTGTGACATTGCCTCATCAGGTGCCACCGGTCGCGGAGCAGCGGTCCTCGTGGGTCCGCCGTGCTGCGGCGCCTCGATGCGGTAGCCGTGTTGCCCCGACATGACTATATTCGCCTCAGTCCAGTGTCACGTCCCGCCCGCGAAGGATGCTCCATGGCCTCGCTCGACAGTTTCCGGTGCCGCCGCACGCTCCAGGCCGGCTCCTCCACATACCATTATTTCTCGATCCCCGAGGCCGAGAAGAACGGGTTGGAGGGCGTGTCGCGGTTGCCGTTCTCGATGAAGGTGCTGCTCGAGAACCTGTTGCGCCACGAGGACGGCCGCAGCGTCACCAAGGACGACATCCTGGCGGTGGCGGACTGGCTGAACGCGAAGGGCGCCGACGGCCGGGAGATCGCGTTCCGCCCGGCCCGCGTACTGATGCAGGACTTCACCGGCGTGCCGGCCGTCGTCGACCTCGCGGCCATGCGCGATGCCATGCAGAAGCTCGGCGGCGAGGTCTCCAAGATCAACCCGCTGGTGCCGGTCGACCTCGTGATCGACCATTCGGTGATCGTCGACGCGTTCGGCACCGCCAAGGCCTTCGGCGACAACGTCGACCTCGAATACGAGCGCAACGGCGAGCGCTACCGCTTCCTGCGCTGGGGCCAGGGCGCCTTCTCGAACTTCCGCGTGGTGCCGCCCGGCACGGGCATCTGCCACCAGGTGAACCTCGAATACCTCAGCCAGACCGTGTGGACCCGGGAGGAGGAGCACGAAGGCGCGACCGTCAAGGTCGCTTATCCGGACACGCTGGTCGGCACGGATTCGCATACCACCATGGTGAACGCGCTGGCCGTGCTGGGCTGGGGCGTCGGCGGCATCGAGGCCGAGGCCGTGATGCTGGGCCAGCCCCTGTCGATGCTGCTGCCCCCGGTGGTGGGCTTCAGATTGACCAACAAGCTCAAGGAAGGCCGCACCGCGACCGACCTCGTGCTGACCGTGACGCAGATGCTGCGCAAGCTCGGCGTGGTCAACAAGTTCGTCGAGTTCCACGGCCCCGGCCTCGACAGCCTGTCGCTCGCCGACCGCGCCACCATCGCCAATATGGCGCCCGAATATGGAGCCACCTGCGGGTTCTTCCCGATCGACGCCGAGACCATCAATTACCTCGACGCGTCGAACCGCGGCGACGAGCGCATCGCCCTCGTCAAGGCCTATGCCGATGCCCAGGGCATGTTCCGGTCGAGCGTGACCGAGCCGGTCTTCAGCGAGACGATCGAACTCGACCTCGCCGACGTGGTGCCGTCGCTGGCCGGGCCGAAGCGCCCGCAGGACCGCGTGACGCTGGAGAACGCCAAGGCGAGCTTCCTGGCCGCGCTGGTCAAGGACTACAAGGTCGACAGCCCGATGGAGCGCTTCGTCGTGGAGGACAAGAACTTCGATCTCGGCCACGGCGATGTCGTCATCGCGGCCATCACGTCCTGCACCAACACGTCGAACCCGGCCGTGATGATGGGCGCGGGCCTGCTGGCCCGCAACGCCGTCAAGGCCGGCCTGAAGACCAAACCCTGGGTCAAGACCTCGCTGTCGCCCGGCAGCCAAGTGGTGGGCGAGTACCTCCAGGCCACGGGTCTGCAGGACGACCTCGACAAGCTCGGCTTCAATTTGACCGGATACGGCTGCATGACCTGCATCGGAAATTCCGGGCCGCTGCCGATCGAGATCTCCAAGGCCATCAACGACAACGACATCGTGGCCTCGGCCGTGATCTCCGGCAACCGCAACTTCGAGGGTCGCGTCAACCCGGACGTAAAGGCCAACTACCTGGCCTCGCCGCCGCTGGTGGTGGCCTATGCGCTGGCCGGGTCGCTCGACGTCGACCTCGCGACCGAACCGCTCGGCCAGGGCACGGACGGCCCGGTCTACCTGCGCGACATCTGGCCCAGCCAGGAGGAGGTGGCGAGCCTGCACAAGAAGGCCATCACCAAGCAGATCTTCGCCGACCGCTACGGCAACGTCTTTCAGGGCGACGTGCACTGGCAGGGCATCGACGTCGCGATCGGCCAGACCTACCATTGGTCGATGGGGTCGACCTACGTGCAGAACCCGCCTTATTTCGAGGGCATGACCAGGGCACCGGCGCCGGTCGTGGACATCGAGGATGCCCGCGTGCTCGGCCTGTTCCTCGACTCGATCACGACCGACCACATCTCGCCAGCCGGCCCGATCAAGGCCGCGTCGCCGGCCGGGCGCTACCTCCTCGAGCATCAGGTGCGGCCGGCGGACTTCAACCAATACGGCACGCGCCGCGGCAACCATCAGGTGATGATGCGCGGCACCTTCGCCAACATCCGCCTCAAGAACCAGATGGTGCCGGGCGTCGAGGGCGGCGTGACGCGCCACCAGCCCGGCGGCGAGGACATGTCGATCTTCGACGCCGCGATGCTCTACAAGCAGGAAGGCGTGCCGCTGGTGGTTTTCGCCGGCCGCGAATACGGCACCGGCTCGTCGCGCGACTGGGCCGCCAAGGGTACGAAACTGCTCGGCATCCGGGCCGTGATCGCCCAGAGCTTCGAGCGCATCCACCGCTCGAACCTCGTCGGCATGGGCATCCTGCCGCTGACCTTCGAGGAGGGCACGTCCTGGCAGACGCTGAACCTCAAGGGCGACGAGACGGTGTCGATCGTCGGGCTCGGCGACACGTTGAAGCCGCGCCAGACCATGGAACTGGTGATCACCTCCGACAAGGGCGTGGTGAGCCACGTGCCGGTGGTCTGCCGCATCGATACGATGGACGAGCTGGAGTATTTCCGGAACGGCGGCATCCTGAACTACGTGCTGCGCAACCTGCTCCAGGCGGCGTGACGCGACGAGGGTCGAGGCGGAGCGCCGAAGCTCCACCTCGACCCACACGCTGACATTTGGATGAGGGGCTTCGATGACCCGAGCTGATAGAAGGCGCGGATTATGGCTGAAGCATCAGTGAGGACGATGACTGTAGACGAGTTCCTGGCCTGGGCCGAAGCCCAGCCGGGCCGCCATGAACTCCTTAATGGGCATGCCCACGCGATGTCGCCCGAGACGGTCGGTCACACCAGGACGAAGTATGCCGTATCGGCCGCGCTGACTGCCGCGATCGCAAGCGCTGGACTGCAATGTGAGATGCTGATGGACGGGGCAATCGTTCGAGTCGACGGCAAGACGGCCTTTGAACCGGATGCGTTGGCGCGCTGCGGGAAGCCGCTACCCAGCGATGCGATCGAAACGCCGGATCCCGTCATTGTCGTCGAAGTCGCTTCTCCAAACACGCGGCATATCGATGTCGGCCTGAAGTTCACCGGCTATTTCGCCGTGCCAAGCATTCAGCACAATCTTCTGATCGATCCTGACGGGCGCGTGGTCGTGCACCACCGGCGCGACGGCGACGAGATTCGGTCGCGGATCGTCGGCCATGGCAGCCTCCGCCTGGACCCACCCGGCCTCGACCTCGCGATCGAGGAACTGATGGCGCAGGACTGATGCCATGCTGAACCAGTTCCAACCCAAGATGACGGTCGACGAGTTCCTGGACTGGGCCGAGGCCCAGGCAAACGATTACGAACTCATCTATGGCCGCGTCTACGCCGTGTCGCCCGAGCGGCTGCGCCATGTCGAGGCAAAAGGCGAAACCTACTCGGCCTTGAGGGCGGCGATCATCGCGGCCGGCGTGCCTTGCCGGGCTTATGTCGACGGCGTCACGATCCGGATCGACGGCGCGACTGCGTTCAGGCCCGACGTGCTGGTCCGTTGCGGGAACCCCCTCGACGGCAACATGGTCGAGATCCCGGACCCCCTGATCGTCGTCGAGGTCACGTCGCCGAGCACGCGGAACAACGACGGGGGCGTCAAGTTCAGCGGCTATTTCGGTGTGCCGAGCGTCCAGCACTACCTGCAGGTCGACCCCGACAAGCGCCTGGTCATCCACCATCGGCGCGATGGCCAGGAGATCCGGTCCCGGATCCTCGGATCGGGCTCGCTGCGGCTCGACCCGCCCGGCCTCGACCTCGCGATCGAGGATCTGCTTGGGCCGGGTAACGGTGCGCCGTAGACCCCCATCCGCCTTGGCTGCGCTCGGGCGCATTCTCCCGCACGCGATCGTAAGGACACACTCCCTCAAAACCTCAGCGCCTTCGCGGCCTTGACGCCGGGCAGGCCCTCGATCCGGCCCAGCACGGCGGCCGGAACCTCGCCGTCGACCTCGACCAGCGCGATGGCCGAGCCGCCGGGCCGGTCGCGGCCGAGCGCGAAGGTGGCGATGTTGACGCCGGCGTCGCCGAGCGTCGTGGCGAAACGGCCGATGAAGCCCGGCTTGTCCTCGTTGGTGACGTAGAGCATCGAGGGCGCGAATTCGGCCTCCACCTTGATGTCTTTGATCTGCACGACGCGCGGCTTGCCGTCCGTGAACACCGTGCCGGCCACTTCGCGGGTCTGGCCGTCGGTCGTGACCGTCAGGGTGACGAGGGATTCGTAGTCGCTCTCGGCGGCCCGGCGCGTCTCCTCGACCGCGATGCCGCGATCCTTCGCCACCGCCGAGGCCGACACGACGTTGACCTGGGCGAGCGCCGGGCGCAGCAGGCCGGCCAGGGCCGAGGCCGTGAGCGCCCGCGTGTTGAAGCCCGCCACCTCGCCCTCGTAGGTGATCTTGACCGAGCGGATCGCGGCCTCGGTGAGCTGGCCCGCGAAGGAGCCGAGCTTCTCGGCCAGCGCGATCATGGGGCGGAGTTTCGGCGCCTCCTCGGCCGAGATCGAGGGGAAGTTGAGCGCATTGGTGATGGCGCCGCGCACGAGGTAGTCCGACATCTGCTCGGCCACCTGCAGGGCGACGTTCTCCTGCGCCTCGCTGGTGGCGGCGCCGAGATGCGGCGTGCACACCACATTGGGGTGGCCGAAGAGCGGGTTCTCCTTCGCGGGCTCGACCGCGAAGACGTCGATGGCCGCACCCGCGACATGGCCGCTGTCCAGCAACTCGCGCAGCGCCGCTTCGTCGATCAGCCCGCCGCGCGCGCAATTGACGATGCGGACGCCGGGCTTGGTCTTGCCGAGGTTCTCGGCCGACAGGATGTTCCTGGTCTGCGGCGTCATGGGGACGTGCAGCGTGATGACGTCGGCGCGGTGGAGCAGGTCGTCGAGTTCGACCTTCTCGACACCGAGGTCGATCGCACGCTCGGGCGACAGGAACGGATCGAAGGCGATCACCCGCATCTTGAGCCCGATGGCGCGGGTCGCGACGATCGAGCCGATATTGCCGCAGCCGACGATGCCGAGCACCTTGCCGGTGATCTCGACCCCCATGAAGCGGTTCTTCTCCCAGCGGCCGGCCTGGGTGGAGGTGTCGGCGGCCGGGATCTGCCGGGCCAGCGCGAACATCAGCGCCACCGCGTGCTCGGCCGTGGTGATGGAATTGCCGAAGGGCGTGTTCATCACGATCACGCCCTTGGCGGTGGCGGCCGGGATGTCGACGTTGTCGACCCCGATGCCGGCCCGGCCCACGACCTTCAGTTTCGTCGCGGCCTCAAGCAGCTTCGCCGTGACCTTGGTGGCCGAGCGGATCGCAAGGCCGTCGTACTGGCCGACGATGGCCGCGAGCGCGTCCTTGTCGAGGCCGGGCTTCACGTCGACCGCGACGCCGCGCTCCTGAAAAATCGCGATCGCGGCGGGCGAGAGTTCGTCTGAGATGAGGACGCGGGGCGCCATGAGGAGTGTTCCTGAGAAGGGGAGGTCCTTCTCCCGCCTGCGGGAGAAGGTGGCGCGCAGCGCCGGATGAGGGGGCGTAAAGTTGCGGCGGTGGTGTGGGTGGCTAGCGAGCGGGGAGCTGGATGCTTGTCGGGCATTCCCCCTCATCCGTCGTCACTTCGCGCCGACACCTTCTCCCGCCTGCGGGAGAAGGTGTCGAACCAACCTTACGCCGCCTGCCGCAGCGCGCCGCTAGCCCGGTCGTAGGCCCAGTCGAGCCATTCGGTCAGGGCCTCGACGTCGGCCGTCTCCACCGTGGCGCCGCACCAGATGCGCAGGCCGGGCGGCGCGTCACGGTAGGACGCGATGTCGAGCGCCACGCCCTCCCGGTCCAGCAGGGCGGCCAGTTCCTTGGCGAATTTCGCCTGGGCCTCGCCGCCTCGCGCCGTAACGGCGGGGTCCACCACCTTGAGGCAGACCGAGGTGTTGGATTGGATCTCGGGGCGCTCGGCGAGGTTCGCCACCCAGGGGGTGCGGCGCACCCAGGCGTCGAGCGCCGCGGCATTGCGGTCGGCCCGGCCGATCAGGCCCGCGAGGCCGCCGACCGAGCGGCCCCATCGCAGCGCGTCGAGATAGTCCTCGACGCAGAGCATGGACGGCGTGTTGATGGTCTCACCCTTGAAGATGCCTTCGCTGAGCTTGCCGCCCGACACGAGCCGGAACAGTTTGGGCAACGGCCGGGCCGGCGTGAAGGCGATGAGCCGCTCGACCGCGCGCGGGCCGAGCACGATCATGCCATGGGCCGCCTCGCCGCCGAGCGCCTTCTGCCAGGAGAAGGTCACGACATCGAGCGCCTCCCAGGGCAGCGCTTGCGCGAAGGCCGCCGAGGTGGCGTCGCAGATCGTGAGGCCGGCGCGATTTCCCGGGATCGGGGTGCCGTCGGCCACCCGGACGCCCGAGGTGGTGCCGTTCCAGGTGAAGACCACGTCGTGGTCGAAATCGACCTGCCCGAAATCGACGATGCTGCCGTAGGGTGCCGTGAGGACGCGGGCTTCGGCGAGCTTCAGCTGCTTGACGGCGTCCGTCACCCAGCCCTCGCCGAAACTCTCCCAGGCCAGCACGTCGACGGGCCGCGCGCCCAGCATGGTCCACATGGCCATCTCGAAGGCGCCCGTGTCCGACCCCGGCACGATGCCGACGCGGTAATCCGCCGGGATCTCCAGGATCTCGCGGGTCAGTGCGATGGCGGATTCGAGCTTGGTCTTGCCGATCTTGGCCCGGTGCGAGCGGCCCAGGGCGGCGTCGCGGAGCGCTTCGAGGCTCCATCCGGGGCGCTTGGCGCAAGGCCCGGAGGAAAAACACGGGTTCGCCGGCCTGCGGGCCGGAGCAGCTTTGGTCATGTCGTGCCATCCTCTCAGATGGATGCCTCCCGTTGGGGGGAGGTAACCCACCGATGGGGGTAGAGGATGGGGAGGGGGGCGTCAAGTCGGAAGCAGGACAGTGTCGATAGCTTTTCAAGATGTCTGTCTATTGCTGCCTTGACACGGGGCAGTGGTATCCTGATGAACGGCTCTGCATCCTTGCGGGATGTGGAAGCCGGTGGAATTCCGGCACGGTCGCGCCACTGTGTTCAGCCCTTCTCGGGCCGAAAGTCAGACCCCTCCCGCAGGCAGGCCGTTCTGGAATGGGGCGCGAAATCCCAAGGAGGTTGTTATGACGTCAGTTGCATTTGCTCCAACTTCTCGGCCCGTGGCTATTCCAGTCGGTCAGGCGCTCCCCTGGCTGGTCTTCGGCGGCCTGCTCCTTATACTCGCGATCTATTTCGTCGGGGCGGAAGAGGGGGCAACTTCCCTGATCCGCGGCATGTATGTGCACGAATTCGTGCATGACGGCCGCCACCTGCTCGGCTTCCCCTGCCACTGACGGAAAGCCGGACACATGGTCGGAAACCTGCTGCTGCGCGGGATGCTGGTCGGCATCCTGGCGGGAATAATCTGCTTCGGCTTTTTGAAGCTTTTGGGCGAGCCGGCCGTCGATCGCGCCATCGCCTTTGAAACCCAGATCGATGAGGTGAAAGACACCAAGGCCAAAGCCGCGATGTCGGGGATGGATATGCCGGCAGCCGCGTCTACGGAAGACCTGGTAAGCCGGCCTGTACAGGCTGGCATCGGCTTGTTTACGGGTGTGGTGGTGTATAGCGCCGCCTTCGGTGGCCTCTTCGCCCTGGTCTTCGCTCTGGTGAATGGCCGCTTGGGCGATCTCGGACCAAGAGCCGTAACGGCCTTGCTGGCCGCCATGGGCTTCGTCGCGGTCTACCTGGTGCCGAGCCTCAAATATCCGGCCAACCCACCTTCGGTCGGGGAGCCTGAGACCATCGGCATTCGCACGGCTCTCTATGTCGCGATGATCGCCATCTCGCTCGTCGCCATGGTCGGGGCGGCCTTGCTGCATCGGCGGCTGCTGGTCCGCCTTGGCCGGTGGGATGCGACCCTCGCGGTAGGGGCCGCCTATCTGGTCGTGATGATCGCAGCCGCCCTTATGCTGCCGGTCATCAACGAGGTGCCCGACGGGTTCCCGGCTGTCGTTCTATGGCAGTTCCGCATGGCCTCGCTCGGTGCCCAGCTTCTCATGTGGGCGACGATCGGCGTCGTCTTCGGACGTGCCGCTGAGCCGCTGCTCGGGGCTCCGAGGCCGACCCGCCTGGGATCGGTGATCCGAACCTGATCGGTCGTCATGGCCCTGCGCCTGGCCCTGATCTGCCACGCCCCGACTCTGGCGACCCGGACCGCGTCTTTTCCGAACGACGAATCTTTGGACGGCCCGGGCTTCGCCAAAGCCCGGGCCGTTCCGCGTCACTTCGGGGAAGCTGCCCGCTGCTGGACAAGCCCGGCCTTGGCGGCCCGGCAGACTGCGGACGCCCTGGGGCTGTCGGCCGAGATCGCGCCGGAGTTGCGGGAATGCGACTATGGCGCCTGGGCCGGTCGCTCTCTCGATGCCGTGCAGTGTGACGATCCGGCGGAAGCTGCACGATGGTTGAGCGAGCCGGCAGCCGCACCACACGGGGGTGAATCCCTCCTCCGTGTCATGCAGCGGTCGGCAGCCTGGCTCGATGCGCGATCGGAAAGCAGCGGCAAAGCCCTCGCAGTGACTCATGTCAGCGTCGTCAGGTCGGCAATCATCCGAGTTCTTGATGCTTCGCCTCACGCCTTCTGGCGTATCGATCTCTCGCCTTTGTCCGTGACGTGGCTGCGCTGCAGTCAGCGGCAATGGACGTTGGTTGCGGTCAACCAGAAACTGCTTCACCCTCAAGCGCCACTCGCATTCGAAACTATCGACTCGTGCACATAAGTTTAGGCGCTAGCGGCGGCGCATGCGGCACAATCTTTGGTCAGCAAAGCCGATCTCGCTGCGCGGTGTCATTAAGGAAGGTCGAATTATTAAAGTGGCGGAAACGTTGGCGGCTCCGACGGACCGCCAAGTCAACGAACGGCGTACCGAGAAAGGGCTTGAGCTTGCGATTGCTGCTTGTCGAGGATAATCGCGACTTGGCGATCTGGCTGGCCAAGACCCTGCGGGCCAGCACCTACGTGGTTGACCTCGCCCATGATGGAGAGGAAGCGGACGACCTGCTGCGCCTTGCGGCTTTCGATCTCGTAATCCTCGATCTGGCTCTGCCCAAGCTTGACGGGCACGGCGTGCTGAAGCGGCTCCGCGCCCGTGGCAGTACCATCCCGGTGATTCTGCTGACCGCCAATGCCAGTCTCAACGGGCGCGTGACCGGGCTGGATGCCGGGGCCGATGACTACCTCGTGAAGCCGTTCGAGGTGAGCGAACTAGAGGCTCGCATCCGGGCGCAGCTGAGGCGAGCGATCGGGCAACCGAGCCGCCTTCTTGCCAGCGGCGATCTCGTGCTCGACACCAGCAACCAGCAATTCAGCCTCAAGGATCAGCCGCTGCCGGTAACGCCGCGCGAGCATGCGGTGCTCGACCATCTCCTGCGACGGCGGGGCCGGGTCGTGAGCAAGGACGCTCTCGCGCAGGCAATCTTCGGCTTCGACGACTCTGCAGACCCCAGCGCGATCGAGATCTACATTCATCGTTTGCGGAAAAAACTCGAAGGCAGCAACGTGACAATCACAACGCTGCGTGGTCTTGGCTACCTGCTGCGCACCGATGCGCAATAGCCTGCGAGGCCAGCTTCTCGCCTGGGTGCTGGGTCCTCTGGCCTTCTTGGCCGCCCTCAACGCGACGCTAAGCTGGGGCAGTGCGCGCGCGGCCGCCAATCTGGTGACAGACCGGGCTCTGCTGGCCTCAGCCCGCTCGATTGCAGAGCAGGCCCGCAGCGAGGATGGCGTCGCCCAGGTCACAGTCCCGCCCGCCGCCATCGAGATGTTCGACACCGGTGAGGGCGACTTTGTCTACTACGCCGTGACCGACACGGAAGGGCGGTTGCTGGCCGGCGTCGCGGGACTGTCCAACCTTTTGCAGAACGCGAGCGGTCACGCCGCCGGCACCGAGGTCGAGTTCCGCGGGCGGCGTCTGCGCGCGGTGATGCTCGACCACCCCATGGCCGGTCCCGGTCCCGGCACGAATGCGCACGTCGTGGTGGGCCTCAGTCTACGGAGCCGGGATGCCCTGTCGCGGCATCTCTGGCTACTCGGCATGGTCCAGCAGTTGGGCCTGATCGCGGCGGCCGGGTTGTTCATGCTGTTCGGGCTCAAGCGGGGCCTGAGCCCACTGCTCCAGCTGCGCGATGCCGTCCGCAAGCGTCCCGCGACAAGCCTCGAGCCGCTGGAGATGAACGCCGTGCAGACCGAGCTTCAGCCGCTCGTTACTGCTATCAACCAGCAGATGAAGCTGGTCGAGCTGCAGTTGGCCGCTCAGCACCGGTTCGTGATCAATGCCGCCCACCAGTTGAGGACGCCGCTGACCCTGCTCAGCGTTCAAGCGACATACGCTTTGCGTCGGGCCGGGACCGCCGAAGGACGCGACACGCTGGAGGCCATGCGGGCCAGCACAGGACAATTGTCCCGGCTCGCCGGTCAGCTCTTGACGCTATCCCGTGCCGAACCTGGAAGCCGAAGGCCCCGCGCGGAGGCCATCGCGCTCGATCGGCTCGCCGCGCGCGTCCTCGACGGCTTCGTTCAGGCCGCGCTTGAGAAGCGCATCGATCTCGGTTTTGACGCGCCGTCACCCGCGTGGGTGACGGGAGACGCAACCCTCATCGGCGAACTGCTGTCCAACCTGGTCGACAACGCCCTGCGTTACTGTTCGGCCGGGAATGTTGTGACGGTGTCTGTGGCCCGCCATGACGGCATGGCGCGCCTGGCAGTGCGCGACAACGGTCCCGGTGTGCCACCTAGCGAGATGGAGTGCATTTTCGAACGGTTCTACCGGGTGCCGGGCGCCACCCCGGAGGGAAGCGGGCTCGGTCTTGCGATCGTCAAGGAAGTGGCCCAGGCAGCGGGGGGCGGCGTCACGGCCCGCCAGGCTCCGGGGGGCGGCCTGCTGATCGAGGTGGACCTGCCCGGCGGGCGGGAGCCCCTTGGCGGCGAGGCGCTGAAAGCTGGTTGAAAGCTTGGACGCATAGGGTTCCGAACAACACGCTCCGCGCACGCCGCCACTGCTGGCGGTAAGGAGAGAGCGACGGAGCATTGGGAGGACGATGATGAAGCGATCGATACTGGCGGCTGCCCTGACGGGCCTTCTGATCGGCGCGGGGGCCGCATCCGCAGCCGACAAGATCACCCTGATGGTAGGCGGGCTCGAGAAGCAGATCTACCTGCCCTTCATGCTGACCCAACGCCTGGGGTACTTCAAGGATCAGGGCCTCGATGTCGAACTCCTGACCGAGCCGTCGGGGGTCGACGCGGAAGACGAACTCCTGGCCGGAACCGTGCAGGGCGTCGGCGGCTTCTACGATCATTGCATCGATATGCAGTCGAAAGGCAAGTATATCGAGTCCGTAATCCAAATCCTCGGCTCGCCCGGTGAGGTCGAGCTCGTGTCAAGCAAGCATCTGGAGATCAAGTCTCCGGCCGACTGGAAGGGCGCCAAGCTCGGCGTGACGGGGCTCGGCTCCTCGACCAACTTCCTGACCCAATATCTCGCGGTCAAGAACGGGCTGAAGCTCGGCGAGGTGACGTCCGTGCCGGTCGGCGCCGGCGATACCTTCATCGCGGCGCTCCAGCGCGACGAGATCCAGGGCGGGATGACCACCGAACCCACCGTGTCGCGCCTGCTGAAGACCGGCGACGCCAAGGTGCTGGTCGACCTCCGCAACGCCGACGCCACCAAGGCAGCGCTCGGCGGCCCCTACCCGGCCACCTCGCTCTACATGGACACGTCCTTCGTCGAGAAGCATAAGGACGAGACGCAGAAGCTCGTCAACGCCCTGGTCAAGACCCAGAAGTTCATCAACACGCATTCCGCGGCCGAGATCGCCGACCAGATGCCGAAGGAGTATATGGTGGGCGACCGCGACGGCTACGTGAAGGCGCTCGACGCCGAGAAGGGCATGTTCACGCCCGACGGGATCATGCCGCAAGGTGGCCCCGAGACCGTGCTGGCGGTGCTGTCCGGCTTCTCGAAGAACCTGAAGGGCAAGACCGTCGACCTGTCGAAGACCTTCACGACGGAATTCGTCAAGAACGCCAAGTAAGGTCACCGGCGGGCCACGGCCGCCGGCGACCCGGGACGCGGCGCCGGCCCGACCCCGGGACGCCGTGTTCCCGCCGCGGCTCCCGCGAAAGCTCCCGATGCCCGAAACACTCCCGACGCCCGCCATCGAGTTCGTCAACGTGAGCCGGCGTTTCCTCAGCCCGGACGGCAAATCCTTCACGACGCTCGACGATTTCAACATGACGGTGAACCGGGGCGAGTTCGTCGCCCTGGTGGGGCCGACCGGCTGCGGCAAGTCGACGACGCTCAACCTCATCACCGGCCTCGGCCGGCCCTCGGGCGGCCAGGTGCGCGTCATGGGCCAGCCCGTGACCGGCATCGACCCGCGGATCGGCTTCGTGTTCCAGGCCGATGCGCTGTTCCCGTGGCGCAGCGTCGCCGGCAACGTCTCGGCCGGACCCGTCTTCCGCGGCAGGCCCAAGGCGGAGGCGATGGCCGCGGCCCACGACTGGATCGCCCGGGTGGGCCTGTCGCGGTTCGAGAACCACTACCCCCACCAGCTCTCGGGCGGCATGCGCAAGCGCGTGGCCCTGGCCCAGACCTTCATCAACAACCCCGAGATCCTGCTGATGGACGAGCCCTTCTCGGCGCTCGACGTGCAGACCCGGGTCATCATGCACGAGGAACTGCTGCGGCTCTGGGCGCAATCCAAGGCCTCGGTGGTGTTCGTCACCCACGACCTCGAAGAGGCGATCGGCCTCGCCGACAAGGTCTACGTCCTCACGACCCGGCCCGCGACCGTGAAGTCGATCCATACGATCGACATCCCGCGGCCGCGGGTCATCTCCGACCTGCGCTACACGCCGCACTTCATCGAGCTGTCGCGCCGCATCTGGAGCGACCTGAAGCAGGAGGTGATGGCCGTGGATTCCGCCGAGCGTAACGCCGCCTGAACCGGCGAGAGGGCCACCCATGAGCGAGATGACGGTCAAATCCGCGACGGCCTTTCCGCCCGGCACGTCGGATACCGAGATCGAGACCGCGGGCCGCCGGGCCGCCAAGGCCTATCGACGCAGCATCATCGTCCAGCGCTTCGCCACGCTGTTCGTCCTGCTCGGCGCCTGGGAGGGCGCGGCCCGGGCCGGATGGATCGACGCCTTCTTCTACTCCTACCCGACCGCGATCGCGATGCGGCTCTGGGAACTGGTCCGGGACGGGACCGACGAGGCGAGCCTCTGGTACCATCTCTGGATCACGATCGAGGAATCGGTGATCGGCTTCGTCACGGGATCGATCTTCGGCGTCCTATGCGGGGTCGCGCTCGGCCGCAGCCAGCGGCTCTCGGACGTCTTCTCGGTCTACATCAAGGTGCTGAACGCCATTCCGCGCGTGGTGCTGGCGCCCATCTTCATCCTGCTGTTCGGCTTCGGCCTGTGGTCCAAGGTGGCGCTGTCCTTCATCATGGTGTTCTTCGTCGTGTTCTCCAACGCCTTCCAGGGCGTCAGGGAGGCCGACCGTGCGATGATCGCCAACGCCCAGATCCTCGGCGCCAAGCCTTGGGCCGTGACCCGGCAGGTCATCATCCCGTCGGCGATGAGCTGGATCTTCGCCAGCCTGCACATCTCGCTCAGCTTCGCCATCGTGGGCGCCATCGTGGGCGAGTTCATCGGCGCGCGCTACGGCATCGGCTTCATCATCCAGACGGCCCGCGGCCTGCACGACACAGCCGAGATGTACGCCGCCATTGTGATCATCGTGGTGGTGGTGCTGGGCGCCGAATATGCGATGACGCTGGTCGAGAACCGCCTCGCCAAGTGGCGGCCCCGGCCCCTCCAGGACCAGCAGTAGGCCTCGGCGGCGGCCCGCACGGAGGCCGCTCGCCTGCCGCAGCTCGGCAGCCCGATCGGACCTGGACCGCTCAGCCCGTCCCCCGGAGGCGGGAGGAAGGCGCGCGCGCGGTCTCCGCTTCGCCCCCGCTGCTCCACAGGTCCCGCACCGAGGTCCGCTCCACCAGGGGGCACTCGACCTTGATGTGCGGGACCCGGCCTCCCCGCCTCCCCGCCTGCCCGGCCGGCTCGATCAACAGGTCCGCGGCCCGCGCCCCCATCTCGGCATGCGGCAGCAGCATGGTGGTCAGCGGCGGCAGCGTGTGCTGGGCGATCTCGCGGTCGTCGAAGCCCATCACGGAGACGTCGCCGGGCACCCGCAGGCCCAGTTCGCGCAGCGCCGCGATGCAGCCGAGCGCCATGAGGTCGTTGGCGCAGAAGATGGCCGTGGGGGCCTCGGCCCGCATCAGCTCGAGCGTGCAGGCGTAGCCCGAAGACGGTTGCCAGTTGCCGACCCGGACGAGGCCCGGGTCGAACGGCAGGTCGGCGGTCGAGAGCGCCTGGCGGTAGCCCTTCAGCCGGTCGCGCGCCGCATCCATCCAGGCCTCGCCGTTGATGAAGCCGATGCGCCGGTGGCCGGCCCCGAGCAGCCGGTCGGTGGCGGCGTGGCCGGCCGCGACCTCGCCCGGCACGATCGAAGGCAGCGAGCGGTCGGCCGCGTAACAGTTGAGCAGCACGGCGCGGTGCCGCAGCAAGGAGGCAGGCGGCTCCACTTCCGTCGTGTGGATGCGGCCGTAAATCAGCCCCAGCAGCGGCAGGGCGCCAAACCGCGCCAGCGCCGCCTCTTCGAGGTCGCGGTCCCCGCCCGTCACGGCCGTCAGCACGGTCACGCCATGCTCCCAGGCCCTGGCCCGCACGCCGTCGAGCGCCAGCGCGCACCACGGGTCGGGCGACATCTCGTCGAACAGCACCCCGATGATGCCGGCCTCGGCCACCGCCGTGGCTTCAGGCGGGCGGCGCAGCCGTTCGTAGCCGAGTGCCGCCGCGGCGGCGGCCACGCGATCGCGCGTGCCAGCCGCGAGCCGGGCCCCGGCGGCCCCGCTCAGCACCAGCGACACCGTGGTCTGGCTGACGCCGGCCGCCGCCGCGACGTCCGTCATGGTGGGGCGGCGCCTGCCCTGGCCCGCGGCTCGCCGCTCTTCGCCGCGCCCCTCCCCCATGCGGCCGCCTCCATGCCGCGCCGCAGCGAATAATGCCGCCTCCGCGCTGCTAATATTTGCCCGATTGACAAAGATTATCAGCGGCGGGACAGTGAAGGCAAGCGAACGGCCCGGCAGCGGCCGAGGCGTATCTCAGGGAGGACCACCACCATGATCATCACGCGACGCAATCTCCTCGTTTCGGCGACCTTTGGGGCCACGGCCCTCTCGGTCCCCCGCGCCTTCGCGGCCGACGGCCTGCCGAAGCTCGCCAAGAAGGCCACCTACAAGGTCGGCTTCTCGCAGACCGAGAGCAACAATCCCTGGCGCATCGCCGAGACCAATTCGATGCAGGACGAGGCCAAGAAGCTCGGCTACCAGCTGGTCTATACGGATGCCGCGAGTTCCGCCGCCAAGCAGGTGTCGGACGTCAACAGCATGATCGCGCAGGGCGTCGACGTGATCTTCCTGGCGCCCCGCGAGGAGAAGCCGCTGGTCCCCGCCATCATGAACGCCAAGCGGGCCGGCATCACGGTGATCCTGCTCGACCGCAACGTCGACCAGAGCCTCGCCAAGGGCGGGCGCGACTACCTCGCCTTCATCGGCTCGGATTTCATCGCCGAAGGGCGGCGTTCGGCCGAGTGGCTCATCAAGGCCACGGGCGGCAAGGCCAAGATCATCGAGCTCGAGGGCACCACCGGCGCCTCGGCCGCGACCGATCGCAAGAAGGGCTTCGACGACGCCGTCAAGGCGCAATCCGGCATGTCGATCGTGGCGAGCCAGAACGGCGAGTTCACCCGCGACAAGGGCCGGCAGGTCGCCGAGACCCTGCTGCAGGCCCATCCCGACGCCACTGCCATCTTCGCCCACAACGACGAGATGGCGCTCGGTGCCGTGGCGGCCCTGAAGGCGGCCGGCAAGGCGCCCGGCAAGGACGTGCTGATCGTGTCGTGCGACGGCGAGAAAGAGGCCGTGCAGGCCATCATCGACGGCGAGATCGGCGCCACCTGCGAGTGCAACCCGCGCTTCGGGCCCAAGGCCTTCGCCACCATGCAGAGCTATGCGGCGGGCGAGACCATCCCGCCCATGATCATCAACGCCGACCAGTTCTACGACGCCCAGGACGCCAAGCAGTTGATCGCGACGGCGTTCTGAACCAACCGCCTGTCCTTCTCCCCGCCGGGGAGAAGGTGGCGCGTCGCGGCAAAGCCGCGAAAGTCGCCGGATGAGGAGCGAACCTCCGTCGTCGGAGTCCACCCTCATCCGCCTTCGCTGCGCTCGGGCACCTTCTCCCGCAAGCGGGAGAAGGGCAGGCCTTCTTCGGCGCCCCTGGACGCGTGCACCGGGACACATCGGCCGTATGGACAGTGCTGCAAGCGCCTCCCCGCTCCTCGTTATGGAGGGCGTGACCAAGCGGTTCGGCGCGGTCCGGGCGCTCGAGAACGCCAACCTCGTGGTCGGCGCGGGCCAGGTTCATGCCCTGGTGGGCCAGAACGGGGCCGGCAAGTCGACCCTCATCAAGGTGCTGACCGGCTTCTACCGGCGCGACGCCGGCCGCATCGGCTTCGACGGCCGCCCTTTCGAAGCCGCTTCGCCCCAGGACGCACAGGCGAAGGGCATCGCCACGATCTACCAGGAGGTCAACCTCGTCGGCTTCCGCTCCGTGGCCGAGAACATCGGCCTCGGGCGCCGCTTCAGCCGCTTCGGCCTGCTCGATACCGCGCGCATGCAGGCCGAGGCCCGCGCGCTGCTCGGCCGCTTCAACCTCGACATCGACGTGCGCCGCCCGCTCGACGGCTTCTCGATCGCCACGCAGCAGATGGTGGCGATCGCGCGCGCGATCGGCTTCTCGGCCAGGCTCGTCATCATGGACGAGCCCACCTCGTCGCTCGACGACCGCGAGGTCGAGAGCCTGTTCGCCGTGGTGCGCCAGCTGCGCCGGGAGGGCGTGTCGATCGTCTTCGTCAGTCACAAGCTCGACGAACTCTATGCCGTCTGCGACCGCGTCACCATCATGCGGGACGGCGCCACGGTCCGCACCGGCAGCATGGCCGAGGTCTCGAAACTCGAGCTCGTCGCCACCATGCTGGGCCGCGACCTCAACACCGTGGCCCGGCAGGGTGCCACGGGCTTCGGCGCGAAGGGTGGGGAGGGCCGGCATCGGCCCGTGCTCGAGGCCCGCGGCCTGGCCACGGTGCCGCTGGTGCATGACGTGGGCTTCGCGGTCGGGGCCGGCGAGATCGTCGGCCTGTCGGGCCTGCTCGGCGCCGGCCGCACCGAGAGCGTGCGCCTGCTGTTCGGCGCCGACCGGCTGCAAGCCGGCACGATCGCACTCGACGGCGAGCCTTTCGCGCCCACAGCCCCGCGCGACGCCATCGCGGCGGGCCTCGGCTTCTGCACGGAGGACCGCAAGCACGAGGGCATCATCCCGGACCTGTCGGTGCGCGAGAACCTCACCCTGGCCTTGATGCCCCGCCTCGCTGCGGCCGGCATCGTCGACGAGGCGCGGCAGCGCGCGGTCGTGGAGCGCTTCGTCAAGCGCCTCGGCATCAAATGTTCCAGCCCCGAGCAGCCCATCCGGGAACTTTCGGGCGGTAACCAGCAGAAGGTGCTGCTGGCCCGCTGGTTGTGCATGGACCCGAAGCTCCTGATCCTCGACGAGCCCACACGCGGCATCGATGTCGGCGCCAAGGCCGAGATCCAGTCGCTGATCCGCGAACTCGCCCGAGGCGGCCTCGCCGTGCTGATGGTGTCGTCGGAGATCGAGGAGATCACGGAAGGCTCGGACCGGGCCTATGTGCTGCGCGACGGCCGCACGGTCAGCATGCTCGAGGGCGAGGCCCTGACGGAAGACGGCATTCTGGCCGCCATGGCGCACGGCGGCAATGGGGCGCATGGCGTAAGCCATCGAGACGGAGCGGCCCCCGCGTGAGTGAAACCGCCCTGCCCCTGCGGCAGCTGGCCGGTGGCCTGGGCCTGACGCTGCGGCGCAACGGCGCCCTCGCGGCGCTCGTCCTGCTGTTGGTCTTCAACGCCGCGGTCACGCCGAACTTCCTGTCGTTGCAGACCCTGAACGTCAACCTGACCCAGGTGGCGCCCATCGTCATCGTGGCGGTCGGCATGACGCTGGTGATCGCGACCGGCGGCATCGACCTTTCGGTAGGGTCGCTCATGGCCATCGCGGGGGCGCTGGCCCCGCTGGTCTTCACCGGCCAGCTTTTCCCGATCCCCTCGGAGGCGCTCGCCATCGGGCTCGGCATCCTGCTGCCGGTGGTGGCCGTGGCAACTTTGGGTTGGCTCAACGGCGTGGTGATCACGCGCTACCGCATCCAGCCGATCGTGGCCACGCTGGTCCTCTACATCGCCGGGCGCGGCATCGCCCAGGTCGTGACCAACGGCAACCTGCAGGTCTTCGCCGTGCCCGGGTTCCAGTTCCTCGGCCTCGGCCGGGTGCTCGGCATCCCGGTCCAGGCGATCCTCATGGCGGTCGTCGTGGCCCTGGCGGCCTTCGCGCTGCACCGCTCGCTGATCGGCCGGCAGATCCTCGCCGTCGGCGGCAACGAGCGGGCGGCGCGGCTCAGCGGCGTGCCGGTGGCGCGGGTCAAGCGCACCGTCTATCTCGTCAGCGGCGTCTGCGCCGGCATCGCGGGTCTCATCACCGTGGCCATCAATTCGTCGTCGGACGCCAACCTCGTGGGCTCCGGCATGGAGCTCGACGCCATCGCGGCCGTGGCGGTCGGCGGCACGCTGCTCAGCGGCGGCCGCGCCACGGTGCTGGGCACCCTCATCGGCGCCCTCATCATCCAGCTGGTCCGCACCACGCTGATCGCCAACGGCATCCCCGATGCCGCGGCGCTGGTGGTCAAGGCCGGGCTCATCATCGTGGCGGTCTGGGTACAGCGGCAGGGGAGATCGTCGTGATCACGGCCCGCCGCGAGCACCGGCTGGCCGTCCTCAGCCGCTACGGCGTCGTGCTGGGCCTCGTGGCCCTGATCCTCTTCGGGGCGCTGCGCTACGACCACTTCCTGAGCCCCTTCAACATCCTGTCGTTCCTGGCCTACAATTCCATGTTCGCCCTGGTGAGCCTCGGCATGGCCTTCGTCATCATGACGGGCGGGATCGACCTGTCGGTCGGCGCCGTGGTGGCGCTGGGCAGCGTGGCGGCCGCGCTCGCCTCGCCCTATGGATCCTGGGCGGGCTTCGGCGCCGGGCTCGGGGCGGGGCTCGCGGTGGGGCTGTTCAACGGTTTCGCCGTGGTGGGCCTGGGTATCGCGCCCTTCATCGCCACGCTGGCCACCATGCTGGCGGCGAGGGGCGCGGCGCTGCTGCTCGCCGGCAATGTCTCGGTTTCGGTCTCCTACGACAGCGGCTTCACGGAGCTCGGCCAGGGCTTCATCTTCGGCGCACCGACCCCGGCCCTGATGGCGCTCGCGGCCGGCGTCGCGGGCTGGGTGATGCTGGAGCGCACGGCTTTCGGCCGCACCGTATTGGCGGTGGGCGGCAACGAGGAGGCGACACGGCTGATGGGGCTGCCGGCCGACCGGACGAAATGGATCGTCTATGCAGCGAGCGGCGCCCTGGCCGGCACCGCGGGCGTGATCCTGGCGGCGCAGTTCGGAGCCGGCCAGCCCGTCGAGGGCGCCGGCTGGGAGCTCTTCGCGATCTCGGCCGTGGTTGTGGGCGGCACCCCGCTCAGCGGCGGCAACGGATCGGTGGTGACCACGCTCGCCGGCGTGATCCTGCTGGGCCTGATCTTCAATATCCTGAATTTCGAGAACGGGCTCGGCTGGATCAGCCTCTCGGCCTATTGGCAATCCGTGATCCGCGGCCTGTTCCTGCTGGTCGTGGTCGTCGGACAGGCCAAGCTCGTGATGCGGTCCGATCCGCGCGAGGCTTGACGCCCGGTGCGAGAGCTTGACTCCGGTCCCGGTTTCGTTAGGCACCCCAGGAGGACGGGCCGGTTCGCCGGCCCACCGCCGGGTCTCTGCGAAGCGGAGCGGCGGACCCGGTCCTTCGCGGGCGGTCTGGCCCGCGGAGCGTTGGAGGCGAGATGCTGAGACTGTTGCAGGCCGCGCCGGCTCCGTTCCCGCCGCGCCGCCGCGTGTCCGTCATCGGCCGCGCTGGCGTCACGCTGGCGTCGGGATTCCTGGGCACGGCAGTGCTGGCCGCCGCGCTCTGGGGCGCGACGGGACAGGCCCTGGCCCAGGGCGTCGCAAAGGCGAAGTACGGCGACTGGGAAATGCGGTGCGAGACGCCGCCAGGCGCGCCCCGGGAGCAATGCGCGCTGATCCAGCGCATCGAGGACAAGGATCGTCCCAACGTCAACCTCGTGGTCATCGTGCTGAAGACGGCCGACGGCAAGAGCCGGCTGCTGCGCGTGGTGGCGCCGCTCGGCGTGCTGCTGCCCTCCGGCCTTGGCCTCAAGATCGACCAGGCCGACGTCGGCCGGGCCGGCTTCGTGCGCTGCCTGCCGACCGGCTGCGTCGCCGAGGTCATGATGGAGGACAAGCTGATCGACCAGATGAAGGGCGGCAATACGGCCACCTTCATCATCTTTCAGACGCCCGAGGAGGGCATCGGTATCCCGCTGACCCTCACGGGCTTCAAGGATGGGTTCGACAAGCTGCCGTGACGACAGTGGACCTGTTGCAGCCCGCCGCACGAAGGCCGGACGATGCGTGCTATGGTGCCGGCCGTCGGGCTTGCGATCCGGGCGTAGAGGAACCCCAGGATGAATCGAGTTGGTAAGCGTGCCGTCGCCCTTCTCTGGGCCGGGTCGACCCTGGGCGGATGCGCCGCGACCGACAAGCTGATCCCGTCCTCCGACGGGGGCGGCTCCGTGTTCGGCAACCTCCTCGCCTTCAACACCACCAAGCCGGGCCCCGTGCCGGCCGCATCCCGGGCGGAAGTTCCGCTGGAGTGCCCGAAGATCGACGTGCTCGACGGCACGGCGTCCTATCGGACCTATGCGGGCACGGACCAGACCAACGGCAACGTCCGCTATCAGTTCTCCATGGGCGATGTCGCGCGCGACTGCACGAGGTCGGGCGACCAGATCCTGCTGAAGGTCGGGGTCGAAGGCCGCGTGTTGCTCGGGCCGGCCGGCAATGCGGGCAGCTTCACCGTGCCGGTCCGTATCGCGGTGCGCCATGACCGCGACGGGAAAGCCGTGGCGACGAAGCTCTACCAGGTTCCGGCGTCGATCGCGGCGGGCGCGGATGCGGCGACCTTCCAGGTGGTGTCCGACCCGCTTGCGGTGCCCTTCGTCTCGAACAGCGCCGGCGACGACTACACGATCCTCGTCGGCTTCGATACCGGCACCAAGGCACCGGCCACGACGGCCGTGAAGGAGCGCCGGGGACGCCGCGCCAAGGATGCGGTTGCGCCGGATGCGGGCAAACCGCCCCGGGGCTGACGGGCGGGTCTCCGACCCCCTTCCGGTCGCCTGAAGCGGAACCTCCGCCTAGCCTGCGGGTTTGGCTGCAGGACTGCTTGAGGGAGAAACGACATGGACAAAGATCGTATCACGGGCGCCGCCAAGGAAGTCGGCGGCAAGGTTCAGGGCGCCGCTGGCAATCTGACCGGCGACCACAAGACCGAACTCGAAGGTCGTTTCCACGAAGCCTCCGGCAAAGGGCAGAGCACGGTCGGCCAAGCGAAGGACGCCGTGCGCGATGCCGCCGGCAGCGCCTCGCAGGCCGCCAAGGACGCGTTCAACAACCCAGGAGCCTCGGCCGGACAGGCCAAGGATGCCGTGCGCGGCGCTGCCGGCTCTGCCGCTGGTGCGGCCAAGGATGCCTACGACAACGCTGGCAGCTACGCCGGACAGGCGAAAGAGACGGTCCGCAACGCTGCCAGTTCTGCCGCCGAGACGGCGAAAGACGCTTACAACAATCCGGACCGCTACGTCGGCCAGGCCAAGGACGCGGTGCAGAGCGCGGCGAACGTGGCCACCGACTATGCCCAGGACGCGTATAACAACTCCGGACAATATATCCGTCAGGGCAGCGACGTGGTGGCCCAGCAGGTCGAGGAAAACCCGCTGGTGGCTCTGCTCATCGCCGGCGCTGTCGGCTACGGTCTGGCCTTGTTGATCCACGGCCGCGGCTGACCGACCCGTTCGGGAGATCGTCTCCTTTGCCGTGGTGCAGGCGTCGGATCCCAGGACGACGCAGGCCCCGGCAAGATGGCCGAAGTTTAACGAGGACGCCCGATTAGGACCGCATTCGGCCGCCAGTCTGGCGATCGACCGTCGCCAACACGGCGGCGCCAGCGGAAACCAAGTTCGTGAGTTCGTGAGTTCGTTCTTCGAGCAATCGATCTTTGGTGAGCCGCCTCAACAGGCGGCCGGTAAGGAGAGTCGGGATGATCACGCAATTCAGGCTCGGAGTGATTGCCGTCGCGTGGATCCTCATTCAAGCCGTTCTCGTGGCCGACGTCATCTATCGGGTCTCGCAGTCCTCGATGTAGCATAGCGGGCGATCCCTCTCGGCGAGATCCACCGTTGCCCGCCAAGAAAGAACCCGAAACGAGACGGCTCGTTTCGGGTTCTTTCGTTGGAGACGGACCGAGGCTTTCCTGAGAGATGGAAACCAGTGCGGTTCCCGGTCGGGCTCGGATCCCGTGCCTCGCTTCGTCAGGCCAAGTGGGCCGATAGCAGCTTGTTCATCTCGAACATGGTGGCGCTGTCCTTGCCGAACACGGCCTTGAGGCTTGGGTCGGCCAGGATCTCGCGCTTGTTGGCGGGATTCTGCAAGTTGTGCTTGCGGATGTATTCCCAGACCTTGCTGACGACCTCGGTTCGAGCCAGGGGGGCTGCGCCGACGATCACGGCGAGGTCCTTCGACGGCGTGAGCGGCTTCTTCAAGGCCGCATTCGGGCCCTTGGTCGAGGTCTTGGCGCCCGCCTCGGCTGTCTTGGCGGCCTTGGCCTTCGCTGGCGCTTTCGCAGGGGCTTTGGCCTTCGTGTCCTTCGCCGGCTTCTCGGCATCCTTGGTGGTCTTGGCCGTTTTCGTCGCCATCTGACTGTCTCCTGCTGTCCCGGTCGAACTCGAACCCGCACCGAATCGCCGGAACAGGCTCAATTCTTCAGCGTAACCTTGGTGGGCCAAGCGCCGCAATGGCCGTTTGCGCACCATGCCTTACTGCGAGTGCGGCGAGGAGGTCCGGCGTTCCTTCCCGACCGATAAACCTGTGGAGAGTATCGGTTTCTTAGAGGACGGGCGTTGCGTTGCCGAACGCGGCGGAGGGCAGGCGCAGCATGGCGCGGGCCTCGGCCGGGGTGGCGAGCCTGCGGCCGTGCCGGGCCACGAGGTCGACCGCCAGACTCACCAGTTCGACATTGCCGGCCGCGAGCCTGTCCTTGGTGACGCGGATGTTGTCCTCGAGACCGGTCCGGACATGCCCGCCGAGCGCGAGCGCCCAGTTCGCCACCTCGATCTGATGCCGGCCGATGCCGGCCGCCGTCCACGTAGCGTCGGGCAGCACCGTCAGGGCTTCGTCGACCAGGATCGCAAGCACCCGCTCCAAGGCCGGCATCGCGTTCCTGACGCCGAGCACGAACTGAAGGTGGGCGTGCTTGTCCATGCGGCCCTCGTCGACCAGCCGCTTCGCGCCATGGATATGAGAGAGGTCGAAGATCTCGATCTCGGGCTTGACGCCGTAAAGCTTCATCTTGTCGGCGAGTTCGTTCACCAGCGGAGGCTGGTTCTCGTAGACGATCGACGGGAAATTGACCGAGCCGGTCGACAGCGACGCCATGTCGGGCCTGAACTCCAAGGCCGCCGAGCGCTGGGCCGGGGTGCGGCCGCGGCCGCCCGTCGAGAACTGGACGATCATGCCGGGGCAGTGCTTCCGCACCCCCTCCTGCACCTGACGGAACAGCTCGGGGTCGGAGGATGGCGACTGATCCGGTTTGCGGACATGGATGTGGACCAGCGTGGCGCCGGCCTCGAAGGCGGCATGGGTCGATTCGATCTGCTGGGCCGGCGTGACCGGCAGGGACGGGTTGTCGGAGGTGCGTGGGACGGAACCCGTGATGGCCACGGTGACGATGACGGGGGACGACATGGAGGGGTCTCGGGTCGATCAGGCGGGACGGGACGGGAACGACAGGGTGGCGGCGAGCGACAGTGCCGTGCGCAGGGCTGCGCCGGTCGCGACGAGTAACTGGGGGAGCACGAGCCATTCCAGCGTCCAGGCACTTCCGGAGCGCTCGTTCTCGTGGACAAGAGCGCCGCCGAGGGTGCCGGCCAAGCCGGCCGTGAAGCGCGCCAGCGTGACCAGCAATTCCGCCGCCACCGGATTATGCTTGTGGGCCATGGCCGAGGACGTACCGCCCCCCGAGAGCGCGGCGGTGCCGACCTCGTTCTGCACCATCAGGGCGACATCCTGGCCCATCTTGCCGAGACTCCCCGCCACCATGGCGAGCCAGCCGCCGAACTCGACGATGCCGTCGCGTTGCGAGTGCCACGATTCCGCGTTGCCGAGGCCGAGCCGTCGCGCCATCTCGGCCGCCACGGCCTCGGCCTGTGCTCCCAGCGCGCCCCGGGTGCCGACCGGGCCTCCGAGCTGCAGCACCAGCAGGCGCGGCCGGAGTTCCGCGAGCCGGTCGCGATGACGGCCGAGCGGCGCCCGCCAGGTCCGGACCTTGTCGGCGGCCATGAAGGGCAGCGCCCGCTGCATGCGGGTCTGGGCCATCAGGGATACGGCGCCGTCGCGGTCCACCAGAGCCCCCAACGCAGCGTCGAGCGCGACCAGGCGGTCGTCCAGAATTTCGAGGGCCGGGGCGAGGCGCAGGACCAGGCTCGTGTCGACGACGTCCTGGCTCGTGGCGCCGCGGTGCAGATCCTCGCTCTCAGGTTCGCCGACCGCGGCACGGAGTTGACGCAGGAATTCGGGGACCACGACGCCGTCGCGGGCCATGCCGGCCCTCAGGGCCGGCGGGTCTGCCGCGAAGTTGGCGCAGGCCCGCACGATATGGGCGGCATGACTTGCCGGGATCAGGCCGGCCGCGGCCTCGGACCCGGCGAGCGCGCTCTCGAAACGCAACATGGCGGCGAGGTCGGCGTCGTCGGTGAACAGCGCCTCGATCTCGGAATCGCCGACCAGCGCCGAGAGCATCATGGGTGGTCCGCCGAAGCCCGAGCCGGCGCCGCCACCTCACACATCGAAGAACACCGTCTCGCGGTGGCCCTGCAGGTGAATGTCGAAGACGTAGACAGGCAATCCGTTCTCGATGCTTCGTGGCGCCACCAGTGTCTCCGCCCGGGCCGGATGTTCCACGCGCTTCAGCACCGGGCAGTCCCGGTTCGCCGCTGCCTCGTCGCCGAAATACATCCTGGTCTGCAGGCCGATGTTGATGCCGCGCGCCACGATGAACATCGTGATGTGAGGCGCCATCGGTCGGCCGTCGATGTAGGGCACGCGGCCCGGCTTGATGGTCTCGAAGCGGAATTCGCCGGTGTCCCGATGGGTCGGCTGGCGGCCCCAGCCGACGAAATGCGGGTCGGCCACCCCGCGCTTCTCCGCCGGGCTGTTGTAGAGCCCGTCGGCATCGGCCTGCCAGATCTCGACCAGCGCATCATTCAGCGGCTTGCCGAGCCCGTCGAGGATGTGGCCCTTGACCAGGATGCGCTCGCCCCTCGTAGCGGGGCCGACCAGAACGAGGCCGAGGTCGCCGTTCCAGACCCCGGTGATCTCGACCCAGTTGGGGTTGGTGCCGATGTGGACGTAGGGTCCCGCAGTCTGGGACGCGGTCTCCTTGAGATGGTCGAGACGCTGAACCATCAGTTCCCCTCCATCCGGTTCTCGAAGAGCGTCGAGCGTCGCCCGCGCAGCACGACGTCGAACTTATAGGCCAGCGAATCCATGTGGGTGGTGTTGTTGCGGTCGAGTGCCGCGATCAATTGCTCGACCGCGCGCCTGTCCGGGATCGTGCCGACGATCGGGCACTGCCAAATCATCGGGTCGCCCTCGAAATACATCTGGGTGACGAGCCGCTGCGCGAAGGCATGGCCGAAGACCGAGAAGTGAATATGGGACGGGCGCCAGTCGTTGACCCGGTTGGGCCAGGGATAGGCGCCCGGCTTCACGGTGCGGAAACGGTAGCAGCCGTCGGGCCCGGTGATGGTGCGGCCGCAGCCGCCGAAATTCGGGTCGAGGGCCGCGTGATAGGTTTCCCTGTGGTGGCGGTAGCGGCCGCCCGCGTTGGCTTGCCAGAACTCCAGCAATACGCCCGACATCCCGCGCCCGTTCTCGTCGAGGACGCGGCCGTGCACCACGATGCGCTGGCCGATCGCGTCGCCGGTCTTGGACCAGTTGCGGAGAAGGTCGTCGTCGAGCGGACCCAGCATGTCGTGGCCGAACACCGGGCCGGTCATCTCGGAAATGGTGTTGTCGAGCGACAGCAGCGCCTGCCGGGGCGCCCGCAGCACCGAGGTCTTGTAATCCGGCGTATAGGCGGGCGGGTGCCAGGCCCGGTCGCGTTGGTAGAAGCTGCCGTCATCCGCCACGACTGCGCTCCTCCTCCAACGCCATGGCCGCATAGGTCTGCTTGATGATCTTGACCGCATGATTGGCGGCCGGCACGCCGGCATAGACCGCCACATGCAACATCGCCTCTGCAACGTCTTGGGGCGTGGCGCCGGTATTCTTGGTGGCGCGGACGTGCAGCGCCACCTCCTCGTGGTGGCCCTGCGCCGCCAGCAGCGCCAGCGTGATCATCGAACGCTCGCGACGCGTCAACCCTGGCCGCGACCATACCGTGCCCCAGGCCCCTTCGGTGATGAAGCGCTGGAAATCGGCGTCGAAGGACGTGACGGCGGCCGACGCGCGCGCGACATGGGCCGCGCCCAGCACCTCGCGGCGCACCGCGAGCCCGTCCTCGTAGCGCGTGCCGGGCGCAGGAGCGTCAACCATGTCCGGCCTCCTCGAGGTGATCGGCAATGAACTCGACCATGGCTTCGGGCCGCTCGATGCAGGGCAGATGGCCGGCGCCGTCGATCACCTCGAAGCGTGCCCCCGGGATCCGCTCGGCCGTGGCCCGGACGAGGTCCGGCGGCGTCGACTGATCGCCGTCGCCCACCAGCACCAGGGTCGGCACGGCGATCTGCCCCGCGTCCTCCGTGAGGTCGGCGTCGCGGAGGGCCGCACAGCTGGCCGCATAGCCGGCCGGGGCCTGGCGCACCAGCATGGTGCGCCAGGCCCGCACGGCGAGCGCCTCCTCGCTGCGGTAGGCCGGCGTGAACCAGCGCTCCATGACGGCATCGCCGATCGAGGCAAGGCCGCCGCGCTCGACCGCCGCGATCCGGGCGTTCCAGCCCACGCGGTCGCCGATCCTGACGGCGGTATCGCAGAGCACCAGGGCGGCCAGCCGCTCTGGCGCCCGCACTGCGAGCCGCTGGCCGATCATTCCGCCGATCGACAGTCCGACCAGGGCCAGACGCTCGACCTCCAAATGGTCCAGCACGGCCAGGAGGTCGTCGACGTGGCGGTCCAGGGTGACAGGACCGTGCCCGAGTTCGGACAGGCCGTGGCCGCGCTTATCGTAGAGCAGCAGGCAATGGGTCTCCGCGAAGCCGGCCGCGACCCGGTCCCAGATGCGGAAATCGGTCCCGAGCGAGTTCGAGAAGGCCAGCACGGGGAGTTCGGGGTCGCCGATCAGCTCGGCATGGATCACGGCGTCGCCGCTCTCGACGAAGATCATGGGCTGATCGTCCCCATGTCGAACGACCCGGGCGGGTCGAGCGGAAGGCCCACATAGTTCTCGGCCAGGGTGGTCTGGGCGGCCCGGGACGAGCGGATGTAGTTCAACTCGGCGACCTGCATCTTGCGGGCGAAGCTGTCGGTGCCGGGGAACCGGTGCATCAGCCCCGTGAACCACCAGCTGAACCGCTCGGCCTTCCACACGCGCGCTAAAGCCCTCGCCGAGTAGCCGTCGATCCCGTGGGTCGAGCCCTCCTCGAAGAAGTCGATCAGCGCTTCGGCCAGCATCGCGACATCGGAGACTGCCAGGTTCATGCCCTTGGCGCCGGTCGGCGGCACGATATGGGCGGCGTCGCCGGCCAGGAACAGGCGGCCGTGGCGCATGGGCTCGCCGACGAAGCTGCGCAGCGGCGCCACGGTCTTCTCGAAGGTGGGTCCCCGGGTCACGCGCGCCGCGACCTCGGGTCCGAGCCTCGTGCCGAGTTCGTCCCAGAACCGCCCGTCGGGCCAGGCCTCGATCGGCTCGTCGCTGGCGCATTGGAGGTAGTATCGGCTGCGCGTCTCGGACCGCATGCTGGCCAGCGCGAAACCGCGCTCGTGGCTGCAGTAGATGAGCTCGTGATCGGCCGGAGGCACGTCGGCCAGTATGCCGAGCCAGCCGAACGCATAGACGCGCTCGAAGCACTTCAGGACCCCGTCCGGGATGGCGGCCCGGCACACGCCGTGAAAGCCGTCGCAGCCCGCGACGATGTCGCAGTCGAGCACATGATGGCTGCCGTGCCGGCTGTAGCGCACGCGCGGCCGATTGGTGGCGACATCCTCGAGCCGCAAGTTCTCGACCTCGAACACCACCTCGAGGCCGCGCGTCTCGGCGGCGTCGAACAGGTCCTTCATGACCTCCTGTTGGCCGTAGACCGTGACGGTGGAACCGGTCAGGGCAGCGAAATCGATACGGAATGTGTCGCCGTCGATCGACAGCTTGGTGCCCGAGTGGACGAGACCCTTGCGGCGCAGCCGCCGGTCGAGACCCAGTCTGCCCAGCAGTGCCACGGTGCCCTGCTCCAGGACGCCGGCCCTGACGCGGCCTTCGACGTGGGCGCGGTCGCGACGTTCCAGGATGACGACGTCGATCCCGTGCTGGCGCAGCAGGTGGCCGAGCAGCATGCCGGCGGGCCCGGCGCCGATCACCACGACCTGGCGTCTCGTCCGATATTCCCCGCCTCCGCTACCCGGATCGCCCATGCGACGCCTCTTCCCTCAGCGGCCTCGCGGCTCGTCTCGGGCGTGAGCCTACAGCGGCGATCGCGGGACTGTAAAACGAGAAGTGAGCCGTCCGGCACGAGCCCGCGACATCGCGGCCCGCATCGATGGCAGTTGAACGACGGCCCATCACGCAAGGGATGTGTTTCATGTGAAACCCCGGACGCTATCGCCGGACCGGGCCGGCCTCACCCACCGGCCGACACCCAGGCCTGCACGGCCAAGCCCGCGAACAGCAGCAACCCGGCATCGCGGTTGGAGCGGAACAGCGCAAGTGCGCGGCGGGGGTCGTCCGACCTGATCCGCCAGACCTGGAGGCCGAGATGAGCCGCGAATGCGGTGAGGCCCACCCAGGCCCAGGGTCCCGCACCGATGCCCGCGACGGCGGCGGCGCAGCAGGCGAGCGCCAGCCCGTAGAGCCAAGCCACACCGCCCCGCACGCGGGCGCCGAACCGGATCGCGGTCGAGCCGATACCCACCGTGGCGTCGTCGGCGACGTCCTGGAGGGCGTAGATCGTATCGTAGCCCATGGTCCACAGGATGGCGCCCGCATAGAGGGCGACCGCCGGCCAGGCGAGCCCGCCCGTCGCGCCGGACCAGCCCACCAGGGCACCCCAGGCGAAGGCGAGGCCGAGCACGACCTGGGGCCAGTTCGTGATGCGCTTCATGAAGGGATAGACCGCGACCAGCGCCAGCGAAGCGATGCCGAGTCCGATCGTGAAGCCGTTGAAGCAGACCAGCACCGCGAGACCGACGAGGCATTGGGCGACCAGGAAAGCCGCAGCATGGCGGGTGCCGATGCGGCGGCTCGCGAGGGGGCGCCCCCGGGTGCGTTCCACCATCCGGTCGATGTCACGGTCGACGATGTCGTTGAAGGTCGACCCGGCGCCCCGCATGGCAACGGCGCCGACCGTAAACAGCGCGAGATGAAGGAGATCAGGGGGCGCGCGGACCGCTACGGCGGCCAGCGCCGAACCCCACCAGCACGGCGCGAGTAGCAACTGCCAGCCGATCGGCCGGTCGATGCGGGCCAGCTGGACATAGGGCCTTACCGCCGCGGGCCAGCGCCCCAGAGTGCCGGCCGCGGCATCGGGCAGGTCGTGGTGTGAAGGGTCCGAGACGTCGAGGCTGCGGGCGTCCTCGCTCACAATGGCCCGGTGGGCAGCTTCAGGGCCGGCACCTGCGCGGCCTGGGCGGCCTGCTGCTGGGCGACCTTCGCCTGCATCTCCTTGATTTTTACGATCATGCCGCAGGCCTTGGACGCGAAGCCGCTGATCTGGGCCTGCGCCCCGGCGGTCTTGGCGATCAGGTCGTCGGGCAGGCTGCACCAGTCCTTGTTCTTGGTCATATAGGAGACGACCGCGCCCTGGGCCGCCGCCAGGGCCTTCAACTGCGGGCAGGCCGCCACGGGATCGATCTTGCCGGCATGAGCCTTCTTGTTGGCTTCGAGCGCGGCATTCACGGCGGCGCGTTTGGCCGCCAAGGCGCCGAGATCCGCGTTGCAATCCGCCCAAGCGGCCGTGGGGCCGAGCAGCGCCGCCACCACCAGGAGTCCCGTCACCACGGCCTTCTTGCGATGTGGGGTCCGACGAAGGATCATGCGAAAGACTCTCGATGTTGCGGCCGATCCGCCGGCTGCCGCGAGACTGATGAAGCCGTTCCGAGGGAGGCCTTCAAAAAGAGGCAGCTTCAAGGCGTCGGCAGCTTGACAACCGGCTTTCGGGCGGCGCAGGCCGGAACCGCCCTGATCGGGCCGCATGGAGCAAAGCCGTGGCCCGCCACGATTTCTCGGCCCCTCGCCTGTTCGTCGACCAAGCGCTGCGCATCGGGCACCCGGTGCCGCTGGAGAGGGATCAGGCCCATTACTTGAGCAACGTGTTGCGGCTCGGCAACAATGACTCGGTGTTGGCCTTCAACGGCCGGGACGGCGAATGGCGCTGTCGGCTGGAGGGTCGAAAAGCTGCCGTGACGCTCCGGCCCGAGGAGCAGACGCGCGACCAGCCGCCGAACGGCGGGCCGCAGCTTTGCTTCGCGCCACTCAAACACGCGCGGCTCGACTACATGGTGCAGAAAGCGGTCGAGATGGGGGCCGGACTGCTCCAGCCCGTGCTGACCCGCCGAACGCAGGCGGCGCGCGTCAACGAGGACCGCATGCGCGCCAATGCCATCGAGGCGGCCGAGCAATGTGGCATCCTGGCGGTGCCGGAGGTGCGGGGGCCGCAGCGCTTCGAGGCCTTGCTGGCGAGTTGGGACCCGGGCCGGTTGATGGTGTTCTGCGACGAAGATGCCGAGGTCACGGATCCGGTCGCGGCCCTGCGCGGCGCCGGGGGCGAAACCGGGCTCGCCACACCGGCGGTCTCCGTCCTGATCGGGCCCGAAGGCGGATTCGACGAGGGCGAGCGCCGAGCACTGCTGGCCCTGCCCCGCCGCCTCCGTCTCTCGCTCGGCCCACGGATCCTGCGGGCCGATACGGCCGCGGTGGCGGCGCTGACGCTGGTTCAATCCGTGCTGGGCGACGCCAGAGGCACGGCCTGATGTATCGCCTGCGTCCCTCCTGAATGAGCGGCGGAGAGCCGCCGTGGCAATGGGCGCCGCCCTCGGATGCCCATATCCCATGTCAGGCCGTGGAAGCTCCGAGCTCAGGCGTGACCGGCCTCGCTCGACAGCATGCCGGGATGGATGCCGAGCTTGCGCAGGGCACGCTCGTATTTGGTGTCGAGCATGCCATCGAAGATCAGCCCCTCGTCGGCCGGGCAGTTCAGCCAACCCATGTGCCGGATCTCCGTTTCGAGCTGGCCCGCAGCCCATCCGGCATAGCCCAAAGCCAGCATGGCGCGCTCCGGGCCATCTCCCCTGGCGATGGCCCGGAGCACGTCCACCGTGGCGGTCAGCGAGATCTCGCCGTCGATCGGCATGGTGGAATTGTCCACGAAATAGTCCGCCGAATGCAGCACGAAGCCGCGGCCGGTCTCGACCGGTCCGCCTTTCACCACCGGTACGCTGCCGGCACGGGCCGGCAGACGGATGGCGTCCTCGGCGCCGATCACCTCGAGCTGCACCAGGAGGCTGGTGAAGCTGACCTTCCGGGCCGGCTGATTGATGACGATACCCATGGCGCCGTCCTTGGAATGGGCGCAGAGGTAGATGACCGCACTCTTGAACCTGCTGTCGGCCATGCTCGGCATGGCGACGAGGATCCGTCCGTCGAGGTAGGACGGCTGATCGGGTCCAGGCGTGTCGCTGGCAGGTCTCATACCCGATCCTACCCCCGGTTTCAGCGCGCCCGCAAGCCGGCAACACCGGCCAATCGGCGCAGGTTACGATCCGCCCATGGCCAAAGCGCGGCCAGCCTCGTATGCCGGGACCATGATGCAGCATCGGGGCATTCCTTCGACGCGTCCGGCCCGGCTCAGCATGCTGGCGGCCTGCGGCTTTGCCGGTGTCCTGGCCTGGGTGGGGTCGGCTCACGCCGCCGAGGTCTCGGCCTGGGTGGAGAGCGCACAGTCCCGGGCGCGCCTGATCGACGCCGGGCTCACGGCGAACGGCGCCACGCTCCTGGCCGGGATCGAGATCAGCCTGGCCCCGCAGTTCATCACTTACTGGCGCGATCCCGGCGACGCGGGCGTGCCGCCGACGTTCAACTTCGAGGGATCGGCCAATCTGGCGGCGGCCGAAATCCGCTATCCGGCGCCCGAGAGGCTCGACGAGGCTGGCGCGATAGCCTTCGGGTACGAGGACGATGTAGTCTTCCCTCTGATCGTGACTCCGGCCGATCCGGCGAAGCCGGTACGATTGCGTGTCCGGATCGACTATGCGGCCTGCCACGCCATCTGCCTGCCGGCCAGGGCGGACCTGACCGGCTTGCTCGATGGCCGGGCCTCGGCCGAAGCGGGCCGCGTGCGCGACGCGCTGGCCGCGGTGCCTCGGCCGGACTCGGTGGGCGGCAGGGGCGGGCCCGTCCAGATCCTGGCGGTTCGGCCGGATCGCGACGGCTTCTCGGTCGATGCGAGGGTCGGCAAGGGACGGGGTACCCTCTTCGTCGAAGCACCCGAAGGCTGGACCTACGCGGCCGGCCCCGGTGTACCCTCCTCGTCGGCCGACGCCGCTCCTTCAGACGCCGCGCCTGAAGGCGTCATCAGGGTGTTTCCCGTGAAACTGCTCGACCGGCCGAAAGGGATCGGCCTTCCCGTTCAGCCCGTGGTCCTGACCCTGGTGGCGCCCGCGGGTGCGATCGAGGTGCCGGTGCAACTCGACGTGGGGGCGCCGAAGCGCTAGGAGTTCCTGGCATCACCCCTGCCCGGAGCTCCCGATGGCGATCCAGCCCGGCGACACCCTGCCCCAAGCCACGTTCTTCGTCACGACGCCCGAGGGACTCGACACACGTTCGACGGACGATGTCTTCAAGGGCCGTCGCGTGGTCCTGGTGGGTGTTCCAGGTGCTTTCACGCCGACATGCGATCGCAATCACCTGCCAGGCTTCGTCGCCCATGCGGCCGCCATCAAGTCGAAGGGCATCGACGCCATCGTGGTCACGGCCGTCAACGACGCTTTCGTCCTGAAGGCCTGGGCCGCGGCTTCGGATGCCGAGGGCCGCATCGAATTCCTGGGCGACGGGAACGCCGACTTCGCCCGCGCGATCGGGCTCGCGATAGATGGCTCGGCCCGAGGGTTCGGGCCACGCTCGCAGCGTTATTCCATGATCGTCGAGGATGCCGTCGTCAGGGCGCTGTCGGTTGAAGAAACGCCGGGCCGGGCCGATCTATCGGGAGCCGAGGCGTTGCTGTCCAGCCTCGACCAGGCATCCCCCTAGTCCGACCGCAGCCGAGTTTCAGCCGTGGACGTCTCGATCAGCACGCCTCCTTTGGTCGGTTCGACGGCCGACGATACGGCATCACGGGCGACCGGGCCTGCCGTATCCCCCTCCCCTGCCGAAAGGACGTCGCTCGCCGGGATGACGCGCGCGGAACTCGCCGATGCGCTGAAGGCGATCGATGTTCCGGAACGGGAAGCCAAGATGCGGGTCGCGCAGCTCTGGCATTGGATCTACGTGCAAGGCGTCACGCGGTTCGATGCCATGCTGAATGTCGGCAAGGCACTGCGCGCCCGACTGTCCGAGCATCATACGCTCGATCGCCCGGCAGTCGTGGCCGAGCAGGTCTCCGTCGACGGGACCCGCAAGTGGCTGATCCGCATGAACCCGACCGGTCCGCTCGATCGCGGTGCCGAGATCGAGTGCGTCTACATCCCCGAGTCGGATCGCGGGACGCTCTGCGTGTCGAGCCAGGTCGGCTGTACATTGACGTGTACGTTCTGCCACACGGGTACGCAGAGGCTCGTGCGAAACCTCACGTCGCGTGAGATCGTCCTGCAGTTGCTCGTCGCGCGCGACAGGCTCGGCGACTTCCCCGGCCTCGTGCCGCCGAACGATGGGCTGATTCCGTCGGGCCAAGGCGTGCGGGCCGTGTCCAACATCGTCTTCATGGGCATGGGTGAGCCCCTCTACAACTTCGATCAGGTGCGCGATGCGGTCGGCGTCTTGTCGGACGGCGAAGGATTGTCGGTGTCGCGGCGCCGCATCACGGTTTCGACCTCGGGCGTGGTTCCGCAGATCGAGGCGCTCGGCCGCGACGTCGGGACCATGTTGGCCATCTCGCTGCACGCCGTGCGGGACGACTTGCGTGACGAACTCGTTCCCTTGAACAAGAAATATCCGATAGAAGCGCTGCTCGAAGCCTGTCGGACCTACCCCGGGGCGTCGAATGCCCGCCGGATCACGTTCGAATATGTCATGCTGAAGGGGATCAACGATTCACCCCGCGACGCGCGCGCCCTGGTCCGCTTGCTGAAAGGCATTCCGGCCAAGATCAACCTCATTCCGTTCAATCCGTGGCCCGGAACCCGCTATGCGTGCTCGGACTGGGACACGATCGAGACCTTTTCTGAGATCGTGTTCAAGGCCGGCTATGCGAGCCCCGTCAGGGCGCCGCGCGGACGCGACATCCTGGCGGCCTGCGGTCAACTGAAGAGCGAGACCGAGAAGCTGCGAGCCCGCGCGAGTCTGATGCTGGACGCCGATTCCGCCATTGCGGAGGGGTGAAAGCCCGGCGCGGCGGCGCACTCACCCGATTGCCCCGGGCCAGCAGCGAAAAGGCTTGGCGATCGCGTGGGAATGCGCTAGGATCTTATTCAGAAATTGGGAGTAGCGTCCTGTGTGGACGTGTGAGAGCCCAAATTCCTGCTTCTTGCTCTCCTCCGATCGGCTTTGATCCCATCGTGATCGGCCAGTCGACATATGGAGCCTCGGAAGCGCGGGATCCTTTCCGGCAGAGATCGCGACGATAGCTTCATGTTTCCACCTCGGCTGATCCGACCCTGGCGGGCGCTCGGCCGAAGACTGGACGGATCCGGCTCGAAGAGCCTGAATGGAACGGCACCGCTGGCGAATGCCTCGCAGGACTGAGAACTGCGCGTGGTTGCGGAGCTGATGTCACCCAAGGACGATCGATGAGACCAGGTCAGAATAAGCGCATGCGCGGCCGCAACAACAACAATATTGGCGGCAACCGCAAGGGACCTAATCCCCTGACGCGATCTTACGAATCCAATGGTCCGGATGTTAAGATCCGGGGCAATGCCCACCATGTGGCGGAGAAGTATTTGCAGCTGGCGCGGGATGCGCAATCATCTGGGGACCCGGTGGCGGCCGAGAGCTATCTGCAACACGCCGAACACTATTTCCGTTTGATCGCCAGCGCTCAGCAGGCGCAATTGGGCCCGAACCGCCAGCCCGAGGGCGCCGATCTCGATGGGGAGGACGACGACGACAACGGAATCCCGGATCGTTTCGCGTCCCCGCCGGCTCCCACTCCCTACGTGCCGCCGGTTCAACCGCAGCCTTACGCCGGCGAGCGTCAGCCTTATAATTCCGGCGAACGTCCGGCGTTCAACGGGGACCGTCAGCCGAGTGCGACGGGCGAGCGTCAGCCCTACGCAGATCGGCCGAACGTCAACGGCGAACGTTTCCAGCCGGACCGCAGCAACGGCTACGGCCAGCGGAACGACCGCCAGGATCGCGGCATGCAGGACCGCAACGGTCCGGGCCGCCGGACCTACCGCGACAACGGCGACCGTGGCCCGGAGCTTCGGAGCGGCGATGACCGCGGGGGGGAACGGTTCGACCGCAATCGCGGCCAGAACCGCAACGGCCAGGATCGTGGCGTCTCCGAGCGGCCCGCTCAGGACCGCTCCTACGCCCAGCCGCAGGTCGATCAGCCGCGCGATCCCTTCATGGGCGAGCAACCCCGCACAGAGCCCGGAGAGCGGCCGCCTCGATCGGAACCCAACACCCGGCGAGACGAACCGATCACGCCCGTTTCGGTTCCGGCACCCGCGGTGCCGGTGCCGGTCACACGGCCCGAACCGGCGTTGCGGACCGGAATGTCCGCGCCCGACGATGCTCCGGGCCTTCCCTCCTTCATCACGACGCCGACCCGGGTCGTGCCTGGGGAACCCGCTGCAGGCGAGGCCAATGTCGCGACCGCGTCCGCCTTTCCGGGAGACGATGATGCGGCGGAGGCGACCAAGTTCGCCCGCCGACGTCGCCGCCCGACGCGTGCTGCAAGCATCGAGGCGACCGACCCCGCGACGGACGGACCCACTTCGAAGGATTGAGGTCCTGCCCCAATGAGCGCCCGCGGTCGTCCTCGACGACGCGGCCCGACTGGCGAGGGTCGCCACCACTGACCCTCGACATCGTCGATGAACCGTCCGAGCGCGTTGCCGCCTGGCGCCTCGAGACTCGTCCCAGACCCCTTCCCATCATCTCAGTCACATCCGCGGCGCCTTGAGCGACGACCGGACAGCACGCCGAGGACACTCTCCCCATGCGGGAAATCAAGCTCCAGGACCTCAAATCGAAGTCGCCGACCGATCTCCTCGCTTTCGCCGAGGAGCACGAGGTCGAGAATGCCTCGCTCATGCGCAAGCAGGAGTTGCTCTTCGCCATCCTGAAGGAGGTCGCGGCGCGCGAGATCGAGATCATCGGGCAGGGCGTGGTGGAGGTCCTGCAGGACGGCTTCGGCTATCTGAGATCGCCCGACGCCAATTACCTGGCCGGGCCTGACGATATCTACATCTCGCCGACCCAGATCCGCAGGCTGGGCCTGCGCACCGGCGATACGGTCGAGGGCCTGATCCGCGGCCCCAAGGAGGGCGAGCGCTACTTCGGTCTCGTCAAGGTCAACCGGATCAACTTCGAGGATCCCGAGCAGATCCGCCACAAGGTCCACTTCGACAACCTGACGCCACTCTATCCCGACGAGCGCCTCAAGCTCGAGATCGAGGACACGGCGCGCAAGGACATCTCATCCCGGGTCATCGATGTCGTGGCGCCGATCGGCAAAGGTCAGCGCGCCCTCATCGTGGCGCCGCCCCGCACCGGAAAGACCGTCCTGCTGCAGAATATCGCGCAATCGGTCACGGCCAACCATCCGGATTGCTACCTCATCGTGCTCCTGATCGACGAGCGGCCCGAGGAGGTGACCGACATGAAACGTTCGGTCAAGGGCGAGGTCGTGTCGTCCACCTTCGACGAGCCTGCCACGCGCCACGTGCAGGTGGCCGAGATGGTGATCGAGAAGGCCAAGCGCCTCGTCGAGCACCGGCGTGATGTCGTGATCCTGCTCGATTCCATCACGCGCCTCGGCCGGGCCTACAACACCACCGTGCCGTCGTCCGGCAAGGTGCTGACCGGCGGCGTCGACGCCAATGCGCTGCAGCGGCCGAAGCGCTTCTTCGGCGCGGCCCGCAACATCGAGGAGGGCGGTTCGCTCACCATCATCGCGACCGCGCTGATCGACACCGGCTCGCGCATGGACGAGGTGATCTTCGAGGAGTTCAAGGGCACGGGCAATTCCGAGATCATCCTCGACCGCAAGGTGGCGGACAAGCGGGTCTATCCGGCGCTCGACATCACACGTTCGGGCACCCGCAAGGAAGAACTGCTGGTTCCCTCGGACACGCTGAAGAAGATGTACGTGCTGCGCCGCATCCTGAACCCGATGGGCACGGTGGATGGCATCGAGTTCCTGATGGGCAAGTTGCGCGAGACGCCGAAAGGCAATGCGTCGTTCTTCGAGTCGATGAACACCTGAGCGTCTCTCGCCACGGCTCTCCCATTCCGGCCCGGTAGCGACCGCCTCGATCAGTCGTTCCTCCCGGGGGCGCTGGGCGATACCGCCCGGCATGTCGATGTATGAACCGTAGCTCCCGCACGCGGGATGAAGGGCTCATGGCAACCGATACGATCTTCGCGCTGGCCAGCGGGGCGGGGCGGGCCGCCATTGCCGTGGTTCGCGTGTCCGGCCCGGCCACCCGCGACGCCCTCGCCCGGCTGGCCGGGTTCCTGCCCGCACCCCGTATCGCCACGCTCCGCGCCGTTCGTGATGCCACAGGAGACATCCTCGACCATGGCTTGCTGCTGTGGTTCCCCGAACCGGCTTCCTTCACGGGCGAAGATGCGGCCGAGTTCCAGCTTCACGGAGGTCGGGCCGTAGTGGCGGCCGTGCTCGAGGCCTTGGCGGCCGTCCCGGGCTGCAGGCCCGCCGAGCCCGGGGAGTTCACCCGCCGCGCCTTTCTGAACGGCAAGATGGATCTTGGTGCCGTCGAAGGTCTGGCCGACCTCATCGACGCGCAAACCCAGGCACAACGCCGCCAAGCCCTGCGCCAACTCGACGGCGTCCTCGGCCGGTGGGTGGAGCGGCTGCGCGAGGACCTGCTGTCGGCCTTGGCCCTGACCGAGGCCGCGATCGACTTCGCCGAGGAGGACGACCTAGTGGCCACCTTCGAGGCCGACATCGAACGGCTCGCAGCCGGCGTTGCGCGACTCGTGGCGGAACAACTGGCCCGCGATATCCGCGGCGCCAAGCTGCGCGACGGGGTGGCCGTAGCCATCGCCGGCCCCCCCAATGCAGGAAAATCGACGCTGCTCAATGCGCTCGCCGGCCGTGATATCGCGATCGTATCGGCCCATGCCGGCACGACGCGCGACGCCATCGTGGTCGAACTCGAGCTCAGCGGCTATCCAGTGCAGCTCGTCGACACGGCGGGCCTGCGCGAGACCGATGACCCGGTCGAGCGCGAAGGCGTTGCCCGCGCCCGCGCCCGCGCAGCCGCGGCTGACCTCGTGCTGTGGCTCTGCCAAGGCCCCGACTCGGGCGCTCCCGCCATTGCCACCGGCGGCACCCTCTGGACCGTGGCCACCAAGGCCGACCTCGGTCCCGGTCCGGAAAGCGACTTCGCCGTTTCGGCCCATACAGGGGCAGGGCTCGACGCCCTGGTGGCGGCGCTCGGGCGTTTCGCCGGCGAGGCTCTCGTGGGCGGCGAGGAAGCCGTCGTGACACGGCTCCGCCACCGCGCGGCCCTGGCCTCGGCCCAGGACCACCTCGGCCGCATCGTAGCGGCGCAAAGGCGAGACCTTGAGCTCGTTGCGGAGGATCTCCGTGGGGCCATCGGCGCCCTGGCCGGGCTCGTCGGGCAGATCGGCACCGAGGAGGTACTGGGTACGATATTCGCCCGCTTCTGCATCGGCAAGTAGGGTAGCACGGGTTTCACGTGAAACAAAGCCACGGGTTCGGTAGTGGGTCCGTTCGGTCGTCGGCTGTCGATAGGTCGCGGGTGCGCGTTGCCGGCAGGCCAGCGTACTCACCGTTTGAGGTCGTGCTCTTCAACAGCACGCCATAAGCCAGGAGCGTGCAGCCCTCGGCCATAGTCACGCCGGGGCCGATCATGGCACGGGATTGAACCCAACATCCGCGCTCTATCTTAACAGGGCGGCGGACATGATTGCCCTCCTTTCGACGATAGACGCTGTTTTCCGCCTGGTGCGAGCCCGTGAGGATCATGACTTGATACCCGATCCGGCTTCTCTCGCCGATGCTGACCGGCGCCGAGCAGTCGATGAACGCGCCAACATTGACGACCCGCCATCCTCGATCGTCAGGTTGCTCGGCTGACCGAGGAACACCTGCTGCGCGATGCGGATATTGCGGCCGACTTCGGCACCGAACAGCCTGAGCAGCGCGGGGCGCCAGCGCGACGGGAATAGCACCGAGCGCTGTGCGGCCATCGCGATCTTCTCAGCCATCATCTGCGGTTTGCCGTAGCGGCGCTGAACCGGGCCGACGTTTGCTGCACGAGGCTTGAGCGTTTCGGTCATAACATGCCTATTTAGGATTCTACCGGTGGCTTGCCCACGACTTCACACGAGACGTTGACCGCCTCTACTCTATCTGCCTTTGATGGGCCGCTTCCGTCATAACTGGTACGTCACCGTCGCCAAGCATCCTCTTTTGCCGTTCGTCACGGTGGGCCTGGACGAGAAACCAGGAGCGGGCACCCTCATGACCAAGCCCTTTGATGTCGTCGTGATCGGCGGTGGCCACGCGGGTTGCGAAGCTGCAGCGGCCGCGGCCCGCATGGGTGCCCGGACCGCCCTTCTGACCCAGAGCATCGCCACGATCGGCACTTTGTCGTGCAACCCCGCCATCGGCGGCCTCGGCAAGGGCCACCTCGTGCGCGAGATCGATGCACTCGACGGCGTCATGGCCCGCGTGGCCGATCGGAGCGGCATCCAGTTCCGCGTGCTGAACCGGCGCAAGGGCCCGGCCGTGCGCGGGCCTCGCTGCCAGGCCGACCGCGCGCTCTATCGCGGCGCTATGCGGGACGCCCTCTCGGCGCTTCCCCGCCTGACCCTGGTCGAGGGCGAAGCTTTCGGCCTCGAGATTGCCACTGCTGGCGTCGCGGCCGTCACACTCGCGGACGGCCGCCGCCTGGGCTGTGGCGCGGCCGTGCTCACGACCGGCACGTTCCTGCGCGGCCTGATCCATGTGGGCGAGACCCGCACGCCGGCAGGCCGGATCGGCGAGGCGCCGAGCCAGGGGCTCTCGGCCGCGCTGGAAGCGTGTGGCTTCGTCCTGGGCCGTCTGAAGACCGGCACGCCGCCGCGTCTCGACGGCCGCACCATCCATCTCGACCGACTGGAGCGGCAGCCCGGCGACGTCATCCCGGAGCCTTTCTCCAGCCTGACGGGCCGGATCGAGACGGAGCAGCGCGACTGCTTCATCACCCGGACCACGGCCGAAACGCACGCCATCATCCGGGCCGACCTGCACCGGGCTCCGCTGTTCTCGGGCGTCATCACGGGACGCGGACCGCGATATTGCCCGTCGATCGAGGACAAGGTGACGCGTTTCGCCGACCGCGACAGCCATCAGATCTTCCTGGAACCCGAGGGGCTCGACGACCCGACCTTCTACCCCAACGGGATTTCGACGTCGCTTCCGCGGGACACGCAGGAGCGTCTCGTGCGCTCCATCCCGGGCCTTGAGGACGCCGTCGTCACGCAGCACGGCTATGCGATCGAATATGATTTCGTCGATCCGCGCGAACTGACGCCGGCCCTGGAAGCCAAGCGGATCGGCAGGCTTTTCCTGGCCGGACAGGTCAACGGCACCACGGGCTACGAGGAGGCCGCCGCGCAAGGGTTGGTGGCCGGCCTGAATGCGGCGCGCCGGGCCGCGGGCGGGGACGCCATCACCTTCGCGCGATCCGGGTCCTACATCGGCGTGATGGTCGACGACCTCGTCACGCATGGCGTCACCGAGCCCTATCGCATGTTCACGTCACGCGCCGAGTATCGCCTGACGCTGCGGGCCGACAATGCCGATCAGCGCCTGACCGAGCAGGGCGTAGCCTGGGGCTGCGTCGGCACCGAGCGGGCCAGCGCCTTCGCGGCCAAGCGGGACGCGATTGCGGCTGCGCGGCGCCTGCTCGAAGGGCTGGCCGCGACACCGCAACGGCTGGCGCTGGCGGGCTTGCCGGTCAGCCAGGACGGCATTCGACGCAGCGCATATGCCCTGCTGTCCTATCCGCATGTGGACGTCGAAGCCCTACGGATGCTTTGGCCCGACATCGGCAAGATCGCGCCCCACGTCATGGCGCAGATCGAAGCGGAAGCGAAATACGCCGTCTATCTCGATCGGCAGAGCGCCGACATCGCGCGCGCGCGCGACGAGGAGGCTATCCCTATCGCGGCCGACCTCGACTATGCGGTTGTGCCCGGCCTGTCGCACGAGCTTCGCGACAAGCTCGAAGCCGTGCGGCCTCTCACGCTCGGTCACGCTCGGCGGATCGAGGGCATGACCCCGGCCGCCCTGACGGTGCTGATGGCCAAGGGGCGGGGCAGGGGTAAGGCATCGCTCCGGACATTGTTGTGAAGTCCCGCGCAGCAGCCGCGGACGGTAATGCCGTCTTCGGTGGGCGGACCTTCTTCCCTCAAGCGCCAGAGTGCGCGCACATCTTGCCTGCTGTCGAAAGGCCGCGGTCATCCTTCCCCGTTCCGGGGCTACCGGTTCACACATCGTGCTATTGGTGGGGCGCTGGGCGGTTTCGCCCTTCTCCCGCCAGCGGGAGAAGGTGGCCCGGCGTAGCCGGGTCGGATGAGGGCGCATCCACGGTGGCGCTTCCACCCTCATCCGCCTTCGCTGGGCTCAGGCACCTTCTCCCGCCCGCGGGAGAAGGGCGAACCGTCCGGCGTCGACATGGGTGAATACGGGAGGCGCCGAGGAGGGACCCGACCCTTTCACCTCCGTCTCAACGCTAGCCTCGAAGGGCAGAAGGTCGAAAGCGCCCATCGTCCGACCAGGAGCACGGGACTTGGGTCGGCGGCCGGCAGCCGCGGCAAAGGGGCGTGGCAGAGACGCCGAGCACCTTGACCAGTTCCTCCTCCGACCGCCGCCGCGCCCTGGCCCTGGTCCCCGTTTCACGTGAAACGGAAGAGCGTTTCGCCGTCTACGCCGATCTGCTCGAACGGTGGCAGCGGATCAAGAATCTCGTGGCGCCCTCCACGCTCGGCGAGCTCTGGACCCGCCACTTCGCCGATTCCGCCCAGATCGCGGCCATCGCGCCGGACGCGCTGCGCTGGGCCGATATGGGCTCGGGCGCCGGCTTCCCCGGGCTCGTCGTGGCGATCCTGCTCGTGGGGCGGGCCGGAGCGCAGGTGCATCTGATCGAGGCCAATGCGCGCAAATGTGCCTTCCTGCGTGAGGCTGCGCGCGCCTGTGGTGCCCCTGCAACGGTCCACAACGGCCGTGTCGAGGATGTTCTGCCGTCGCTGAAACACGTCGACGTCGTGACCGCACGCGCCCTCGCACCCTTGCCTCGGCTCGTCGAAATGGGCAGAGTTCTCATCGACGGTGGCACGACGGGCATCTTCCTGAAAACCCAGGCCGAACTCGTCGACGTCTTCCATGGTGCTCCAGCGCTCGACCATGTCATACTGCCGAGCGCCACGTCTGCCGAAGGTCGGATCCTGGTGCTGCGCAGAGCGGCACCGGAGCCGGTGGATACCGGGAAGACATATGAAGGGCCGCAGCATGGGTGATCAATCCGCACGCGTCCTCGTCCTGGCCAACCAGAAGGGCGGCGTCGGCAAGACCACGACGGCCATCAATCTCGGAACCGCGCTGGCGGCGGTCGGCGAGCGCGTCCTGCTGGTCGACCTCGATCCCCAGGGTAATGCCTCGACGGGACTCGGCGTGGCTCGCAAGGACCGCTCCGTCTCGACCTACGGCGTGCTGATCGGCGATCATTCCCTGGCGGCGGCCTGCCAGCCGACCTCGGTCCCCAATCTCTGGGTCGCGCCGTCCACCATGGATCTCCTCGGCCTCGACCTCGAGATCGCGAGCCACACCGACCGTGCCTTCAAGCTCCGCGGCGCCCTGTCGCGGTTGCGCGACACCGAGGACGGCCGTCGTTTCACTTACGTCCTGGTCGATTGCCCGCCCTCGCTGAATCTGCTCACCGTGAACGCGCTCGCTGCGGCCCACAGCGTGCTCGTGCCGCTGCAGTGCGAGTTCTTCGCGCTCGAAGGCCTGTCGCAGCTTCTGGCCACGGTGGAGCAGGTGCGGCAGAACCTCAACCAGACCTTGTCGATCCATGGCATTCTGTTGACCATGTTCGACCCCCGCAACAATCTCGCGACCCAGGTCGTGGCGGACGTCAGGCAGATCATGGGCGACAAGGTCTACGACACCGTCATCCCGCGCAATGTCCGCGTCTCGGAAGCGCCGTCCCATGGCAAGCCGGTGCTGCTCTACGATCTCAAATGCGCCGGCAGCCAGGCCTATCTGAGGCTCGCCTCGGAGGTCATTCAGCGTGAAAGGCGAATTGCGGCGTGAAGGGAGCATCGCCGATGACGGCCGACGAGGGAAACCGTCCGCGCCTGGGCAGAGGTCTTGCGGCGCTGATCGCCGATTCGTCCTCCCAGATGCCCTCGCCCGCCGAAGCTCGCGACAGGCGGCGCGTGAGAGTCGACGACCTCAGGCCCAATCCGCGGAACCCACGGCGTCACTTCGGCGAGGATGACCTCGAAGACCTGTCCAACTCCATTCGCGAGAAGGGTGTGATCCAGCCCATCCTTGTGCGCCCGGTCCGGGGCACCCCGCCCGATGGCGGCCATGGTGGCTTCGAGATCATCGCGGGGGAACGACGCTGGCGGGCCGCGAGGGCTGCACGCCTCGACGAGGTGCCGGTCATCGTGGTCGAGGTGAGCGACAGGGAGGCACTCGAGCTCGCCATCATCGAAAACATCCAGCGGGCAGATCTCAACGCGATCGAGGAAGCACGCGGCTACGAGCGGCTGGCTCGCGAGTTTCAGTATTCGCAGGGGGATCTGGCCCGTATCATCGGCAAGAGCCGCAGCCATGTCGCCAACATGCTGCGGCTCTTGAAGCTGCCCGAAAGCATCGAGGCCATGGTGGTCGAGGGTGCGATCTCGGCCGGACACGCGCGGGCGCTGCTCGGCTTCGACGACCCCGAATCCGTCGCGCGAAAGATCGTGGCGCGCGGCCTCAACGTCCGCGATGTCGAGAAGCTGGCCCAGGCCCGCCACCGCAGGGTGCCGGCCGAGGAGGCACGCCTGGCGACGCCGAAGCGCCCGCCACATGACCAGGACACCAAGGCGCTGGCCAGGCGGCTCGGTGCCGTGCTGGGTCTCGCGGTCGAGATCGACCATCGCGGCGCAGGAGGCGAGATCCGCATCCGCTACGACACCCATGACGAACTCGAGAGCCTGTGCCGCCAGCTCAGCCGTTGAGCAAAGAACCGCCGCCGCGGCGCTGTCGGGAACGGGACGACGCCCAACGCCTCCGGGCGGCACGGCTGATCCGACGGACGCCGGTTCGGGCCTATGGCTCGAGGTCGCCGGGATGGCCGGCACGCTCTCCGAGCGCACGAGGCTCCTCCGCCCCGGCGCCGACCTTGCGGGATTGCTGTGGGCCTGGCTTGGGCACCCCCGGTGCCGCCGCGCTACACCGGACGAAGCGCTGCGAGCGCGCAATCTTGAGCCGGGCGGCCTGCCGGCGAACCTGCATGACGTCGGGGCCCAACATGCGGATGATTTCGGTGAAGTTGCCTGGGCGCTCGGCGCGGTGGCATTCCTCGAAGATTTCGAACTGCCCCGAACCCATCGCCACCTTGCGGAAACCGCAACGTCCCGTCCGGAACGTCACCTCGTGGGCCGTATAGGTCCGGACAATGGGTGCGGCGGCCGTGCAGACGCGCGTGGCGTTCACCCAGGTCCCCTCGAACGGATAATTGGGTTCGGCGCCAAGCGCCGAGGGCGCCACCGCCAAGGCGAAAGCCGCGGCCGCCAGACCCAGGATCGCGGGGGCGCGCGGGTGGACGGAACGGGAAGCGGTCCGTGCGTCACTCGTCATTGTAGGAGTTCATCTCTTCCAGCGGGACGATCCCGGCAGTGCCCTGCCGCTCGTCGAAGCGGACGCCATCGCGGTCGAGGAACGTGATGCCCGCGCCCTCGAAGGTCGTCCGCAACTTGGCCGACGCGGCCCCGTCCTGGCCGCCCTTCTGCAACTGTTCCAGGTCCTGGAGCGAGAGTCCCGCAGCACGGCTCAGCTCGTCGGTCGTGAAATCGAGGGCGGCGCGCGCCATTCTGACCTGCACAGGTGTCATCGTGTTCCCCATAGGTGGTCCGTAGACCCCGTCACTGCTGCGTCGGGATGCTGTCGAAAACCATGGGCCGGGTCCCGCAACCAGCGATGGAGACGGCCCAAGGTCGCCGCCTGATCTGTCGGGCATCATAGTGCGTCGCCGGGGCCGCGGCAACGCACCGGAGGGCGTGCGATGAAGGTCACTCGGTGGGATAGGGCCGTCTATCAGCGCGTTCATAGCCGAACTGCGCCGGCTGCCGCTCGGCCTGCTCGCGCGCCTGCTCAAACAGGGCACATGGGACCACCGTCCACGGAGGTATGGTGCTCGCCCGGCACATAGAAGACGCGATCCACCTTGGCGCCCTTGATCACCTGCTTGGCAGTGCCGAACTCACCGGGCTTTGATACGTGGCGCACGTCGACCGTATGCAGGATCAGGTCAGCCGGCTGTTCAACTGCGAAAGGTGAACCTTGTCGATGGCGGCTTTCAGTGTCGCGGTGCCGTCCATGTTGGCCGGCTTGCTGAACCCGATGTGGCTGTCGCTGATCTGGACAAAACTGAACGAGCCCGCGTCTGCCGGATCAGGTGTCCCGGCAAAGGCGCGGGACGTCGGCACTCCGCCGGCGAACGTCCACAACAATCCCGTGCCGGCCCATGTCATGCAGTTCAGGACATCGCGACGGTCGATGTCGTCGTACGAGACGTTTTGCCGTCCTATGCTGTCTGTTCCTATCGTTCGCCGCCATGGCTGTTGATCCTCCGAAGTCGAGTCACAGCCTGAGAAGCGGAGCCCAGCGGGCTTATTCCCGCTTCCACGCAAAAAAATGCGAGCAAGGCACGCAGTGAGCAGAACCTTTCCGCGGGCTTGGCCGGGATGGCCGGAGCCAAGCGGGAATAAATCGAGACCTCTGCCAGTCTCATTACGGAGGGCTGGGGCCGCGCGGCGCACCGGCGCCAAAACGCGTCGCGCCATCTTGGCGGGCTGCTCGGTCCATGACCTTTGGTGCTCACGCTGTTCGCTCGAAGTCGCGCGGCGCGGTCAACGCGCGGAGTCTCAGGTTGTGGTCTGGCCTCGTTCTGGGGCTGTTCCTGCTGATGCACTTCAGCAATATCGGGCTCGGTCTCATCTCGACAGGCGTCATGGACGCCGCCGCACCCTGGCTGATGGCACCCTGGCGAACGTCGCCCGGCACGGCGCTGCTTTCCGGCGCGCTGCTCGCACATTTCTGCCTTGCGCTGAGAGCACTGTACCGGCGCCAAACGCTGCGCATGAGCCGTCGAGAAGGTGCGCAGCTCGCTCTGGGCCTGCTCATCCCTTTCCTGCTTTTGCCGCATGTCGTCGTGGCGCGCATCGAGCCCGGCATGACGGGCCACGCAATCCACTTTCCCGACCTGGTCCGCTCCATGTGGATCAAGGCGCCGCTCAAGGGCGTACAGCAGGCGGCTGTCCTGATCGTTGCGTGGAGCCACGGCTGCCTGGGGCTATGGTTCTGGCTCAGGACCAAGGTCTGGTTTCCGCGCTTTGCGTCATTCCTTTTCGCCGGCGCGCTGCTCGTTCCCATGCTGGCGCTCCTCGGATTCGCCGAGGCCGGCAAGCAGCTTGCGGCCTCGCCCGTCGACTTCGATGCAGCGCCGCCGTTTCCGGGATGGGTGGGATCCGCCGCCATGACCCTGGCGCTCTACGGTCTTTTCGCGGGCGCCATCCTGGTAGTACTCGCGGCACGTCTTCTGCGGATGTGGAATGGACGTCATTCCCGAATCCGGGTCACCTATCCAGACGGCCAGGTCATAACGGTGCCAGCCGGGTACAGCATTCTCGAAGCCAGTCGCCTTGCCCAGATCCCGCATGCATCCATGGGCGGCGGTCGCGGTCGCTGTTCGACCTGTCGCATCCGGATCCCGTCCAACCTGCACCTGCAGCCTGGTCCCGGCTTTCAAGAGCAGGCGACCTTGGCCCGTTTCAATGCGAAGCCGGGGATACGGCTGGCCTGTCAGTTGCGACCGACGCACGATATCGTCGTGTTTCCCATTTTCATGCCGGTCCCGACCTCATCGGCGGTTCCTCGCGGCAGCACGCTGCCCACAGCCAGCCATGAACGCGAACTGGCCATCCTGTTCTGCGACCTGCGTGGATTCACGCGCCGCGCCGAACAATGGCTGCCGTTCGACACGGTTTTCGTGCTCAACCGCTACTTCGAAGTCGTGGGAGAAGCCGTCGGCAACGCGGGCGGTTACCTCGACAAGTTCATCGGCGACGGTGCCCTGGCCTTGTTCGGCATGAACGCACCGGCCGAGGTCGCCTGTCGTCAGGCGCTGGACGCTGCGGCGCGCATCGCGCAAGGCATGGAGCGGCTGAACATGCAGCTCGAGAGCGAGCAGACCGAGCCTCTCAGGATCGCCATGGGGCTTCATGCCGGGCCTGCCATCGTGGGCGACATGGGACACGGCCAAGCCGTCGGTCTCACTGCGATCGGCGACGGGATCAATGTCGCGAGCCGGCTCGAAGGCGCCGCAAAGGAATTCGATGTCGAGGTCGTTCTCTCGTCCGACCTCGCGCGGAAGGGCGGCCTCGATCCCTCGGCTTACGAACAACGTCTGATTTCCGTACGGGGCCGCGTCGCACCCGTACTGGCGCTGGTGGTTCGGGAAGCCTTCGTCCTCGCCGGCGCCGGTGCGTCGCAGCCGGAGAACCTGCAACAGAGCCCGGGATCCGAGGCGAAAAGCCGTGCCAACAGTCCTGCTTCTCATCATGAAGGGCGGGATCTCGAATCGTAAGCACGCTGGGGTCGTCACGCAGGACCCCTCATGCGGCTCCCGTTCATTTGGCATTGCGATTGCTTATATTAAGCACCACACACGCTGCGGCAGGCCGGGAGGGCTGGATCACGATGACGGTTGAGTTGCAGGGGGGCCGTTCGCCGTGGGGCGCGGGACCGGCCCGCGCGGTGCCGAGCGACGCCGTCCCGGCCGCTGTCGACCGGGCGGGCGCCGGCCCCATCCTCATCGTGTTGCATCAAGAGCATTCGACGCCGGGTCGCGTGGGGCGACTTCTGCGGGCAATGGGGCATACGCTCGACATCCGCCGCCCACGCTTCGGCGACGCGCTTCCCGACACCATGGCCGAGCATGCGGGGGCCGTGATCTTCGGCGGCCCGATGAGCGCCAATGATCCAGACGATTGGGTGAAGACCGAAATCGAGTGGGTCGACGTCGCGTTGCGCGAGAGCGCGCCGTTGCTCGGCATCTGCCTCGGGGCGCAGATCATCGCGCGCCATCTCGGCCAGACCGTCAGTCCGCATCCCGATGGTCATGTCGAGGTCGGCTATTACCCGATCTCGCCGACGGAGGCCGGACACCGGCTCCTGGACGAACCCTTTCCCTCCTGGGTCTATCACTGGCACCGCGAGGGCTTCTGCCTGCCGGCGGGCTCGACCTCGCTGGCGAGCGGCACGGATTTCGAGTGCCAGGCGTTCCGCTATGGCGTTAATGCTTTCGGGCTCCAATTCCATCCCGAAGTCACCTACGCCATGATGAGTCGGTGGATCGTGCACGGCGCGGCACGCGCCACCGCCAAGAATGCCAAGCCCTTGCACGGACACCGGCGCGACTGGTTCCAGCACGACGCTGCCGTGGCGCGCTGGAGCGGTGCCTTCCTGGCCGCCTGGTCGCGCGGGGCCTTGGCGTCGAGCGGCGCAATGCCTCTGGCGCCGGGGCCGGCCTGCGCGGTGCCGGGCGGCATGAACCCGGTCGGCAAGGCGCGAGATTCTTTGGTGGCGGCACGCTGACCGGGACGATCAGCGTGAGATGAACGACAGGGATCGGCGCTGCCCGATCCGGTGCCCGACGGCATGGCGACCGAGCGAAGCAAGCCACCCTCCGCGGCAGCGGATGAGAACGAAGCCCGGAACGTGCCGCCCGACACCCCGTGCCGGACCACCGTCCGATGGACAGAATCGTCCTGGGCTGGCATAAATCTCGACCTGACCGGGAACGACGTCCGACGCTGGACGGGGAGTTGGCCGGCTCCTGGAACATCATCGTCGCCTCATGCCGTCTCGTACCGCCATCCTGACGATCTGCTCCAACAACTACCTCCCCCAGGCCGAGGTGTTCTTCGCTTCGGCCCGTGCCTTCCACCCCGATGCCGATCTGGTGCTGGGCCTCGCCGATGCGAAGCACCCGGACGAGCATTATCCCGAGGGCGTGGAAGTGCTGACGGCCGACAGCCTGGGAATCCCGGATTTTCCCAGCTTCGCCTTCGCCTACGACGTCATGGAATTCAACACGGCCATCAAGCCGTTCCTGATGCTGCGACTGCTTGAGCGCGGCTACCGCAACGTCGTCTATTTCGATCCCGACATCGAACTCTACCGGCGCCTCGACGAGTTGCTCGCCCTGCTCGACGGCGGCACGTCCTTCGTGCTGACGCCGCATTTCAGTGATCCGCCCGGCCCCGGCGCGTCCCGCACCGAGCATGACATTATGCAGACCGGCGTCTACAACCTCGGCTTCCTGGCGGCGTCGCAATCACTCGAGACCGAGCCGATCCTGCGCTGGTGGGCCCGCCAACTGCGATATGACTGCGTCAACGCCCAGCACGAGGGACTGTTCGTCGACCAGAAATACATGGACCTGCTTCCCGGCCTGGCCGCGCAGGCCCATGTGCTGCGCCACACCGGCTACAATGTCGCCTATTGGAACCTGCCGCCCCGCGTGCTGTCGGCGACGCCCGGCGGGATCTGGCAGGTCGACGGTCGCCCGCTCGGTTTTTTCCACTTCAGCGGTTTCGTCCCCGAGCGACCCCATGAACTCTCGAAGTATACGCCCGAGCCTCGCGCCACCGGCGCTCTCGCGGCCCTCCTGCACGCTTACGCGCTGCGCAGACTGGCGGCGCGGGCAGGCACGACGGCCCGGGCCTACGCCTACGGCAGATTCCGGTCGGGCGTGCCGGTGCCCGACATGGTGCGGCGGATGTTTCGCAAAAAGCACCTGACCTGGTCGGGCGATCCTTTCGCACATTACGATCGCTACTGCCGGCTGCCACACCCCGCGGCTTGTACCGGCGACTCCGGGGAGATCGTGACCAATCTGATGCAGCATCACCATGCCGCCGAGCCGGCGTTGCATCTGACCTTCCACCTCGACAAACCCGTCCATGTGACGGCCTACACGCGCAGGTTCGCCGAGGCGGCCGCAACCGCGGGAGTGGAGGACAGCTTATGGCGGGCCAAGCCGTGAGGCGGCACCACGACGCTGGGCTGCCCGACGCTTCCGAGGCCGGCACCGAGGCCTTGGCGCTACGGCTGCGCCGTCTCGAACTCGACATCGAGGATCTTCGGTTCGAGAACGCGCGCCTCAAAGGCTCGATCGGCGAGAAGCAGGACGAGATCATGGCCTTGTCGGACCGGCTCGGCCAGATGCAGTTGCTGCTCGATGCGCGGCAGAGAGGGAAGGTTTGGGGCCGATTGCGGCGCCTGAAGCCGGTGCGCGCGATGCTGAGTCGGTTGAGATAAGGCCGCTCATCGGCCTGCCTCTATCTCGCCTCCGACGAGGCGGAGTTCGTGACCGGCGTTGTGCTGGAGGTCGCCGGCGGTCGCACCATCTGAGGCGGGCTTCAGGTCAGCCAATCCGCGACAGCACTGAAAGCGAAAAGGCAGGCCCACGCTTATGGCGCATCCGGTTCTGGGCTGTCCCAGGCGGGCGCGCACGTCATCGGAACGGCGCGGTACTTCGCCGAACCCGCGGGCGATCGCCCTGCGTTTCGTGGCGATCGCTGGAGGCACCGCGGTCCACCCGGTGCGCCGACGCGGCATGTGGACGTCGGGTAGCCCCATTTTAGCCCGGAGTTCGACCGAAGATCGGTTGCTCGATGGCGGCCGCCGGTCTAGCGATGCCCGGGTGCGGCCGACGTTGCCGCTGCCGGCCGGGCAGGCCCGTGCGGTTCGGGCGACGATCGAGGCCCGGTGCGCCCGCCCCGAACGAGACGAGGGATCATGCGCGGTATCATCCTGGCGGGCGGAAGCGGCACGCGGCTGCACCCCATGACGCAGGTCCTGTCGAAGCAGTTGCTGCCCATCTACGACAAACCGATGATCTTCTATCCGCTGTCGACCCTGATGCTGGCGGGGATCCGGGACATCCTGTTGATCTCCACGCCGCGCGACCTGCCGCTGTTCCGCGAACTCCTCGGCGACGGCACGCAATGGGGCATCAGCCTGTCCTACGCCGAGCAGCCCTCGCCGGACGGCTTGGCCCAGGCCTTCGTGATCGGGGCGGATTTCATCGGCGACCAGCCGTGCTGTCTGATCCTCGGTGACAACGTCTTCTACGGCCACGGCCTGCCCGAACTGATGCGCCCCGCCACACTCCGAAGGGAAGGGGCGACTGTGTTCGCCTATCACGTGACCGACCCCGAGCGTTACGGCGTGGTCGATTTCGACGCGCGGGGCGTCGCGCGATCGATCGAGGAGAAGCCGGCCAATCCGAAGACCAGTTGGGCCGTGACGGGCCTCTACTTCTATGACGCCGAGGTCGTGGACCTGGCCCGCAAGCTGAAACCGTCGCCCCGCGGCGAGTTCGAGATCACGGACCTCAACCGGATCTACCTCGAGCGGGGCGCGCTCCGGGTGGAGCGCATGGGCCGCGGCTTCGCCTGGCTCGACACCGGCACGCCCGACAGCCTCCTCGAGGCAGGCGAGTTCGTCCGGGTCTACGAGAAGCGGCAGGGCTTCCGCATCGCCTGCCCCGAGGAGATCGCGCTCGGCCAGGGCTGGATCGACACGGCGCTGTTCGTCCAGCAGGCCGAGCGGTTGCGCAAGAGCACCTACGGCCAATACCTGTTCAAGGTCTTGGCCGAGCATGGCCCGGCCGTGCAGGCTCCGGCCTGAGCGCTGCCGTGACGCTGCCGCCTGGCTGGCGCGTGCTGCCGGCGTCCGAAGCCGGTGCGGCCGGCCACGGGCTCGAGCCCATCACGCTGCGCCATCCCGATCCGCCGCTCTGCCTGGTGCGGGATTTGACGCCGTCATGGCCGGTCGGCTGGTACGCCCTGACGCTGCGTTACGACGGACCCGGCATGGTGGACGCCCGCGTGGTGCTCGGCATGGCGGACGGCACGCAGCTGCCCCAGCACTTCGCCAGGACGGGCCGCAACGTTTTCTCGGGCCTGTTCCGCCCAACGAAGCCTTTGGCGAGCGTCGTCGTCATGGTGTCGGGCTCGGCTGCGCTCGATGAGCCGGCCTCGATCGACCTCCGTGCCGTGCCGCGCTGGGAACAGCGGCGCGCGCTGTTGCGGCGCGGTCTGGCGGTGCTGAGGGGCGATCCGCGTTCGTTCCCGTGGCGCGCGGCGCGCTTCTTCGTGCAGTGGCAGCGTCAGGGCCGCACCACGATCCCGCTCACCACCGAAGTCCGCAGCCCCGAGGCGGCCTATGGATTGTGGCGAGAGCGCTTCGATGAACGGCCGGAACAGGAAGCGGATCTCCACGCGGCCCGGGCCGAGCGGCTCGTCCGGCGTTCCCTGTTCACGGTGGTGGCGGGGCCGGACGTCGAGGCCGACGCGGCTGCGGCGCTGCGCGACAGCCTGCTGGCCCAGCATCATGCCGCATGGGAATTGCTCGTGCCGGTCGGAGCCCCGGGGGGACGCGAGGCGCCGGGTGACGACCCCCGTGTCCGGACCTATGCCGGGCCTGGCGCGGCCTTGGACCTCGCCCGGGGTGATTTTGCCCTGCTGCCACGGCCCGGCACCGTCCTGAGGCCCCATGCCCTCACGGTGCTGGCGGCGGCGCTCGACCGCTTCAAGGACGCGGAACTGGTTTATGCCGATGAAGATCGGCTCGAGGCAGGGCCCGAGAGCGGTGCGGGACGCCGCGACCCCGCTTTCAAGCCGGCCTGGTCACCCCAACGCCTGCTCGCCACCAACTACCTGGGCGATCCTTGCGCCATCGCCATGCCGCTGCTGCGTCGAGCGGGGCTCGACGGGGCCTTCGCGCCGGCAGGGCGGCACGGGCTCATGCTGCGGGTGACTGAGGGGTTGGCCCCGTGCGCCATCGTGCACGTCGCCCAGGTGCTGAGCCATGCCTCGGGTGCGGCGCCCGAGGCGGCCGCCGAGGAACGCAAGGCGGCGATCCGCGAGGCGCTGGCGCGCCGTGGCGTCGAAGCCCGCGTCATGTCGGACCCACGCTCGCCGCACCCCCGCATCGGCTACGCGGCCGACGACCAGCCGCTGGTGTCGCTGATCGTGCCGACGCGAGACCGTGCCGCCATGCTGCGGACGGCCGTGAACTCGATCCGGGCGAAAACCGCCTATGGGTCCTACGAGATCCTGGTCGTCGACAACGGCTCGGTCGAAGACGACACGTTCAAGCTCTTCGAGAGCTGGGTGGGCGATAGCCGCGTGCGGGTGATCCGTGACGACGGCTCCTTCAACTACCCGCGGCTCAACAACCGCGCCGCGGCCGAGGCGCGCGGCGCGCTGCTCGGCCTCGTCAACAACGACGTCGAGGTCGGGGACGGGTCCTGGCTCGACGAGATGGTGGGGCTGGCGCTGCAGCCCGGTGTCGGCTGCGTAGGCGCCAAGCTCTGGTACCCCGATGGCCGGCTGCAGCACGGCGGCGTCGTGGTGGGCGTGGCCGGAGCCGCCGGCCACCGCCATAAGCGCGCGGCCCGGGGGGCGCGCGGCCAGCTCGACGCGCTCGCCACCGTCAACGAGGTTTCGGCCGTGACGGCCGCCTGCCTGGTCGTGAAGAAGAGCGTCTACGACGAGGTCGGCGGGATGGACG
>JAABUY010000529.1_pt1 | contig 65240 bp, 67 predicted proteins | sample 5560271 | NCBI WGS metagenome assembly JAABUY01 (sample SAMN10711886, study PRJNA513374) | rock metagenome | isolation source: Antarctica rocks | place: Antarctica: Victoria Land, University Valley | reverse complement strand
CCGCCTGCGCCGAGCCCGACAAGTTTCGCCCATCACCAGACTCACTCACACCACCATGATACCGCCCACGCCACCAAACACAGTTAACACTGTGTTACACCGCACTATTTGCCGCGCGCCGTAATACAACGACCGCGCCCAACCCTTCATCTGGACCAAGACCCCCGACCAAATCCTGGCCAAGACCCACAAACATACAACCCGCTTCAGACACGCTGCACTAGCCTCGACCCAATGCGACTGACGCTAGGCGGAGCAAACCGACCAGCGCTCGGCGACGCAGCAGGATGAGCCCAGCCAAGTAGACCGCCTCACCAGAACCCAGCGCAACCCCGAGAGACACCAAGTTGGGACCGAGCGCCTCGGCCGTGAACCACGCCGCTGCACCACCTACCCCCGCGAGCACCGTCTGTATCTGACAATTCTCCCTGACCCGGATCCCATCCCTGCGAACGACCCTACTCAGTACGACGCAATTCACGACGGCCGCCGCGCCGATCCCGATGCCCAGTGCTTCGGCGCCGAGCGATCGGATCAGGGGCACACTAACCGCAAACCACACCACACTGTAGTAAACGGTGGCGCGCAGAACGACAAGCGGCCGGTGGGTCGCGAACAGATAGCCCACAGCCGACGTGGATAGCGGACCCAGCACCATCAGGCTGGCGGCTGTCCAGGGCAACACGGCAATAGCTTCGTTCCAGCGTGAGGTGAACAACGCGGGCACAAGAGCCGGCGCTGTCCCCCCAATCGCCACGACGAGGACTCCGAGCGCCGCGCTGCTCAGATCGAGCGATCTCTCCATGGAGGGCAGGGCCGACTCTCCAGTTTCTATCAGACGCGCCACGGCCGGGTAGGCCACTCGCCAGAGCGAGTTAAGCAGGAGAAATATTGCTTGGAGGATACGGCTCGCGAGGCTCCAGATGCCCAACGTCGCGAGACCCCCAACCGCCCCGACGACAAGGTTCATGCCCTGCTCTCGGAGAGCGTTGATGATGCTCACACTTTGAAACTGCGCGCCGAATCGGAGGAGCGACCGAATTTCACCGAACCTGAGACTAGGCCTGAGCCAATGTATCGGGCCCAGCGCCAAAAGCACCGAGGAGCCCGTTACGGCTTTGGCAACCACTGCCAGCGCGACCCCCCAAACTCCCAATCCCGCCAGAACCAAAGCGATTGCCACCACGTTGTAGACAACGATCTCGGCAATGTCTGCCCAGACGACTAGCCGGTAGTCCATTTCTCGCTCCAACGTCAGGACCGTGGGGACGCGTAGCGCCGTCAACGGCAAGGCGATGGCCATCACACTTGCCGTGCCCCCCGCTGAACCCAGGAACGATCCAATACCCGCAATGGCGACAAAGCCAGCGGACGTCCCAGCGAGGTGAAAGCCAAGCAGGCCACGGAGTTCGGCGGCCGAAGGTGGGCGTTCCCTCCCGATGAGTGCCGCCCCGAGACCCCCATCTGCAATCAAGCTACCCAGCGACATGAGGGTGTAGCCCACGGCGATAATCCCGTAGTCGGACGGCACCAGCAGACGGGCCAAGACAAGGTTGCCGATGAGGCCGAGGCCGCGAATCGCGGCCTCGCGAATAGCGAGGTTCGTCACACCCGCAACTGCGCGCTTACGGACCGCTGCGGCAGAATCCGCAACCTCGGGCCTGTCGCTAGGCACTGTCCGGGGTCTCAAGCCTAGTTGCACCAAAGTGCGGCCTCGCGAAGTGCATGGCTTATGTCGCCGTGCCTGCAGAGACGGAAGCATCCACCAACCTTGCTCCGGCATTCTCGTACGGAGATTCGGCAGCTTGGCCTGCGCAAGCGGCTCTACAGTCAAGCACCTCTGGAGGAGCTAGTGCTTCATCCTGCAAGTAAGCGCCCAGATAGGGGTTTGCCGTCGCTGGTCTTGAAGTCCTTGCCGACAAGTTCGGCGAGGATTGGGGCTGATGATGGCGTTAAAGGGCGTTGGCAGGCGGGTGGAGATCTCAGACGAGGACTGGCGGGAGTTGGAGCGGATCGTGCGCGCGGCGAGCTCTGAGGTGCGGATGGTCGAGCGGGCGCGGATCGTGCTGGCGGCGAGTGAGGGGCTGACTACCGAGCAGATCGCCGCGCGAGTGGGGTGCGCGGAGCGGACGGTGAAGAAGTGGCGTCCGCGCTATGCGCGCGAGGGCATCGAGGGGCTCCGCGACGCGCCGCGCTCGGGGGCGCCGTTGACGCACGGGCCGGAGACTCGGGCGTTGTTGATCGCGAAGGCGTGCACTCGGCCGGACCCGACTGAGGAGGGGGCGCGGCGGGAGCGCTGGACCTATGAGCAGTTGGGGGCCGAGGTCGGGATGTCGGCATCGCAGGCGCATGTGATCCTCTCGCGGGCGGCGATCAAGCCGCACCTGACCGAGTACTGGATCATGAGCGACTTCTCCCGGCCGGAGTTCGAGGAGCGCCTGGGCGAGATCTTCGGCTTGTATGTCGATCCGCCGGAGAATGTGCTGGTCGTCTCGATCGACGAGAAGACCGGTATCCAGGCGAAGGCGCCGACCAAGCCCGACTCACCGCCCGCGCCGGGCAAGCCGGCGCGGCGCGAGCATGAGTACACCCGCAACGGCACCCAATGCCTGTTCGCGTGCCTCAACGTGAAGGAGGGCGACGTGCTCGCGATGCCGTCCAAGACCCGCAACCGGTGGGACCTGATCCGCTTCCTCGATCACCTCGACACCGAGATCCCGCTTGTCGCCGGGCAGCAGATCGTCGCGGTCTCAGACAACCTCTCCACCCGCGGCACCGAGGAAGTGCAGGAGTGGCTCGCAGCTCACCCGCGGTGGAGCTTTCAGTTCACCCCCAAGCACGCATCGTGGCTCAATCAGATCGAGATCTTCTTCTCGATCCTGTGGCGGCGGCTGCTCAAGCACGGCATCTTCACCTCCGAGCCAGACCTCGCCGAGCAGATGCTCACGTTCATCGAGACCTACAACCAGACCGCGAAGCCGTTCAAGTGGACGTACACCGGGAAGGTCCTCGAAGCATGAGGGCGCAAATCAGCAGGATGAACCACTAGAACGATATTGCGCTCGCCCCCGGTCCGTGCGCTCGGGGCAGGGTGCTCGCTCTTGACAAGGTGGGGCCTCTCCAGACCAAGGTGTCCGCGCAGCCTCCCGGTTCACTTGAGAGTCAAAAGCAGCCCGTGTGCCAAGGCCAGATCACTGTGGTCGGCTACCTGCCGGGCGCATATCGGCACCGGCAGCAGGTGGTCTGCCCGCCGACACCGACTGCTTGCGTTCAATCCCTCAACGGCCTTGCTACTGGCCGTGGGCTTCGCGGAGTGGATGTATCGAGCGCAGGTGCTGAAGCATGAAAGTCGGCGATACCGCACTGGGCCGTCCGCATCGCGACAGTTGCTGCGGCGAGAATGGTTCTACCGGGCATCGGCATTACACCCCGCTTGTTGCTGTCGATACGAGCGTGGGCCGCATCATCGCGGACACCCGGGACCACGCCGTAGGCCTCTCCACATTCCTACATTGCCCATACGACCAAGACGTTGTCGAGGAGGCGCTCGGCCACCTGGATCGGCTGCTACCACAGGGACTCCACATTCGGGAGCGCATCGTTGTCGAGGTCGGGGCAAACATCGGGACTACGACACTGGTTTTTGTGCAATCCTGTGATGCCCGTCGCGTGATTGCGTTGGAACCGTCGCCAACCGTCGCTCCTCTGTTGAGGGCAACCCTGGCGCTGAACGGGGTCACAGAGCGAGTGAGCGTGCACAAGGTAGCCGCTGGTGACCGAGCAGTGCCGGCACTGCTCGAGACTTCTTCGGTTAACTTTGGTGACAAGCTACGTGGCGCAGGCGCCTTGCTTCGAAGCGGAGTGCCGGTGATCGCCGAATATTGGCCCTACGCACTGCAACGTTCTGGGGGCCTCGAAACCTTTGAAGCGCAAGTCCGGGCGCACTTTGGTGCAATCTATGACGTACGATCACGGCCGCGGGGCGGAACCTTGCTTCCCTCCGAGGAGGTGGCCTCTCTTCGTGATCAATACTCCGAGCGTCTTGCGTACACCGACCTGGATCCTTCTTCCTAGAGCGGCGGTCGCGGCTGCGACGCAAGCTGCCGAATAGAAGGGACGCCTGGGAGCCAGCACGCAGAACGCGTCCTGAAGAGCAGGATCGGCAGAGCCGCCTGGCGGTAGTGGCCAGAGCGCCGGTCACCGTGCCGCCACAAAGGCGTCCATGGAATCCGGAAAGGCTGACCCCGCCTGGACGTAGCGAAACCCGGCCTCCTCGACACCGCGCACCAGCCCCGAATAGTCCACCACGTCGGGATGAAACTCCACGATCATCGCCTGTACTTGCGCCAACCACCCCGTCTTCTCGGTGAACAGCTCCTGCTCCGCCCCCTCCACATCGACCTTGACCAGGTCCACGGTCTCCTGACCCAGGCGGCCAAGCAGCGTCTCCATGCTTAGGACCTGTACCTCGGCCCCGCTCTCGGCCACGCGACCGAGATTGGATTCAGTTGAGGCGGCAAAGTACGCCACCCTGTCGCTCGGGCCGACCGCCGCCTCGATCAGGGGGATGTCGAGCTGGGCGAGGTTCTCGCGAGCAAGCGCCGCGTTGCTTGCGGAGGGCTCGACCGCGAGGCACCGGGTCGGGCGGTAGCGCACCGCAAGCCAGAGGCTGGTGAGCCCGATGTTTGCTCCCAGGTCGATGATCGAGGCCGGGCTGCGGTCGAACGGCAGGCGGTACGCCTCCTCCATCCACACCTCGCGGATCGACTGGATGTCACCCCGGTTGAGGCGGTAGGTCAAGGTCACCCCCGCCTTGAGACGGATGCGACGCTTGCGCTCCGCGCGCAGACGGGGCATGACCCGCAGCACGCGGTAGAGACAGACGTCCGCCGCCAGTCGCAGGAACGAGCGCCGGTCAGCGGCAAGTCGGTAGGCGTGGCGGACCTCATCCAGCACGTGCCCGGGCGTCGCCAGTGACCGGATCAGCAGCGCCCGCAGCGAGTGCGGAGCCCCCGTCATCACCGGGCGGTGAGGGTGAGGGTGCGGGGGGAGTCGGTGAGGGGAGTGTCGAGGACTACCTGGTCGCCCCTGCGCTGGCGGATCCGCACCGGGATGCTCTGGCCGGTGAGCGGGTCGGTTGCCGTTGCGGTCAGCGGCGCCCCAGCCGGCAACCCGCCGATGGTCAGCTCAAAGACTTCGTCGGGCAGGTCAAACCGTCTCGGATCGTTCGATGGGGACCCCGCCCGATACACCTGGGCGATGTTGCGGGTCATGACATACACGGGGACTGACCACGACCGATCCGTCACCTGAAACGGGAAGAAGCCGATGACGTTGCGGTCATAGAGCGGCGGATGGGCCGAGGTCCCGTCACCCTTGAACTGCGCATGCGCGCCAAAGTCCCCGATCGACCGCAACGACAGCGGCGCCGGCGTCGCAAGCGGCCCGGCCCCGGCAAAGCTAGCGGTCAACCGCCGCAGCGCATCCATCGCCACCCCCCCTCCCGTCGTCCCCGGATAGGCCCCCCCGTGCGCATCGACGGCCGAGAAGAACCCCGGATCGACCAACGCCAGATTCCCATCCTTGGCGGCATAGAAGTCGACCGCCGAAACGCCCTTGTTCACCCAGGAGACCAAGAACCGCAGCATCGCCTTGGCCTGCAGATAGTGCACGTCAGCGGCGCTGAACCCGGCAGACGGCCGTCCGGCGCTCGACGGGTTGCTCAGGTCGCCACCTCCGGGCTCCGTGTTCCACTCTGTCACCCACACGCCCGGGGGCGGCGCTCCGGGGGGATGGGTCGCGCGCCCATGGGGGAGCCCATACTCCATCGTCGTCAGGGGAGAGAGATCGGCGATCGCGGTCTCGGTCTGGATCGCGGTCAGGAAGTACTCGGGGAAGAGCGCTGTGTAGCGGGGGATGAAGCTGTCCTGCCACTTCGGGCCACCCGGCGTCTGGACGTGGGTGCCGTCGGGTCTCCCGTTCGCGTCGACGGCGCGGACGCCCGGATTGTCGTTAGCGGCCGCGTCGGGGAAGGCGCGGGCGCTGCTGTAGGGATGCCTGTCGACCGCGGTCAGCCCGGCCGGCACTCCCGTTCCGCCGGGTCCCGGCCGCTGGCTCTCGAAACCGTCGCCGACGCCGACCTGTGGTGCGCTTCCCCGCACGTCGGCGAGCGTTCGCTTGAGAATCTCTGTGGTGACGTCACCGCTGCCCGGAGTCTTGGGCGGCTGGTAGTACGCGGCCTGGTTGAGAAAGTCTGATCCGAAGGAGAGCTCGTTCCACACCTCGACGTCGAAGTTGTCGCTACCCAGCACCGAGCGCACCTCGCGGGTCACCGTCCGCACGTAGCTCAACCAACCGCGCATCGTCTGCTCGAACTCCGGGTTGGGGCTGCCGTTGCTGAGTCTCGGTGGCCCGAAGGGCACGTACTTGAGCGTCACGGCGGCGAAAGATCCGGGATTCAGGTCCCGAGGCAGCGGCTTGGAGAGGGTCACGACGTTGCCCCTGATGGCCGCGAACAGGACGTCGGCCGCCTGGTACTGGCCGCTTAGGTCGTTGAGCCCGGTCCGACCGGGGACCACCTGCGCCGCCGTCTTGCTGTCCACCGTGAGCTGTCGATCCCCCTGATGCGCGGGCTGGGTGATCTGCGCCATGAACGGCTTGACCGGGCAGGGCTGGCCGGCGTTGGCGTTGAGCAGGATCAACGGCCGGATGCCGTTGTCGCGCAGCGCCATCACGACTCTGCGCACATCGCCATCGTTGATCAGCTGCCCGGGCTTGGTGTAACTGACATCCCCCCAGCCGATCTCATACCGAGCGCGGCGAAACCCCGACTGATGCAGCAGCTGCGCCAGCGCGGGCGCCTCGGCGGCCGTCACGTGATTGTCGATGTTAATCCCCACCGCATCCAGCAGAGCCGTCGCCGGCGGGGTGTCCAGGTACCCGCGCCACGGCTGCATCCAGTGCGACCGGGCCCCGAACGGCACGGAGGTCTGATTGACGGACGCAAACGGACTGGCCAAGATGGCCGACGGCTGGCGATCAGCGACGGCCCGCAGCGCGGCAGCTGGTGTCGGTGGCGGGCCGCTGCCACTGCCACAGGCGGCCATCGGCGAAGCTGCGATCACCGCCAGCGAGAGAGTCGCCGCCAGTCTCCCGGCGCGCCGGGCGAGAGCCCAGCGCGGACCTCTGGGCCTGGGGCGAGCCCGGCGCAAGGGCATCCACGACATGCCGACGCTGTATACCAGCCGGCTCGACCACCCCCGCTGACCGTCTGATTACGTCGCCGCGAGGCTCAGAGTGCGCGGAGAGTCGGTGAGGGGGATGTCGAGGACGATCTGATCGCCGGCGCGCTGGCGGACGGTGACCGGGACGCTCTGCCCCGAGAGAGGGTCGGTGGCCGTCGCGCTGATCGGAACCCCCGCGGGCAGGCCGCCGATGGTCAGCTCGAAAGGCTCGTCGGGTAGGTCAAACCTTCCGGGGTCGCCGCCGGATCGGTAGGTCTGTCCCAGATTGCGCGTCATCACGTAGACCGGGATCGACCACGATCGATCGGTGTCCTGGAAAGGGAAGAACCCGACGATATTTCGGTCATAGAGCGGCGGATGCGCGGCCGTCCCGTCGCCCGCGAACTGAGCGTGGCCGGCAAAGTCCCCGATGGACTTCAGCGACAACTGGGTCGGTGCGGAGATGGCCTGGGCGCCGTCGAAGCTCTTGGTCAGCCGGCGCATGGCGTCCATCGCCTCACCGCCGCTCGCGGCTCCGGGGTAGGCGCCACCGTTCGCATCAACCGCCGAGAAGAAGCCCTGATCGACCAGCGCCAGGTTCCCATCCTTGGCCGCATAGAAGTCGATGGCCGACACCCCCTTGTTAACCCACGAGACCAGGAACCGCAGGATCGCTTTGGCCTGCATGTGACGGGCGTCGGCGCCGCTCATCCCCCCGGACCCCTGGGCGTTGGCTGGATTGCTCAGATCCGCTCCCGCCGGATCCATGTTCCACTCAGTCACCCACATCCCCGGCGCGGCCGCGCCCGGCTTATGGGTGTACCGACCGTGGGGGATCCCGTACTCCGTCGTGAGGTTCGGTGAGAGGTCATTGATCGCGCTCTCGGTCTGGATCGCCGTCAGAAAGTACTCTGGGAAGAAAGCGCTGTAGCTGGGCGTGAACGGCTCCTGCCAGCGCCCACTGCCGTTGACCCACGGGGCAGTGCCATCCGTGTTACCCAAGGCGTCGACCGGTCGGATACCTCCGTTGTCGTTGACCGCGTCGGTGGGGAAGTTGCGGTTGTTCTTATACGGATGGCGAGCGATGGCCGTCGTCCCCGCGGGTACCGTCACGCCACTGGCTCCGGGCCGCTCGTTCTCGAAGCCGTCGCCGACCCCCACATTGGCCGCGCCGTGGGCCGGGTCGCGCAGATAGCTGACCGTGCGCTGCATGATCTCGGCGGTCACGTCCCCCGTGCCTGGGGTCTTGGGCGGCTGGTAGTAGGTGCTCTGATCAAGAAAGTCCGAGCCGAAGGTCAGCTCGTTCCACACCTCGACATCGAAGTTGTCGCCGCCCAGGATCGCCTTGGCCTCACGGGTGACCGTGCCGACGTAGTCAAGCCAGCCCCGCATCGTCTGCTCGAACTCGGGGTTCGGCGAGCCGTCGCTCAGCACCGGCGGGCCAAACGGCGCGTACTTCAGGGTCGCGGCGCTGAACGCGCCCGGGTGGAGATCGGCTGGCAGCGGCTTGGATAGCGTCACCGTGTTTCCCGCGATGCCGGTGAAGATCACGTCGGCGGCCTTGTACTGGCCGCTGAGGCCATCGAGCCCCGTCCGGCCCGGTATCACCTGGGCGGCAGTGGCGTCGTCGACGACAAGCGTGGTGTCGCCCCGATGGGCCGGGGCGGTCACTTGTGCGGTGAAGGGCTTGACGGGGCAGGGCTGCCCGGCGTTGGCGTTGAGAAGAATCAGGGGCCGGATCCCGTTGTCACGGAAGGCCCCGAGCACCCGACGCACGTCCGCGTCGTTGATCAGCCGCGTTGGGTCGTCGTAGCTGATGTCCCCCCAGCCGATCTCATACCGGGCGCGGCGGAAGCCCGAGTCATGCAGCAGCTGGGCCAGCGCCGGGACCTCCGACGACGAAACGTGGTTGTCCACGTTGATCCCGACCGCATCGAGCAATGTGGTCGCCGGAACCGTGTCCAGATACCCCCGCCACGGCTGAATCCAGTGCGACCGTGCGCCGAACGGCACCGATGACTGCTGGTCGGCGGGGAAGGGGTCGTTGAGCACCGCGAGCGGCTGCGGCCCCCCCGGCGCCGGCGTCGGGGGGCTCGCGGGCTGCGGCGGACTCGGTGCCGGCGACCCCGTGGATGGGCCGCTCGCCCCCAGCGTGTAGGACGCGCCGCTCGATCCGGCGCCTTGCGATGCAGAGCTGATCTGGAGGTTGGCAGGCGCCTGGACGGGGCTCGACTGGGCGTGGCTGCCGGGGCGCCGCCGGACGGGGCGGCCCTTGCCCCGTGACGGCGCGCGCCGCCGGTCGCGGGCGCGCTTGGTGGAGAGTGCCCGGTGCGCCCGATGGTGACCGGCGCGGGCACCTGACACGGCGGCGCCGCCGAGGCAGACGGCGAGGGTCATGAGCAGCGCAGAGACCACGGCGCGGCGGGCGGGGGCTGAGGCGCATGAGACGAAGCCCATGGCTTCCCCTCGTCGGCCGGCCGGGCCCCCGTGAAGCGGCGTGACGCGGGTGGACGGATTACCGACCTTGCCCGCAACCGAGGTCCATCACGCCTCCCGGCCGCCGGTCGCGGCCCGAGCCTTCCGCACCCCGGCCCAGGCGGGTATACTCCGTCAGTTCAAGCGTCAATTTAGGGTGACGGTGGCGAAGATGCTGAGCTACAGATTCGGTCGAGCGATTCCCATCGCATTTGTGCTGATGCTCGTGTCCGCGTCGGCGGTGCTGGCCAGCCGCCTCCCGGCGAACGCCGTTGGCAACGCCTTCTCACCTTCGGCAGCGACGCCGGCCGACGTCCAGTACGGCCGCCAGGGCGTCTCCCCGACCCACAGCCAGGGCGGTCCGGGTAACGGCTCGTCTCCGACTCATTCGCGTTCGGCGCACTCCGGCCCGACTCCTCACGCCAAGCAGCCGCAGGCCGCCGCGCCCGACCGCGGCACGGTCGTGGCCACCCAGAGCGGCAGCCTGCCCTTCACCGGACTCAACGTCCTGACGGTTCTGGCCGCCGCATCCGCGCTCATGGCGGCAGGACTGATGGCACGCGCCGGCTCGCGGGTCTGGCGGAGTGGGCGCGCGAGGCTCGACGCCTCCTGAGGGCTGGCGGCGCAGCAGCCGGCGATCACGCCGTCGCGCCGCTGTCCTCGCTCTCCGCGAGGGCTCCGCAGGTGGTCGGGCTCGCCCTCGGCGCGCTGCTGATCGGCCTGTCCTTCTCCAGCGGCGGCTACTTCCCTGACTCCTACCTCAGCGCCGGAGTCGTCACCTGGCTGCTGGTCGCGTTGCTCGCCGCCGTGTCGCGCCCCCGGGCCCGACTGCGCACGCCGGCGCTGCTGGCGCTGGCCGCCCTGAGCGGGCTCACCTTCTGGACCGGGCTCAGCGCACAGTGGTCGCCGCTGCCGGGTGCGGCGGTGGCCGATATGCAGCACACGTTCTGCTACCTGGGGCTGCTTGCCCTTGGCCTCGCGGCCAGCGCCGGCGGGCACGCCCGCGGACTGGCGAAGGTCGTCTGGGTCGCGGTCCTCGTCGTCGCCGTGGCCGGGGTGGCCAGCCGGGTGCTCCCCGATGTCGTCCACGCGACGCAAGACCGGATGGACTACCGGCTGGGATGGCCGCTGGGCTACTGGAACGCGTTCGGGGCGCTTTGCGCGATGGGCGCAGTGCTCGGCGCCGGTCTGGCCGCCGATCCCCGGCAGCCGGCGCTGCTGCGCGGGGCCTTCGCGGCCGGGGCCGTGATCGAGGTGTGTGGCGCCTACCTGAGCTTCAGCCGGGGCACCTGGCTGGCCACGATCGTCGGCACAGCCGTCCTGTTGGTCATTGGCGTGCGGCGCGTGCGCCTCCTGCTCACCCTGTTGGGCATCGGCGGACTGACCGCGGTCGCGGTGCTGCGCCTCAGCGCATACCCCGCGCTGACCACGGATCCGACGGCGGGAATCGGGCAGGTGCGCGCCGGCCACGCCGTCGCCGCGACCCTGGCGGTGCTCGCGCTGGCAGCCGGCTCGTTGCAGGTGCTCATCGCCCAGGCTGAGGGTTGGAGCGGCGCGGCGCCGCTCTCGCGTCGAACGCGATGGATAATCCGGGGCGTGAGCACTGCGGTGATCGTCGCGGCGACCGGCGTTCTTCTGTTGCGGAGCGCCACCGTCGACGGCCTCCCCGGCTCGGGCACCGATGCCGCCGCCTCGTGGGTCCAGCGGCAGTGGCAGGACTTCCTGCACCCGGCCGCTTTCGCGGGCAGTGGCCTCAACCGGTTGACCACGTCAAAGGGCACACGGGCCGAGCTCTACCGAGTGGCTCTCGCCGAGTTCTCCTCCCACCCGATTCGGGGCGACGGTGCTGGGGCGTTCCGGCCCTACTACCTGCGGCATCGACGCATAAGCGAGACGGTGATAAACGCCCATTCCCTCGAGCTCGAGACGCTTGCCGAGCTGGGCGTGGTCGGGGCGATGCTGCTGCTGGTGCTGCTGGCCAGCATCGCCACCGCGGCTGCTCGGTCGCGGTGGCGCGCCCGGGGTCTGGGTCGGACGGAGGCGGCGGCAGTGGCCGCCGCGGTCTCCGTCTGGGTCGCGCACAGCGCAGTGGACTGGGATTGGCAGATCTCGGCGCTGACCGGCACCGCCCTCGTGCTCTCGGCAACCTTGTTCGGGCGAGAGCGGATCTCGGCCCGTACGGCATCCTTCGCGGCGTGAGGCGCGGGTCCGGCGCCACTCCCTGGCTCACGGACCCCCATCGGCCCCACGTCCTCTACGTGGCCCAGATGCCGGAATACAGCGGCGCGGAGCTGGCCCAGATGCCGGTCATGTTGACCGACGCGGCCCCGCTGCTGGCGTGCCCGCCGGGGTCGCGGATGGACGAACTGGCCCAGTCGAGAGGGATCCCGACCACGCCGTTGCCGTTTCGCTCGCTGCGCCACAGCGGTGGCCGAGCCGAGACGGTCCGCTCGATCTTCCGCGGCCTGGCCAGCGCCCGCGACCTGCGCCGGGTGCTTCGGGCCCACCCGGACCGGCGCATCGTCTACTGCATGCAGATCCGCCCCGGCCTACTCGCCGGCATCGCCGCGATCGGACTGCGGCGTCAGGTGGTCTGCAACGTGACCGACTTCCTGCCGCCGCCGCCCCTACGCCAGGCCACCAAGCTCGCCTTCGCCGCAACCGTGAGCCGCTGCATCGCGCACTCCGGTGCCATCGCCGCCGACCTCGTCACGGGCTCCAAGCGTCTGGGCCAGCGCACCACCCAGCTGTCTCCCGGTATCCACGTCGACCGCTACGACCCGAGCGCCGCCGACGCAGGGGCCCCCCGCGCCGCCATTGTCGGCCACGTCTCGCCCACCAAGCGGACCCACGAGGCAGTTGACATCGCGCGGCGGGTGCTGGCCGAGCTCCCTGCGTTCGAGCTGCGGATCGTCGGGCGTGCTCAGTACCGCCATGAGGACTTCGACTACGAGGCCGAGCTGAAGCGCGCCGTTGCGGATGACCCTGCGCTGCGCGAGAGCGTGCGCTTCTGTGGCTATGCGTCCGACGTGCCCGACCAGCTCCGGGGGCTGGGTCTGCTGCTGCACTGCCGCCCCGACGAGCCGTTCGGCATCGTTCCGCTGGAGGCCATGGCCGCCGGCCTGCCGGTGGTCGCGCCGCGCTCGTCTGGGCTCCTGGAGACGGTAGTGGACGGCGAGACGGGGCTGCTCTATGAGCCCGACAACCTCGACGCCGCGGCCCGCTGCGTCCTCGCGCTGGTCACCGATCCCGAGCGGGCGGGCGCCATGGGAGTGGCCGGACGCCGGCGCGTGGAGGAGCGCTTCTCCGTCGCGGTCCAGCTGGCCGGCGTCGACCGCCTGCTCAGCGAAGTGGCCTGATGTCGGCCCCCCCGGCGGGCTCGCCGCTGCTGCTCGGCCAGGGCTGGTCTCCTGACCAGGCGGGTGGCCTCAACCGCTACTTCCGCGCGCTGCTCGAGGCGCTCCACCACGCCGGGGCAGCGCCCCGGGCGGTGGTGCTCGGTCCGGCCGCGCAGGTCCCGCCCGACACGGTGGTGGCGGCGGCCAGCACCGACCCGCTGCCCGTGCGCCTGCTGCGCTTCTGGCTCGCGGGGGGGCGTGCCGCGCGGGGCGCCGGGGTCCTGGACTCCCACTTCGCGCTCTATGCGTTTCTGCCCAGCCTGATCGGCCCCGGGCGCCGCCTACCTCAAGTCGTGCACTTTCACGGGCCGTGGGCGGCGGAGAGCCGGCACGCCGGCTACGGAGCCTCACAGCTGCGCCTGATGGCCAAGCGATGGATGGAGGGCGCGGTATATCGGCGGGCCGATGCCCTGGTGGTGCTCTCCGAGGCGTTCAAGCGCACGCTGGTCCAGGGCTACGGCGTGGACGCCGATCGCGTTCGGGTGATCCCGCCGGGCATCGACCTAGCCGGCTTTGCGCCTGGGGACCCGATCGCCGCCCGGCGGCGACTCGGCTGGCCCGAGGATGCCTTCGTAGCGTTCACCGTGCGCCGCCTGGTCCCCCGGATGGGCCTCGACGTGCTCATGGACGCGTGGGCGCGGATCGTGCACGACGCCGGCGGGGGGCATCGGATGCTGATCATCGCCGGCGACGGCTCCGAAGAGCCGGCCTTGCGCGCGCGCGCGCAAGGCCTTGGCCTGGGCGAAGCTGTCCACTTCGCCGGGCGCATCGACGACCCCACCTTGATCGCCCATTACCAGGCCGCCGACGTGGTCCCGGTGCCTTCCCTCGATCTCGAGGGCTTTGGCCTGGTCGTGCTGGAGGCGCTGGCCTGTGGGACACCGGTGCTCGTCACCGACGCGGGTGGCCTGCCGGAGACCGTCGGCGACTTCGACCAGTCGCTCATCGTGCCCGCCGGCGATGCGAGCGCGCTCGCCGAGCGCCTCGGGGGCGCGATCTCTGGCGCCTGCCCGCTTCCCCCGAGAGGCGCTTGCCGGCAGCACGCCGAGCGCTTCAGCTGGCAGGAGGCGGCCCGCCGCCACGGTGAGCTGTTCGCCTCGTTGGCGCGGTGAGCGTCACAGCCCCCGCTGGGCGAGCACGGTGGGGCGCCCAAGGCGCGGAAGGACTAGCACTTCTTCCAGTCTTGGCGTCAGCTCGTCAGCGCCTATGGTCTCTGCTTCAACCAGAGAGGATGATTCGACATGGCAGATGAGACCCGCGACGTGCAGTACGAAGACTGAGGTAGCCGCCGAGTACACGAAGCCTGACGTGGCCGACTACGGCGACTTGGAGGAGCTGACGGCCCGTGCCGGGGCCGCGTTCACCGACTCCCCCCTCGGCGGCCCGAACGGCTCGCGGTCAACTCCGTAGCTCTGCGCCGCGGTTCGCTCGGCCCGTATCGGAGGCGGTCAAGCTTGACCGCCTCCTCCCGATAGCCAAGCAAGCGCCCGTGGCTCGTATCCGAGCGCCGTCGCCGGGCGCAATCCCGCGGACAGGATGTGCGTCAGCGGCCTGACACCGTCGCGCTGCGTCCGGGGATTGACGTAACAACACCGACGCCGCCTTGGTCGTCCGGCGGCCCGCCGAGCGATATCATCGTCGTGAAGAGTTCGCGCCTAGGTCGCGGTGATCGTCTATCGAAGCACCATGTCCTCCCCCGTCGACATCACCGAGCCCGCCACTGGCTTCGTCTCGGAGATCGTCAGGGCTCGACCACTTTCTCCGCTTCGCAAGATCCAGCTTGCCGCTGAGATCCTCCTGACCTACGGACGCGTTCGCTGGTCGCTTTGGCGAACGAACGTTCCGCACACCGTGGCGGACATCCGCGGCCGCGTGAGCGATCGGTTGGACGTCCGGACAGCGCATCTCCTCAGCGTGCGCTTGGGACGAGTCGTCAGTCGGACGCTTGAGCCGCTTCCCGCGGACTCCCGGTGCCTGATGCGTTCCATCGTCCTTTCCGGACTGTTGGCACGTCGTGGCGTCGACTCGACGATCGTGATCGGCGTGCAACCAGGACCGAGCTTTGCGGCGCACGCCTGGGTCGAGTACCGTGGAAACGCAGTGCTGCCGTCGATGGAAGACCTCTATGCGCGGATCGCCGAGCTCTAGACGCCGCCGCAGGCGAGGCGGTCATGTGGAGATCCGCAAGATGCCGGTGCCGAATCCCTCCACAGGGTCAACGATTGCCGCCGCGGCCTCGCTGCGCGTCCGGACTCCAAGCTTGGAGAAGGTGACGAAGAGATGGCTCTTGACAGTGCTCTGCGTCACATGAAGGCGGGTCGCGATCTCCTGGTTGCTCATGCCCAGGACGATCATCCCCATGATCTGCTTCTCCCGAGTGGTCAGGACAGGCTTGGCCGCGTGGCCGCCGAGGTCCCGCGGGAAGCAGGTCAAGCCCGCGCCAACGCCAATCACAGCCGGCACGATGGTCTGGTCGACGGTGGCGCTGAGCACGAGGCCCGTCGCGCCGATCCGAACCGCGCGACGGACCGCTCGCTCTGACCCCTCGGAGCTGACGACGACCAGAGGAACCTGCTGGCGGGCGCGGACGAACGAACCCAACGCGGCAGCGTCGCCTTCGTCAAGAACATCCGCGCCGAACACCGCCACCTTCACCGCACCAGCACGGTCACTGTCGAGTAGATCGGCCACGCGTCCGACGCTGAGCACGACATCGATGCCCGCGCTGCGCAGCTGGGTGGCGACTTGCGCGCCCAGCCCCTCGTCGGCAAAGCAGAGACCGGCCCGGATCTGAGCGTGGGACCCATCCGTCGTGTCGTCGGCTGGCACATTGCGGGCGTGTGCGTCAGTCATCGCGTAGTCCGAGAACATGGAGGAAGTGCATCCTCAGCACTACCCGTCCCTCGGCCCCCCGATGCCAAAGATCGGAAAGCCACGACGCAGCCACGGCCTCTTCGAGGATGCCATCGCTGACCGCCTGCCTGGCCAGGTCGCGCAGGCGAAGCAATCCATCGATGGTCTCCATATCGCCAACGACTTCCCGGTCCCAGATCATCTGGACCTGCGCGAGTCCACTGCGACGAAAGAGCAATGGAAGGAGGAAGCCCACCCAACCACGCCGCTCACCGCGCGCCCAGAACCGGTCACCGACGGCTTCCGCCGCAACTGAAGTGTCGACCTCACCGTCCACGAGCAAGTCGTTGAGCATCTCGCTGACGACGACTCGACCTCCCGGAGCAGTGACTCTGGTCAACTCCGTCACCGCGCGCTCGATCGCGGTTACATGCTGAAGTGTCCTATCCGCCCGCACGGCGCGGAACTCACCATCATCGAAGGGCAACGAGCTGGCATCGGCGATGTGGAATGTGACTCCGGGACACCCTCGGGCGCGGCGCCTGGCTTCCTTGATCACCAAGGCGCTGGTGTCGACTCCGACTGCGAGGCCCGCTGTCCCCATTCGAGCGGCAGCGAGCCGAACGTCGTCGCCCATTCCACAGCCCACATCGAGGAGACGATCTCCGGGCGCAAGCTCGAGTAGATCCAGGGACCTCGCCTTGGCACGGCCCACCGCAGGGAGCGCAGCGACCCAATCGAGGTACTCGATAAGGGCGGACCCCTGCCTCGAGGCGTCGATCTGAGCAAACGCCGCCCCGAAGGAGGTCTGCTCGATGTCGGCCGCCATCCCAGATCCCACTCCTTTGGACTAGCCGGTACTCTACACTGGCGCGTCGCGGAGCGTGGCTCTGCGCTCAGCACCGCAAATGCGGCCGAAATGCACCTCCGCCCGGCCCGATACCCATGGCGCCTGAATGCCTACGGGCTGCACCTCGCGTCGAGCTTCCCGTTGTCCGGCTTCAGTCGAAGCTCGGTGGGCGGACCACCAGATCTCGTGATCGACGTACGCGGCCCCCTATCCCAGACGTCCGCCCGGGCCCCGGCTGACGGTGAAGTGGTTTGGAGCACAGTCATCGACGGTGCGGAGATCGAGGTTCGCCGGAACCACGCCGGAGTGCATAGTTTTCGCTCTGGGCAGGACGCCCACTTTCGTCTCACCACGTCGAGCAGGCAGCTCGTGTGCGACGTCCGAGACCCGACGGGCTTCGAGTGGCAGCGAGTGCTGCTTGACACCGTGCTCTTCTCGGCGGCGCTGATCATGGGTGAGGAGGCAATCCACGCTGGTGCCGTCGAGCGCGACGGCGGAGTGGTCGCAATCGTGTCCCCCAGCGGGGGGGGGAAGACGAGCGTGGCCGCCGAATTCTTGCTGCGAGGCTACTCGCTGTTCACAGACGACGTTCTGGTCCTGCGAGATTCGGGGGATTCGATCGCCGCACAGCCCGGGCCGCCGCTCATGAACCTCCCTGACAACCTGATGCCGCGCTTGGCCGGATTGGCCACGTCGCTCGCGCGCGTTCCCTCCACTGACGAACATTGGGTTCTCGTGCCGTCGGCGGCGCGTCCGCCGGCGCCCCTTGAGGCGATCTGCCTTCTCGAACGCGGCGGCTGGAGGGATCAGAGCATCACGGTGGTTGAGCCCAGCCCGCTGACCCTCCTGAGCCAGGCGGTCTTCTACCGCCACCTCACCGACCGTGCGGAGCAACGATTCTCCCTACACGCGGCCGTCGCCCGACACGTTCCCGTCTACCGGGTACGGGCGAATCTGAAAGCATCGTCCTCGACGATCGCCGACCTCGTTGAGACGGGGTTGCACCAGCCCGCCACGTGAGCCCTGTGCCATTTCGAGCCGACGCACCAACTCAGCACCCGCCGGTAGCGCGCGGGGATCACCGGTCGACGGGCACGGCCCTGGAGCTCGTCAATGTGAGCATGGCGTGGCCCGGAGCGCCCGAGCCCGTGCTCAAGGAGGTCAACCTGGCGATCCCCCGGGGAACGGTCGCGTGGATCGGCGGGCGCAACGGAGCCGGGAAGACCACGCTACTGAGGATCGCCGCCGGTCTGCTCGCTCCTCGCGCTGGGGATGCGTGGGTTGACGGCCTGCATGCCACACGCGATCGCGTCGCCTACCAGCAGCGCCTCGGGTTCGTCACGGCCAGCAACACCGGGCTCTATGCGCGGCTTACCGTGCATCAGCAGCTCGAGCTCTGGGCGCGGATCGCCTTCGTCCCCAGGAAAGAGCGCGGTGGGCGTATCGAGGCAATGGTGGCCAGCCTCGAGCTCACCGAGCTGGCCCATCGCCGGGTTGACCGGCTGTCGATGGGCCAGCGCCAGCGAGTGCGCCTGGCCTTGGCGTTCCTCCATCAACCGGATATCCTCTTGCTGGACGAGCCCCGCAACAGCCTCGACGAGGAAGGCACCGCTCTGCTCGTCGGCGCGGTGACGCGCACCGTCGCGCAAGGGGGCGCGGCGCTCTGGTGCTCCCCCACCCTCGAGGAGACCGGCTGCGAGATCGACGCCAGATACCGGATCACCGACGGCGAGCTGGGCGAACTCTGACGGCATGGCACGGCACATGAAGGTGGCTGCCTGGCTCGATGCCGGGGTAGCCATATTGCAACGCGACGCGCGACTCTACTTCTCCTACCGAACGCGAGTCGTCTCCCAGCTGCTCCAAACCCTCGTCAGCCTGACTCTGTTCTACTACGTGTCCCGGCTGGTGCGCGTGCCTGCCTTCGGCACCCCCGATCGCTATTTCGCCTTCGTGGTGGTCGGGCTGGTGATTCTCGAGCTGCTCACGGCAACGCTTGCTCTGCTGCCGATGACCATTCGGCAGGAGCTGGTTGCGGGAACCTTCGAGCGCGTCGTTGTCTCCCCGCTGGGCCCCGTTTGGGCCGTGACCTCCATGGTGATGTTCCCCATCTCGTTCTCGCTGGTGCTCGGGGCGGTGACGATCATGTTCGCCGCAGTGATCTTCGGCATGCCGATTGCCGGAGCGACGGCTGTGCTAGCTCTCCCGGTCGCGGTGCTCGCGGCGCTCGCCCTGGCGCCGCTCGCGCTGGGGGTCAGCGCTGCCGTCCTGGTGGTCAAGCAGGCGGGAACCGCCGCGACCTTCGCGGTTACGCTCATCTCACTCATCGGGGGCTTCTTCTTCCCGATAGCCCTCCTGCCGTCTTGGATCCGCTGGACGGCCGATGTCCAGCCGGTGACGCCCATCCTCGACCTCCTGCGTCACCTTGTCGTCGGCACGCCGCTGACGTCCTCCGCCTGGCTGACCATGCTAAAGGTCGTAGGCTTCGCCGCTATCTTGCTGCCGGCCTCAATGTTCGCGCTGCGCGCCGCAGTCAACATCAGTCGCAGGCGGGGAACCATCATCGAGTACTAGGAGAGGCTGTGCCGTGAGCCAGCAGCAGACCCCGCAAGACCCAGACGCCTTGCTTGACGCAAACGTGCGGGTACCGGATCACGTCGTGTTCCGCGCGTTCGTGGCTGAGACGGTCATGCTGAACCTGCAGACCGGCAAGTACCACGGCGTCAACCCAACGGGTGGACGAATGCTGGAGGTCCTCGAGCAGGGTCGGACGCCGCGCGAGGTGGCCGCCCAGCTCGCGAATGAGTTCAGCCGACCCGAAGCAGAGGTCCAGGCGGATATCGTCGAGTTCCTAGGTGATCTCCTCACGCGGGACCTCGTGCAGCTCGAAGTTCAGGGCGATCGGGAGAAGCAGAGCTGAGCCCGCAGCCGTCGGGTCCTGGCCAGCGGGATCCGGTTGGTCGTGGTGCGGCGTTTGGCCTCCAGATCAGCGCAGACTTCGACCTCGAGGGGCTCGGCGCTCCTTCCCGCCTAGAGCTCGGACAGACGACCCTCCGGGCCAGCTCGCCATCACATATCGGGGCATCATGGCCCGGCGATGGAACGCTGACCGTCGATCTCCGCTTCGCCGACGGCACCACCGCGCTGCAGATCGAGCATCTGAGCTCTACGGGGTATCTGGTCAGCACTCCGGACGGGGCTCAGCTGCTGATCGCACCCGATGGCCGGTGGATCGATTGCGTGTTCCCGGTCGACGGCTGGCCGCGGCGGCTCCTCTTTGCCCAGGGGCTTCCCATCGCGGCTGCTCTCCAGGGCCTGGAGGTATTGCATGCCAGCGCCGTGGATGTTGACGACCGCACCATTGGGATCGCCGGGCCATCCACCGCCGGCAAGACAACCCTCGCGGTGGCGCTGGTCCTCGCAGGCGCCACGTTGCTCGCCGACGATGTGGTGGCGCTGGATCTCACGAAGCGCGGCGCCCGGATCCACGCCGGGGTGCGCGTGGCCAACGTCACCTCCGACCAGGCCGGGCGGCTCGCCACAACATGCGGTGCGCGTCTCGTCGGTCGCACGGACAAGGCGCACGTCTTGATGCCGCCGGCGCCGTCGCCGCGCCCATTCTCGGCTCTGATCTTCCTGGAGCGCAATCAGCCGGTTATCGACGTCGAGTTCGAGCGCCTCGACCCGCCCGAGCCATGGCGCATCCTTGGCAGCACGTTCGTCTACCACGTTACCTCCGCTCAGCGGCGGATCAGACAGCTGGAGATCGCCTCCGAGCTGGTCCGGCATACCCCGATGCTACGCGTCAGGACCCCGTCCGGAATGGACCCCGACGTCCTCGCTGCGGAGCTCCGTTCGCGTCTCGATGAGCTCGTCACGTGAGACTTGATGGTCTGATCGGGGTCTTCGGGCATGACGCCGCCCGCCGGATGGGCGATCGGGTCGATCGGACGTGGAACGCAGACGGCGCCCGAGCCATCGATCAGCCGTCGATGATCGTGCGAGCGGCGGTCGAGCCCCGACAAGTCGGCACGACCTCCTGTCTGCTGGTCGGTGACGTCTACAACCGGGACGCCCTCGCATCGACGTTCCACGCCGACGAGGGCGACTCGTCCGCGGCGATCCTCGCGCGGGCATACGCCGCCAGTGGGGAGCGCGCGATAGCCGACGCTCGCGGCGCCTATGTGGCGGTCATCTGGGACCACGAGCGTAGGCGCGGGCTGCTCGCCAACGACCACCTGGCCTCGCGATCGCTCTTTTTCCGGGCGACCGATGGCCTGCTCGTGTTCGCGACCGAGATCGACCTGCTCCTCGGCGCGCTGGCCGTGCGACCCGAGCCCGACGAGGCTGGCGTCGTCCAGTGGATGACAACGCGCATGCTGACCCATCGGAGGACCCTGTTCTCGGGGGTGGAGCGGTTGGGATGGGGGCAGCTCATCCGGCTCGCAGATGAGCGCTGGAGCCGCCAGGCCTTCTGGCGTCCCCGATATCAGGGGCCGGCCCAGCGGTCACGCTCGGAGGCCGCTGCCGGCCTGTTGGCGTCGCTCGAGCTCGCGGTTGGCCGCCGTCTCGCGGCGCCCGGACGTTTGGGCATGCTGTTGAGCGGGGGGCTCGACTCCGGATCGGTCATGGCCGTCGCCGCGCGACTTCAGGGCGACGGAGCCGCGTTGCCCTCTGCGTACACCCTGGTGATGGGCGACGACCCAGACAACGACGAAACTCCTTATGTCGACGCTATGTACGAGCGATTCGGGTTTGCTACCACCAGGATTCGCCCGATCGGTCCCGGTGCGCTGGGCGCGTCGCTAGCGTTCCTGAACCGCTATGAGGTGCCGCTGCTGGCCCCGGGGTACATCATGGATGCCCAACTCCTGCGCAGGGCGGCGAGCGACGGGATGGAAATCGTCATGGACGGCCAAGGAGGCGACGAGCTCTTCGGCGTCGCCCACTACCTGCTCGCCGACCGCCTTCGCCATGGACGCCTGTTCTCAGCCCTCCGGCTGACCGGCCGCATGGCGGGCGAGACCTCGACCCAGGCCCTGCGTGAGCGGCTGCAGCTGCTGCGCTTCTACGGCGTGCGGGGAGGCCTCCCGACGGGCACGCTCGACGCTCGGCGACGCAAGCGCGGAACCGAAGCTGACGCACCCAGCTACTTCAACGCCCGAGCCACGAAGCTGCTCTTCGATGCCGAGGATCCCCAGCGCTGGAGACGTGAGTCCGGCGTGCCGCTCTGGTGGGCTAATGCTGCTCACGTGCTCACCGACAGTCGCGAGGAGATTGGGCTTCCCGACTACCTCAGGCGCCGAGCGGAGCTCGAGGGGATGCGCCCATGCTCGCCACTGCTGGACGTCGACGCGGTGGAGTTCGTGCTCGGCTGTCCCCCCGAGTTCGCCTTCCATGGCGAGCTGGACCGCTTCCTGGCTCGAGAGAGCCTGCGAGGTGTGCTGCCTGACGAGATTCGGCTTCGGCGCGTGAAGAGCAACTTCGGCGGGTTCATCCAGAGGACTCTCGCTCAGGACGAGATCGCCAACATCCGCCGCATCCTCACGGCGCCCGACGCTGAAATACGCCGGTACGTGGATACCGATTCCATGGGGCGAGCGCTGCTGGATTCGCCCCCTGGACCCTGGGAGCCCGGCTGGTTCTCCTGGGGGCCGGCAGTCTGGAACCTCCTGACCGCCGAGACCTGGTTACGACGGCAGGAGAATGCCGGCAGATCCGCGTCGTTGCTAGAAGACCTCCTCCTGCCTCGAGCAAGCCACGAGGTGGTCGCTCGCGCTCCCGCGCGAGTCGACTAGCACCTTTTTCAGCCTCGCCGTCTGCAGTCTGCTCGCTCTCCGTCATTGTTCGCCCCTTCCCACCGCTTCGCCTCAGCAGACCGAAGGAAGCTGCTTCAGCCGGCCCAGCGCAAGGAATTAGCACTTCTTCCAGTCTTGTTGTCTGCTCGTTTGTCGCCTAGGGTATTCGCTGTCAACTAGAAAAGGGAGGACCCTCGCATGGCACATCAAGCACGCGACGCGAAGACCGAGATGGCCTCGGAGTACACGAAGCCCGACGTGGCCGACTACGGCGACCTGGAGGAGCTGACGGCTCGTACGTCGGGCGGGTTCAACGATCTTCCCCTCGGCGCCGCGAACGTCGCCCCGGATGGGATGTCGACTCCGTAGTTTCAGCCTGCAGTCGAATTCGCTAGCCGCGGTCGACTCCGTCGTAACGCGCGCGGGACCTGGCCCGCTCGGGCCAGGTCCCGCAGCTTTTCTGGTCGATCATCCGGGCCTGAACGATGGGTTCGCTCGGCCCGTATCAGAGCCGGTCAAGCGTGACCCCATCTGCATGGGTCCCGGTTGGCGGGGCCCTGTCGAGAGATGTCATTCCGACCCCTGTCGAGAGGTGTCATTCCGACAGACGCGATGCAAGCGCCCGAACCCGGTCTCCGATCCGGTCGCTTGTCGGGAACTCCCCTTTTGCCATGGCTTCTACCTCCGACACAGTGCGACGACCGTCGAACTGGCGCAGGATGAAGGCCTCGATCCGCCCTTCAGCCGACAACGTCGGGCGGAATCCGGCCGACCGCCGCGCGGACGCGCTCCCGGGTGACGGGGCGGCCCAGATGGTGCTCTGATCGCTGGCCACAGACCGCAATCCCGCGCTCTGAGCTCTCACGTTCGTCCTCCAGCGCCACGCCGTCCCGTTCGCAGTGGTCTGTAGGCGCCAGGTCAGGGCTTCGCCGGCGCGCACGCGAACGGGCTGTTCCATGGGAAACAGCACGTGGGTCCAGCTTGTGGTTCGTCGCGGCGGCCCGTTGGTGAGGTCGACGGAGCTCGACAGCTGCGCCCGAAACCACCCCGCCAGTCCGTGGAGCACCCCGTCGCGCGCCGCCTCGAAGGCGACCTCGGCGTCGAGCTCGGCGTTCGCACCCCTGGCCAGATCAAGCGTCACCAGCGTCTTCGGCGCCGCCAAGAGCTCGCTCTCATGCGCATCAACTTGATGTGTCGCGTTGGTCTCGTGCGCGCGCAGCACCGAGAGATCGACATCGTACTTGCCACCTGTCGCCCACCGTTCCAACGGCGCGTAGGCCGCGTCGGACTCGATGGGTGCGGCGACGAGGGTAACCGAGCGCGGGATGATGCGAGCGTCAGGGGCGAGAAGCCTGCGCCGCGCATCGTCGATCGCTCCGACGATTCCCTCACCCAGGCCAAAATGCCAAAGTGTCTCGCTGAGGAGGACATCGGCCGGTTCAGGCAAGGTCACATCGTACGAAGAGCCCTCCACCAAACGAATGCGGTCCTCGGCGCGATTCGCTGCGATCAGCTCCCGCGCATAGTGGATCACCTGTGCCGCCTCGATGGCGTAAACGCGAGCCGCCCCAGCCTGGCAGGCGAAGAGTGCGAGGATGCCCGTTCCGGCCCCGAGGTCGATCACCACGTCGCCGGGTCGCACCACCTCAGCGATCGCCCGACGAAAGGCGTCGGTTCGGACCCGATCAGCGATCATCCCTCCGTGGTAGCCCAACACACCGGTGACGACGGAGGTCAGGTCCACGTGACCGTCTCGGGCGCCGAAGGCTCCTGTGGCGGTTTGCTCGAGGCTTGAAGAACCCGCCTGATTTCAACCAGCGGCGTCATCTACCTGGATGATCCGCGGCGAAGTCGGTGACCGGCATCTGCGCGGCTCCGAGCCACTGACTGCCACCCACTCGAGGCGTCGCCCCGCGCCGCCGGCCCGTCGGCCGCTCGGACAGTTCAGCCAGGGTGACGGAGCCGTTCACATCCCCCGTCGCCCGAGCATGTACGGCACGGTGCGCAGCAGGATCTTGATGTCGCTCCATAGCGACCAGTGAGCGACATAGAGGTAATCGATCTTGATCATCTCGTGCAGCGGGATGCGAGCCGACCCCAGGATCTGCCAGTTCCCGGTGATCCCCGGGGTGAGCTCGAGGCGACGGCGATCGGGGCCCTGGATGCGGCCGTCCTCCTCCTCGACCAGGGGACGCGGCCCGACCAGGCTCATCTCGCCGCGCAGGACGTTGATCAGCTGAGGTAGCTCGTCCAGCGATGAGCGGCGCAGGAGCCGACCCACTCGCGTGACGCGCGGGTCATCGTTGATCTTGAACAAGCCGTCGGCCTCGTTGAGCCCGGCCAGCCCGGCTTTCAGCCGCTCAGCACCGTCGACCATGGTGCGGAACTTGAGCATCTGGAAGCGTGCCCCTCCCCGCCCCACCCGCGTGCTGCGGTAGAACAGCGGTCCGCGGGTCTCGAGCTTGATTGCGAGAGCGACGGGCAGGATGAACGGGGCGGTAGCAATCAGCCCGAGCCCGGCGCCGGCGAGGTCCAGGGCTCGCTTGAGCGCGCGCGACGAGCGCGACAAGGCAAAGCGCCGAACGCCGAGGACGGGCATGCCCGCCAAGTCGTCGAACTCGATCTGCGTCCCGACCACCTCGAGAATGCGGGGCACCACCGTCACCCGCAGGCCCATCGCCTTCGCCGCGCGAACGAGGTCGAGGAGCTCGTCGTTCTCGCCGGCGCCTGGCACCACGAGCAGGCGCTCAGCGTTGAAGCGGCGCGCCAAATCCTCGAGGTCGCCGTCTTGCCAGCGCGCCGGGTCCTCGCCGCGGCGCGGGACGAGCGGCAGGGCGCCGACGACGTGGGCGTGGAGCCGGTGGCTTCCCTCCAGCTTGGCGTGGATTCGCACGCAGGAAACGGGATCGCCGATAGCCAGGCAGCGCTCCTCGGGCAGGACCGTCCGAGCGAGCAGCCGGGCGGTGCGCCGACTGATGAGCAGCGAGCCGGTCAATCCAGCCCAGAGCGCCACAACCTCTGCCCCGTCCATGTGATGCCCCACGACTCGGCCGCCGGCCAGCCACGCCAACAGCGTGAACACGGTGGCGAGCTGAAACAGGCCGGGGGCCTCGTCCAGGGTGGACTTGTGCAGGACGATCTCGTCGCGCTCGTAGAGGCCACTGACCTTTGCCGCCAGGACCACGGCCGGGACGCTCAGCAAGACCAGCGGCCCCAGCGCGCCGTGGCCCACGATCACCACGGCAAAGGCCAGCGCTATGAGGACTGCCCCCCCATCCGCCAAAGCGAGAAGCCGTCGTCCCCACGAGTCTCGGGTCTTGACATCCGGCGTCGCGGCGCCTTCGCGGATAGCGGAGGGAAGGCGCCGGAGCGAACGAGACCGCTCCGGCCACGGCACGAATGCCCGAGCCGGCTGGGTCGCCACCAGGGAAGCGCCCCGGCGCTCCGGCGCCTCGCGGGCCTTCCGGCGCCTGTCGACGGGCGCCTGGAGCGTATTTGAGGTATCTATTGTCATGTCTGACAACTACCTTCCTTGCCATCGTGGCCTGACGTAGAGCGGGAGAGCGCCCGTGCGGCAGCGGCTGAGAGATCTCTGAGCGGCTGAGAAATCGCTCTGCCAAACACCGACGGTAGCTGCCTTAACGCGTCTCGGGTAAAAAACTTGCGCTTTCGGCCGAAATTCGACCGGAAGTCCGGCTAACGCGCGTCGTCGCTGGCCCGCCGGTCCAACCCGCGGTCTGGCGGCCACTCGGTGGGAATGCCGGTAGCAGCGGGACTTATCCCGCTCCACTGAAGCATAGGCTCCTCGGTGCCTCCCTCACCCTCCACGCTCTCGGTCTAACCCATGCTTGAGCGGGCGCGGCCATGCGCGTCAAGGGCACCGGGATCGAATCCCGAGCGCTCGGGGCGAGGAGGAGCGCCTGGGCTGCGTCGGCTCGGCGCCGGGAACACGGGCGGCTGCTGGCTGCAACGAGATCTTGGGGGCCGATACCAATCCCGGTCAGACCAACAACGGTCCTTTCAACGGCCTGAACTCGGCGACCTGTCCGAACCCGACCTCACCGCAGCAGCCGTGTCTGGGCCTGATCGTCGCCAATTCGGCGACCACGAGCACGGGCTCGACGAACCACTTCGAGGCCACGCGGATCAACGTGCCGGGTCTCGTAACCGCCGACGCGGGCTCGTCGAACGGCAACATCTCGACGAACGGGTCCTGCCAGACCGGGCACGGCGACAGCCAAGTCGCCAACGCGAACCTCGGCGGCGCGACCGGCGTGGGCGCGAGCGCGGCGAGCTCGTCAAGCGATTCCACCGCGTGCGCCGGCACGGCACCCACTCAGAGCAATCGCTCGTCTGCCGTTCTCAGTGGCTCCGGGGCGCTGGCTCCCGTCCAGGTCCCGGCAGGCGGCTGCGGGGCCGGGACGCCGAACACCCAGGTGGTCCAGCTCCCGCCGCTCGCCTCGGGGGTGTGCAACGCCGATGACTCCAACGCGTCGACGGGTCCGCCCAGCCAGGCCTCTGTGCCTTACGGGGTGCGCGAGGCGCTGTCGATCTTTGCGGTGAGCGCCGGGGGCACCTCGGTGCTGCGCGCCACCACGGCGGCTGCTGAGTCCCACGCCGTGGCCCAGCCCACCTGTCCGGCCGGCACCACCGGCACTCCGCCCAACTGCGTGCCCACTCCGTGTCCGGCCGGAACGACGGGCACGGCGCCGAACTGCGTGCCGATCAGCTGCCCGGCGGGGGAGAAGCGGTCGGGCTCCAAGTGCGTGCCGATCAGCTGCCCCGCGGGGGAGAAGCGGTCGGGCTCCAAGTGCGTGCCGATCAGCTGCCCCGCGGGAGAGAGGCGGTCGGGCTCCAAGTGCGTGCGGGTCACCTGCCCGCCGCACTGCCCCCTCCGCGCGGGTGGAACCCCAAGCAACCCCGAATTCGCCACCCGGCACTTGGCCGCCAGCCAACTCCCGTTCACCGGCGCCGACCTGCTCTCGGTGGCGATCGCCGGTCTGTTGCTCGTGGCGACGGGAACGGTGATCCGCCGGCGGTTCGTCGGGCAAGAGTGACCGCGTCCGCCGCGGGCGAGAAGCACAACCGGCGAGGCGGCCAGAGGAGGCGCCTCGCCGGCCTGGCTCAACGCGACCGCCGCCGTATCATTGCCGCCAGTGCACTGCTGGCGGTGGTGATCGCCGCCGCCGGCCTCACGCAACTGCTGTCTGGCAGCAGTCCTCACCAGGCGCGTACGTCCCAACCGCCCACTGCCGCACCCGCCATCGACCGATTCGCGCTTGCGCGTCTGGGCCTGCGCGGACGCCAACCCAGGGACTGGCATCGCGCAGCCCACGGCGACCGCCTCGAGCTGCGAAGCGCCGACGGCACGATGCTGCTCGTCTTCGCCTCCCCGACCTCCGGATCATTTGTCGCACGCGTCCAGCACGACGCCGAACGAGCGCTGCTGGACTCCTACAAGCCCGCCGCAATCGTCACGCGACGGCGTGGAAGGCTTGGCGCCGCCGCGGCATCCACAACCGAGATCCTCGCCACCCAGCGGGGCCACAGGATTCGGATCCTGTCCATCGCCGCGGCCAGCCGGTGGCGCACCTACACCGTCGCGCTGTTCAGCGCCCTCCCGCCAGTTGACAACCGGCTCGCCGAAGCCGGGCAGATCCTGAGCTCGGTCAGATTCGCCGCGCCCGCGGGCTAGCAAGACGATGCCGATGAGGTATCCCCAACGCGAGCGCGCCAACGACCGCAGCGGCACGAGCGCGGGCCACACGATGCCGGCCGCATCGCATCATCTACTACATCTCATCCAGACGTTGTAGTAGTTTCGGGGCATGGCGAGAAGCGACCAGCGCACAGATGCGGAAGACCTGCTCAATGTACGCCGCGCGGCGGCGCTCGTGGGGCGCCATCCCGAGACCGTTCGACGCTGGGTGTGGTCGGGCCGGCTGGCCGCGCGTCGCCAGGGAAACCGTCTGCTCATGGCGCGTGCCGACGTTGAGCTGATGGCCAAGCAGAGGGGGGCGGTGATCAGCCTCGCCGAGTGGGCGGATCGTGCGCGTGCGGCGCGCCATGCCGCAGGCGCTGACGGCTCCGCGCCCAGTGCAGCCGAGCTCGTGATCGAGGATCGCTCCTCCCGCGCGCGGGATGTAGGCGCCGGTGCCGGTCGTTGACGCCAGCGTCGTCGTCGACTGGGTCGCCCCGAACGCCGATCCCGGGCTTCCGGCGGTGGCGGTGCTGTCGCGCCTGGCGGCGGACGATGCCGAGCTGCTGGCGCCACGGCTCTTGATCGAGGAGGTCTCCAACGCGTTGCTGACCGGCGTGCGGCGCGAACGCTGGAGCGGAGCCGCAGCCGATGCCGCGCAGGGCCTGCTGCGCCAACTACCCGTGCGCCTTCTCGACGAGCCACGAGACCTGGACCGAGCTTGGGATCTCGCTCGCCGCTACGACAACCATCCGATCTACGACCTGGTCTACGTCGCGCTCGCCGAACGGCGCCGTACACGGCTCATCACCGCCGACTCGAGGCTCAGACAGACGCTGGTGGGACTCGACTGGCTCGTCGCCCCCGAGCAGCTTCTCCGCTGAAGCCTGGAGTCGGCAGCAAGCCGTAGCTCCGGCCGTACAACGTACAACGACGCGGCAGGCCCCGCACACACTGCGGACCCGCGAAACCAGGCTTTCCTCGCCCTTGCGGCGCCGGGATTGGTCGGCCTGCAGGTGTCTGGTAACACCGATCGGACCATGAGCGACGTCTACGTCCACGGCTACCAGCCGCGAGAGAACGGGCGTCTGCAGGATCAGCGCGGCGCCGTACGAGGCTGAAGTCGTTTACCTGACCGAAGTCTGGACAAGCGTCGAAGAGTGGGAGCAGGCCCGCGCTAGCGACGAGATTCAGGCGTGGGCAGCGTCGATGCCGAGCTTGGTGGCCGCTCCGCCGGAGAGCTCTCCGCTTGACGTGAGGGGCGGCAAGGAACTTCCGACCGAGGAGCTATGACGACCCCCGACGTGCGAGATCGGCGATCGTCACACCATTCCGCTTCCAGCCGTGCCGAGCTCCGCCAGCCGCCACTCGAGCATGCGCCGCTCGGCGTCGTCGTGGACCAGCGCCAGCGCACGGCGGTAGGCCTCGCGGGCCTCTGCCGGGCGATCGAGGCGGCGCAGCAGCTCGCCCCGCGTCGAGTGCAGGTAGTGGTAGTCCGCGAGGGCGAGGCGATCGACGATGTCGAGCCCCGCCTCGGGACCGTGCTCCTCGGCTACGGCGACGGCCCGGCTCAGCTCGACGACCGGCGACTCGGTGAGGCGGGCAAGCGCACCGTAGAGGGCGGCGATCTGGGGCCAGTCGCGCGGCTCGTCGGCATGGAGGGACGCGATCGCCGCCTGCATGACGTAGGGACCGCGGCCGTGCAGAGCCAGGGGCCGGTCGAGCGCCGCGCGCCCATGGGCGATCCGCTCCGCGGTCCACAGCGACGGGTCCTGGTCGGCGAGCAATACCAGGTCCCTGCCGCGAAACCGCGCCTCTCGGCGGGCGTCGAGCAGCAGCATCATCGCCAGCAGACCGTGCACCTCCGGCTCGTCGGGCATCAATTCGGCGAGTGCCCGCCCGAGCCGCAGCGCCTCGGCCGCCAGCTCGCCGCGGCCACCGTAGCCCTCGGTGAAGATCAGGTAGGCGACCGCGAGCAGGGCGACGAGTTGATCGGGCAGGAGATGATCGGCGGGCACCCGAAACGGGATCCCGGCGGCCTTGACCTTGCGCTTGGCCCGCACCAGCCGCCGCGAGCACGACTGACGCGAACTCGGATGCGAATCGAGAGTCGGAGCGCGCGACCTCAGCAACGACCCGGCTGAGCTGAACTTCGTCGCCTCGCCGGCGAAGCCCGCGCAGGAGGGCGAGGTCAAAGGGGGATTCCAAGGAAGGCGCCGGGCCGATCTTCGAAGCCTAACTCGGAGCGGCGGCTCCGTTCTACGCGACCGGACTTTGGTCGGATCCAGCCCCTCGGTAGCCACTCGCCACCCCCCGAGCGGCGCTACGGACTGGCCCCCGGCACCCCGGTGCGTATGCGTCGCTTTCCGGGATCACCGCGAGGAGGCGGCGTCGGGCGTGGTGACGCGAAGGGGGACGCCGTGGCGAATACTCCGGCGGTGCTCGTGGAGCGTGCTGTAGAGATCCAGGCACCGATCCAGCGCGTGTTCGCGTTCGTCTGCGATCCACGCAACGACACGGTCTGGTGTCCGAAGGTCCAAAGCGTCGAGCAGATCGACGGCGACGCACCGGCGCCTGGCGCGCGCTACGCAGTCCTCCATCGACCGGTGCCGTTGCGGCCCGCCCGCCGCATGGACTACCGGATCGTCTCCTGGGAGCCGCCCCGCCGGATTGAATGGCTTGAGGACGACGGCCACGACGTCATCGCCGTGACCTATCTCCTGGAAGCTCTCGAACCTGTCCGGACGCGATTCGTGCAGCGAGATGACGCCCAGCTCGACGTGCCGCGCCTGCTGCGCCCCATCATGCGACGAGGCATCGGCCGCGACATCGCCAAGCAGCTCAGGCTGCTCGCCGAACACCTCGCCGCCAAGCTCTCCTGAAACGAGCCGGCGTCGGGCGGGCAGCCGGGCGGCGCGGCAGCGGTGACATCACCAGCTACGCACCACAACTACCCAGCTCCTTCGACCCCCTCCGTCCTGAGCCCCGCAGTCCCATCCTCTGAACACCCTCTTGCTCCGTTCCCGTTTCGTCGTTGACCACGACCACTTCGCTGCTGTTGGCGGAGGGGGTGTGGTCAACGACGAAATCGGGCCGCGCGCCTCGGACTTCGCCGCCCGGATTCCCCGTCGCTGCGGGCCAGATCGTCGCCCGGCCGTGTCCACGACGTGACCGCGAGATGTCCAAGCGCTGGCCACGTCCTGGACACCGCGTGGACACCCGCGTGGACACCGACCGAGCCTGCCCGGCTCCCCGGGTCGGGCATCGCCCCATGACCGGCCTCAAGCGCCGGCGGCGGACGCGGTCAAGCCCGGCCACGGGGCCGAGGGCAAACTATCGACGCCGACCCGGGCTTGTGGGCGGCCGTCGGTGGCGCTACCAGCAGACGCCCGATCCTCCTCACCCCTGGCGCGGCACGCCGCGCCTACCGAGCGGCGGCAGCGAGGACCGGCTCGAAGACCTCGGGGCCGGCCGCCAGCCGCCCATGGTCGGTGGTGACGACCACCTCCCCGTCCTCGTCGAGGATGAGCTTGGGGTGCAGCAAGGTGATGCCCACCAGACGACCGTCGGGGCCGTAGCGCGTGTGGTGGCCTTCGGGCGACTCGTCGTAATCGACGGCATCACGAGGCTCGCCGATGTGCAGGTAGAGGACATCGACGTCGCGGTCGTATCGCACGCGGTCGAACGTAAAGTCTCCGATGGTGATGCTCATGGGAAGCCCCGACGGGGGTGGGCGGTGACGACGAAGCCGCGGCCCTCCGCATAGAGTACGACCACCTTCAGCCAGCGGCTTGGTCCGGCCCCGCTCACGTAGAGCCACTCCTCATTGGGAGCACGGCCGGCCCGTCGCCGCTCTGGGGCCGCGACCGCTCGCATCACGTCGTCGACGAGCCCGGCGAGCTCGGGATGGCCGTCGGGCTCCTCCAGGATGTGCGTCCAGCGCTCCGCCGTGAGCTCAACCCGCCGGCCGTCGACGTCGACCGCCCGGGCGAGGACCGTCACCGCGCCGGCCGGGCATCGGACGCGGGAGCTTCGGTCAGCGCGAACGCCTCCTCGAGCATCCGCGCCTCACCGCCCCGATCCCGGTGGTGGACGTAGCGCATCGTCGTCTGGATGTCTGCGTGGCCCATCCACGACTGCACAGCGGTCAGCTCGGCCCGGCGCACGGCGAGGGTCCCAAAGGTATGGCGCAGGTCGTGAAAGCGAAGTGGCCGCAAACCCGCCCGGGCCAGCGCCGCCTTGTAGCGAACGCGCAGGGCGCTGGCGTCCATGTGCGCCCCGGCGTCACCCGCGAACACCAGGTCCTCGTCGCTGACGAAGCGCTCCCGCCCACCGAGCGCCGCAAGCGACCGGGCCACCTGCTCGACCATCGGCACCGACCGCACCCGCCCGCTCTTGGGCGAGCCCAAGCCACCGTGGGCCGTGTAGGAGCGCCGCACCCGGATCGCCTGCGCCCCAAAGTCCACATCCTCCCAACGCAGGCCCAGCAGCTCACCGAGCAGCAGCCCGGTGAACGCCGCAGTCAGAAACAGCGCGCCGTCCTGCTCGGACCCGGCGGCCCGCACGAGCGCGTGAACCTCCTCCGGCGAGAACGCCTCCAGGTCGTCAGACAGGCGCACGCGGGGACGCTCGACCGTGGCCACCGGGTTCGACGGCAGTCCCCAGACCCGCTGGGCTCGACGGAAGATGCCGTGGAGGATCACCAGCCGCTTGGCCACCGTCCGGTTGGCGACGTCATTCTGGGCCGCCTTCCAGCGCTCGACGACCTCGGGCGTGACGCTCTCGACGGCGAGCGAGCCCAGATCGCGGGTGACGCGCTGCGCCGTGTAGCGGTAATCGCTGAGCGTCGAGGGCTTGCACGCCCGTTCTTGCTCGCACCAGCGCAGCCACTCCGCCGCGGCGTCGGCCACCGTCGCCCCGGTGCGCACCAGCCCGGGCAGCGTGCCGCGCCGCGCCTCGGCCAAGGTGTCGGCCAGCCAGCCCTCGGCCGTGCGCTTGGTGAAGAACCCAGCGGCGGGCCGGCCGCGCTCGGTCCACGCTGGGCCCAACCGCTTCTGGACCTGGCGGCCGTCGGGCAGGCGGTACTTGGCGTACCAGGCCGGCCCTCGCCGCCGGTCGACGCGGAAGACGTGGCCGGTGGGGACACGAGGCGCCTGATCGCGCGGGGACATGTCCCCACCATACGCTCATCTGGGGACATATTGGGGACACGCTTTGAAATCCCCGCCCTCAGCGAAATCGGCCTATGGCCCAAAAACCCCTCTCCAAAGCCACGAAGCGGCGAAGGAATCGAACCTTCCAAGCGTCGGGTTGCGACGCCCTGCCGGTTTTGAAGACCGGATGGGCCACCAGGCCCCTGCCGCTCCGCGGAGGAGCCTAGGCGGGCAGGCCGCAGAAGTCCTCGACCAAGCGTGTGAGGACCAGGAGGCAACGCGCACGCGCGACAGCGCCACCGCGAGGTAGGGCCGCCCCATGCCCACCCTCACCCTCCACGCCCTGGCTCCGTCGCACGCGTGCATGACCGTGGCCGCGGCGCGTCAAGGGGTTGGACTTCGAGCGCGTGGACTTCCAGACCGGGACCCAGACCGAGCAGATGGCGCCGATCTACGGAGCCGGGAACACCACCGTACCCGGCCTCCTGGTCGAACGCGTCCTCTCCTGCCTGCGCGACCTCGACGAACTGCTCGCCCTCCGCCCAGCCGCCGACCTGGCCCAACGCTGGTTCCCGGAATACCCCGGCGAGGTCCCGATCGGAGCCTTCCCCCACGGCTGGGTCCCCACGCGCACCTAACCCGGCGCGTACTGGGCGAGGAGACATCAGAATCATCGGCCGCGCGCTGCATCCCGACGCCGGCCGAGGCCCCCGCCCGAGGAGCGCGCGGCGCCGAAACGCGCCCAGACGCCCACGCGCGTACCCTTCGCGCGTGGCCGAGCCGGCGATCGAGGTGCACGGCCTGCGCAAGGCCTACGCCGGGCACGAGGCAGTCCGCGGCATCGACCTCGAGGTCGGCGTCGGCGAGGTGTTCGGCTTCCTCGGTCCCAACGGCGCGGGCAAGACGACGACCATCGAGATCCTCGAGGGCTACCGCCAGCGCACGGGCGGCGACGTCCGCGTGCTCGGCATCGACCCGGGGCATCCGACGCGCGCCTGGCGCGATCGGGTCGGGCTCGTCCTGCAGGAGTGCGAGCTCGAGCCGCTGCTGACCGTACGCGAGACGCTGACCCTGTTTGCCAGCTTCTACGAGCACCCGCGCGGCCTGGAGGAGCTGGTCGACCTCGTCGGCCTCCGCGACAAGGTCGACGCCCGATTCGGGACGCTCTCCGGCGGACAGCGACGCCGGGCCGATGTGGCCGTCGCCCTCGTCGGCGACCCCGAGCTCGTCTTCCTCGACGAGCCCACCACCGGCTTCGACCCCACCGCCCGGCGCGAGGCGTGGAACATGATCGACGGGCTCAAGCACCTGGGCAAGACCGTCTTTCTCACCACCCACTACATGGAGGAGGCCCAGCACCTCTCCGACCGGGTGGCCATCCTGCGCGCCGGAGAGATCGTGGCCACCGGTCGCCCGGATGAGCTGGGCGGCGCCGGTCCCGGCCGGACCGTCGTTTCCTTCGGACTGCCCCAGGGGCACACCTCCGAGGAGCTCGGGCGCGAGTTGGGTGAACAACTGCACTCGTCGGGCCATGACGTGAGCTTCGAGACCGGCGACGCCCAGGACGCCCTCTACCGGCTGACCTCCTGGGCCCAGCGCGCGGGCGTGCACCTCGCCGGTCTGGAGGCGCGGGCTCCGTCGCTGGAGGACATCTTCCTGGAGCTGACCGGCGAGGAGGCGCGATCGTGAACGCGCGGCGGTCCCTGCTCACCCAGGCGCGCTACGCCCTGGTCACCGCGACACGCAGCCCGCGGGTCATCGCCTTCGGGATCGCCTTCCCGATCGTGCTGCTGGTGTTGTTCAACTCGATCTTCACCTCGGGCAGCAACCGCACCACTCAGTTCGCCGGTGGGACGATCACCACCAAGGCGTACTTCACCGCAGGTCTGACGGCCTACGCGATCATGCTGCAGACCTTCACCCAGCTCGTGGTCTCGGTGACCACGCAGCGTGAGAGCGGACAGCTCAAGCGCCTGCGCGGCACGCCCATGCCGGCGTGGACGTTCATCGCCGCCTACGTGCTGCGCTCGATCGTCCTGGTCATCCTGATGGTCATTGCCCTGTTTGGCATCGGCGTCGTCGCCTTCGGCGTTTCCTTGCGAGCCGAGGCGATCCCCGGCATCGTGGTCTACGCGGCGCTGGGGACCGCGGCCTTCACCACGCTGGGCATCGCCGCCACCGTGCTGACCTCGAGCGTCGACGCTGCGACCAGCGTCGGGCCCTTCGCCGCGGTCATCCTCTCCTTCATCTCCGGGGTGTTCCTCCCGATCTCGCAGCTGCCGAGCTGGTTGGCTTCGGTGGGCAAGGTCTTCCCGCTCTACCACCTGGCCGACGGCTTGCAGCGGACCGTGGTCTCCGGCTCGGGGTCCGGGTTGGTGGGCGACGACCTGCTTGTCCTCGCGCTCTGGGGCGCCGGCGGCCTGCTCTTCGCCGCCCGCCGCTTCCGCTGGGAGCCGCAGGCCGTCGCCGCCTGAAGCGGAGGCGCGCACGCCCATGAGGCCTCTCTCATGCGTGCTTCAATGGCCAGCTTCATGCCGTCCCGCGGGCTCGCAGGGCTGACGCGCCTCAGGCTGCCCAACGGCATCTGGGATGCGGCCTGCCAGATCGGGCTCTGGCTCCTGGCCGACGCGGGCTACGAGACGGTTCGCGGACTGGTCGCCGGCCGCTCGGGTGTGGCGCTGACCAACGCCAACGAGCTCGTCGCCCTGGAACGGTCGATGGGCAGCTTCTTCGAGCCCTCCCTCCAGGCTGTCGCGCTGCGTCAGCGCTGGCTGATCGACGGCGCCGACTTCGTCTACGTCAACTGCCACTTTTTGCTGACGACGGCGTTCGTCATCTGGGTCTATCTGTTCCGCAACAGCGCCTTCTACTTCGTGCGCAACGTGTTCTTGGTCTCGATGGCCGCCTGCCTGACCGTTGAGGCAGTGCTGCCCCTCGCGCCGCCGCGGATGCTCGCCGGCGACGGGTTCGTCGACACGATCCACAGCTTCGCCCACATCAACCAGGACACGGGAACGGTCAGCCCCCTGATCAACTCCTACGCCGCCATGCCCAGCATGCACGTCGCGTTCGCGTCGATCGTCGGGGTCACCGGTGCCGCGCTGGCGCGACGAACGCCGCTGCGCGTGCTGTGGGCGCTGTACCCGCTGCTCATCACCGGCGTGGTGATCGTCACCGCGAACCACTTCTGGCTGGACGCCGTGGCCGGCATCATGGCCTCGGCCCTGGCCGTCGTGATGGCGCGCGGGCCGCTGACCTGGGCCCGTCCCGAGCACTGGTCCTGGCGACTGGCGCCGCGCGAGGCCCTGGCCGCCGCCCCCAGCAAGTCCTGACGCCGGGGTTCTAGTCGGCCCCCGGTCCCGGCGCGCGCCGGGCGTGGTGCACGAGCCCGAAGGCGACGAACAGGGTGAGGGCGGCGAAGCCCAGGCGCAGCACGCGAGCGGGTAGGGCGTCGGCCAGACCGACACCGACCGCGACCCCCAGGGCCGAGCCGGCGCCCAGCACCCAGCCGTCGCGGACCCTGACGTTGCCGTGGGCCTGCTGGCGCCGGGCGCCGACCAGCGCCACGGGGACGATGGCCACGAGCGAGGTCGCCTGGGCATCGAGCTGGCCGAGGTGGGCGAACAAGACGAGCCCGGGCACGAAGACGATGCCCCCGCCCACGCCGAACAGCCCGGAGAGCACCCCGCCCACCACCCCGATCACGGCGGCCAGGAGCACAGTGCCTAGCCCAGAACGAGATCGGCAGCGACGAGCACGAGCAGCCCGGCGAAGGCCAGCGACAGCCAGCGGCCCGGCACCCGCTGCTGGATCCAGACGCCGGCCAGCACACCGCCGACCGCGGGGACGCCGATCAGGAGCCCGTAGTCTAGGCGGGCGTGGCCGAGGGTGCCCTGCAGCGTGGCGCCCAGGGCGGCGATCATGGCGACGGCCAGCAGCGAGGTTCCGGTGGCCTGGCGTTCGCCGTAGGCCAGCCAGACGATCAGCGCGGGCACGATCACACTTCCCCCACCCACCCCGAACAGGCCGCTGTAGGCCCCCGCCGCCATCCCGATCCCCACCAGCTTCCACGTCCGGGTGGCCGGCATGGCGCGGATGGTAGGCCGACGCGCGACAAATGCGACACTACGACGGTGCCGGCCTCCGCCACGCTGACCGATGCACTCGCGCCCCTGCTCGCCGACCCCAGCCGCGCCGCCGTCCTGCTTGACGTCGACGGCACCCTCGCGCCGATCGTGCGCCACGCCCAGGATGCCCAAGTCCCCGAGGCCACCCGGGCGGTGCTCATCGAGGTCTCGCGTCGCTACGGCCTCGTCGCCGTGGTCAGCGGGCGGCGGGCATCGGACGCGCGCCGGATCGTCTCCATCGGCTCGATCGCCTACCTGGGTTCCCACGGCTCGGAGGTGCTGCCCCCGGGCGGGGTGGCGCCCCGCCTCGATCATGAGCTGGCCGCCTGGCAGCGGCGCACCACCGCGTTTCTCGCCGAGTCGGACTCGACCGAGCTGGCCCGGCTGCGCGTGCGCCTGGAGGACAAGGGGCCGATCGCCGCCTATCACTGGCGCGGAGCTCCCGACGAGGAGCTCGCCCAGGCGGCGGTCTCAGAGATCGCCGGGCGGGCAGAGGCGGCGGGCTTCGTCGCCCACTGGGGGCGCAAGGTGCTCGAGGTCCGGCCTCCGGTCCGGATCGACAAGGGCGCCGGGGTGACCGCTCTGCTGCGCGACGCTTCGGTCGACACCGCGCTCTACGCCGGCGATGACGTCACCGACCTCGACGCCTTCCGGGCCGTGGCCGATCTGCAGGCCGATGGGCGCCTGCGGGCTGCGGTGCGTGTCGGGGTGCTCTCCGACGAGGGACCCGAGGCGATCGTCCAGGAGTCCGACGTGACGGTCGACGGTCCATCCGGAGTGCGCGGACTGCTCGAGGCGCTGCTCGAGCCCGGGTAGGCGGGACGGCTGACCGCGTGCGCTTTGCCGAGTTCCTGCGCACCACCGCGCTGATCAGCGCCGGGGCGGCAACCGCCCTGGCCGTGGCCGCCATCGCTGCAGCCTCGGGCGCTGGGCAGACCGGCGTTCTCGTGGTGCTGCTCTGCTGGTGGACGCTGGCCGCGGCCACCGGCGCCTGGCTGGGGCGCGGGGCGCGAGTGTCGGCCAGCATCGGGCGGCTGCTCGCCGGGGCGCGGGCGGCCCAGACGTTGCCCGAGCTGCGCCCAGCCCGCGTCCTGCTCAACCGCCTCTGGCCACTGATCGTGCTCACCATCGTGACCGGCGGCCTCGCGCTCATCGCCCCTCAGGTCCCCGGGATCGCCGCCGGCTTTGCCATGCTCGGGGCGCTGGCCTGGCGGCGCCAGGAGGGTGCGGTCACGGCCATCGAGGAGCGTGACGGGGCGCGCTTCTACGTCGAGAGCACGTCGCCGCTGCGGCCGATGCGGCTGACCCGCACGCCCGGGTTCCGGGCGCACTTCACGCCGCGCGACGGCTACGAGAAGGCCGAGGCCAGCCCGTAGAGGCCAGGGGCGACGATCAGCAGCGTGTTGGGCGGCATCCTGCTGGGCGGCGCGAGAGGGGCCACCTGGGCGCCGCGCGCTGAGCTGTCCCGAGCCGGCGGGTCGAGGGGGCGCATGGCAGCTGGGAGAATGCCAGCGCCCGTGCCCGCGCCCGCCGATGTCCTGCTCGTCTCGCTCGGCTCGACCGGCGGGCTTCGGGCCGCCGATGCCGAGCTGGCCGGGGCGATGCGGCGGGCCGGCGCCCGCGTGGACGTGCGGGTGGCCCGGGGACAACGCGACGTGCGAACCCTGGCCCTGACCGACCTGATCTGGGCGCGAGCGGCCCGCGCGGCGGCCCGCGCCGGCCTGGAGGGGCCCGCCCCGCGCGCCGTCCTGTACTCGACGATCACCGCCGCCCTGCTGGGCCCAACACCCGGTGCCATCCGCTTCGACGCCATCGCCGCGGCCAACCGCCCGGGACGTCACGGCATCTGGCAGCGACCGGCGGAGCAGTGGCGGCTCCGCGCCGCGCCGCTGCTGGTCCCGTGGTCGCCGGATGGCCTGCGGGAAGCGGGTCTGGAGGGTCGACGCGCAGTGGTCGTCCCCGTGCCCATCCAAGCGTCAGGCGCGGCGCCGGGAGCCGGTTCCCCCCAGCGCGACCTGGCCGCCATCACCTATGCGGCCGATCCGGAGAAGAAGGGGCTGGACCGGGTGCTCGACGCCTGGGAGCAGATCCGCCGGCCCGGCGAGTCCATCGCCGTCTGCGGGACCGATCGGGTGCCCCCGGGGGAAGGCATCCAGCGCCTGGGCCGACTCGAACGCAACGACTTCCGCGCCCTGCTGCGCCGCGCGCGGGCGTTCGTCATCGCCCCCCGGCGCGAGGACTATGGCCTGGTTCAGCTCGAGGCTCTGGCCGACGGGGCTCGCCTGGTCACCAGCGAGGGACCGGGGCCCTACGTGGCGCTCGAGCTGGCCCGAGCGCTCGATCCGGCGCTGGTCGGCGACGATCTCGCCGGCGCGCTGCGGCGGGCCATCGATGCCGGGCCCGACGACTACGCGACACGAGCGGCGGCCCTGTTGGCCCCGTACCGCTCGCAGGCCATCGATCGGGTGGTGGCCGAGCGGCTGCTGCCGGCGCTGCTGGGTTCCTAGGGAGGGAAAGGGCCGCGGCGCGAAGGCGCGCCGGCTCAACCCGCGGCGGCGGCCCAGCGCGCCGGCCGCCCGGAGGGCGCTCAACCCGCGGCGGCGGCCCGGGCCCGGGGGCGGCGGGCCGACAACTCAGGCCACGGCCGGGTGTTGGCCACCTGCTCGGCGGTGAGCCAGGCCCGGCGCGCCGTCGCCACCCCCCAGCGGATCAGGCCGAGGCGGTCGACGCCGTGGGCGTCGGAGTCGATCACCAGCTCAGCCCCGGCCTGCGCCGCGCCCCGGGCCGCGAGGTCGGAGAGGTCTCGTCGATCGGGGGCCGCGTTGATCTCCAGCAGCGTTCCCGTGCGCGCCGCCGCCTCGGCCACCGCCTCGAGGTCGAGCCTGTAGCCCGGCCGACGGGCGATCTTGCGCCCGGTGGGGTGACCCAGCGCGTCGACGAGGGGATGCTCGATGGCCGCCAGCACTCGACGGGTCATCTGGTCGGCACTCATGGCGAACGCGGTGTGCACCGAGGCGACGACCCAGTCCAGTTCCCCCAGCAGTGCGTCGTCGTAGTCCAACGATCCGTCGGGCAGGACGTTGACCTCCGAGCCGGCCAGGATTCGAATGCCCTCGAGCTGCGCGTCGACTTCCCCCACTCGCTCGATCTGCCGGCGCAGCTCGTCGGCACCCAAGTGGTTGCCGAAGCCGTGCGTGGCGGAGTGGTCGGTGATGGCCAGGTACTCATAGCCACGATCCCGGGCGGCTCGAGCCATCGCCTCGATGGTGTCCCTGCCGTCGGAGGCGACCGTGTGGCAGTGCAGGTCACCGCGCAGGTCCGATGCCTCGACCAGCCGGGGGAGGCCCGGCCCGCCCGGCGCCGCCGCCTCCAGCTCCCCCCTACCCTCCCGCAGCTCGGGCGGGATCCAGGCCAGGCCCAGGTGCGCGTAGACCTCCTCCTCGGTGGCACAACGATGGGTCTGCCCGGCGGTGTCGTCGGTGACGCCGTACTCGGAGACGTGCAGTCCTCTGCGCACCGCCCGCTCGCGCAGGGCAACGTTGTGGGCCTTGGAGCCGGTGAAGTGCTGAAGGAGGTTGCCGAACTGGTCGGGGGCGACGACCTTCAGATCGACGGGAAGTCCGGCGTGGGTCACCACCCGCACCCCCGCCTCGCCCGGCGCCGAGTGACTTTCGACCATCTCGAGCCCAGCCAGGGTCTGCGCCAGCTCGGCCGGAGATGTCGCGGTGGCGATGATGTCGAGATCCTTGACGTCGTCAGCCAGCCGGCGCGCCGAGCCGGCCAGCTCGACCCGCTCGGCACCCGGCTGCGCCCCGAGGGCAGCGAGAATGCGCTCGGCGGCCTCGAGGGCGCGAGGGAGCAGGACCCGGGGTGCGGGCCGACCGCCGTCGGGTCGCGCCAGCAGCTCGAGGATGCGCTCCTCGACCTTGGCCCCGAAGCCACGCAGCTCGCGGATCCGACCGTGCCGGGCGGCTTGGTCCAGGGTCTGGAGGCCGTCGACGCCGAGCTCGTCGAGCAGGCGGCGCGCCCGCTTGGCGCCGAGGCCGGGGACGTGCATGACGTCGATGACGCCGACCGGGTAGCGCTCGCGCAGACGCTGGGCCGCGGGGATGGTTCCGGTCTCCAGCAGGTCGGCGATCTTCTGCGCCAGGGTCCTACCAATGCCGGCAAGCTCGGTGACGCGGCCCGCCCGGGTCAGCGCGGCCACCGAGACCGAGCTCTCCCGAACGGTCCGGGCCGCGGTGCCGTAGGCCAGGACCCGGTGCACGGATGCGTGGTCGAGCTCGTAGAGGGCGCCAAGCTCGTCCAGGGCCGCAGCGATGTGCGCGTTGGTCAGCTCGGCCATTTCCATAGGGTAGGTCGGATGGACGGCCCCGTCTGGCTTGTGCTGCCCACCTACGACGAGGCCGACAACGTGGACGCGATCGTCCGAGCCGCGGTGGCGACCCTGGCGCGCGCTGCACCGGGGTCACATCACGTCCTGATCGTGGACGACAGCTCACCGGACGGCACCGGGAAGCTCGCCGATGCCCTGGCTGGCGAGCTCGAGGCCGTAGAGGTCCTGCACCGCCCGCGCAAGGGCGGACTCGGCCCGGCGTATCTGGCTGGGTTCGACCGCGCGCTGGAGGCTGGAGCCGCCTGGGTGCTGCAGATGGACGCCGACTTCTCCCACGACCCGGCCGATCTGGCCCGGCTGCTCGCCGCCGCGCGCCAGGGCGCCGACCTCGTGCTCGGGTCCCGCTACGTGCCCGGCGGCGGGGTCTCGGGCTGGCCGCTGCGCCGCCGACTCGTCAGCCGGGCCGGCAGCCTCTACGCCCAGGCCTCGCTCGGGCTGCCCCAGCGAGACCTGACCGGGGGGCTGAAGTGCTTCGCGCGCCGGACGCTCGAGACCATCGATCTGGACGCGGTTCGCTCCCGCGGCTATGCCTTCCAGGTCGAGCTGACCTACCGTGTCGTCCGCGCCGGGCTCTCGGTCTGGGAGGTGCCCATCACCTTCCACGACCGTCGCGCCGGGCAAAGCAAGATGTCGGCCCGCATCGCGCTCGAGGCGGCCTGGCTCGTCCCGGCGCTGCGCCGACGAGCCGGGCGGGGCGTGGGAGGCGTGACCCGGCGAGAGCTGGAGCCGGACTCCGACCCTGAGCGCTGACGCGGGGCGCCGCAGCGCGCCCGTGCGCGTACAGGCGCGCCCGCCGGATCTGCTGCGTTCCGGTGTCCTTACTATACTTTGTATAGCGCCCAAGTACCGACCGCTCCGAGGTGAGACCTTCATGGCACAGCTCAACGAGGTGACCGACGCCAACTTCCAGGCCGAGGTCGTCGAAGCCGACGTCCCAACCCTTGTCGACTTCTGGGCGCCGTGGTGCGGGCCGTGCCGCGTGGTGAGTCCGGTTCTCGAGGAGATCGCCGCCGAGCGCGACGACCTGCGGGTGGTCAAGCTCAACGTCGATGACAACCAACAGACCGCGGCGGCCTTCGAGGTGCTCTCGATCCCGACGATGATCCTGTTCCGTCACGGCCAGCCGGTCAAGAAGCTCATCGGCGCCCAGCCCAAGCGCAAGCTCGTGGCCGAGCTGGAGCCGGCGCTGACGTAGGAGGCCGACCGGGCGCCGAGCGCCGAGACGTGCCTGTCCCCGTGGGCGCGTCGTTTCTCGACACGGCACGGGCGCGACGGGCAACGTGTCGACAAACGCGCTGCCTGTCGGCCATTTCTCGTCACGGCACGGTCGCGACGCCGGGCGTGTCGAGAACTCGACGCGCCCCAGACAGCCGGCCTACCGCTCCACCCGCTCGAGCCCGATGCGCAGCTCGCGCCCGTCGATCTGGGCTCGCTCAGCCGCCAGCCCAGCCGATCCCTCCCCGTCATACCCGACTTCGCGGGCCAGGGTCTCGGCGGCCAGGTGGGCCTCGTGGGTGCGGGCCGCGGCGAGCAGGTCCTCGTCGCCGGCGAGGGTCAGGATGATGCGATCCTCAACGGCCAGGCCGGCCGACTTGCGGGCTGCCTGTACGGCGTGGATCACCTCGCGGGCCAGGCCCTCGCAACGCAGCTCGTCGTCGAGCGTCAGCTCGAGGGCGACGGCATGGGAGCCCTCGCGCTCGAGCTGATAGCCGTCGATCGGGCGCAGGAAGAGCTGGACGTCATCGGCCCCGAGCTGGTGATCGCGACCACCGATCGACAGTCCGACCTGGCGGCCCGCGCGCAGTTCGGCGGCGACGTGACCGGGGTCCAGGGCAGCCACCGCCGCGGCCACGGTCGGCATCTGGCGGCCGAATCGGGGACCCAGCGTGCGGTAGTTGGGCTTGAGCGCGTAGGAGCCCAGCTCATCGGCGGCGGCGACGAAGCGCAGGAGGCGGACGTTGAGCTCGTCGCGGACGATGCCCTCCAGGCGCTCGATGGCCCGGCGCTCGCGCGGTGAGGCGACGACCACCGCCTCGCGGAGAGGCTGGCGCACCTTGACCCTTGCCTGCTTGCGGGCAGCGAGGCCGAGGCGCACCGCCTCGCGCGCCGTGGTCATGTCGACCTCCAGCTCGACATCGCGCAATGACAGATCGGTCACGGGGAAGTCGCACAGGTGCACGCTGGGCTCGGTGCCATCGACGTTGTCGTAGAGCTCGTCGGCCATGAACGGGCAGAAGGGCGCCAGCAGCCGGGCGACCGTCGACAGACAGGTGCGCAGGGTGGCGAACGCCGCGAGGTCGCCCTCCCAGAAGCGCGGACGCGAACGGCGCACGTACCAGTTGGACAGCTCGTCCACGAACCCGGCGATGGCCCGGCCCGCCGTCGTGGCGTCGTAGGCCTCGAGGCGCTCGCGCACTTCACCGGCCACCGCCTGCAGGCGCGACAGCGCCCAGCGGTCGAGCTCGGCCGTGGGCTCGGCTTCGACGTCGGCGGCGACATCGTTGGCCCGCGCGTAGAGCACGTAGAAGGCGTGGACGTTCCACAGCTGCAGCAGGAACTGGCGCACGCCCTCGGCGATCGTTCGATCCTTGAACAGGTAGCCATCCCAGGGTTGCTTGGAGGTGAAGAAGTACCAGCGCAGCGCGTCGGCGCCGTGACGGTCGAGCACGTCCCAGGGCGCCACCACGTTGCCCTTGGACTTGCTCATCTTCTCCCCCTGCTCGTCGAGGATCAGCCCCAGGCAGACGACGTTGCGGTAGGGGGCACGATCGAACAGCAGCGTGGAGATGGCCAGCAGGGAGTAGAACCAGCCGCGGGTCTGGTCCTGGGCCTCGCAGACGAAGTCAGCGGGGAAGGCCCGCTCGAAGGCGTCGGTTCCCTCGGCCGGATGGTGGTGCTGGGCAAAGGGCATCGCTCCAGAGTCAAACCAGACGTCGATGACCTCGGGGACGCGGCGCATCGGGTCTGCGCAGTCGGCGCACGGGAGCTCGACGTGGTCCACGAACGGACGGTGGGGATCGTCGAGATGCACCCCCGAGCGCTGCTCGAGCTCGCTCAGCGATCCGACGAAGGTCGTGTGACCGGCGGCGCACCGCCAGATCGGCAGCGGCGTGCCCCAGTAGCGTTCGCGCGACAGCGCCCAGTCGACGTTGCCGGCCAGCCAGTCGCCGAAACGACCGTGCTTTACGTGATCGGGGTGCCACGCGACCGTCTCGTTGGCGGCCAGCAGGCGGTCGCGGCGCGCGGATGTCCGCACGTACCACGACGGCCTGGCGTAGTAGAGGAGCGGGGTGCCACAGCGCCAGCAATGTGGGTAGGCGTGCTCGAGCGTGCCGGCCCGCTCCAGGCGGTCGCGTGAGCGGAGGTCCTCGACCAGTTCGGGCTCGGCCTCCCTCACCCGTCGACCAGCCCACGGCCCGATGCGCTCGTCGTAGGTGCCGTCGCCGCGCACGGGGTTGACCAGGGCCAGGCCGTGGTCGCGGCCGAGCGCGAAGTCGTCCTCGCCGAAGGCGACGGCGGCGTGGACGAGTCCGGTGCCGTCGGTGTCCGACACGAAGTCGCCGCCCAGCACGCTGTGACCGAGCGGCCCCCAGAGCTCGCCGGCAAGAAAGTCGAACGGGGCCTGGTAGCGGGCCCCGATCAGATCGGCGCCGGAGAAGGTCTCCAGCACCCGCGCCTCCTCGCCCACCACCTGGCTGACCAGGGCGTGGGCCAGCACGGCGATCCGACCCCCATGCGCGACGCGCGCGTAGCTGATCCCGGGGTGCACGGCGACGGCGGCGTTGGCGGGCAGCGTCCAGGGCGTCGTCGTCCAGATCAACAGCTCATCGCCGGCCCGCACCGGGCCGTGGTCGGCCTGCACCGGCAGGCGGACATAGACCGACGGGTCGACGACATCGCGGTAGCCCAGCGCGACCTCGTGGGAGGAGAGCGCCGTCTCGCAGCGCGGACAGTAGGGGACGACCTTGTGGTCCTCGACGAGCAGCCCCTGCTCCCAGATGCGCTCCAGCGCCCACCAGACCGACTCGACGTAGCCCGGGTCCAGGGTGCGGTAGGCGTCGTCGAGGTCGACCCAGAAGCCGATCCGCTCGGTGAGCCGGTCCCATTCCTCCAGGAAGGCAAGGACAGACGCGCGGCAGCGGTCGTTGAACTCAGCGATCCCGTAGGCCTCGATGTCGGCCTTGGAGCCCAGCCCCAGCTCCCGCTCGACGGTGATCTCCACCGCCAGCCCGTGGCAGTCCCAGCCGCCCTTGCGGGCCACGCTGTAGCCGCACATCGTCTTGAAGCGGGGGAAGATGTCCTTGAACGCGCGCGCGAGGACGTGGTGCACGCCGGGACGCCCGTTGGCGGTCGGCGGCCCCTCGTAGAAGACCCATGGCTCGGCGCCCTCTCGGCGCCGCAGCGACTCGCGGAAGACGTCACGCTCACGCCAGCGCGCGAGGACACCGCGCTCGAGCGCCGGTAGGTCGGGCGGAGAGGGGACGGGACGCAGCGGCACCCAGCGATTCTGGCAACCCGGCGCCGATTGACCCGCGGATGGGGCAACTACGGCGACGCGGGCGGGCGGGCTGGGGCCACGGGCGTCTCGGGCGCCGAGGCGTCGTTGTCCCCCTCCCGCCCGTCGAGCCGACCTCCTTCGAAGGTGCCGGCGCGGGCCAGCACGGCGAAGACGCCGGCGGCCAGGCCCGCGGCGAGGCCGGCCACGGCGTAGGCGCTACGCGCGCTGAACGCGCTGGCCAGCACTCCGCCAGCCACGAAGCCGACCACCGGGGCAGCGGCCCCGATCGACTCCACCAGGGCCATCAGGCGCGGGAGCAGTGCCGGCGGGCCCAGCGCCTGCACCGCGCTGACCAGGGACACCCACTGCACCCCGTTGCCCACCCCCCCGACCACCGACGCGCCGCAGGCGACGGTCAGCGAGGGCGCCAGGGACACACCCCCGTAGGACACGGCGATGGCCAGGGTGCTCCAGGCCAGCAGGCGCCCCAGGGCCCACCGTCGCGCCCGGGCGAACAGCACGGCCCCGGCGATCATCCCCACCCCCCAGGAGGCCAACAGGGCGCCGTAGCCGGATGAGCCGGCGTGCAGCGTGCCCTTGGCGAAGACGACCTCGACCGGGATGACCGCGGCGAACCAGACCAGCGCCAGGGCCTCGGCGCCGAGCAGCCCGGTCAGGCGCCGGTCGGCCCGGACATGAGCCAGCGCCTCGCGCACCCGGGCCAGCAGGGGACTGGTCGGCTGGGGACCGGGAGTCGCCACGCCGACCAGCACCGCCGCCGCCGCGGCGAACGACGCAGCGTCGAGAACGAGGGCCGCCGAGACCCCGGCGCCGGAGACCAGGAGGCCAGCCACGGCCGGACCGGCGGCGGCGGAGACGGTCAGGCCGCCGTTGAGGACCGCATTGCCGCGCCGCAGCTGGTCGCCGGCGCCGAGCTCGGAGACCACCGCGGCGCGGACGAGGGCTCGGCCGGACAGCGCCAGCGTCCCGTCGACCGCCGCCAGCACCAGGATGGCCGGGAGCGAGAACCCGACGGCGGCCACCACGGCGAGGGCGGCGAAGATGATCGCCTCGATCGCGTAGAGCCCGGCCACCGCGCCGCGGCGGTGGCTGCCCTCGACGCGGGCGACAACCACCGGCGCCAGCAGCGAGGGGACAAGCCGGGCGGCGATGAACAGCGCTGCGGTGGCCAGGGCACTGGCGGTGGCGTCGTAGACCAGCACCGCGAGGGCGACATCGCCCAGCCAGTTTCCCAGCTCGTTGACCGTGTAGGCGCTGGCCAGGCGCGGAAAGGGCCCGTGACGCAGCGAGGCCGAGGAGTGGGTGGTGGGGTGCGACACGAAGGGCGCGAGAGCACGGAGCCGTACCCGGCACGAGCGCCGGTCAAGCGATCTGGCGGGGCCAGCCACGCAGCTTGCCACCGTTAGAGATGTGATTTTGTAGAGCTTTCCGCCCAATATCGCTTCGCTTACTGCACGATTTGTTGCATACTCGGCACGAGGCGGGCGCTGAGTCCGTCCTCGGATGCGCTTCTGCGAACGGCGAGAGGAGGCAAAAATGGGCTGGCGTTGCGGCTGATCTCCCTGCAAGTCTCAGGTTTCGACGGGAGCGTCACGCGCGGGCGCCATTGCACGCTTGCGCGGACGCTGCCCGTCGATGTCGGGTCCCACGGGTGGGTTGCGCTTTTTACCTGCACCGCCGACCATGTACTCCCGGGCTCCCATGGATGGGAGTTAGGCTTTGTGACACGACAATGGACTCGTCGCCTACACGCCGAAGCGCGCGCGCGTCGCTCTCCCCGGCCCCATGACTGGCCAGTCCCTCGTCGTGCTCGGCGGTGCCTGCGCCGGGCCCGCCCTGATCGGCCTCTCGCTGCTGCTTCGGCGCCGTGCCGGCGGCGAACGAGCCCACCCTGCGGCCCTCAGCGCCATAGCGCAGAGTTCGCCGCGGGCCGCCATGCGCTTCCCCGCCGGCCCTGACGCGGCGCCCGATGGCCCGGCGCCAGCAACACTGGCGGTACCCGAGACGGCGGAGAGCCAGACCTCGCAGCAGCCTGCTGTGGTGGCCGAGATCACCCCGCTGGGCCGGGCGATGGCCGGCGTGCAGGTGCTCGGGCTGTTGGGCGCCCTCGCCTACGGGGTGCTGGCGGCCGGGCGAGCCCACTGGGACCTGCCGCTGCTGGCAATGCTGGCCGCCTGCGCCGTGCTCTCAGATCTCACTGCCTTTCACTCGCACTCCAGCCGGCTCAAGGTCTCCGGCAGCTTCCTGGCCCTGGTTCTGGCCATGGTCCTGCTCGGGGGGTCTCCCGCTGCCCTGCTCGGGATCGCCTGCATCGGCGTCGGATGGCTGCGCTGGCGGGAGGCTCCGCACTGGCTCCTGCAGAACCTGTTGGTCTATGCCTGGTTTCCCCTCATCGGCGGCGTGGCCTTCAGCCTGCTGCAGGCCACCTGGCACGTCGGCACCGGAGGCTGGGCGTATTACGCGCTCATCTTCGCCGTCTTCGCTCTGGCGCTGGCGCTGAACTTCCTCGGCGTCGCCGGCTACGTCTGCCTCGTGGAACGGACCTCCTGGCGGGCCAAGGTCCGCGAGGCCCTGCTGCCGGTCCTGAGCTCCGAGCTGTTCTCGGCCCTGCTCGCAGTGGCCGTCGCCTACCTCTACCGCCTCGTCGGGCTCGGGGCCCTTGCCCTGTTCACCATCGTCCTGGTCTTCGTGCAGAACCTGCTGGGCAAGCTCGTGCTCTCCGAGCGTCGCGCACAGGATCTCGAGCGCCGCACCGACCAGCTCGCCTCCCTCCACGTGGGGATGCTCAGCTCGCTGCTGCACGGGCTCGACCTCCGCGACCGCATGACGGCCCGTCACAGCGCCGCCGTCGCGCGCTACGCCCGGGAGATCGCCCGCGAGGCGGGCCTCTCCGAGGCCGAGCAGGACCTGGTTCACACCGCCGGCCTGCTCCACGACATCGGAAAGTTCATCTTCCCCGACGACGTGCTCAAGGCCGACCGCAGCCCGACGGCGGAGGAGTGGGAGATCATCCGCGCCCACCCCGGCGAGGGAGCCCGCCTGGTGCGCCAGGTCGAGGGCTACGGCCCGGTCGCCGACATCATCGTGGCCCACCACGAGCGCGTCGACGGTCGCGGCTATCCGCGTCAGCTCGGCGGTGAGGAGATCCCCGCCCTGTCGCGAATCGTGTCGGTTGCCGATGTCTATGACGTGATGACCGCGCGCGACTCCTATCGCACGCCCATCTCCTCCCTGGAGGCCATCCAGGAGCTCTTCCGGGTGGCCGACAGCCAGCTCGATACCGAGTACGTGAGGATCCTCGTCTCACTGCTGGCCGGCAAGAGCATGGCCTACCGCCACGGCGAAGACGCCGACTTCGATGCCGAGCTCGCCCGCGAGCGCAGCACCCACCTGTTCACGGGTGCTGCTGAGCGCGCCGGGGCCACCGCCGCCCTGAAGGCCGAGGCGTCGTGAGCGGTCGGGCTCTTGCGTGCGGACGGACAGCGGGGCCGTATGGTGGCCGGCCATGAAGACGCGCGAGGCCGCCGAGCACCTCTCCGTCTCCCCCAACACCCTGCGGGCGTGGGAGCGCCGCTACGGCTTCCCCCAGCCGGCGCGCAGCGCGGGCCGCCATCGCTCGTATGACCGGACGGAGATCGCCTCGCTGCGCCGGGCCTTCGAGGACGGGCTGTCCATCGCGTCGGCGATCGAGAAGGTTCGCTCCCAGCTCGGGATCGACGACGACGAGCTCGAGGGAGCGCTGCGCACCTTCGACGCCGAGGGCGCCGACCGGGTGGTGGAGAAGGCAATGGGCCTCCTGCCTGTGCCCCGGGTGGTGAGCGAGGTCCTGCTGCCCGGCCTGGAGGCCGTCCGCAGCCGCTTCGGCGACGACAGCGCCTGCTGGGCGTTCTCCGCCGCCTGGGGCGCCGCGTGGCTGGAGCGCCAGCGGCGCATCACTCCGCAGCCCACCCGGCCCATCTCCCTGCTCATGGGCGACGCGACGTGGGGGCCGCTGGACCGCCAGCACGCGCCAGTCCGGGCGCTGGAGCTGCTCTGTGCTCGCGCCGGTGCGCGCGTGCTGACCCTCAGCGTGCTCGGCGCGATCGGCCTGCGCGACGCCACCGCCGGAACCACCGCGGTCCTACTCGCCGGGGGCGGCGTGTCGGGCGAGCGCGTCAACCGCTGGCTCGACGCGGTGGCCGGGGCCACCGGACTGGTGCCGCTGACCCTCTACCGGACGCCCCCCGAGCGCAACGGTCACGCCCTCGACCGCGACCCCCAGCGCGCCCAGCGCGAGCTCTTCGCCCACCTCAACGGCGAGCGTGTCATCCCTCTGCGACACCAGCAGATCGATGGAGCTACCCTGACTGCTCTGCGATGAGTGTCGCCCGCCTTACCCACCTCCAGCCCGTCCCGGAGCCGCAGACGAGCGCGCCTGTGGCCTTCTGCTCGCACTGCGGGCGGGCGCCCCGGCCGGCGCGCCACCAGAGCAGTCGGGTGTGCACCCACTGTGAGCTGGGGCTCATCCTGCGGGCTGACGCCGAGCTGGCGCCGCGGCCCGACGAGCCCTTCGTGGTCTGTGACGAAGGGCTGCTCATCTGTGCGCTCTCCGGGGCGGCCGAGCGCGTGCTTGCCATATCTGAGCCGGCGGTGATCCACCGGCCCCTGAGCGACCTGCTCGTCGCCGCATCCGAGGAGGAGCGCAGCGACAGAACCGTCGACGCCCTGGTGTCCAACTCGGCTCGCGGCCTTGATGACCCCGGCCACGCCGTCGTCTGCCCGGTCGAGACCTTCGGGGTGCGCTTCTCCGCGCGCATCGGCACCTGCGGCCCGCCCTCGGCGGCGCTCGTGGTGCTGACCGAAACGCTTTAAGTGGGTCGCGCCGGGAAGCCCTGAGATGCGACGGACTGCCGTCGCGGGGCTATCGGGCCTGGCGGCGGCAGGGTGGCTGGGCTGCGGGAGCGCGAGACAGCCCGTGGTGCCCGCGGACTGCGTCGCCGATCCGGGCGCCATCGCCAGCGCCCTGACCCAGGCGCCACGCCCGGTCACCCTGCCCGGCGGAACGCCGTTGTCGAGCTGCGCCCGTGACGCCTCCGGCGCCGCCGACCTCCAGAACCTCGGGGTCGTGATGGTGGCGGTGGCCGAGGATCTGGGGAGCCAGGTGCCCGGCAGCGACAGGGCGGCACTGGAGCTGGGCTACCTGGTCGGGACCATGCGCCGGGGGATGGCCGGAGACAACGGGGTCCACGCCGAGCTCGAGCGCCGCCTCGAGCAGGCCATGCCCGAAGGGGTGGCGGCGAGTCGCCGTGCCGCCTACGAGCGTGGGCTCCGCGCCGGGGCGGGCGCCGGGTAGTGGTCGTCACCCCTCCCGACGGACGTCCACCCGTCCGGCTGCGCCTCTACCACCACCACGACGGCGCGCGGGTCGCCTATCGCGAGACGGGAACCGGGCCCGGCCTTGCCCTGCTGCACTCAGGCGGACTCACCCACCGCGAGTTCCAACCGGTCATCGAGCACCTCTCAGACCGCTTCCGCCTCGTCCTGCCCGACCTCCCGGCCCACGGCGACTCCGAGGACCGGCCCCGCCACCCGTACACGCCCGAGTGGCTGACCGACGTCATGGCGGGCTTTTGCCGCGACACGGTGGGGGCGGCGGGGATGGTCGGTGGTCGGGGGGCGGGCGCCGAGCTGCTGCTCCGGGCGCTGGTCGCCGGCCACCTGGAGCCCGCCCGGGCCGTGCTCATGCCCAACCGCATGCATGGGCCCACCTCCCGCCCGTGGGCGTTTGCAGCCTGGCGCCTCGCCGCCCGGGCGGGGGGACTGCCCGGGGCCGACCGGGCGCTGTCCCACGCTGCCGAGATGGCCTTCCGGCCCGAGCTCGGCGATCACCTCTCGGCGCGCAGCGACCCCGGGGCGCGCGACCTGATGCGCCACGCCTTCGCCGATGTCGGCGGCAACTCCAACCGCGCCCGCTGCTGGGCCAAGCTGGCCCGTTCGTGGTCGCAGCGCCCGGAGCGCAGCCTGCTCGACGTCTACCCTGGACTGCCCATGCCGATCCTGCTGCTCTGGGCCGACCACGACGCCTCCCATCCCGTGACCCTGGCCGAGGAGGCCCTCGTGCGGCTGCCGCGCGGCGAGCTGCGGGTCCTGGCCGACACCGGCCACCTGATGGCCTACGACGACCCGGTGGGCCTCGCCCGCGAGCTGGGAGCATTCTGTGGAGGACGCCGCTGAGCGTCCGTCGGTGCTCGGCGCCGATCGGCCGGGTCGCGTCGGGTAGCGTTGCCCCCATGGGCAAGCGGAGGCGAGGAGGAGCATGAGCGTCCAGCCGACCGATCGCCAGCTGTGGGGCGGGGAGACGACCAAGGCCGTGTCCAACTTCCCGATCTCCGGGGAGCCGCTCCCGGCCGAGCTCATCCACTGGATGGGACGGATCAAGGGCGCCGCCGCCCTGGTCAACGGTGAGCTGGGGCTGCTGGAGGACGCTGTCGCCGAGCGGATCGCCGCCGGGGCGGCCGAGGTGGCCGACGGCCGCCACGACGCCCAGTTCCCCATCGACGTGTTCCAGACCGGCTCGGGCACGTCGTCGAACATGAACGCCAACGAGGTCATCGCCAGCCTGGCCGGAGAGGGCGCCCACCCCAACGACCACGTCAACTGCGGCCAGTCCTCCAACGACGTCTTCCCCTCTGCCGTGCACCTCGCGGCGCTGGACTCGGCCAGCCACCGCCTGCTTCCCGCCCTCGAGGCGCTCGAGGGCGAGCTGACCCGCCGGGCCCGCGACTTCTCGGAGGTCGTCAAGGCGGGGCGCACCCACCTCATGGACGCCGTCCCGGTGACCCTCGGCCAGGAGTTCGCCGGCTACGCCGCTCAGGTACGCCTGGGGGTCGCGCGCGTCCGCGACGCCCTGCCGCGGGTGGCCCAGATCCCTCTCGGTGGCACGGCTACGGGCACCGGGCTCAACACGCACCCCGAGTTCGCCCACCGCGTCCGGGCCCGGCTGCAGGCCGACACCGGTCTGGACATCCGCGCCCCCGAGGATCCCTTCGAGGCCCAGGGCAACCGCGACGCGCTCGTCGAGCTCTCGGGCGCGCTGAAGGTCATCGCCGTCTCGCTGACCAAGATCGCCCAGGATCTTGCCCTCATGGGCTCGGGCCCTCGCGCCGGCCTCGGTGAGCTGCTCCTCCCCGAGCTGCAGAAGGGCTCCTCGATCATGCCGGGCAAGGTCAACCCCGTCCTGCCCGAGGTCGTCATGCAGGTCGCCGCCCAGGTGATCGGCAACGACACGGCGATCACCGTCGGGGGCCTGCAGGGCAACTTCGAGCTCAACGTGCGCATCCCGCTCATCGCGCGCAACCTCCTGGAGTCCATCCGGCTGCTGGCCAACACCGCCGACGCCTTCCGCGAGAAGTGCGTGGAGGGCCTGCGGGCCAACGAGGAGGGCTGCGAGCGTTCGGCGGAGTCGACCCTCGCGGTGGCCACCGCGCTGAACCCGCACATCGGCTACGACCGGGCCAGCGAGATCGTCACGGCAGCCGCCCAATCAGGCGCCACCCTGCGGGAAGTGGCACGTGAGCACGGCGTCGAGGAGTCCGTCCTCGACGCCGTGCTCGACCTCCGGCGTATCGCCGCCGGCAACCAGGCCGGCTGACGAGCTCGAGGGCGACCGGCCGCCGCGCGGACGTTCACCCACCAGCGCATGTCTTCTCCGCCTCACCACCAACCACCCCTGGTCGGCCTGAGCTTCGACGACGGCCCCGACCCGCGCTGGACCGGCGAGGTGGCCCGGGCCCTGGACCGGCTGCGGGTGCGCGCCACCTTCTTCGTCTGCACGGCGCGGCTGGGCCAGACGGGATCGCGCACGCTGCGCGATCTCCGGGCCGCCGGTCACGAGATCGGGTTGCACGGCCACGGTCACCTCGACCATGCCGGCACCCCGGCTCCGCGCGTCCGCTCCGACACCGAGCGTGCGCTGGCGGTGCTTGCCCGTCTCGGTCTGCGTCCCCGGCTCTGGCGCACGCCGTGGGGGCGGGTCGGGCCCGTCACCTTCGAGCTCGCCGCGCGACACCGCCTGGCGCTGGTCGGTTGGGACGTCGACACCCACGACTGGGCGGGAGACCCGTGGCGGGCGATGCTCGCCTCGTGCTCCCCCGCGCTGGGCCCAGGATCGATCGTGCTGCTGCATGACTCGGCCGGCCCCGGTGCGCGCCGTCGTGGGTGCGGTCAGACCGTCGCGCTCCTCGGCCCGCTGGTGGCCGCCATCCGGGGCATCGGCTGCCAGCCCACCACGGTCGGCGACCTCGCCGCCGGGGCGAGGTGAGCGTGGCCGCGTCATCGGCGGGGGCGGCCATCGGTCCGGCCCTCAGCGAGGACTCGCTGAGGGCCGCCCTCACCGCCATCGCCCCGGGTGCCTCCGCGCGCGACCGCTGTCCCGCCTTCCCCGACGACGCGATGGGAGCGCTGGCCGGGGCCGGGGTGCTCGGCGCCACGCTGCCGGGCGCGCCGGCCCATCGCCGACCGGGTCGGGAGTGGGGCCTGGTCCGCCGCACAGCGCGGGTGGACGGCTCGGTGGGCCGCATCCTCGACGGTCATCTCAATGCCGTCGAGCGGGTTGTGGCGTGCGCTCCAGATCCGCTGCGTGAGCGTGAGCTGGCCGAGGTGGCCGCCGGTCGCCTGTGGCTCGGCGTGTGGGGCGCCGACCCGGTGGCCGGCGAGGGCCCCCCGGCGCGCGTTGTCGACGGCAGGCTGATTGGGGTTAAGACGTTCTGCTCCGGAGCGGGCGGCGTGCACCGGGCGATCGTGCTGGCCCGGGGCCCGGAAGGGCTCCCTCTCGCCGCCTACGTCGATCTCTCCGACGGCGTCGAGGTCGATCGCAGCTGGTTTCGCGGAGCCGGAATGCGCGCGTCGGAGAGCCACCGCGTGGTGTTCTCCGGGGCGCGGGTGCTCTGCATCCTGGGCGACCCCGGCGAGCTCGGACGGGAGCCGTTGTTCTCGCGCGACGCGATCCGCACCGCGGCGCTCTGGGCTGGCGTTGCTGACGCCGCCGCCGCGAGCGCAGTCGACGAGATGGCAGCGCGCCCGACGGTCGGGGCCCTCGAGGGCCTCGCGGCCGGGCGCATCGCCCTCGCCCGGCAGGCCATCGACCTATGGCTCGACGAGGCCGCCCACCGCGCAGAGCAGGATCCCCAGCGCCCGCTGCGCGTCCTGTCGGTCCAGCTGCGGGTGGCCATCGCCCAAGCCGCCCGGACCATCCTCGACGAGGCAGCGCGGGGGTGCGGCTCGCGTCCGTTCGCCCGCCCCACCGTGCTCGAGCGGGCGCGCCGCGACCTCGAGCTGTTCCTGCTCCAGCACCGGCTGGATCCCATGCTGGCCCGGCTGGGCCAGGACGACCTCGAGGGTCGGGGATGAGCGCCGGCCCCGGCGTCGAGACGAGCTTCTTCGAAGCGCTCTACCGCGAGCACGAGGACCCCTGGGGCTTTGCCTCGCGGTCCTACGAGAGTCACCGCTACGACCGCATGCTCGCTGCCCTCGGAGCTCGTCGCTTCGAATGCGCGCTCGAGGTGGGCTGCTCGATCGGCGTCTTCACCGAGCGCCTGGTCCCGCGCTGCGCAATCCTCAACGCGCTGGACGCGTCCCCCACCGCCGTCGAACGCGCTCGCGACCGCCTCACCGCGCATCCCGGCGCCCGGGTCGTGCGCGCCCGAGTGCCCGACGAGCTCCCCGAGGGCCCCTTCGACCTCGTGGTCTGCGCCGATGTCCTCTACTACCTCAGCGCCGACGCGTTGGCCGGCCTGCTCCCGCGGCTGGAGGCGAGTCTGACGCCGGGCGGGATGCTGCTCGCGGCCCACTGGCGGGGACCGACGGCGCCCGCGCCGCTGACCGGCGACGAGGTCCACGAGCAGCTGCTCGGTGCGACAGCCCTGCACCACAGCCTGGACGGGAGCGAGCGGCGCTTTCGCCTCGATCTGCTGGAGCGCCGGTGAGCGACAGCGACCCTCTGGTCATCGTGGGCGGGGGCGCCGGTGGTCTGTCGGTCGCCCGCTCCTACCGCGACGCCGGCGGGCCGGCGGAGGTCATCCTCCTGGCCGAGGAGGGCGTGGCTCCCTATCAGCGCCCGCCGCTGTCCAAGGACTTTCTCCGCGGGGAGACCGACCGCGACGAGCTGTGGCTCGAGCAGCCGGGCTGGTATGAGGAGCAGCGCATCACCCTGCGCCCGGCGCGGGCGCAGGCGCTGGACCCCACGGCGCGTGAGCTGCGGCTGGACTCGGGCGAGCTGCTCGTCTACGGGAGCTGCGCGCTGGCCAGTGGCTCGCGCGCGCTGCGCCCTGACATCCCCGGCCTCGACGACCCCGCCGTGCTCGCGCTGCGGTCGCTCCAGGACGCCGAGGATCTGGCCACGCGGACCTGCGCACCCGGCACCCGGGTCGTGGTGATCGGCTCTGGCTTCGTCGGTTGCGAGGCCGCCGCCTCGCTGTCAATGCGGGGCGCGACGACCACGCTGGTCACCGACGAAGAGCAGCCGCACGCCGCACGCCTTGGACCGGAGGTCGGCGAGCGGATCGCCGGATGGCTGCGCGACGCGGGTGTGGTGCTGGCGCTCGGTGCCGGCGTGGAACGCCTCGAGCGCGGTGACGAGGGCGTGGAGGTGGTCGTGGCCGGAGGGCGGCGCATCGCCGCCCAGGTCGTGCTCGCCGCCCTGGGGGCCCAGGCGCGGGTGGAGCTGGCCGATGAGGCGGGGCTCGAGCTCGCCCTGGGCGGGGTGGCCGTCGACGCGTCGATGCGCACGTCGGCGCCCGCCGTCTGGGCAGTTGGGGACATCGCCGCAGCCGAGCACCCGGGCGCGGGCCGGCGGATCCGGGTCGAGCACTGGGGCGACGCCCTCACCCAGGGCGAGGTCGCCGGTCGGGTCATGGCCGGCCAGGGCGCCGTCTGGGACAGCGCACCAGGCTTCTGGTCGACCATCGGCACGCACACCCTCAAGTACACCGCGTGGGGCGACGGTCACGACGCGGTGCGATTCGAACCGTCGGCCTCGTCGGCCTTCGCGGTCAGCTACGAGCGCGCCGGACAGCTCGTCGGCGCCCTGGCCCATGAGCACGACGAGCACTACGAACAGGGCAGGCGGCGCCTGGAGCACGGCGGATGAGTCCGCTGGCACCACCCTCCGCGCAGCTGCTGGCCTGTGTGGTCGTACCCGCGCGCGACGAGGAGTCGCGCGTCGCCGCGTGTCTGACGTCGCTGGCCGACCAGCACGGCCTGGACGCGGCGGCCTACGAGGTGATCCTCGTCCTCGACGGCTGCCGGGACGCGACCGAGCAGCGGGCTCTGCAGGCGGCGGCGGCGCACCCGGGCCTTGCCCTGCGCCTGCGCCACGTCAGCACGCACAGCGCGGGCGCCGCGCGCCGGGTCGGAATGGACCTGGCCTGTGCGCGGCTGCTCGCCCTCGACCGACCCGAGGGCCTGATCGCCTCGACTGATGCCGACACGGTGGTGGCGTCCGACTGGCTCGAGCGCCAGCTCGCAGCGATGGCGCTGGGGGCCGGGGCCGTCGGCGGCCGGATCGAGCTGTCGGGAGACGAGCAGGCCGCCCTGGCCCCCGAGGTGCTCGCGGACCGGGGGGCCTCGCTGCGTAGGCGCCGGGCCCGGGCCCGGGCCGATGCCCCGGCCGCCACGCGCACCCTGCGCGTCGACCATGGCCAATTCAGCGGAGCGTCGATGGGAGTGGCAGCGGGCCTCTATGCCGAGCTGGGCGGCCTGGAGCCCTCGCGGGCCCTGGAGGACGAGGCGCTCGAGCGGGCGCTCGTCGACCGCGGCGTGGCCATCGCGCGCCCGGCTGATGTGCGGGTGACCACGTCGGCCCGGACGGGCGGACGGGCACCCCGGGGCCTGGCCGCCGACCTGGCCGTCGGGCATTGGCACGCCCGGCGGAGCTACCGAGCCGACGACTACAGCCTCGGTGCCCTCCTGAGCACCAAGCAGGAGCGGGTGTGCGTCATCCTGCCCGCCCGCGAGGTGGCGGGGACCATCGCGACGATCCTTCAGCGCCTGGATGGACCGCACGCGCGAGGCCTCATCGACGAGCTCGTCGTGGTGGACGCCGACTCCTCTGACGGCACCGCCGAGCTCGCCCGGGCCGCCGGCGCCCGCGTTGTCTCCGAGTCCGAGCCCAGGGCTGACCATGGACCCTGCCGGGGCAAGGGCGACGCGCTGTGGCGAGCGCTCAGCGTGACCGGGGGTGAGGTTGTCGCCTTCCTGGATGCCGACACCGCGGACTTCGACGTGCGCTTCCTGCTCGGACTGCTCGGACCCCTGCTGTCCCACCCCGAGCTGAGACTGGTCAAGGGGGCGTTCCGGCGCCCGCTGCGTGTGGGCGCCGGCGTCGTGCCCGACGGCGGAGGCCGGGTCACCGAGCTGCTCGCCCGTCCCACCATCAATCTCCTCTTCCCCCTCCTGGCCGGCTTTCACCAGCCGCTGGCCGGGGAGATCGCGGCCCGGCGCGATCTGCTCGAGCAACTCCCCTTCCCCGTCGGCTATGGCGTCGAGTTGGCCATGCTGGTGGATGCCGAGAGGTTGGTCGGCCTCGACGCGCTGGCCCAGGTCGACCTGGGCACCCGGCAAAACCGCCATCAGCCGCTCCTGGCGCTGGGCGCCATGGCCTATGCCATCCTCGTCGCCGCGGAACGCCGCCGCCCCTCCGATGCCGGAGGCGTCCAGACTCCCCCGACGACCCTGACGCTCGCGTCGGCAGCGGGCCTTGACCCGCGCGAGGTCGCCGTCGAGGAGCGGCCTCCGCTTGCCTCACTGCGCGCACCGGTGCTGGCCACTCGCCCCGGGCCCCGACCCACCTTGTCGCCGTGGCGCTCGCCGCGGCCGGTGGGGTAGAGCCGCCGCCGGAGCCGCCCGCGGCGGGGGCGCGGGGCGCCGTGAGCCGGGTCGCACCGGAGCGGCCCGGTTGCAGCCGGCGTGTAGGCTCGGAGCTCATGCCCTCCACTCCCGCTGAGCGTCTGCGGATCGTCGTCGAGCTCGCCAGCGACCACGTCCGCGTACGTGCGTCCGGGGAGCTGGATCTGGAGACCGGACGCGGGCTCGAGGAGACGCTGAGCGAGCAGCGCCGCGACCGCGATGTCCTGCTGGACCTTCGCGAGGTCGGGTTCGTCGACTCCGCCGGCCTGCGCGCGCTCCTCGGCCTGCGCCAGCACGCAGCGCGTGACGGGTGGTGGATGACCGTCGTCCCCTCCGAGCCGCTGCGTCGCCTGCTCACCATGACCGGCACCGCCGGTCAGTTCGACCTCACTGACACTCCATTCTGAGGCGACACTGGGGCGTAGCTCTTCGGCGGTAAGACGCGACGTAGAGCCGGCGACGATCCGGCCATGAGCGCTTCTGACGATCGCGCCCGCGCGGTTCTCGCCGCGACCCAGCCGCGCGGGGGCGAGTCACGCCAGCCTCGCGGCGCGACAAGGTTCAGAGCGCGTCAGCCTTGATGCGATTGCAGTCGGCGCACAGGAGCTGGAGGTTCTTCACTCCGCTCGAGCCGCCCAGGGCCACCGGGATGACGTGGTCGAACTCCAGCAGCCGGTCGGTGCCACACTCCGTGCAGCGCCCGCCGTCGCGCTCCCAGACCAGAGCCCGCAGCTCGCGCGGAATGCCCTCTCGCCGCGGCGCGTCGCCCTGGCGCGCCGCTCCCAGCAGGGCATGGGCCCGGTCCAGCCGACGGCGCTCGCGCAGATCGCGCTCGTGGACCAGCGCGGCGACATCGGCCGGCTGGCAACCACCATCGTCGCGCCAGAAGCGCCCGCTGTGTGCCCACCACGTCACCAACCTTTCGCACCCGACGACCACCGGCTCCTGCTCGGCGCGCGCCAACAGCGCGGTTGCCCGCCGCCGGGTCAGACGACGGCCAGCCATTCGCCCCGAGACGAACCGATACCGACCAAGGAGAAGGGCGGGGAGGTCGAAGGAGGCGCGGACGAAGCCGGCGCGGGAGTCCAGACGCAGCACCAGCCCGACGCTAGGCGGCCGTGCGGTCGGATTGCCGTCGGGCGTGCAGGGCTAGGTGCCAGCTTCGGCGAGGTAGTGACGGCTGGCGTCGGTCGGGTCAACCCAGACGCGCATCAGCCTCCGGGTGCTGGGGTCGCGAAAACGCTCAGGGGTGGGCAGCCACCCTGGTTCGGGCGCCAGCGCCTCACCGTGCCTTCGACCGCGTCGCGACGCGGTGAGCGAGGGGTCGAGGGGTGGGAGGTCCGCCATGACCGTGGCTGCCTGCTCCCGCGATCCTGACCGGTAGACGACCTCCAGTCGCCGGCCTCAGAGCGGGTGACGTCGCCGCGCACGCGGCGCGGTGCGCCGCGGCCCGAGCCTGACGTTGGGACGTGGGCCCGTCAGCTGGACGCGTAGGGGTCGTAGGTCCCAAACGACCAGCGGTGGCCCTCGAGGTCGAGGGCGCTGTACTCGCGGGAGCCGTAGTCCTGGTCGACGAGCCCGCGCACGATCTGGGCCCCGGCGGCGTGTGCCCGTTCATGGTGGGCGTCGGTGTCGGCCACGACCACGTAGATGCCCTGACCCTGGGCGTCCGGGTCTGGCTCCTGCCCGTCCATCCAGTCGCCCTGGCGAACCTCGCCGAGCATGATCAGCCCCGTCCCGAGCCGCAGCTCGGCGTGGTGCACCACCCCGTCCTCGCCACGGTGGACCTCCTTCTCCTCAAAGCCGAAGGCGCGCCCGAGCCACTCGATGGCGGCGTTGGCATCGCGGTAGCGCAGCGTCGGGAAGATGTTGGGATGGGCGGTCACGACTGGCTCCTGTCCGTAGGGGAACCCGGACGCTAGGCGACTGGAGCGGCCGCGTCTTGGATGGAGTTGACTCCGTCGCCGATGGCGTCGCCGCCGCGCACGTGCCGGCTGACGTAGTCCGTCGGGGTAGTCCCCGCCAGCTCGCGAAAGTCGCGGTCCAGGTGCGCTTGGTCGTAGTAGCCGGAGTCGAGCGCGAGGTCCGCCCAGTCCCCCGGCTCCGGCCCGTCGAGCCGGCGCAACAGAAGGCCGAAGCGGATGATCCGAGCGAGCCGCTTGGGCGGCAGCCCGAGCTCCGCGCGGAAGCGGGCGATGAGGTGGCGATGGCTCCAGCCGACCTCGTGGGCGAGCTCACCGATGGCCAGGCGACCGCCGGTCTCGACAAGCCGTGTCCATGCCCACCGCACAGCGGGCGCGGGCTCAGGGCCACCCTCGGCGCGGCGGACGAGGAACCCGTCGAGCAGGTCGAAGCGCTCGTCCCAGGTGGGCGCGGCGCGCAGCGCGTCGAGCAACCGGCGCCCCGGCGCGCCGAACAGCTCGCCCAGATCGCGCACCTCGTTGGTGAGCTCGTGCATGGGCAACCCAACCAGGGTGTAGGCGCCCAGCGGCGTGAGCTTGAGATCGACCATGGTCATGGCCAGCCCTCGCTCGACGATCGAGGGATGGTCCCCCAGACCGGCCACGAACGCATCGGGCAATCCTCCGAACGCCTCCCCGAGATTGAGGATGAGCGTCGCCCGCGGACGCGGAGGCAGCAACCACGACTGAAACGACGCGCTCGTCTCCACGAACCCGACGTAGCTGCTCGCGACCAGCGAGCCCAGTCGCGGGTCGGCCGGCCGGACCGCGTGCGTCCAGCAACCCAGCTCGGACTCGTGACGCTCGACGCGAACCGGGGGCGAAGACACCCGGGAAGCCTACCCCGGTGGGTGGTCCCGGCGGGTCCCCGGCGACGGAACCATCCGGCCCCGGAAACCCCCCAATGGTCCCCGGGGCCCGACATGGTGATCCTGCCTACTTGCCCGTCGAGGTGCCGCCGGCGCCACCCTGGGTCAGGATCTTCTGGGCGCAATCCTGGCCGGCGGCGGTCGCCTTGGCCTTGGGGACGTCGTCGTAGCTCTTGTACCCCTGGCCCTTGAACTCCTGGATCGCGCAGTCGGCAATCTGACTGGCCTGGACAGGGTTGACCCCGGGCACGCCCTGGAGCTGCTTGACCAGCTTGGTGTGGGCGTCTGAGCTGTCAAGCGACGTCGACCCGCATCCGGCCAGCGGAAGGGCAAGCGCGAGCGGGGCCAGGGCGAGCACCGGGAGGCGCCGGACACGCCGTCGAAGGGTCTCGTTCTTATGGGGCAAGGCAAACCTTTCTGGATCGGTGAAACGGGTCGATGCCGGGTGCGCCGGAAGCCGTCACTGGCACGTCGAACCCGGAGGCGCGGCATTCTGCCGCATCACACGGCCGAGTGCCCCTCGACCTCCGCCACGCCGGGAGCAGTGTCGTGGGGATAAACGCCGGCGCGGCCCAGGCGGCCGGCCCTCGGGCTGAGCGACGCTGCGCCGGGCGCGCCAAAACCATTAGGTTTCGGGCTCGGGGAGCACTGGCGAGAGGGAGGCACCATCGATGACGAGGATGCGACTGATCGGACTCACCGCCCTGTCCGGCACAGCGCTGTGCGCCTCGGCGGCCGCCGCCACCGGTCCGGGCACCATCCGGATCTCGGTTCCCAAGACCACGCGGGCGGGCAAGCACAACTTTGTCATCAGCGTCACGGGCCGGGCCAACGGCTTCAGCCTGGTGTATGTCTTCGTCAATCCGGGACGCACCGGCTGCCGACCTACGGTGCGCGCTGAGAAGCGCCTGCGGCTGGTCAACAAGCGGTTGCCCCCGCAAACCTTCCCGAAAGGCCGCTACCGGCTGAGCGTAAAGGTTGGGACGTCAACCCGGGGCAGCCACCTTGTCTGCGCATACCTGACTCGCGCCCGACAGACGGCGCGCGCGTCGGCCCGCTACGTCACGCGCTGACTCCCGGCCGTCCCCCGCCTACCGCGTCCCCTCGTCGAGGAGGTGCACGACCGAGCGGTAGGGCAGCCCGGTCGCGCGGCCCAAGGCGATCTCACAGGTCCGGTTGCTCGACACCGCGGCGTCGAACTGCGCACCGGCCAGCGCGGCCGCCGCCGGCCCGGACGCGGCCTGGGTCAGGCAGGGAACCTCCCTCGCCGGCTCGGTGGCCGCGGGTGCGATGCGCGCCACCGCGGGATCGAGGAGGCCACTACCCGAGCGCCACGCGCGTCTCGACGAGGGCGGGGCCGGCGGAGCCGATCGCCGCTTGCAGCGCCTCGCGCAGCTCGGCCGGGTCGCCGGCCACGCGCGCATCGACGCCGTAGCCCTGGGCGACGGCAGCGGTGTCCAGGCGCGGGAGGTCGAGCCCGGGCACGCCCTCGACGCTCTCCAGGGTGGCGAACCACTTGAGGATCGCGTACTCCTCGTTGCGCAGGACGAGCACGGTGAGCGGCACGTCGTAGGCCCGAGCGGCCCAGAGCGCCTGGATGGCGTACTGGGCCGAGCCCTCGCCGACCACGCACACCACCGGCCGGTCGGGATGGGCGAGCTGCACGCCGACCGCCGCCGACAGCCCGAAGCCCAGGCCGCCCCCGGCGCCGAAGAAGTAGCTGCCGGGACGGTTGAGGCGGATGCGGTTGCGCACGGCCAGGGTGGCCGAGGACGACTCCAGGACGATGATGGCGTCGTCGGGGATGACGTCGGCCAGCGCGGCGACGGCGGCCGACGGGCTTATCGGATCCTGCTCGTCGGGCGGCTCGGGCCCCGGGCGCGGCTCGGGGACCGGACGACCATCGGCCTCGCCCACCTGCTCGAGCAGGGCGGTCACGGTGAGCCGGACGTCGGCCACGATGGCGTCGTCGGGACCGGCGGCGGCGCGCCGGTGACCGTGCGCGCCGTGTTGAGGGCAACGGTGGCCGGGTCCTCGAGCTCGCGGTCCCAGTCGTCCATGGGAATCGACACGAAGACCGGACCCAGCGGCGGCAGGGTGGCCAGGTGGACGGCGCGGGCCAGCGCCAGCGGGACGTCCTCGGCCCGCGGTGGCTCGTAGCTGAACTTCACCAGCGGATGGGGCATGCGCGCCGCGTCGCGATTTGTCAGGTTGGCCTGCAGGGTCATCAGGGAGCGGCTCTGCTGACCGGCGGTGATCACCAGCGGCGAGTGGTTGGCCTGGGCGTTGAAGATCCCGCCCAGGACGATCTTTGTGTGGTGCAATGCCGGAACGGGCCCGTTACTTCTCGTGGGATGAGCCGGCGTCGTCGGATTCCTCGTCGCCTTCGCCGCTGGACTCTTCGCGCCGGTCGCTCCACTCCTGCCCGCCCAAGCCGCCGGTGCCGACGCCGACCTGCGCACCGGGCCGATCGCTTCCCTTCCCGGCGTGAGGCATGTCCTGCTCCCCGCTGAACTCTTGGCGTGCGCTGCCGCCCTCAGCACCGTAGCCACGGCCCTGGTCGCTTTGCGTGCCGCCCGGCTCTTCCCCGCCCAAGCCGCCGGTGCCGACACCGACCTGGCCGCCCGGCCGATCGCTGCCCCTGCCGCCGTGCGGCATGTCGTCTTCGCTGTCGGAGTCTTGCCCCGGCGTGGGCTGGTCTTCGCGTTCCATGATCCTCCTCGTGGACCGTTGTGCCCCTCCGCCAGGAGATTGCCCGCATCGGGCATTCCCAAACGAAGCAGCGCCCCGCCTGATGCGCCCGAGGGCCTCTCCCGCCCGACGGGCGTCATGCCGTTGGCGGGCCCGCACCCGCCCGGCATCAAACGTTTGTCCAGCGCCGATGGTGGCTCGGGCCGTCGGGTAATACAGCTTAGGTCGGGTGGCCGGGGGCATCGCAGCCCCCGGCTCCCACAGAATCCCGGCGTGACAGTCTCCCGTCACCGGGCTCTTCTCACCAGCCGGTCAGAACGCGCGGACCCACCGCCAGTGGGCGAACA